>Ga0209147_100546_pt1 | contig 21397 bp, 15 predicted proteins | sample AraplaCol_mLB_r2_FD_184278 | JGI IMG/M metagenome (GOLD analysis project Ga0209147, IMG submission 184278) | Arabidopsis root microbial communities from North Carolina, USA - plate scrape CL_Col_mLB_r2 (SPAdes) (version 2) | ecosystem: Host-associated > Plants > Roots > Endosphere | place: USA... | reverse complement strand
CGATGCCGAGCGTGAACGCGAGCTGGCGCGCCACTTCGGTCTTGCCGACACCCGTCGGGCCGGAGAACAGGAACGCGCCGATCGGCTTGTCCATCTTGCCGAGGCCCGCGCGCGCCATCTTGATCGAGGCCGCGAGCGCGTCGATCGCCGGATCCTGGCCGAACACGACGCTCTTCAGGTCGCGGTCGAGCGTCTGCAGCTTGCTGCGATCGTCCTGCGACACGCTCTGCGGCGGCACGCGCGCGATCTTCGAGATGATTTCCTCGATCTCGCTCTTGCCGATCGTCTTCTTCTGCTTAGACTTCGGCAGGATGCGCTGGGCGGCGCCCGCCTCGTCGATCACGTCGATCGCCTTGTCCGGCAGGTGACGGTCGGTGATGAAGCGCGCCGACAGTTCGGCCGCGGCCGACAGTGCGCCCGACGAATACTTGACGCCGTGATGCTCCTCGAAGCGCGACTTCAACCCGCGCAGGATCGCGACCGTCTGCTCGACGGTCGGCTCGCTCACGTCGACCTTCTGGAAGCGCCGCGACAGCGCCGCATCCTTCTCGAAGATGCCGCGATACTCGGTGAACGTGGTCGCGCCGATGCACTTGAGCGTGCCCGACGACAGCGCCGGCTTCAGCAGGTTCGACGCGTCGAGCGTGCCGCCCGACGCGGCGCCCGCGCCGATCAGCGTGTGAATTTCGTCGATGAACAGGATCGCGTGCGGACGCTCCTTCAGCTCCTTCAGCACCGTCTTCAGACGTTGCTCGAAATCGCCGCGGTACTTGGTGCCCGCGAGCAGCGCGCCCATGTCGAGAGAGTAGACCTGCGCGTTCGCAAGGATGTCCGGCACTTCGCCGCGCGTGATGCGATAGGCGAGCCCTTCCGCGATCGCGGTCTTGCCGACGCCGGCCTCGCCGACGAGCAGCGGATTGTTCTTGCGGCGACGGCACAGCACCTGGACCACGCGCTCGACCTCGGGCTCGCGACCGATCAGCGGATCGATGCGGCCGTCCTTCGCCATCTGGTTCAGGTTCTGCGTGAATTGCGCGAGCGGCGTTTCCTTCTGCGCGTTCGCGTCTTCGCTTTCCGCGCTCGCGTCGGCCGACTTCGCGGCTTCGCCGCCGTTGGTCTTCGCGATGCCGTGCGAAATGAAGTTCACGACGTCCAGGCGCGTGACGCCCTGCTGCTGCAGGTAGTAGACGGCATGCGAATCCTTCTCGCCGAAGATCGCGACCAGCACGTTCGCGCCGGTGACTTCCTTCTTGCCGTTCGACGTCGACTGGACGTGCATGATCGCGCGCTGGATCACGCGCTGGAAACCGAGCGTCGGCTGGGTATCGACATCGTCGGTACCCGGGACGGTAGGTGTGTTGTCGTGGATGAAATTGCGCAGGTTCTGACGCAAGTCCTCGATGTTGGCCGCGCACGCGCGCAACACCTCGGCTGCCGTCGGATTATCCAGCAGGGCCAGCAGCAAATGCTCGACCGTTATGAACTCATGGCGCGCCTGGCGTGCTTCCATGAACGCCATGTGCAGGCTGACTTCCAATTCCTGGGCAATCATGCTTCCTCCATCACGCACTGCAGCGGATGCCCGGCCTGCCGCGCATGGGTAACGACTTGCTCAACCTTGGTCGACGCGATGTCCCGCGTATAGACCCCACAAACCCCTCGCCCTTCGCGATGGACCTTCAGCATGATCTGCGTGGCCGTCTCGCGATCCTTCTTGAAATACTCCTGGACCACCATCACGACGAATTCCATCGGCGTGAAGTCGTCGTTCAGCAGCACCACCTTGTACATCGAAGGCGGCTTGAGCTTCTGCTGCTTGCGTTCCAGGACGGTGCTGTCCTGCTTGTCCGGGATAATCGCCATACACCCATTCTAAACAACTCGGACAGGCCCGCAATCCTGCCATTACCCGACCGACCGGCCGGCGCCCTCCCTGGTTCCCGACGACTCGCGATCGTCTTCGCACCATACGAAAGCCGGCTGCGGTGCCGGCTTTCACGCGTGGCGCGGAACACGAACCGTCAGGGGGAAACCGCACCGGACGTCGCATCCGCATCCAGTATCCCACAAGCCGGGACGACTCGATCGCGTGTCACTCGAGCCTGGTATATGAGCCGATTATGCGACTTTTCAAGTCCGCGCGCTCGGCGGCATGCTGCAAAGCAAAGCCGGAAAAACCCTGAAAATGGGTTCTTTACAACGGCCCTCTAACCGTCTAAAAATTCCGCTTGACACTCAAATAAAGAGCGCCAACAATCAAGCTGGCACTTTTTTCAACTCGTCGGTTGGCGAAATGAAAGAGGCCGAAGGTGAGCTTGTGAGGGGGGAACGGCTGTATTTTCCGGTCGTTTAGCTTTTCGAGCGTGCTCGTGGTAAGTAGCAGCGACTGTGTGACAGGGGAAGTAGGAAAATGGCAACTGGTATCGTTAAGTGGTTCAACGACGCGAAGGGCTTCGGTTTCATCACTCCCGACGAGGGCGGTGAGGATCTGTTTGCGCACTTCTCGGCTATCACCATGAATGGCTTCAAGACGCTGAAGGAAGGCCAGAAGGTGAGCTTTGACGTCGTTCAAGGACCGAAGGGCAAGCAAGCGTCGAACATCCAGGCCGCATAAGGCATCGGATATCGGACGAAGAAACCCGGCGCACAGCGCCGGGTTTCTTTTTTTTGTGGCCGGCCAATCGATAATCGATTGGCCGGCCTTTTCGTTCAATCCCGATAATTGAACACACATTGTCTTGTCACGCATGCAGATCGGATATCGAATCCGCATGTGAAACATATCCGCGGCTTCGTTACACGACCTTCAGCGTACCCATCATGCCGAGATCCTCGTGTTCGAGAATGTGGCAATGAAACATGCGCTCGCCGGGCATGTCTTGCGTGACGAGCAGCGACACGGTTTCACCGCTGCGCACGTTCACGGTATCGCGCCACGCGCGGAACGGCTCGCTCGTGCGCGAACCGGCCGATGCCCGCTCGATCACCTGGAACTGCGTGCCGTGCAGGTGGAATGGGTGGTCCATGTCCGTCGTATTGCGGATCTCCCAGCGCTCGACGTCGCCGCGGCGGCTCGTCAGCGTCGCGCGGTGCGGCGCGTAGGTGTCGCCGTTGATCGTGAAGCGCATGCCTGCCGGGCGGCCGTGCGCCGCGCCCTTCATCATCGCGTCCATGTCCATTTCCTCGCCGAACGCGACCGTCTTGTGCGCGACCGGTTCGCCGAGCGGCGGCACCGCGCGCAGCGTGGCAGGCAGCACACGGGCCTCGGCGGGCGCAAACGCGACATCGGCCAGCGCCAGCGCCGGATCGGGCGGCAGGCTGCCGTGGCCGTCGTCGTGCGACATCGCCATCTTGCGGCGGTCGTACTCGGCCGCCTGCAGCACCGCGCGCGACGCGCGGTCGCCGGCGCGCACCAGCAACTCCGCGCGCTCGCCCGGCGCGATCAGCAGCGACGTCACGCGCCGCGCCGTGCCGAACAATCCGCCGTCGGTGCCTGCGTGCTCGAACACGCGGCCGTCGTCGAACGCGATGCGCAGGTAGCGCGCGCTGCATGCATTCCAGACACGCCAGCGCTCGTCGCTCGCGACGTCGATGCGCGGCCGGCGCGCGCCGTTGACCAGGACGAATTGACCTTCCCGGCCGTTCATCCAGTCCATCATGTCGTTCGGCGCAATCGTGCCGTCGCGTGCAAGCTTCAGGTCCGACACGAACAGGTGACGCTCGGGCCAGCCGGCTAGCGGATCGTCCGCGGCGCGCACGACGAACGGGCCGGCCAGCCCGCGGAACACCTGCTCGGCGGTCATCATGTGCGGATGCGGGTGGTACCAGTAAGTCCCGGCGCTGCCCTTCGGCAGCGTGAAGCGATACACGCGCGACGCGCCGGGCGCGACGGGATCGGACGGATTGCCGTCCTGGTCCGGCGGCACGGGCAGGCCGTGCCAGTGGATCGTCGACGGCTGCGGCAGCTTGTTCACGAACCGGATCTCGACCGTATCGCCCTCGCGCACGTCGATCAGCGGGCCGACCACGGGGCCTTGCGTACCGGTACCGAACTGCCAGAACGTCGTCGGCCGCGCGCCGCGCAGCAGCGGTCGCGCCACCGGTTGAGCGACCAGCGTGGCCCGGAACGTGCCGGGCTCACGGCTTTCGTTGGCGAGCGTGCGCAACGTCGCGAGCGGCGCGCCGGCCGGCAGCGCGTCGGCGGCCGCGAGCGCGGCCGGCGCGGGCTGGCCGTGCTGCGCGTGCGCCGACATCCCTGACATACCCGACATGCCCGGCATGTCGTCCATCGAATCCATGCCGGCCATGCCCGCGTGACCGGCATGCTGCGCCGACGCGGTGCGCGCGAACAGCGACGCGGCCGCGACGCCGATGGCGCGCGACAGGAAGGTTCTCCGTCTCATCAATCGATCCTCGTTGTTCATGCAGCGCCGCGCGACAGCCGCGACGGTCGCGTCATCATAACCGCAGGGCCGGATCGAAAAACGCCGCCGCCCCCGCGGGCGGCGATACGCCGCGGCAAGCGTCGCCGGGCGGCGTCTCGGCAACCATCGTTACTCACCTGCCGGCCCTTTGCGCCGGCCAGCAAACGAGATTTCCACCTTCCGCCCCGCCCTGGCATACGCGCTCGCGGCCCCGATGGTCCGCAAACCCGCCAATTTTTCACGATGCGGAACAAGTCACTGCGTTATAAAAATTCGTGGTGCACGGCACAAATTCGCCGTTTCGCGATGCCGAAAAACTTTCCGCAATACAAAACGACGCAAATAAATTATTGTTTTTAAAAAAGAATTTTTGTTTCGAGAAGACGTTCTACCTGCACCATCCGAGCGGGGCGCGGACGTAGACTTTGTTCCATGCACTGACGCTTCGCCACGACGTTCGACACGGAACCCGGCGCAAGCAGCCAGTCGGGCCACAGCCGGCCGAGCCGGCAGGCGGCACAACAGAATCGCTCGTGATCAGAAAGGGAGAACGGAAATGAAGGGATTTCGCTTTGGTTCAGCGCTCGGGTCGTTCTACATCCTGCCGGCAAACGGCGGCTGGGAAGCGACGTTCGGCAACGCCTCGCTCGGCGCGTTCTCGTGCCCGGAAGTCGCGGCCGACCGCATCTCCCGCGGCGACTGCGCGCAACCGTCCGAACTGGACACGGCCACGCTCGAAGTGCCGGACGAAATCGCCGAATGGGAAATCGTTCACGTCTGAATGGCAAGCCTGCAACGACAAACGCCCCGGGCGACCGGGGCGTTTTTCTTGTGTGCCGGGCGGCGAACGGTTCAACCCGCCGCGCCGGCACATGCACGGGCTCGCGCGCTGGCGCGGCCGGCGTCAGGCGAGCGCGTCGACGATGCCGTTCAGCGTCGCGCTCGGGCGCATGGCCTGGCTCGTCAGCTCGACGTTCGGACGGTAGTAGCCGCCGATCGCCTGCGGCTTGCCTTGCGCGGCCGCCAGTTCTTCCAGGATGCGCGCTTCGTTGTCGGACAGCGTCTTCGCCACGCCTTCGAACTGCGCCTTCAGCGCGGCGTCCTCGGTCTGCTCGGCCAGCGCCTGCGCCCAGTACAGGCACAGGTAGAAGTGGCTGCCGCGGTTGTCGAGACCACCCACCTTGCGCGCCGGCGACTTGTTCTCGTCCAGGAACTTGCCGGTCGCCTGGTCGAGCGTCTTCGCGAGCACGAGCGCCTTCGGGTTTTGATAAGCGTTGCCGAGGTGTTCGAGCGACGCGGCCAGCGCGAGGAATTCGCCGAGCGAATCCCAGCGCAGGAAGCCTTCCTCGACGAACTGCTGCACGTGCTTCGGCGCGGAACCGCCCGCACCCGTTTCGAACATCCCGCCGCCGGCCATCAGCGGCACGATCGACAGCATCTTCGCGCTGGTGCCGAGTTCCATGATCGGGAACAGGTCGGTCAGGTAGTCGCGCAGCACGTTGCCGGTGACCGAGATCGTGTCCTTGCCCGCACGGATGCGCTCGAGCGAGAAGCGCGTCGCGTCGACCGGCGTCATCACGCGGATGTCGAGGCCGTTCGTGTCGTGGTCCTTCAGGTAACGCTCGACCTTCGCGATGATCTGCGCGTCGTGTGCGCGTGCCGGATCGAGCCAGAACACGGCCGGTGCGCCGGTCGCGCGCGCGCGGTTGACCGCGAGCTTGACCCAGTCCTGCACCGGTGCGTCCTTCGTCTGGCACATGCGCCAGATGTCGCCCGATTCCACCGCATGCTCGAGCAGCACGTTGCCCGCTTCGTCGGTGACGCGCACGACGCCATCGGCCGGAACCTGGAACGTCTTGTCGTGCGAACCGTATTCTTCAGCCGCCTGCGCCATCAGGCCGACGTTCGGCACGCTGCCCATCGTGACCGGATCGAACGCGCCGTGCTGCTTGCAGTCCTCGATCACGGCCTGGTAGACACCGGCGTAGCAACGATCCGGAATCACGGCCTTCGCGTCGTACAGCTGGCCGTCCGGGCCCCACATGCCGCCCGAATCGCGGATCATCGCCGGCATCGATGCGTCGACGATCACGTCGCTCGGCACGTGCAGGTTCGTGATGCCCTTGTCCGAGTTGACCATCGCAAGGCGCGGACGCACCGCGTATTCGGCCTTGATGTCGGCTTCGATCGCTTCGCGCGTGTCGGCCGGCAGGTCCTTCAGGCGCGCGTACAGGTCGCCGATCCCGTTGTTCGGGTTGAAGCCGGCCTGCGCCAGCACGTCTGCGTGTTTCGCAAGCGCGTCGCGGTAGAACACCGACACGAAGTGACCGAACAGGATCGGGTCCGAGACCTTCATCATGGTCGCCTTCAGATGCACCGAGAACAGCACGTCCTGCGCCTTCGCGTCGGCGATCTGCGCTTCGATGAAGCTGCGCAGCGCGTTGCGGCTCATCACCGATGCGTCGATGACTTCACCCGCCTTCACGGCCGTCTTTTCCTTCAGCACCTTCTTCGCGCCGTCGGTCGTCGTGAGTTCGATCTTCACGCTGCCGGCTTCGGCGATCAGCGCCGACTTCTCGCTGCCGTAGAAGTCGCCTTCGCTCATGTGCGCGACGTGCGCCTTCGACGTGGCTTTCCAGGCGCCCATCTTGTGCGGATGCTTGCGTGCATAGTTCTTGACCGACAGCGGCGCGCGGCGGTCGGAGTTGCCTTCGCGCAGCACCGGGTTCACCGCGCTGCCCTTGATCTTGTCGTAGCGGGCCTTGACGGCCTTCTCTTCGTCCGTCGACGGATCTTCTGGGTAAGCCGGCAGCGTGTAGCCCTGCGCCTGCAGTTCGGCGATCGCGGCCTTGAGCTGCGGCACCGATGCGCTGATGTTCGGCAGCTTGATGATGTTCGCTTCCGGCTTCAGCGTGAGCTGGCCCAGTTCGGCCAGATCGTCGGAACCCTTCTGCTCGGGCGGCAGGACGTCTGCGAATGCCGCGACGATGCGGCCGGCGAGCGAGATGTCGCGCGTTTCGACGGCGACGCCGGACGAGCGCGTGAAGGCCTTGACGATCGGCAGCAGCGAATAGGTCGCGAGCGCGGGCGCTTCGTCAGTGAGGGTGTAGATGATCTTGGGCGAAGTGGACATGGTCGATGCGTTGCTACGTGAAAATTTGGACTGAGGAGCGCCGGCGGTAACCGGCGGGGAGCGACCGGGTCGGTCGCGAAAGGGGCGCGCCGGCTCAACCGGGCGGTGGTGTTGCGAGGGCCGTCATGTTCTACCTTGCAGGGCCTCCGGGCCGCATCGCGGCGCCGCGGCCCGCATGCCGGACCGCCCTGCCAACAAACCTGCCATCCACGAAACGCTCCGGCGCCGGCAGTCAGCGCCGGGGCGGCCGGCAACCTGCCGGCCCACCCCGGAAGGGGACTTACATGTTCTCGATCAGCACTTCACCGAAGCCCGAGCACGACACCTGCGTCGCACCTTCCATCAGGCGCGCGAAGTCGTACGTGACGCGCTTCTGCAGGATCGACTTCTCCATCGCGGCGATGATCGTGTCGGCTGCTTCCGTCCAGCCGAGGTGGCGCAGCATCATTTCCGCCGACAGGATCTCGGAACCCGGGTTCACGTAATCCTTGCCCGCGTACTTCGGCGCCGTGCCGTGCGTCGCCTCGAACATCGCGACCGAATCCGACAGGTTCGCACCCGGTGCGATCCCGATGCCGCCGACCTGCGCGGCCAGTGCGTCGGAGATGTAGTCGCCGTTCAGGTTCAGCGTGGCGATCACGTCGTATTCGGCCGGGCGCAGCAGGATCTGCTGCAGGAACGCATCGGCGATCGAATCCTTGATGACGATCTCGTTGCCCGTCTTCGGGTTCTTCACGCGCATCCACGGGCCGCCGTCGATCAGCTCGCCGCCGAATTCCTTCTGCGCCAGCGCGTAGCCGGCGTCACGGAACAGGCCTTCCGTGAACTTCATGATGTTGCCCTTGTGCACCAGCGTGACCGACTTGCGATCGTTGTCGATCGCGTACTGGATCGCCTTGCGCACGAGACGCTCGGTGCCTTCGGTCGACACGGGCTTGACGCCGATCCCCGAGGTTTCCGGGAAGCGGATCTTCTTCACACCCATCTCGTCCTGCAGGAACTTGATGACCTTCTTCGCCTGCTCGGAGCCCGCGGCCCATTCGATGCCCGCGTAGATGTCTTCCGAGTTCTCGCGGAAGATCACCATGTCGATCTTTTGCGGCTCGCGCACCGGCGACGGCACGCCCTTGAAATACTGGACCGGGCGCAGGCACACGTAGAGGTCGAGCTCCTGGCGCAGCGCGACGTTCAGCGAACGGATGCCGCCGCCGACCGGGGTCGTCAGCGGCCCCTTGATCGACACCACGTATTCCTTCAGCACCTGCAGCGTTTCGTCCGGCAGCCACACGTCCGGACCGTACACCTTCGTCGCCTTCTCGCCCGCGAAGATCTCCATCCAGTGGATCTTGCGCTTGCCCTTGTAGGCATGCGCGACCGCCGCATCGACGACCTTGATCATCACCGGCGTGATATCGAAGCCCGTACCGTCGCCTTCGATATAGGGAATGATCGGCTGATCGGAAACATTGAGCGAGAAGTCCTTGTTGACGGTGATCTTGTCACCGCCCTCCGGAACCTTGATGTGCTGATACGGCATGATCGACTCCAGTGACGTGGCTGAGCAGGTGATGCTGGTCGAAACTGCGCGCGCGGCGAGGTGGCCCTGCCACCCTCGTGACGGCAACAGCGAGCGCTATTCTAGCGCCCCAACCGGGGCCGGCGGCACGAAGCGCGACGCTGCGTATCAAGTCTTCCCTTATGTCTTATATAAGACAGAGGACTTGCCGTTCCGTATTATGCATTAAGATTCCGCCATTTGCCATAGACCGCCCGTCCCGCTTCCGCTGCGGCACGCCGGGCGGACGCCCGCCATGACCCTGATCGCCCTCAACAAGCCGTTCGGCACGATTTGCCAGTTTTCCGCGCACGAGACGCGGCCGTCGCTCGGCGACTGGGTAAAAGCACCCGGCGTCTACCCGGCCGGCCGGCTCGACGCGGACAGCGAGGGCCTGCTGCTGCTCACCGACGACGGCGCGCTGCAGGCGCGCATCGCCGAACCACGCCACAAGCTCGTCAAGCGCTACTGGGCGCAGGTCGACGGTGCGCCGGGCCCGGCCGACCTGAAGGCGCTCGCGCGCGGCGTCGATCTCGGCGACTACGTGACGCGCCCGTGCCGCGCCGAATTCATCGAACCGCCGGACACGCTGTGGCCGCGCAATCCGCCGATCCGCTATCGCGCCGCGATCCCGACCACGTGGATCGAACTTGCGATCACCGAAGGCAAGAACCGGCAGGTGCGGCGGATGACTGCCGCTATCGGCTTCCCGACGTTGCGTCTCGTGCGCGTCGGCATCGGCGCGCTCGACATATTCGCGCTCGGCATTGCGCCGGGCGAAACAATCGAGCTCCCACCGCGCGCCCCGTGGGACGGTTTCGCACGCGCCGAATGACGCATTCCGGACGCGCGAATTTTTCGTCATCTTTTTCGTCAACCGCCTGCGAAGATCGCGCGTTAAACCACGCAGATGCCAACCTTAGCTATCCGGCATTGGCAGCCGAACCCGTGTTTGCGTCACGAAAGCGACGTTTTTATCGAATACGATTCGGCGCCCGCAGCGCAATGAGAAATTTCTCGAAGCGTCTGTCAACCGAAAGGTGGATGGCACCGTTAGACGACATGACTCCTATTGCCGGGTCATTTGGTTAATTAACTAAAGCTGAGGAACACAACATGAACAAACTGATCGCCGCTCTGGTCGCTGGCCTCTTCGCAACGGCTGCATTCGCACAAGCATCGGCTCCGGAAGCTGCTCCGGCTGCTGCTGAAGCTGCTTCGGCACCGGCTAAGCACGCTGCCAAGAAGCACCACGCAGCCAAGAAGCACCACAAGGCATCGAAGAAGGCTGCAGCAAGCGACGCAGCAGCACCGGCAGCTGCTTCGAACTAAGTAAGCTTGCTGTAATAACGCAGTCAAGAACACGCAGTCTTGCCGTTCTTACGGCGTTGAAAGGCAGATCACCGCAAGGCGATCTGCCTTTTTCTTTTTTGTGCCCGTCTGCGCGCATCGCGTACCATGCGGGTCTTGTTTTCCAGATAGGAGCCTTGCTGTGCAATTCTCCCTGCGCTCGTCGCTCGGCCGCCTTGCGCGCGCCGCCGTGTTTCCCGCCGCGCTCGCCGTCCTCGCGCTCGGCATGCAGGCCGCCAGCGCGCAAGTGCCGCCCGGCGCCAAGCAGCCGAGCGAATTCCCGCGCGTGAAGCTGCGCGCCGGCATGTACGTGATCGACGCGGCCGTCGCCGCGAACGACCCCGACCGCGAACAGGGGCTGATGTACCGTTCGCAGCTCGCGCCGAACGAAGGCATGCTGTTCGTGTTCAACGAGAACGCGGTGCACTGCTTCTGGATGAAGAACACGCTGATCCCGCTGTCGATCGCGTTCATCCGCGCGGACGGCACGATCACCGACATCGACGAGATGAAGGCCGAGACGACCGACAACCACTGCCCGCGCAACAACGGCGTCTATGCCCTCGAAATGAGCAAGGGCTGGTTCGCGGCGAAGGGCATCAAGCCCGGCATGAAGCTCGAAGGGCTGCCGCAAGCCCAGTAACGGATATCGCCGCGCCGCCGACCGGCGCCGCGTACCGACCGAAGCCGGCCGCCCGTTGCGCGCCGGCTTTTTTTTCGCCTGCCGCCGCCGGCGCCCGCCTTGATTCGGCAAACACTGCCCGCATCTGCAAAAGCCACGGACAAGCGCTATCCTTTAAATCTCGCTAGTCCAGCCCGGGCCGGCCCAGCCGGCCCGCTTACGATCCGAACCTAAGGAGGTTCACGTGCCCCGCAAAACCCCCATCGAGCGCTATCGCAATATCGGGATCAGTGCTCACATCGATGCCGGCAAGACCACGACGACCGAGCGCATCCTGTTTTACACCGGCGTGAGCCACAAGATCGGTGAAGTGCACGACGGCGCGGCCACGATGGACTGGATGGAGCAGGAGCAGGAACGCGGCATCACGATCACGTCGGCCGCGACCACGGCCTTCTGGAAGGGCATGGCCGGCAACTATCCTGAACACCGGATCAACATCATCGACACCCCCGGGCACGTCGACTTCACGATCGAGGTCGAGCGCTCGATGCGCGTGCTCGACGGTGCGTGCATGGTCTACGACTCGGTCGGCGGCGTGCAGCCGCAATCCGAAACCGTGTGGCGCCAGGCGAACAAGTACAAGGTGCCGCGCATCGCGTTCGTCAACAAGATGGACCGCGTCGGCGCGGACTTCTTCCGCGTGCAGCGCCAGATCGGCGAGCGCCTGAAGGGCGTCGCCGTGCCGATCCAGATTCCGATCGGCGCGGAAGATCATTTCCAGGGTGTCGTCGATCTCGTGAAGATGAAGGCGATCGTATGGGACGACGAAAGCCAGGGCGTGAAGTTCACGTACGAGGAGATCCCGGCGAATCTCGTCGAGCTCGCGCACGAATGGCGCGAGAAGATGGTCGAAGCCGCCGCGGAAGCCAGCGAGGAACTGCTCGAGAAGTACCTGCACGACCATGAATCGCTGACCGAGGACGAGATCAAGGCCGCGCTGCGCCAGCGCACGATCGCGAACGAGATCGTGCCGATGCTGTGCGGCAGCGCGTTCAAGAACAAGGGCGTGCAGGCGATGCTCGACGCGGTGATCGACTACCTGCCGTCGCCGGTCGACGTGCCCGCGATCCTCGGCCACGACTTCGCCGATCCGGAAAAGCCGGCGGAACGTCATCCGAGCGATGACGAGCCGTTCTCGTCGCTCGCATTCAAGATCATGACCGACCCGTTCGTCGGCCAGCTGATCTTCTTCCGCGTGTATTCGGGCGTCGTCGAGTCGGGCGATACCGTGCTCAACGCGACGAAGGACAAGAAGGAGCGGCTCGGCCGGATCCTGCAGATGCACGCGAACGAGCGCAAGGAAATCAAGGAAGTGCGCGCGGGCGACATCGCGGCGGCCGTCGGCCTGAAGGAAGCGACGACGGGCGACACGCTGTGCGATCCGCAGAAGCCGATCATCCTCGAGAAGATGGAATTCCCGGAACCGGTGATCTCGCAGGCCGTCGAGCCGAAGACGAAGGCCGACCAGGAAAAGATGGGCCTCGCGCTGAACCGTCTCGCGCAGGAAGATCCGTCGTTCCGCGTGCAGACCGACGAAGAGTCCGGCCAGACGATCATTTCGGGGATGGGCGAGCTTCACCTCGAAATCCTGGTCGACCGGATGAAGCGTGAATTCGGCGTCGAAGCGACGGTCGGCAAGCCGCAGGTCGCGTATCGCGAGACGGTGCGCACGACGGCGTCCGACATCGAGGGCAAGTTCGTCAAGCAGTCGGGTGGCCGCGGTCAGTACGGCCATGCGGTGATCACGCTCGAGCCGAACCCCGGCAAGGGCTACGAGTTCCTCGACGAGATCAAGGGCGGCGTGATTCCGCGTGAATTCATCCCGGCCGTCGACAAGGGCATCACCGAAACGCTGAAGAGCGGCGTGCTCGCGGGCTACCCGGTCGTCGACGTGAAGGTGCACCTGACGTTCGGCTCGTACCACGACGTCGACTCGAACGAAAACGCGTTCCGGATGGCCGGTTCGATGGCGTTCAAGGAAGCGATGCGCCGCGCGAAGCCGGTGCTGCTCGAGCCGATGATGGCGGTCGAGGTCGAGACGCCCGAGGAATTCATGGGTAACGTGATGGGCGACCTGTCGAGCCGTCGCGGCATCGTGCAGGGGATGGAAGACATCGCGGGCGGCGGCGGCAAGCTCGTGCGCGCCGAGGTGCCGCTCGCGGAGATGTTCGGCTATTCGACGTCGCTGCGTTCGGCCACGCAGGGCCGCGCAACCTACACGATGGAGTTCAAGCAGTACGCGGAAACGCCGGCCAACGTATCGGAAGGCGTGATCAGCGCGAAAGTGAAGTAAGCGCGGCGCGATCTCGCGCTGTCGCACGCAGCAAGGCCCGTCCGGAACCGGACGGGCCTTTTTTCATGCGTGCACGCCGTGCGCGCGGCTTTTTTGATCGGCACGACCGGTATTTTTTTCGCGTGCCACAATGCAGCGCGATTCGTCAGATGGAACCATCCCGATGCCGCCCACCCCTGCCCTGCGCCGCCTGCTGATCCTCTATGCCGGCCTGATCGCCGCGAACGCCGCCGTCTGGCTGTGGGCGCTCGCCGTGTTGCGCGATCATCCGCTGCTGCTCGGCACCGCGGCGATCGCTTACGGGCTCGGGCTGCGTCACGCGGTCGACGCCGATCACATCGCCGCGATCGACGTTGCGACGCGCAAGCTGATGCAGGACGGCCAGCGTCCGGTGAGCGTCGGGCTGTTCTTCTCGCTCGGCCATTCGACGATCGTGATCGCCGCGACGCTCGGCATCGCGCTGACGGCATTCGCGCTGCGCGACCGGTTCGATGCGTTCCGCGAAATCGGCGGCACGATCGGCACGGCGGTATCGGCCACCTTCCTGCTCGTGCTCGCGTGCGTGAACCTGGCGATCCTGCGCGACGTGTGGCGGCGCTATCGCGGCACGCACGGGCATGGGCACGCGCACGATGCGGCGCACGTGCACCGCCCGGCCGGGCTCGTGTCCCGGCTGCTGCGTCCGCTGTTCCGGTTCGTGTCGAAGAGCTGGCACATGTATCCGGTCGGCGTGCTGTTCGGGCTCGGTTTCGATACTGCAACCGAAATCGGCCTGCTCGCGATCGCGGCCGCACAGGCGAGCCAGGGGCTGCCGGTCTATACGGTCATGCTGTTTCCCGCGCTTTTCACCGCCGGCATGACGCTGATCGACTCGACCGATAACGTGCTGATGATTCACGCGTACGGCTGGGCGATGGACGATCCGCAGCGCAAGCTGCTCTACAACGCGAGCATCACGTTCGTGTCGGCGGCCGTCGCGCTGGCGATCGGCGGGATCGAGGCAGCCGGCCTGCTGGCCGACAAGCTGTCGCTGACGGGCCCCCTGCGCGACGCGCTCGATGCGGTCGGCGAGCGCTTCGGCTCGATCGGCTACGGCATCGTCGCCCTGTTCCTCGTCTGCTGGATCGCATCGATCCTGTTCCACCGCTGGCAGCGCGCGGCCGATGCGCCCGCGCGCTGAACTTAGCTCAGACGTTTCATTCCGGAAACAAAACTCCTACCAAAGACGTTGCATGCGCCGTCGTGCGCTGCGCGCGCCTTGTGCCGCGGGCTCAAGCGGCCGATGGCACGGATCTAGCAGATAGGGCTTCGCACGGCGGGCCCGCATGCCGCTCCGCGATCGAGGCTGGCGTCCAGCGCCGGCCCGAAGGCGATCGGCTGCCGACAGGACTACGAACCTTTACCGGCCCCCTGCACTACACGTAGATTGCCGCGCGGCGACGAGGCATCGCGCGCATGGGGAGGCCATGATGCTCAAGACGAAACGACCGTTCCGCACGACGGGACGGTGCCATCGCGCAACCTTGTTCGCCGCAGCCGCGTTCGCGTGCTGCTGCTCGTATGCCGTCGCACAGGACGCGACACCGGACTCCGCGCCCGATGCCGTTGCCGGCGCGGACGCCATCATGATGCTGGTCGACGACGCTTCGCCGTGCGCAGCGAATCCGGCTGCGTGCTCGGTGCACGTCTTCGCCGGTGGGCGCGCCGGGGGGAATGGCGCAGGTGCGACCGGCAATGGCAGCGGCAGCAGCCCCGGTAGCGGAAATGGCAGTGGCGGCGGCAGCGGCAACAACGGGAACGGTACCGTCGGACTTGCCGGCGTCGGCGGAACGACGAGCGGAACAGCCGGCGGCACGAGCGGTTCGGGTGGCTCGGGCCGCAGTGGCAACGCGTCTGGTAACGGTGGTTCGGGAGGGTCTTCCGGGGGTGGTTCTTCCGGGGGTGGTTCTTCCGGGGGTGGTTCTTCCGGTGGTGGTTCTTCCGGTGGTGGCTCTTCCGGTGGTGGCTCTTCCGGTGGTGGCTCTTCCGGTGGTGGTTCTTCCGGTGGTGGTTCGTCCGGTGGTGGTTCTTCCGGTGGTGGTTCGTCCGGTGGTGGTTCTTCCGGTGGTGGTTCTTCCGGTGGTGGTTCTTCCGGCGGCGGTTCTTCCGGTGGTGGCTCTTCCGGTGGCGGTTCTTCCGGTGGTGGTTCTTCCGGTGGTGGCTCGTCCGGTGGTGGCTCGTCCGGTGGTGGCTCGTCCGGTGGTGGCTCTTCCGGTGGTGGCTCTTCCGGTGGTGGCTCTTCCGGTGGCGGTTCTTCCGGTGGCGGTTCTTCCGGTGGCGGTTCTTCCGGCGGTGGTTCTTCCGGCGGTGGTTCTTCCGGCGGTGGTTCTTCCGGCGGTGGTTCTTCCGGCGGTGGTTCTTCCGGCGGTGGTTCTTCCGGCGGCGGCGGTCACGGCAACGGTGGCGGCCATGGCGACGGCGGTGGTCACGGCGATGGGGGCGGCCACGGTGACAGCGGTGGCCATGGCAGCGGTGACGGCGGCGGTCACGGTAACGGCGGTGGCCATGGCAACGGCGACGGTGGTGGTCACGGCAATGGTGGCGGCCATGGCAACGGCGATGGCGGCGGTCACGGTGACGGCGGTGGCCATGGCAGCGGCGATGGCGGCGGTCACGGTAACGGCGGTGGCCATGGCAGCGGCGACGGCGGCGGTCACGGTAACGGCGGTGGTCACGGCAGCGGCGACGGCGGCGGCCACGGTGACGGCGGTGGCCATGGCAACGGCGATGGCGGCGGTCACGGTAACGGCGGTGGCCATGGCAGCGGCGATGGCGGCGGTCACGGTAACGGCGGTGGCCATGGCAGCGGCGACGGCGGCGGCCACGGTGACGGCGGTGGCCATGGCAACGGCGACGGCGGCGGCCACGGTGACGGCGGTGGCCATGGCAACGGCGATGGCGGCGGTCACGGTAACGGCGGTGGCCATGGCAGCGGCGACGGCGGCGGTCACGGTAACGGCGGTGGCCATGGCAGCGGCGATGGCGGCGGTCACGGCAGCGGCGGCCACGGCAATGGCGGTGGCAACGGCAATGGAAACGGCAGCGGCGGCGCCGGCAATGGCGGGGCCAACGGTGTCGGCAATGGCCATGGCAGCGGCAACGGCCATGGCGGCGGTCACGGCAACGGCGGATCCTCCGGAGGCAACCACTGACCTGCCGCGTTGCCCGGCCGGGCGTCGTCAGAGCATCTCGAGCGCGCGCTTGCTGCGTGGCGGACGGAAGTACGCGTCAAGCTGCGCGCGCTCGTCGTCGCCGAACATGAAATCGAGCGCGGCCCGGTTGTCGCGCACGTGTTCGATGCGCGACGCCTTCGGGATCGCGAAAACCCCCGGCTGCGCGAGCACCCACGCAAGCGCGACGCGCATCACCGACACCCCGCGCTGCCGTGCGATCTCGTCGAGCGGCGAGCGCTTCGGCAGCCGTCCATGATCGACCGGGCTGTAGGCCATCGCCGGCATCCCGTGTCCGGCAAGCCATGGCAGCAGGTCGAATTCCGGGCCGCGCCGCGCGATGTTGTAGAGGATCTGGTTGGTCGCGCACGCGCCGCCACCGGCTTCATCGACGAGCTCGGCCATGTCGGCCGTATCGAAGTTGCTGACACCCCAGTGACGGATCTTGCCCGCGCGCTGCAGCGCTTCGAAGCCTTCGACCGTTTCGTCGAGCGGCACCGAGCCGCGCCAGTGCAGCAGATACAGGTCGAGGCGATCGGTACGCAGGCGCTTGAGGCTCGCATCGCACGCGGCAACGACACCGCGCCGGCTCGCATGGTGCGGATAGACCTTGCTGACGAGGAACACGTCGTCGCGCAGGCCCGCGAGCGCCTCGCCGACCAGCTCCTCGGTCGCGCCGTCGCCGTACATCTCGGCCGTATCGACCAGCGTCATTCCGAGCGCGACGCCTTCGCGCAGCGCGGCGATCTCGTCCGCGCGCCGGGCCGGCCGCTCGCCCATCTCCCACGTGCCCAGGCCAAGCTTCGGAATCGTCTCGCCGTCCGGCAGGACGACCGTGGCGATCGTGTCTGTCATGCGTTCCTCGTTGCGGATTCGTGGCCGCGCACCGCGACCCAGGCATGGAATACGACGCATCAGTGTAGTCAATCGGCGCGCAATTCACCTATTGCACGGCAAAAACCGGCTATAACGGCGCCACGCGATGACTTAGAATGGCCGCAACCTGATCGATACCCACTCCATGAAGGCATCCACGGACGACCGCTGGCAGGACCTGCGCCCCGACCCCGACAACGACACGCCGCTCTACCTGCAGCTCGCCCGCAAGCTCGGCGACGCGATCCACGACAACCGCTGGACAGCCGGTGAGGCATTGCCCTCCGAGCGCGTGCTGTCCGATGCACTGGGCGTATCGCGCATCACCGCGCGCAAGGCGATCGCGCTGCTCGTCGAGCAAGGCCTGATTCGCCGCACGCAGGGCGCCGGCAACTTCATCCAGCCGCGCTACGAGGATCCGCTGTCGCGGCTGTCGAGCTTCAGCGAAATGCTCGAACGGCGCGGCTTCAAGCCGAGCTCGCAATGGATCGCACGCGAGATCCAGCCGGCGAACCGCGACGAAGTGATCCAGCTCGGGCTGTCGCCGGCCGCATCGGTCACGCGCCTGAAGCGCCTGCGCCTCGCCGACGGCATCGTGATGGCCGTCGAGAATTCGACGTTTCCCGCGACGCTGATCCCCGATCCGCAGGCAATCGGCGGGTCGCTGTACAGCTATCTCGAAGCGCGCGGCACGCCGATCGTGCGCGCACTGCAGCATTTCCGCGCGGTCAACGCGACCGACGAGATCGCCGAGCAGATGGGCATCGCACCGCACGACGCGCTGCTGCTGATCACACGAATCGGCTATACGTCGGACCAGCGCGCGATCGAACTGACCGATACCTACTGCCGCAACGACTACTACGACTTCGTCGTCGAACTGCGCAAGTAACGCCGGCCGCGCCGCCGGCGCTTACAGCCAGCGCGCATCGTCGGTGCCGAGCGGCACGGACGGGCGCGCAAGCGACGGCGGTGTCACCGATAACCGCTCGGCGGGCCGCACCGCGTCGAGCATGCCGAACGGCGACGCGATGCGCTCGATCCGGTCGCATACATCGGTGCGCGCGAAATCGGGTGCCTGCAGGCCGTCCGGCACGATACCGAACGACTGCAGCCAGCGTCCCGTCTGCGCGAGCGACAGTCGCACGTGCCAGCTTCCCCCTTCGCGTGCCCGGCGCGCGAGCGCGATCATCGCGCCGAACGCCGCGAGATAACCCGTTGCATGATCGAGCGCCTGGCACGGCAGGTGGCGCGGCGCGTTCGCGTGCGCGGCCTGCTGTTCCTGCCACGCGATCCCGCTCGCCGACTGCACGAGACTGTCGAAGCCGCGCCGCTGCGCCCACGGCCCCGCATGCCCGTACGCGGATATCGACACGCACACGATGCCGGGCCGCCGTGCCGCCAGCGCTCGCGGCCCGAAGCCGCGCGCCGCGAGCGCACCGGGCCGGTATGACTGCAGGAACACATCCGCATCACGAGCGAGCGCGTGCAGCGTATCGATGCCCGCGTCGTCGCGCAGGTCGATCCACGTCGAACGCTTGCCGCGCCCGTTGTCGATCACGAGCGGTGCGATGTTCGGCAGGTGCGGGCCGTTGACGAGCAGTGTCTGCGCGCCGTGCGACGCCAGCGTGCGGCCCGCGACCGGCCCCGCGATGATCCGCGTGAGATCGAGCACGCGCACACCGGCAAGCGGCTGGCCGGCATCGCCCTCGCCGATCGGTTCGACGGGGGCATCGCCGATCCGCTCGATCTCGAACAGCGGCAGCGCGGCGATCGCACGCGCCTGCTCGTGCGCCGCCCACTCGTCAGGCGTTCTGATCAATGCGGCGCACAGCCCGGCCTCGGCCAGCGCGGTGTCGAGTGCTGCGCCGTCCCGCGTGCGGATCGCCGCGGCGACGTCGTCCCGCTGCGCGCCGCAGCCGAGCACGCCGAGAATCCCCTGCAGGTGATGCGGGAAGTTTGCGTGCAACTGAATCCAGCGTCCGTCGCGCGTCTCGTAGAAGCCCGTCACCGGATGACGCAACTCCGGCGGCGGGCCGTCGTTCACGCGCAGATAGCGTTCGCTGCGGAACGCGACGAGCGCGTCGCGCACCGACACGTCGACGGTTTGCGCAACGCCCGTGCGAAGCCGATGGCATTCGGCCGCCGCGAGCCCGGCTGCCGCGATCGTCGCCGCGGCCAGCGTGCCGACCCGGAAGGTCGACGGCAGCGTCGGGTCCTGCCCCGTCACGGTCGCGCGTGCCAGCGCGTCGGGGTCGCCGAGTGCGAGCCGCCACAGATGCGTCAACGCGAATTCGGGTGTCATGGCGGGACGGGCCGTGGGGGGAGACAGGATCGAGTCTAGAATTCGCGACCGTCGCGAGCAATCCTGATTGTGCGAATCGGCACCTCGCACACGGTCGTAGCGCGGACGTATCGCCTGCTCCCCGGCAGGCGCCGCCGGCCCGACATCCCCAACGCACGGCAAGTCCGCCGGCATCCTCGGTGCCGGCGTGCCCCTCCATGCGCATGCGAACCGCGCCCCGCTGCGCTCGCTGCCGGGCGGCACGGCCAGGCTCCGTCGCTACCGTGCGAACGAAATGCGGCAGCTCGCACGCCGCCGTGCCGCAGCGAAACGCTCAGGATACGTCGGCGAGCATTCGCTCGACCGGCCCATCCCGCCGCCGGGCTCGCCGACCACGTGGATCGCCGATGACTGCACGGCCGGCCGGATCGCGCATGCGCCCGAGCAATACGAGGACGCCAGCGCCGGGGGGCTACGTCGGCAGCGATGCGGGCGCGTGACGCCGGCCGTCGCGCCATGCGACGAGCGGCCGCCACCACGCCTGCGCGGCGCGCACGGCGGGCGCGTCGAGCGGACCGAACGCGAACGTCGCGCCGTGCGCCCCCGCGCTTACCCAGACGCGCATGCCGGGCGTGAGCGTCAGCGAATCGCCGGCGCCGAGCCAGTGATCGTCGATCCGGCCCTCGATCGTCACCCAGACCTCGCCGTCGGCCACCTCCAGCGCGGTGCGATCGATGATCCGCCACCGACCGGCCGGCTCGTCGCCTTCGATCACGTAAAGTCGCAGTTCGCGCATGGCAGCCTCCTGGTCGCACGGGTCCGATGGCACCAGTATTTCGGACAGCGGCAGCACACGGACAGATACGGCGACGAACACTTTCGGCTGAACTGTACCGGTCGCTCGACGAGGACAGGCACCCGCCGGCCGGACTTCGCACCGCCCTTGCGCCGAACCTGCACGGCGCGACGGCTTTCCCTACAATGTCGGCTGTCCCGCACCACCGCCCCGTCCCCATGTTCCAGCGCCCGCCTGCCGCCGCTCCCGGCGAAAAGAACCTCACCGTAATGCTCTGGCTCGTCGCAACGGGCTTCTTCATGCAGACGCTCGACTCGACGATCGTCAACACGGCGCTGCCGTCGATGGCCGCGAGCCTCGGCGAGTCGCCGCTGCGCATGCAGTCGGTCGTGATCGCGTACTCGCTGACGATGGCGGTGATGATCCCCGTGTCGGGCTGGCTCGCCGATACCTTCGGCACGCGGCGCGTGTTCTTCAGCGCGATCCTGGTGTTCTCGCTCGGCTCGCTGCTGTGCGCGAACGCGCATACGCTGCAGCAACTCGTCGCGTTCCGCGTCGTACAGGGGGTCGGCGGCGCGATGCTGCTGCCGGTCGGGCGACTCGCGGTGCTGCGCACGTTCCCGGCCGAACGCTACCTGTCCGCGTTGTCGTTCGTCGCGATTCCCGGCCTGATCGGCCCGCTGATCGGGCCGACGCTCGGCGGCTGGCTCGTGAAGATCGCGTCGTGGCACTGGATCTTCCTGATCAACGTGCCGGTCGGCGTCGCGGGCTGCATCGCGACCTTCTATTCGA
>Ga0209147_100544_pt1 | contig 21444 bp, 19 predicted proteins | sample AraplaCol_mLB_r2_FD_184278 | JGI IMG/M metagenome (GOLD analysis project Ga0209147, IMG submission 184278) | Arabidopsis root microbial communities from North Carolina, USA - plate scrape CL_Col_mLB_r2 (SPAdes) (version 2) | ecosystem: Host-associated > Plants > Roots > Endosphere | place: USA... | reverse complement strand
CGCTTCTTCGAGCCGCCACGAGCCAGACGGATGATAACCATATGATGTCCTTCGGGAAAACCGGGTTCGAAACTACTGAAACACGCGATTATAGCCGGAAACCAGAGGTACAACAAACACTTACGCGCAAAAATTCCGCGGGCGGCCTGTCCGCCGGGCATAGAATCGTCGTGTCCGGGACGTTCCACACCGTCATGCCGCCCCTTCGCGCCGCCTCGATGTGCCGCGCGCAGCGCCGTTTCGCGGCGCTGCTTGCCGGCCTTGCCTGCCTCGTATCCGCAATGGCGTCAGCCGCGCCGCTGCCGGTGGGCGAACTCGTCGTGCCGCCCGGCTTCCACGTCGAAGTGCTGGCCGACGCGGTACCGACCGCGCGCGAAATGGCGTGGTCGCCACGCGGCATCCTGTATGTCGGCACGCGGGAAGGCCGCGTGCACGCGTTCGTGATGCACGAGGGCCGGATCAGCGCGCGCTACGTGATCGCGTCCGGGCTCGACATGCCCGTCGGTGTCGCCTACCGTGACGGCGCACTCTATATATCAGCCGTATCGCGCATCCTGCGGCTCGATCGCATCGACGACCGGCTCGCCACACCGCCCGCACCCGCCGTCGTCACCGACGCGCTGCCGACCGAACACCATCACGGCTGGAAATTCATCGCGTTCGGCCCCGACGGCAAGCTGTACGTGCCGACCGGCGCACCGTGCAACGTCTGTCTCGCCGATCGCAGCCGCTACGCGATCATCGCGCGCATGAAGGCGGACGGCAGCGGGAACGAGGTTGTCGCCCGAGGCATACGCAATACGGTCGGTTTCGCATGGCACCCCGATTCGGGCGAGCTGTGGTTTACCGACAACGGGCGCGACATGATGGGCGACGACGTGCCCGACGACAAGCTGAACCGCGCACCGCGCGCGGGCCTCGACTTCGGCTTCCCGTACTGCCATGGCGGCGACACGCCCGACCCCGAATTCGGCAGCCCCGACGTTTGCCGCCGCTACGTGCCGCCCGTATTGAAACTCGGTGCGCACGTCGCGGCCCTCGGCATGCGCTTCTATACAGGGCCGATGTTTCCGGCGTCGTATCGCAACAACGTGTTCATCGCCGAACACGGCTCGTGGAACCGCAGCACGAAGGTCGGCTACCGCGTGATGCGTGTTGTGGTCTCGGCGGACGGCAGCCACGCGCGCCAGACTCCGTTCGTCACGGGCTGGCTGCGGCCCGACGGCACGGTATGGGGACGCCCTGCCGACGTGCTGCCGCTGCCGGACGGCTCGCTGCTCGTCAGCGACGACTACGCGGGCGCAATCTATCGCGTGACCTATGCGGCACCTTGACGCAGTACAGGGGTGACCGGCCCCGACCGCGCATCGTAGAATGCGTGCCGGGCCGCGCGCCCGCGCCGGCCCGCCGGCCGCCCATGCCAACGACAATACGCCGCCATCCATGTCCAGCAGCACCGCACCGTCACGCCGCTTCCGCTCCAAGACGCTCACCGCCGCCCTCGCGTTCCTGTTCGGTTCGCTCGGCGCGCACCGCTTCTATCTGTATGGCTTTCGCGACGTGTACGGCTGGGCGCACCTGCTCGCGACGATCGTCGGCATCCCGGGCTTCCTCTTGCTCGCTGCGACCCAGCGCAGCGCCGGCCTCGGCTGGTGGCTTGCGGTACCCGGCGCAATCTCGCTGCTGGCCGCCTTCCTCGCCGCGCTCGTCTACGGGCTGCGTCCCGACGAAAAATGGGACGCGCAATTCAACGCGGAGACAGGCAAGCACAGCAAGTCGGGCTGGACCGTGATCTTCGTGGTGATCTTCTCGCTGCTGATCGGCGCGTTCCTGCTGATGACCGCGCTCGCACTGTCGTTCCAGACGTATTTCGAGTCGCAGGTCGAAGCGGCCAAGCAGATTTCGCAGTAAGCGCAACGAACGCGACGCACCGGCACCCCGCGCCGGCTTGGCGCGCCGATCAGAACAGGTTCAATTGCATGTCGTCGCGCGCCTGCGTCGATCGCGTGCCGGCTGAACGAACAGCAACACGCGGCACCGCCGCCGCAGCAGCCGGCGTGCCGCGAAACTGCGACAGATCGAGAATGCCGTTCGTGCGCTCGTTCAGCCCGAGCCGCTTGACGGCCTGGCGGAAGCGCTGCCGCAGCAGGTCAGCCCAGATTCCCTCGCCCTTCATCCGCTTCGAGAAATCCGAGTCGTAGTCTTTCCCGCCGCGCATGTCGCGCACGCGGTTCATCACGCGCTCCGCGCGATCGGGAAAATGCGCGGCCAGCCAGCTCTTGAACAGCGGCGCGACTTCCCACGGCAACCTCAGGATGATGTAGCTCGCATGCGTCGCGCCGGCTTCCGCGCACGCCTCGAGCACACGCTCCATGTCGGGCTCGGTGACGAACGGAATCACCGGCGCAATGCTCACGCCGACCGGCACGCCCGCCTCGCTCAGCGCACGAATCGTACGCAACCGTCGCGCCGGCGTCGCCGCGCGCGGCTCGAGCGTGCGCGCGAGATCGGCGTCCAGCGTCGTGATCGTGACCGCCGCCATCACCTGCTTGCGCTCGGCCATCGGCGCGAGCAAGTCGAGATCGCGCTCGATCAGCGACGACTTCGTGATCGCCGCGAACGGCAACCCGCGATCGTGCATCACCTGAATCACGCTGCGCGTGATGCGCAAGTCGCGCTCGACCGGCTGGTAGGCGTCGGTGTTGACGCCGAGCGCGATCGGCTCCGGCACGTAGCGCTTGCGCGAAATCTCGCGCTCGAGCAGTTCGGCCGCATTGACCTTCGCATAGATGCGGCTTTCGAAATCGAGCCCCGGCGACAAGCCGAGATAACTGTGTGTCGGACGCGCAAAGCAGTAGATGCACCCGTGCTCGCAACCGCGATACGGATTGAGCGATACGCTGAATGGAATATCGGGCGACTGGTTGTGCGTCAGGATGCTCTTCGCCCGCTCCTCGAATACCTGCGTGCGCAGCGGCGCGGGGAAATCGGCATCGTCCGACTCGTGCGTCCAGCCGTCGTCGACCGCTTCACGCTGCGCGATCTCGTATCGCCCCTGCAGGTTGTCGACCGCACCGCGCCCCTTGCGGGGCACGGGCGGCGCTATCGGAAATTCGTTGTCGGATCGATCGTCCATATGCCCACCCATTCGCCTGCGCCCAATACTGTACATTTATACAGTATTGGGCGCAGCGTGCCAAGGGCGGGATAAAGGGCCCGGCTGCCTGCCGCCGGTACGTCAGTCGCCCACCGCGATCGTCAGCGTCTCCTTGATTTCTTCCATCACGACATAGCTCTTCGACTGCACGGCGCCGGGCAACTGCAGCAGGATATCGCCGAGCAGCTTGCGGTAGTCGGCCATTTCGCCGATCCGCGCCTTGATCAGGTAGTCGAAATCGCCGGACACGAGATGACACTCGAGCACCTCGTCGATCTTCATCACTTCCCGGCGGAATTGCTCGAACATGTTGCCGCCCTTGTGGCCGAGCGTGATCTCGACGAACACCAGCAGCGCGGCATCCAGCTGGTGGGGATCGACACGCGCGTGATAACCGGTGATCACGCCGTCCCGCTCCATGCGCCGCACACGCTCGATACACGGCGTGACGGTCAGTCCGACCTGTTCCGCGAGGTCCTTCATCGCCATCCGGCCGTCGTCCTGGAGCAGTTTCAGGATGCGCCGGTCGAGCTTGTCGAGCGAGCGTACGGGCTGACGTTGCGTTCTCATTTGTTTATGCTGAAAACCTGAAAAATACGATAACAAAACCTACACATTCGACAATACCATAGCGCAAAAAACTAGATCAGCTAGAGGTTACACGGAGCCGCAGGTGCGCCCGGCCTCGATCTGGTCCCTTCCATCTGGAGCAGCTATGCGAGTCGTCATTCTGGGCAGCGGTGTGGTGGGCGTGGCAAGCGCGTATTACCTCGCGCGCGCCGGTCATGAAGTCACGGTGATCGACCGGGAGGCCGGCCCGGCGCTCGAGACGAGCTTCGCGAACGCTGGCCAGATCTCCCCCGGCTATGCCGCGCCGTGGGCTGCCCCCGGCGTGCCGCTGAAGGCCGTCAAATGGATGTTCGAGAAACACGCGCCGCTCGCGATCCGCCTCGACGGCACGCGCTTCCAGCTCCAGTGGATGTACCAGATGCTGCGCAACTGCACGGCCGAGCGCTATGCAGTCAACAAGGGCCGTATGGTTCGCCTCGCCGAATACAGCCGCGACTGCCTGCAGGCGCTGCGCGCCGATACCGGCATCCAGTACGAAGGCCGCACGGGCGGCACGCTGCAACTGTTCCGCACGCAGCAGCAACTCGACGGTGCAGCGAAGGACATCGCCGTCCTTCAGGAAGCGAACGTGCCGTTCGAACTGCTGTCGCCGGCCGACCTGAAGAATGCCGAACCGGCCCTCGCCGCCGTTTCGCACAAGCTGACGGGCGGCCTGCGCCTGCCGGGCGACGAAACGGGCGACTGCCAGCTGTTCACGACGCGCCTCGCGGCACTCGCGGAATCGCTCGGCGTCAAGTTCCGCTACAACACGCCGATCGATGCGCTCGCGATCGCGGGCGGCAAGATCGCCGGCGTGCAGTGCGGCAGCGAGACGGTGCGTGCGGACGCATACGTCGTCGCGCTCGGCTCGTACTCGACCAGCTTCACCTCGAACCTGATGAAGATCCCCGTCTATCCGCTGAAGGGCTATTCGATCACCGCGCCGATCGTCAACGAAGCGGCCGCGCCGGTATCGACGGTGCTCGACGAAACCTACAAGATCGCGATCACGCGTTTCGACCAGCGCATCCGCGTCGGCGGCATGGCGGAAATCGTCGGCTTCGACAAGAAGCTGCGCGCCGCGCGCCGCGAAACGCTCGAAATGTGCGTGAACGACCTGTTCCCGGGCGGCGGTGACACGTCGAAGGCAACGTTCTGGACGGGCCTGCGCCCGATGACGCCGGACGGCACGCCGATCGTCGGCCGCACGCCGGTGTCGAACCTGTTCCTGAACACCGGCCACGGCACGCTCGGCTGGACGATGTCGTGCGGTTCGGGCCAACTGCTCGCGGACCTGATCTCGGGCAAGATGCCTGCGATCCAGGCTGACGACCTGTCGGTACATCGTTACCTGAAGGACGTGGCAGGCCAGACGCGCCCGGCCTACGCATAAGCCGCCGCCCGCAGCAATGCGGGCCTGCCTGCCGGCATCAAAAAGAAAGGCGCCCCGGAGGGCGCCTTTTTCATGACGTCGAGTGTCCCGCGAAGAATCAGAACTGGTCTTCCGTCAACGCGAGCACGCCCTCGTTGCCCTTCGTGCCGACGATCGACGCCTCGAGCGCGCCTGCCTGCACCAGCACCTGCTCCGCATAGAGCTGCGCGATCGCGATCTTCGCGTCGAAGAACGCCGGGTCGCTCGCGCGGTTCGCCTGCGCGGCCACCAGCGCACGCGCCATCTGCCATCCGCACAGCACCAGGCCCGCCAGCTTCAGGTACGGCACGCTGCCCGCGAACACCGCGTTCGGGTCCTGCTTCGCGTTCGCCAGCACGTAATCCACCACCGACGACAGCGCCTTCGCGCCCTTCTCCAGCTGCACCTTCATCGATGCGGCCGCCGCACCGTCCAGCTTGCCGAGCGCCGCGACAGTCTCGCCGATTTCGGCGATCAGCGCCTTCGCCACCGCGCCACCGTCGCGCAGCGTCTTGCGGCCCACCAGGTCGTTCGCCTGGATCGCCGTCGTGCCTTCGTAGATCGCCAGGATCCGCGCATCCCGGTAATACTGCGCCGCGCCGGTTTCCTCGATGAACCCCATCCCGCCGTGCACCTGCACGCCCAGGCTCGCCACGTCGTTCACCATCTCCGTGCTCCAGCCCTTCACGACCGGCACCAGATATTCGTAGATTGCCTGATGACGCGCCCGCGTCGCCTCGTCCGAATGGCGGTGGGCAATGTCGCTGTGCGCCGCGGCCACGTAGGCCAGCGAGCGCGCGCCTTCGGTCAGCGCGCGCATCGTGCCGAGCATCCGGCGCACGTCCGGGTGATGGATGATCGTCACCGACTGCTTGGCCGACCCGTCCACCGGGCGGCTCTGCACGCGCTCCTTCGCGAATTCCGCGGCCTTCTGGTACGCGCGGTCGGCCACGCCGATCCCCTGCATCCCGACGCCGAAGCGCGCCGCGTTCATCATGATGAACATGTATTCGAGGCCGCGGTTCTCTTCGCCGATCAGGTAGCCGATCGCGCCGCCGTTATCGCCATATTGCAGCACCGCCGTCGGGCTCGCCTTGATCCCGAGCTTGTGCTCGATCGACACGCAGTGCACGTCGTTGCGTTGGCCCAGCGAGCCGTCCTCGTTGACCAGGAACTTCGGCACGATGAACAGCGAAATGCCCTTCACGCCTTCCGGCGCGTTCGGCGTGCGTGCCAGCACCAGGTGGACGATGTTGTCCGCCATGTCGTGCTCGCCCCACGTGATGAAGATCTTCGTGCCGAACACCTTGTACGTGCCGTCGCCCTGCGGCTCGGCGCGCGAGCGCACCAGCGCGAGATCCGAGCCCGCCTGCGGCTCGGTCAGGTTCATCGTGCCGGTCCATTCGCCCGAGATCAGCTTCGGCACGTAGCGCTGCTTCTGCGCGACGGTGCCGGCCGTCAGCAGCGCCTCGATCGCGCCGTCGGTCAGCAGCGGGCACAGCGCGAACGACAGGTTCGCCGCGTTCAGCATCTCGATGCACGGCGTCGCGATCAGCTTCGGCAGCCCCTGGCCGTCGTATTCGGACGGGTGCTGCAGCCCCTGCCAGCCGCCTTCGACGAACTGGCGGAACGCGTCGCCGAAGCCCGGCGTCGCGGTCACGACACCGTCCTTCCAGCTGCTCGGATTGCGGTCGCCCTCGACGTTCAGCGGCGCCACCACCTCGCCGCAGAATTTCGCGGACTCGTCGAGCACGGCCTGCGCCGTGTCGTAACCGGCGTCCTCGAAACCCGGCAGTTGCGCAACGGTGTCGATGCCCGCGAGTTCCTTCAGCACGAACAGCATGTCCTTGACGGGGGCGTTATAGCTCATGGTGTGTCTCCCTCTTCTCTCTTCTGTCGATGGCGAAAAAAAAGGGGCGCTCGTCGCGCCCCTCTTCTCGTGTGCTTACCGCCTGAGCGTCACACTGCGTCAGCCGAGCTCGTTCACGAGCTCCGGCACGAGCGCGAACAGGTCGCCGACGAGGCCATAGTCGGCCACGCTGAAGATCGGCGCTTCCGGATCCTTGTTGATCGCGACGATCACCTTCGAATCCTTCATGCCGGCCAGATGCTGAATCGCACCCGAGATGCCCACCGCGATGTACAGCTGCGGTGCGACGATCTTGCCGGTCTGGCCGACCTGGTAGTCGTTCGGCACGTAGCCGGCGTCGACGGCCGCGCGCGACGCGCCGAGTGCCGCGCTCAATTTGTCGGCCAGCGGCTCCAGCACCTTCGTGTAGTTCTCGCCGCTGCCCAGACCACGGCCGCCCGACACGATGATCTTCGCGCTCGTCAGCTCCGGACGGTCCAGCTTCGTCACTTCACGGCTCACGAACTGCGACTTGCCGGCGTCTGCCGCCGCCTCGATCTTCTCGACCGTCGCGCTGCCGCCTTCCGCTGCAACCGGATCGAAACCGGTCGCACGCACCGTGATGACCTTGATCGGGTCGCTCGACTGCACCGTCGCGATCGCGTTGCCCGCGTAGATCGGGCGCTCGAACGTGTCGGCACTGTCGACAGCCGTGATGTCCGAGATCTGCGCGACGTCCAGCTTCGCGGCGATACGCGGCGCGATGTTCTTGCCGTACGCAGTTGCCGGCGCGAGGATGTGCGAATAGTCCTTCGCGATGTTCAGCGCGGTCGCTTCGACGTTTTCCGCGAGGCCCGCTTCGAGTTGCGGCGCATCGGCCAGCAACACCTTCGACACACCTGCGATCTTCGCTGCGGCATCGGCCGCGCCTTGCGCATTGTGGCCCGCGACCAGCACGTGAATGTCACCGCCGATCTTCGCCGCCGCCGCCACTGTGTTCAGCGTCGCGGCCTTGATCGACGCGTTGTCGTGTTCTGCAATCACCAGAATCGTCATTTCTTTCCGCTCCCTCTTACAGCACCTTGGCTTCGGTCTTCAGCTTCTCGACCAGCGTCTTCACGTCCGGCACCTTCACGCCGGCCGCGCGCTTCGGCGGCTCGGCCACCTTCAGCGTCTTCAGACGCGGCGTGACGTCCACGCCCAGGTCTTCCGGCTTCACCGTTTCCAGCGGCTTCTTCTTCGCCTTCATGATGTTCGGCAGCGTCACGTAACGCGGCTCGTTCAGGCGCAGGTCGGTCGTGACGACTGCCGGCAGTTGAAGCGACAGCGTTTCCGCGCCGCCGTCGACTTCACGTGCAACCGTGGCGCGGCCATCGGCGATCGTCACCTTCGACGCGAACGTCGCTTGCGGCAGGCCCGCCAGCGCGGCCAGCATCTGGCCCGTCTGGTTCGAATCGTCGTCGATCGCCTGCTTGCCGAGGATCACGAGTTGCGGCTGTTCCTTGTCGACCAGCGCCTTCAGGATCTTCGCCACCGCCAGCGGCTCGACGCTGTCGTTCGATTCGACGAGGATCGCGCGATCCGCGCCGATCGCCAGCGCCGTGCGCAGCGTTTCCTGCGCTTGCGTCACACCGACCGACACCGCGATCACTTCGGTCGCCACACCCGCTTCCTTCAGGCGCACCGCTTCTTCCACCGCGATTTCGTCGAACGGGTTCATCGACATCTTCACGTTCGCAATGTCGACGCCCGTGTTGTCCGACTTCACGCGGACCTTCACGTTGTAATCGACCACTCTTTTCACTGGCACCAGGATTTTCATGCACACGCTCCAAAGTTACGAATACGACCAGAGGCCATTCTATAGCGAGGCCTCATGACTGCGCGGCCAAGCGGACCCAACCATCATGGTTGTCGAGGATACCGCTTCTTGACGACGCGCCAATGATAGCGAACGATCGTTCTATTTTAAAAGAGAAAAAACCCGGACGCAAAGCCCGGGTTTTCGATCATCGACTCTAATCTCTCCGGGCGTCCCGTTGTTCGCCCGTTACCAGGCGGCAACGACCGCGCCGCCGAACTTGCCTTCGATGAACTGCTTCACGTCGGCCGAATGATAGGCCGCGATCAGTTTCGCAACCCACGGCTTGTTCCGGTCCGCCTCGCGGATCGCGAGGATGTTCGCGTACGGGCCGTTCGGCCCTTCGATCGCGATCGCGTCCTGTTTCGGTTTCAACCCCGCTTCCATCGCGTAGTTGGTATTGATCGCGGCCGCGTCGACGTCGCCGAGCGAACGCGGAATCTGCGCCGCGTCGAGTTCGACGATCTTCAGCTTGCGCGGATTGTCGACGATATCAAGCGGCGTCGCCTTCAGTCCCGCGTCCGCGCGCAGCTTCAGGAGACCCTGCTTCTGCAGCAACAGCAGCGCACGGCCGCCGTTGGTCGGATCGTTCGGGACCGCGACGCGCGCGCCGGGCTTCAGTTCGGTCAGCGACTTCACGTGCTTCGAATAGATGCCCATCGGGAACGTGACGGTATCCGCGACCTTGATCAGCTTGTAGCCGCGATCCTTCACCTGCGCCTGCAGATACGGGTCGTGCTGGTAGCTGTTCGCATCGAGGTCGCCCGACGCGAGTGCCGCGTTCGGCTGCACGTAGTCGGAGAATTCGACGATGCGGATGTCGAGGCCGCTCTTCGCCGCGACCTTCTTCACCGCTTCCATGATCTGCGCGTGCGGCCCGCCCGTCACGCCCACCTTGATGGTTTCGGCCTGTGCGTGCGCGCCCGCGAACAGCGCGGCTGCGCCGAGTGCCACCGCGAACTTCAGCATGAAGCGTCGTTGCATCGTCTCTCTCCCCTAACGGATCAATTTCGTCTTATTTGTGGCTCAGCCGGCGGACGAGCCAGTCGCCGAACGACTGCACGATCTGCACGAACACGATCAGGATCGCGACCACCGTCCACATCACTTCCGGCAGATAGCGCTGGTAGCCATAGCGGATCCCGAGATCGCCGAGCCCGCCGCCGCCGATCGCGCCCGCCATCGCCGAATAGCCGACCAGCGACACGAACGTGATCGTCAGGCCCGCGACGACACCCGGCAGCGATTCGGGCAGCAGCACCTTGAAGACGATCTGCGACGTGGTCGCGCCCATCGATTGCGCAGCCTCGATCAGCCCGCGGTCGACTTCGCGCAACGCCGTCTCGACGAGACGCGCGATGAACGGCGCGGCCGCGAGCGTCAGCGGCACGACCGCCGCGGCCGTGCCGATCGACGAACCCGTGACGAGCCGCGTAAACGGAATCACCGCGACCAGCAGGATGATGAACGGCGTCGAGCGAACGGCATTCACGATGCCGCCGAGCACGCGATTCACCGCGAGGTTCTGCAGCACGCCCTGGCGGTCGGTCAGGTAGAGCAGCACGCCGAGCGGCAGGCCGACGAGCGCGCCGACCGCCCCGGAGATGCCGACCATGATCAGCGTCTCCCAGAACGACTGCACGAACATATCGAACATCTCACTCAACATACGAAAGCTCCTCTACCACCACACCTTGTTCGCGCAGGAACGCGAGCGCCTGCCCGACCTTGCCCGGCTCGCCGCCCGCGAGCACCGCGAGCGAACCGAATGCCTGCCCCTGGATCTCGTCGATCTGGCCGTGCAGGATGTTGAAATCGAGTTCGTACCGACGGATCGTTTCCGACAGGATCGGCTGGTCGACACCCGAGCCCGTAAACGCAAGCCGCAGCAGATGCCCGCTGCCGGTCTTCAGCCGCTCGGCCACGCGCGCCTTCAGCGCGGGCGGCAACTCCTGCGCGATCACGTCGCCGATCAGCGCGCGCGTCACTTCGTGATGCGGCTGCAGGAACACGTCGATCACGCGGCCTTCCTCGACCACGCGCCCCGCATCGAGCACCGCGACGCGATCGCACACCTGCTTGATCACTTCCATCTGGTGCGTGATCAGCACGATCGTCAGGCCGAGTTCGCGGTTGATGCGCTTCAGCAGGTCGAGGATCGAGCGCGTGGTCTCGGGATCGAGCGCGGACGTCGCTTCGTCCGACAGCAGTACCTTCGGCTGGCTCGCGAGCGCGCGTGCGATGCCGACGCGCTGCTTCTGCCCGCCGCTGATCTGCGACGGATAGCGATCCTTCTGCGCGGACAGCCCGACGAGGTCGAGCAGCGGCAGCACCGCGGCCTCGATGTCGGCACGGCTTGCGCCGGCCAGTTCCAGCGGCAGCGCGACGTTGTCGAACACCGTGCGCGACGACAGCAGGTTGAAGTGCTGGAAGATCATGCCGATCTCGCGTCGCGCCTCGCGCAGCGCGCCAGCAGACAGCAGCGTGAGATCGAGCCCGCCGACGACGACATTGCCTTCGGTCGGCCGCGTGAGCAGGTTGATGGTGCGCACGAGCGTGCTCTTGCCGGCGCCGCTTCGGCCGATGATGCCGAACACCTCGCCCTGCGGGATCGTCAGGTTGATGTTGCGCAGCGCCTCGACCCAGCCGCCCGGCCCGGGAAATCGCTGCGAAAGATTGCGTAATTCGATCATGTAAACAAAACGGCGGCCGGCTGGCGAGTTGGCCCGCCAGTCGGCCGCCGATGCATCTGGAATAACCGTCGATTTTACCGCAAACCCCTCATTCCCCTTAATAATCGATTTCGATCTTTTCATAACTGCACGAAATTAGAGGGACGCCGCTGGCGCGCCACGACGATGCCGCGACTATGATCCGGAACACCGACCAACCGACAGGGGACACGCCAGATGACCGCCACCACCACGCCGGCCGCCGCACCTGCCACCGCCGGACCGGCGCCTTCGTCCCCACCCGCGCCGACGATGGGCCGCCTGCGTACCGCCGACGGGCTCGAACTGGCGTCGTACCGCTGGCCGGCTGGCAACGGCACCGAGCCGCCGCGCGCGACGATCGCACTCGTACATGGCCTTGCCGAACACGCGGGTCGTTATGCCGCGCTCGCCGGCCGGCTGAATGCGGCCGGCATCGAGGTGCTCGCGATCGACCTGCGCGGGCACGGCCAGTCACCCGGCAAGCGCGCCTGGGTCAAGCGCTTCGACGGCTACCTGAACGACGCGGATGCGCTGGTCGCCGAAGCCGCACGCGGCAATTCGCCGCTGTTCCTGATGGGGCACAGCATGGGCGGGGCGGTCGCGGCGCTGTACGCGATCGAACGCGCGCCGGCACGCGGCCACGCGCTGACGGGCCTCGTGTTGTCGAGCCCGGCGCTCGCGCCGGGACGTGACGTGCCGCGCTGGATGCTTGCTGTGAGCCGCGTCATCAGCCGCATATGGCCGACCTTCCCCGCAATCAGGATCGATGCCGCGCTGCTGTCGCGCGATCCGGCCATCGTCGCAGCCAATCGCGCCGATCCGTTCGTCCATCACGGCGCGGTGCCCGCCCGCACCGGCGCGGAGATTCTCGACGCGATGGCACGCATCGAAAGCGGTCGCGGCGGGTTGCGCGTTCCGGTGCTCGTCTATCACGGCACCGAGGACAAGCTGACCGAACCCGACGGCAGCCGTGCGTTCGGTGCGCGCGTCGGCTCGCCCGATCGCACGCTGACGCTGTACGAAGGCGGCTTTCACGAAACGATGAACGATCTCGAACGCGATCGCGTGATCGACGCGCTGATCGCGTGGATTCACGCGCGCGTGCCGGCGCGCTGAGTGCGCCCGGCCCGGCCGGTCACGCGATCGTCAGATGCCGGCCAGTACGCGCAGGTGCGCGACGACGCTGCGCCCGAGCGCGGACAGGTTGTAGCCGCCTTCGAGGCAGCTCACGATGCGCCCCTGCGCATGCCGGCGCGCCACCTCGACGATCTGCGCGGTCAACCATTCGAAGTCGGCTTCGACGAGGCCGAGGCTGCCGATGTCGTCCTCGCGATGCGCATCGAAACCCGCGGACACGAACAGCATCTGCGGCCTGAACGCATCGAGGCGCGGCAGCCAGAACATGTCGACGGCTTCGCGGATCGCCATCCCGTTGCTGCGCGCGGGCATCGGCAGGTTGACCATGTTCGGCGCCTGGTGATCGACGCCCGAGAACGGGTACAGCGGATGCTGGAAGAAACTGCACATCAGCACCCGCTCGTCGTTCGCGAACGCCGCCTCGGTGCCGTTGCCGTGATGCACGTCGAAATCGATGATCGCGACTCGCTCCAGACCGTGTACGTCGAGCGCATGTCGCGCGGCGATCGCGACGTTGTTGAAGAAGCAGAAACCCATCGCGCGTGCAGGCTCCGCATGATGGCCGGGCGGTCGCACGCCACAGAACGCATTCGCATAGCGGCCTTCGATCACCGCGTCGGTCGCCGCGATCGCGGCGCCGGCCGCACGCAGCGCCGCGCGCCACGTATCGCGGTTCATCAGCGTATCGGGATCGATCTCGACGTAGCCGTCGACCGGCGTCATGCTCCGGATGTAGTCGATGTGCGCCTGCGTATGCACCCGGCCCAGCGCCACCTCGCTCGCGAACGGCGCGGTTTCGTGCACGATCAGATCGTCGATGCGGCTCGCGATCAGTTGATCCTGGATCGCCGACAGGCGGGCCGGGCATTCCGGATGCCATTCCCCCATCTCGTGCAGCATGCAGTCGGGGTGCGTATAGAAAGCGGTTGCCATAAGCTGTCATCCGCGGCGCACGGTGCGCCGCAGGTCTCCATCAATGATGTCCATCGTCTGCCGCGAATTCGCCGCTAACTTACCACAACGGGGGCCTGCCACGCCCCGGCGCGCCGGATCCGTCGGGTATACTGCGCCGAACCCAATCGCCCTGTCCGCCCGCTTCGACATGAATTCCAGCAAGCCTGCCGCCCTTCTCTCCGCGCTGTTCCGTGTTCGCGCTCCGCTCGTCGCGGCCGCTGCCGTCGCGGCTCTCGGCACCGCGCCCGCCGGCGCGCAGACGCAACCCGCGAAGCCCGCGGGCACGCTCGTCGCACAGGCCCAGCCGCAACAGCCGACGCCGCAAGGCCAGACCTTCGAAGAGGAAATCGTTCCGCAGCGTTACGCGAACAACGCGAAGGTCGACGCGTTCATCGACGAGATGGTCAGCCGCAACGGCTTCGACTCCGCGAGCCTGCATGCGCTGTTCTCGCGCATCAGCTATTCGGCGACAGCGGTCAAGCTCGTGAAACCGGCCCCGTCGCCGACGGTCAAGAACTGGCGCGTCTATCGCTCGCGCTTCATCGAGCCGATCCGCATCAACGCGGGCGTGAAATTCTGGAAGGCGAACCAGGCAACGCTGCAGCGTGCATCCGAGCAATTCGGCGTGCCGCCCGAGGTGATCGTCGGCATCATCGGTGTCGAGACGATCTACGGCCGCTACATGGGCAATTTCCGCGTGCTCGACGCGCTGACGACGCTCACGTTCGACTATCCGGACACGCCGAATCGTGACAGCCGCCAGGCAACATTCCGCAAGAACCTCGAGGACTTCCTGGTCTGGACCCGCGACAACCAGCTCGACCCGACCACCGTGCTCGGTTCGTATACGGGCGCGATCGGGATTCCACAGTTCCTGCCGAGCAGCATCCGCGAATATGCGGTCGACTTCGACGGCACGGGCCATGTCGACCTGCGCAGCAGTCCTGTCGATGCGATCGGCAGCGTCGCGAACTACCTGAAGCAGCACGGCTGGGAAACCGACCGACCGGTGGTCTGGCAGATCACGCCCGACACGGGCAGCCTGGGGATCGCACAGGCCGCCGCCGACGGCCAGCCCGAACCGCACTGGGCACTGTCGCAACTGCTGCGCGCGGGCATGACGCTGAACGAGCCGACGGTCAACATCACGACCGAAGGCGGCACGCCCGTGACGGTGGTCGACCTGCCGTCGCCGGGCCGCGCGACCGAATACATGCTCGGGCTCAAGAATTTCTACGTGCTGACGCGCTACAACCGCAGCTTCTTCTACGCGCTTACCGTGTACCAGCTTGGCGAGGCCGTCAAGGCGCAGATGGAAGCGAGCGGCGCACTTCAGCCGAGTACCACCGATACACAGTCGCAGTAAGCACCGCCCGCCCAATGAAAAAGCGCCGCACAAGCGGCGCTTTCTTTTCGTACACGCGCGACGCGCATCCGCCCGCGTTCAGGCAGGAAACACGCCCGTGGACAGGTAGCGGTCGCCGCGATCGCAGACGATGAACACGATCGTCGCATTCTCGACCTGGCGCGCGATGCGCATCGCGACTTCGCATGCGCCGCCCGACGAAATGCCCGCGAAGATGCCTTCGACGGCCGCGAGGCGGCGCGCCATCGTTTCCGACGCAGCCTGGCTCACGCTCTCGACGCGGTCGACACGGCTGCGATCGAAGATCGTCGGCATATAGGCTTCCGGCCACTTGCGGATGCCCGGAATGCGCGAACCGTCTTCCGGCTGCGCACCGACGATCTCGATCGCCGGATTCTGCTCCTTCAGGTAGCGCGACGTGCCCATGATCGTGCCCGTCGTGCCCATTGCCGACACGAAGTGCGTGACGCGCCCTTCGGTATCGCGCCAGATTTCCGGGCCCGTCGCTTCGTAGTGCGCAACCGGATTGTCGGGGTTCGCGAACTGGTCGAGGATCACGCCCTTGCCTTCGCGCTGCATCTCGCCCGCGAGATCACGTGCCAGCTCCATCCCGCCCTTCACCGGCGTCAGGATGATTTCGGCACCGTAGGCGGCCATGCTCTGGCGGCGCTCGACCGACAGGTCCTCCGGCATGATCAGCACCATCTTGTAGCCGCGGATCGCCGCTGCCATCGCGAGTGCGATACCGGTGTTGCCGCTCGTCGCCTCGATCAGCGTGTCGCCCGGCTTGATGCGCCCGCGCGCCTCGGCCTTGCTGATCATCGACAGCGCCGGACGATCCTTCACGGAACCGGCCGGATTGTTGCCTTCGAGCTTCGCGAGCACCACGTTGTTGCGCGCGCGAATCTCGTCGTCCGGCAAGCGGACCAGTTGGACGAGCGGCGTATTGCCGATCGTGTCTTCGATAGTTTTGTAAGCCATGGATATACCGTGAGTACGAGGCCGATCAATCGATCGATTGTAAACCAGCACCGCTGCTCGCGCCGGCAACCCCATTGCGGCGATGGAATACGCATGCCGTGCAACGCGTGGACGCCGCATGCGCCGTGCCCACGCAAAAAACCCGCGGCATGCCGCGGGAAGCCGTCGCAACGACGGCGACTGAAGGAGCTTGTTGTCGGCTGCGCGCGACGCGTTACTTCTGCGTGGTGGTGCGGGCAGGTGCGGCCGCAGGCTTGCCGGCGGCCGGCTTGCCCGGGGCCGGCTGCGCGGCACCCGTACCGGCCGCACCGATCGTCAGGCCTTCCTGCTGAAGCCGCTCGACGGTATGGCCGCCCATGCCTTTCACGCGTGCGGCGAGATCCTCCGCATTCCTGAACGGGCCGCGTGCGCCGCGTTCGTCGAGAATCGCCTTTGCCCGCGCCGGGCCGATACCCTTGATGCCGACGAGCGCATCCTCGTTGGCGGTGTTGACGTCGACGGCCGCCCAGGCCGAGGCGATCGTGCCGAGCATTGCCGCTGCGGCCAACCATTTCCTGATCATGTGCTGGATCTCCGATGAATACGGCCGGCGGTTGCCGACCGTGAGACCCAGTCTATCGATGCAACGCTTCCGTTTAAACCTGGCCGGATAGCCAACGCACGTAGCGGTCGACGCCTTCCTGCACGGTCAGGAACGGTGCGTCGTAACCGGCCGCGCGCAGCTTCGTCTGGTCGGCCTGCGTGAAGCACTGATACTTGCCGCGCAGCGCATCGGGGAACGGCACGTATTCGATCAGCCCTTGCTCGACCTGCTGCGCGAGCGTCAGCGGCGGCAGGTTGTCGAGCGCGCGCAACGTATTCACGACCGTCGACGCGATATCGTTGAACGGCTGCGCACGGCCCGTGCCGAGGTTGAAGATGCCCGACTTCTCCGGATGATCGAAGAAGAACAGGTTCACCTTCGTCACGTCCTCGATCGACACGAAGTCACGCGTCTGCTCGCCCGGTGCGTAGCCGTTGTACTCGCCGAACAGCTTCACCTTGCCTTCCGCACGGAACTGGTTGAAGTTGTGGAACGCGACCGACGCCATGCGGCCCTTGTGCGTCTCGCGCGGGCCGTACACGTTGAAGTAGCGGAAGCCGGCGATCTGGCTCTGCGCGGTCGGCAGCACACGACGGATCACCTGGTCGAACAGGAACTTCGAATAGCCGTAGACATTCAGCGGCGCCTCGACGTCGCGCTCCTCGACGAATCGCGTCGAGCCGCCGTAGGTCGCCGCCGACGACGCGTACAGGAACTGCGTGCCCTGTGCGAGGCAGGTGTCGAGCAACGCGCGGCTGTAGCGGAAGTTGTTGTCCATCATGTAGCGGCCGTCGGTTTCCATCGTGTCCGAGCACGCACCTTCGTGGAACACCGCGCGTACCTTGCCGAAATCGCCGCGCGCGAAACGTTCGACGAATTCCGACTTGTCCAGATAGTCGTCGATCTCGCAATCGACGAGATTCCGGAACTTGTCCGCGCGCGTCAGGTTGTCGACCGCGATGATGCGCGTCTCGCCGCGCTCGTTGAGTGCCTTGACGATGTTCGCGCCGATAAAACCGGCTGCGCCGGTGACGATGAGGGTCATGATCGTCCTGCCTGAAAAGTGCGAGCCATGCGTGCGGCGCGCTCATCGCGCCGCCGCATGCGCTCAATGAAACAGTTCGTCGTAGTCCACCGTGGCCGTGCCGAGCTTGCCGACCACGATGCCTGCCGCGCGATTCGCGAGCACGACGGCGTCGACGAGCGGCACGCCTGCGCCGAGCATCGTCGCGACCGTCGCGATCACGGTATCGCCCGCGCCCGACACGTCGAACACCTCGCGCGCGAGCGCCGGTGCGTGCAGTTCGCCGGTGGCGGAAAACAGCGTCATGCCTTCTTCCGAACGCGTGAGCAGCAGCGCGTCGATGTCGAGTTCCGCGCGCAGCTTCGCGACACGTGCGCGCAGATCGTCCTCCGATTTCCACTGCCCGACCACTTCGCGCAATTCCGCGCGATTCGGCGTGATCAGCGACGCACCGCGATAGCGCGCCCAGTCGTCGCCCTTCGGGTCGACGAGGACGGACTTGCCGGCCGCGCGCGCCTTCTCGATCATCGTCGTGACGTGCGTCAGGCCGCCTTTCGCGTAATCCGACATCAGCACGACATCGTGCTGCGGCAGCAGCGCATCGAAGCGCGCGAGCCCCGCGAGCAGCACCTCGTGCGTCGGCATGGCCTCGAAGTCGACGCGCAGCAGTTGCTGCTGGCGCGCGAGCACACGCAGCTTGATCGTGGTCGGCAGCGCCGGGTCGCGTTCGAGATGCGGCGTCACGCCGCTGCTGCCGAGCAGTTCGACGATGCGCTCGCCGGGTTCGTCGCACCCGACGACGCACAGCAACCCGGCCTGGCCGCCGAGCGTCACGGCGTTGCGCGCGACGTTGGCCGCACCGCCGAGCCGCTCTTCCTGGCGCTGCACGTGCACGACCGGCACGGGCGCCTCGGGCGAAATGCGATCGACGTTGCCGAACCAGTAACGGTCGAGCATCACGTCGCCGACGACAAGCACGCGCGAGCGCGCGAGTTGCGCACGCGGCACCGGAACGACCTCGCGGAGAGTATTCATCGTGTGATCAGCCACGGGAGGACGACTGGGGATCGACATACGGCCGGCCGATCGCGTAGTAGTCGATGCCCAGTTCGGCCATCGCATCCGGCTCGTACAGGTTGCGCCCGTCGAAGATCACCGGCGCCTTCAGTTCAGCCTTCAGGCGCGTGAAATCGGGGCTCCGGAATTCCTTCCACTCGGTCACGATCACGAGCGCGTCCGCGCCCGTCACGGCGATGTCCTGCGTGTCGACGAGATGCAGCCGCGCCAGCGCGTCCGGATCGGTACCGAAATCGAGCGCAAACACGCGCCGCGCCTCGTCGACCGCGACCGGATCGTACGCACGCACGGTCGCGCCGCGTTCGAGCAGCGCGGCGATCAGGCGGCGGCTCGGCGCCTCGCGCATGTCATCGGTGTTCGGCTTGAACGCCAGGCCCCAGACCGCGAACTCGCGGCCGGTCAGGTCGGCACCGAAGCGCTGCTCGATCTTGCCGATCAGCACGTCCTTCTGCGCATGGTTGGCCGCCTCGACGGCTTCCAGGATGCGCAACGGCTGGCCGTTCTCGCCGGCCGTGCGAATCAGCGCCTGGACGTCCTTCGGGAAGCACGAGCCGCCGTAGCCGACGCCGGCGTACAGGAAGTGATAGCCGATGCGCGGATCGGAGCCGATCCCGCGGCGCACGGCCTCGATGTCGGCGCCGACCTTGTCGGCGAGATTCGACATCTCGTTCATGAACGAGATACGCGTTGCAAGCATCGCATTCGCCGCATATTTCGCGAATTCCGCCGAACGCACGTCCATGTAGATCGTGCGCTCATGGTTGCGGTTGAACGGCGCGTAAAGCTTCTTCATCTTCTCGCGCGCGATCGTGCCCGTCTCGTCGTCGTCGACGCCGATGATGATCCGGTCCGGACGCATGAAGTCCTCGACCGCGGCGCCTTCCTTCAGGAACTCCGGGTTCGACACGACCGAGAAGCGATGCGCGACGCTGCCCGCCAGCCCGCGGGCGGCAAGCGCTTCGTCGACCACGCCGCGCACGCGCTGTGCGGTACCGACCGGCACCGTCGACTTGTCGACGATCACCTTGAAGCCCGTCATGTGGCGGCCGATGTTGCGCGCGGCTTCGAGCACGTACTGCAGGTCGGCCGAGCCGTCCTCGTCGGGCGGCGTGCCGACGGCGATGAACTGGATCTCGCCGTGCGCGACGCTTGCCTCGATGTCGGTCGAGAAGCGCAGGCGCCCCGCCGCGCGGTTGCGCGCGATGATGTCCAGCAGCCCAGGTTCGTGAATCGGCATCCCGCCGTTGTTCAGGATGTCGATCTTGCGCGGATCGACGTCGAGGCAGAAGACGTCGTGGCCGATCTCCGCCAGGCAGGCGCCCGTGACGAGACCGACATAGCCGGTGCCGATGATGGTGATTTTCATAGATGTTCCGGTACTTCCCGGTAATTGACTAACTTGGCCGCCGGGACGAACCCGGCGGCAACCGCCGTGCGTTGGCTCCGCGTGCCGGGATCAGCCCGGCATCGCAGGATCGACGCGACGCGGCGCATAGGTTTCCCAGCCGCTGCAGCCCGGACACTGCCAGTAGAAATTGCGCGCCCGGAAACCGCAATTCTGGCACGTATACCGTGGCAAATTCTTGGTGCGCTGCTTGATCAGCGCACGCATCATTTCAAGTTCCTTACGGCGCGGTTCGTCGGCCGCCGCGATCTGCGCATCGAGCAGGTGCAGCATCCCCGACAGGTTCGGCGACTTCTCCATCTGCGTGCGCGCGAGCGTGTGCGCCGCGTCCTGGCCGCGCAAGCCCGCGATGTGCTGGTATGCGATGTCGAGCAGGTCGTTCGACGGATAGCGGTCGACATAGCCCATCAGCAGCTCGGCGCCTTCGGCGTTCTTGCCGAGCGCGACGTACGCCTTCATCAGCTTGTCGGCGACGAGCGGCAGATACGCCGGATTCTGCGCTTCGACGCGCTTCCAGTGCTCGATCGCGGCCGCATGGTTGCCCTCGGCCGCCGCGGCGTCGCCGGAGAGGATCGTCGCGCGAACGTTCTGCGGGTTCACGGTCAACGCGAGGCGCAACTGTTCGGCAGCCGCTGCCGCGTTCTTGCGCTGCAGCGCGTCCTGTGCAAGTTCGCAGTGAAACTGCGCAATTTCGACGCCGAGCGGTTTGTCGCTCATCGACTCGATGCGCTTCGCCGTATCGATCGACTTGTTCCAGTCCTTCTCGATCTCGTAGATCGTCAGCAGCGCCCGCTGCGCGCCGAGTGCGTAATCGCCGTCGGCGAGTTTGTGGAACGCCTCCTCGGCGCGATCGAGCAGGCCGGCCTTCAGGAAATCCTGGCCGAGTTCGTACAGTGCGTGGTCGCGCTCGTTGACCGGCAGGTCCGTGCGGCTCAGCAGGTTCTGGTGCACGCGGATCGCGCGGTCGGTTTCGCCGCGGCGGCGAAACAGGTTGCCGAGTGCGAAGTGCAGCTCGACCGTCTCGGGATCCAGCTTGGCGACCTCGATGAACGCGTCGATCGCCTTGTCGGGTTGTTCGTTCAACAGAAAATTCAGGCCGCGGAAATACGAGCGCGGCAGGTTGGCACTCTCCGACAGGAGATTCTTAAGGTCATAGCGTGACGCCGCCCAACCGAGCGCGAACGCGACCGGAATCGCGAGCAACCACCAGAAATCCAGATCCATGCGAAATATCGAAGCAGAGACGAAAACCGCGCGATGATCGCGCGGCGTCCGTGTTAAATGACGGGCGGCATCGGCGGCTGGTCGATGACGGC
>Ga0209147_100539_pt1 | contig 21680 bp, 17 predicted proteins | sample AraplaCol_mLB_r2_FD_184278 | JGI IMG/M metagenome (GOLD analysis project Ga0209147, IMG submission 184278) | Arabidopsis root microbial communities from North Carolina, USA - plate scrape CL_Col_mLB_r2 (SPAdes) (version 2) | ecosystem: Host-associated > Plants > Roots > Endosphere | place: USA... | reverse complement strand
ACCCGTCGGTCCCAGTGCGTTACCGGTTCGCGAATGTTGCCGATGCAGCACAGACCAAAACGCCAAAGGACCTGTCCGCAATCCCCGGACAGGCCCTTTCGCCATGCGCGGGACGCGCCTCCTGCAGGTTGTCAGGCCGCCAGTTCATCCCGCACGATCTGAGCGCCAGCACCTAGCGCGTTCAACTTCCCCCTAGCCACGCTGCGGGATAGCGGCGCCATGCCGCAGTTGGTGGAAGGGTATAGCTTGTCGGCATCCACGAACTGCAGGGCTCTGCGCAGGGTATCGGCAACCTCTTCCGGCGTTTCGATGGTGTCGCTCGCGACGTCGATGGCGCCGACCATTACTTTCTTGCCCCGAATAAGTTCGATCAGGTCCATGGGTACGCGGGAGTGATGGCATTCCAGCGAGATGATATCGATGATGGACTTCTGCAGATTGGGGAAGGTCTGCTCATACTGCCTCCATTCCGATCCCAGGCTCTTCTTCCAGTCGGTATTCGCCTTGATGCCGTATCCGTAACAGATGTGGACGGCCGTTTCGCATTTCAGCCCTTCGGCAGCCTTTTCCAGTGTGGCGATCCCCCAGTCGTTCGCCTCTTCGAAGAAGACGTTGAACGCAGGTTCGTCGAACTGAATGATGTCGACGCCCGCCGCCTCCAGTTCCCTGGCTTCCTGGTTGAGGATCGTGGCGAATTCCCAGGCGAGCTTCTCGCGGCTGCGATAATGGGCATCGTAGAGCGTATCGATCATCGTCATCGGGCCCGGCAGTGTCCATTTGATCGGCTGATCGGTCTGCGCGCGCAGATAACGCGCATCATCGACAAAGACCGGCTTGGGGCGCGCCACTGCGCCGACCACCGTCGGCACGCTCGCATCGTAACGATTGCGGATTCTAACTGTTTCGCGCTTTTCGAAATCGACTCCGCTCAGATGCTCGATAAAGGTCGTGACGAAATGCTGGCGGGTCTGTTCGCCGTCGCCGATGATGTCGATGCCCGCTTGCCGCTGATCCTCCACGGCGAGGCGCAGGGCATCCTGCTTGCCGGCGACGAGGTCTTCGCCCTCCAGCTTCCAGGGCGACCAGAGTTTCTCTGGTTCGGCAAGCCAGCCAGGCTTGGGGAGGCTGCCGGCGGTCGACGTGGGCAACAATTTTTTCATGATGGGTGGCCTTATATTCTGTCTGGTCAAAGGGCGTGGCTGGGGGCGTAGCTGGCGGACCATCGGTCCAGATCGGCTTGGTAGGGCCTGATGAGTTGCTCCTGTACGAACTTGCCCTGTTCGATGGCGAGGCGACTGCGCTCCTCGCGATCATAGACAATCCGGGTGGACGAGAAGTCCTCATGATCCAGGCTGGGCCGGAAGCACAGTCCGGCAGCGGAATTGGCGTTGTAGATTTCCGGCCGATAAATTCTCTGGAAGGATTCCATCGTGCTGATCGTGCCGATGAGTTCGAGGCTGGTGTAATCGCTCGCCAGATCGCCGGTGAAATAGAAGGCCATCGGGGCTACGCTCCCTCTCGGCATGAAATAGCGCGCATTCAGGCCCATCTTGGCAAAATATGCGTCGGTGGAGGAAAACGCGCTCTGCCGATATTCGACACCCAGAACAGGATGGCGGTTGCCTGTACGATGATAGATCTTGCTGCTCGATACGCTCAGACAGATGACCGGCGGCTTCTTGAAATTGTCCGTGTATGCACGCGAGTTCAGGAAATGCCGGAACAAGTTACCATGCAGATCGCCAAAGCCGTCCGGTGCCTCGAACCCTGCTCGTCCCTTGTTGTGCTCTGCCAGCAGCACGCTGAAGTCGTAATCGCGCACGTAGGACGAGAAGTTGTTCCCGACGATGCCGTTGATGCGCGTATCGCTTTTCCGATCGACGATACTCGTCTTCAGTATCTCGATCATCGGGAAGGCATTGGTGCCACCAGCGGCGGCAATATGCATCTCGACTGAAATGATATCGAGTTCGATGCTGTAGCGATCGCCGTCGGGATTGTCCCAATCCGCAAGGTCGTTGAAGCGGTTGTCGATCATCCTGAGGGCGCCGCGAAGATTGTCCTGGCAGTGCTCGCCTCTGGCCAGATTGGCGAAGTTCGTCGTGATGCGCGTTTTTTCGGAGGGCTGATAGTTCTCGTCGAAGCGCAAGCTCCTGATGGAGAAGCTGAGATCGTCGTCCGACATGGCCGGTCGTCCTGACGGCGCGGCGGAAACCATGTGTGGAAGGGAGGAGGTGGCGCGAGTTGCGGGCATGCGAAATTTCCTTCGGTCCGGCGCATGCGCCGTCCGTCGTTGAGGTTCGGATATGGGTCTGGATTTGCGGCGCGCCGCGTCAGAGGGGGTTCACCCCGATCGCACGGCGCGCGGGCGCATTCGTCGATATGCGAAGGGGCGTAACAGGATTGCAAACATCGACCGGTCACCTGCTTTGATCGGGCGGAAGGGTCAATGGAAGAACGCGCACGGCATGAGTGGCCCGGACGGCGGTTACGCCAAGGGACACGCTTCAGGCGCGATCCACCGGAGGAACCCCCGTCCGAGGAACGTTTTGGCGCCGAAGGCAGGTCTCCTGGCTTACGGGTCATCGCGGTGGTTCCGGCCTTCCCGAGCCTTGTGCAAAGCCCAGTGACACGAAATGGAACCGCCGCTCGCCGCTTACAGTTGCGGGGGCAGCGCCGGACTCTGCCCCGAAGGGCACCACCGGCTTCCCGTCTTAGCCCCACCGTCACGCCTGAGGTGGGGAACCTCGACAGGGTCTTTCAACACCATAGAAGCATCATTGTCAAGGACGATATAAAGATATCTTTATATGATAGTTTCAGGCGATTGTCTCGATGATGACGCCACCATCGGATCGACACAATTTCGGCAAGAGATTTAATCGCTCCTCATCCCGACATTATCGATGAAAAATTCGATTGGGACGACAATTTCCATCCTGTCCGGGCGATCGTCCGGAATAGGGGGCAATGGTTGCGCACAGCGCACCGTATCGAGTGCGGCGCGGTCCAATATGCTTGAACCGGACGAATTGAGCACCCGCAGAGAAAGCAGTTGGCCTGCCCGGTTCATACGGAAAAGGACTTGAGCCACGCCTTGGCGACCTGACGCACGCGCTGCGGCAGGATAGCGGCGATGTTTTTCGAGATGGGCCAGAAGGATATCCTCCCAACTCGCTTTCCTGTCGGTCGAGGCTTGCGGTGCCGGGGGAGCCGGCAACGACTTGGGAGCGGAGGTTTCGAGAACCGCTTCCTTGGCTTGCGCGGATTCGGATGATTTCCTAGCAGGTTCTACCGGCTGCGCTTGCCGCGGGAGAAGCATCGGCGGGATTTCGACCTGCGTTTTTTCCGTGGGGGCCTGTTGGCGCTGTTCGACCTTGCGGGCGCCGTCCGGCACCTCTTTGGGAGGTTCCGCAGGCGCTTTAAGGCTTTCCAGACGAAATAGAGCAGGAACTGGCGGGGGCCTGTTAGGCGCGAGATCGTGCCGAGTGACCAGCGTTGCGCATCCTATGCAGAGGAGGATCAAGGCAATGCCGGACACACCAGACAGGCGCGTTCGCCAGTCCAGCGGCTGATCGCAATATCGCGTGGGCGATTGGCTCGTCACACATCTCGGGGACGCGGGCCATGGCTCTGGCCGTCGGTCCGTGCCATATTCTCTTTGCCGCGCGGAATGGCCGATATGTCGGCTCATTGCCCTTTTCTCGGCTCGGGCCGGCGCACGATCCAGCTCAGCCATAGCAGCAGGATGGCGGCGACACCGGCTGCCAACGGCCAATCCGGCCGGACATGCAGCCAAAAGAGAGCGAAGCCCGCGGTCATACCCATCGCCGCCGCCACTTTCGCCGCATCAAATGTGCCCCAGCATGCTACTGGCCATGCGGCTATCTGCCTGAGACTGGTTCCACCGAAAGCGGGTTTGTGTAGCCTATCGGCCAGTAGTGGAGCGATCCATGGCCTCTTCACCCGATCGGATCGAAGCGTCCACGTCATTTTGTCCGCCGGCTCCGTATCCGCTTGCCCGCACAAACAATTTTTCTGTTCAAACCTTCAAAATCTGCTGGGTAGACCATGACACGCTATGACAGTGGCCATGGTCCACCGCATCGTGAAGATTATTTGTGGCGCATTTCCCGCGCCTGTCGGCATCGCTTTCATCAATCGTGGCGAGCGAAATCCACTGCCGTTGCGGCTGTGCACTAGGCCCTCCCCTTCAATGCAGCGCGAGGACTACCACGCTATGCGGCGGCAAGGTTACCGATAGGCCATCGGGCGAAACTGTCGCGCCGCCAAACGCCACTGGGCGCACGACGTCCGGCGACCCGAAATCATTATGCGACTGGATATCGGGCGCTGTGAGAATACGTCCATCCACGCTGGCGGCTTGCACACCTTCGAGTTTAGCCGTCACGGTCGCAGATCGGTTGGGATCGGTGTTGGTCAGGGAAATATATACCTGCCCCGCCTTGCTCCGCGCCGCCGCTGCGCTGACCGCCGGGACGGTCCATTGATCCTTGTTATACCAGGGGGATTTCAGGTCCAGCGGCAGGAAGGTCGCGTCCTGAAATGGCTTATACATTTCGAACACGTGATAGGTCGGGGTCAGCACCATTTTATCATCCTTCGTCAAGATCATAGCCTGAAGGACGTTGATCATCTGGGCGATGTTGGTCATGCGCACCCGGTCGGCGTGACGGGCGAACAGGTTGATGTTGAGCGCGGCGATGATCGCGTCGCGCATGCTGTTCTGCTGATAGAGGAAACCCGGATTGGTGCCCGGTTCCACATCGGTCCAGATGCCCCATTCGTCGACCGCCAGATTGACCCGTTTTTCCGGGTCATATTTATCCATGATCGCGCCATGCTTTGCCAGCAGCTCTTCCATGACCATCGTGCTGACAAGGGTGCGGGCATAGTCGGTTTCGGTGAAATCGGTGGCAGATCCCTTCACCTTCCCGCGAGTGGGATGGGTGTAATAATGCAGGCCGACGCCGTCGATGGACTTGCCCGCGACGCGCATCATCACATCGGTCCAGTCATAGTCGCGGCTATTGGCGCCGCTCGCGATCTTTAGGATTTTGGTGCCGCGTGGCGACTTGACGAAGGTCGCATAGCGGCGGGTGACGTCGGCGGCATATTCAGCGCGCATATTGCCGCCGCAACCCCAGAGTTCGTTGCCGATGCCGACATAGGGCAGCTTCCACGGTTGCTTGCGGCCGTTCTTCGCCCGCTCGTCCGCCAGCGTGCCGGCCGGGGCGGTCATATATTCGACCCATTCGGCCATTTCCGCCGGCGTGCCGTTGCCCACATTGCCCGACACATAGGCTTCCGCCCCGATCAATTCGGCAAAGTCCATAAATTCATGGGTGCCAAAACTGTTGGGTTCGGTCACGCCGCCCCAATGGGTGTTGATCTTGGTCGGGCGCTGGTTGCGCGGGCCGATCCCTTCGCGCCAGTGATATTCGTCGGCGAAACAGCCGCCGGGCCAGCGCACCAGCGGCACGGCCAGCGCCTTGAGCGCGGCCACCACATCGTTGCGATAGCCACGCGTGTTGGGGATTTTCGACCCCGGCCCGACCCACAGGCCGCCATAGATGCCATAGCCCAGATGTTCGGCGAACTGGCTGAAGATGCGGCGGTCGATCGTCGCGCCGGGTTTGTCCGCGTGCAGCGTGGCGCTCGCCATCAACGCGGTTGCGGCAGGAACGCTGTCCTGCGCAGCGACAGGGGATAGCGGCGACAGGAGGGTCGCCGCGAACAACGAGATGGACAGTATTATGCGCTTTTCCATATCACCCTATCCCTTTGATATTTATCTATAATATTGAATTTTCAGACTTTTCTGAGTGGTTCGACGATCGCGGCGATATCGCGTTGCCCCTCCCCCGCGCCGTCCGCATCCAGGAAGCGTTGCCGCGCCGCCTGCGCAATGGATGGGCGGATGCCCACGTCCGACAGCGCCTGCGCCGCATAGCCCAGATCCTTCGCCATCAGCGGCACGAGGAAATGGGGCGCATAGTCGCGGTCGAGCATGCGGCGGCCAACGCCCTTCACCATCGGGCTGGCAGGCGCCCCGTCGAACAGGATGGAGACGGCCTGTTCGACGTCGAGGCCATGTTTTTCGAACAGGGCGATGGCCTCGGCAAGGCTGGCGGCCTGCACGCCGCACAGGAAATTATTGGCGAGCTTCACCGTCGCCGCGCTGCCGACCGGGCCGAGATGGACCAGCGCGCTGCCCATCGCGTCGAAGGCCGGACGGGCGGTGGCGATGCTGTCCGCTTCGCCGCCGACCAGAAAGCGCAGCGTTCCCTGCGCTGCCTGATCGCGACTGCCGGTGACGGGCGCTTCCAGAAAGCCGACGCCCTGCGCGGCGGCCTGCCGCGCAAGGTCAAACACCCAGTCGCCGGTCAGGGTGCTGGATTCGATCGCGATCGCGCCGGGCGCCATCGCCGCCAGCGCGCCGTTTTCGCCGGTCCAGACGTTGCGCGACACGTCGTCGTCCGCCAGCATGGCAACGACGACGTCCGCGCCCGTCGCGGCATCAGCGGGGGTCGCGGCGATCCGTGCGCCCGCTTGCCCCAACGCCGTCGCCTTGTCCGTGCTGCGGTTCCATACCGTCACGTCGAACCCGGCCGCCAGCAACTGGCGCGCCATGCCGCCGCCCATCAGGCCAAGGCCCAGAACCGCTATTTTCCTGTTCGTCATCCGATCACCTTGAAGCGAGAGAGAGCGGCCTCGTCGATTTCGAGGCCCAGTCCGGGCAGATTGTCGTCCAGATCGATATGGCCGTCTACCGCCTGCGGTTCGCCCTTGAAGATGTACCAGAAAAGTTCGTTGCCGACTTCCACATCGACCATCGGGAAATATTCGGCGATGGGGCTGTTCAGGCTGGCCATGACGACATGGTAATTGTGCATTTGCCCGGCATGGGGGACGACGGGAATGGAATAGGCTTCGGCCAGCGACTGAATTTTCCGGGCGGCGGTGATGCCGCCGACGCGGTTGGTGTCGAACTGGAAATAGTCGAGCGATTTCGCCTCTATCATCTGGCGGAAGCCATAGCTGGTAAATTCATGCTCGCCCGCCGCGATCGGCGTGGTGCCGAACCGGCGCAGCTCATGATAGCCGTTAATGTCGTCAGGGATGATCGCTTCTTCCAGCCAGCGCAGGTTGAACGGTTCGATCAGGCGCATCATGCGTTTGGCATAGTCGAGGCTCCAGCCCATATAGGCGTCGGCCATGATGTCGATTTCGTCACCCACGGTTTCGCGCACGGTGCGGATCAGTTCGACATTGCGGGCCATGCCCGCCGCGCCGTCGATCGGCCCCCAGCCAAAACGCAGTTTCATCGCCTTATAACCCTGCGCCTTGTAGGCGGCGGCTTCCTGCGCCAGTTCGTCCAGCGGGATCGAATAGAGGCGGCTGGCATAGACCGGGATCTTCGCCTTGGTCCGGCCGCCCAGCAGGCGGAAGACGGGCTGTTTCGCGGCCTTCCCCATCAGGTCCCAGATCGCGATGTCGAGCGCGGAGATGGCGACCAGCGCCACGCCCTTGCGCCCGAAGGCCATCGTCTTGCGGTACATATGCTGCCACAGAAACTCGCTATCCCAAGGGTCCTGACCGATCAGCAGGGGGCTGAGATACTGGTCGATGAGCTGTTTGGTGACGAGAGGCGCCAGCGCGGCATTGCCGATGCCGACCAGCCCGGCGTCGGTGAAGATTTCGACGATCAGCCAGCCGTGAAAGGTGAAGGTGCCCATTGTTTCGGGCGACAGCATCGGCGACACCAGATCCATGGGATTGGTGCAGAAATGCGGCGGCAGCGGTACGGTTTCGCCTTCCCACTGAACGACGCGGGTGCGGATTTCGGTGATTTTCAAGGAACGGCCTTTCGAATGAAGGTGAGTTGTGAAATGCGGGGGATGCAAAGGCAGATCAGCCCGAAGGCGATCAGGTGCAGCGTCGCGGCCAGCGTCAGTACCGGCGTGTAGCCAAGCCCGGCGTCGAGCGCCCAGCCTGCCGCCTGCCCCATGACGATGCCGCCGAACGCGCCGCCAAGGCCGACGAGGCCAGCCAGACGGCCGAGCGCGCTCCGCGGGGCAAGGTCGGTCGGCAGGGTCATCACGAGGGTGGACCAGCTTTGCTGCCCGAAGAAGGCGAGGCTGAAGATCGTAATGACCGCTGCGACCGAAGCCGCCGACGGTGCGAGCATGACCCAAGGCATGCAGGCAGCGCTCAAACCCAGCGCAATCTTGCGCGCGGCGTCGACGGATCGGCCGGTGGAGAGCAGTCGGCTGGAAAGCCAACCGCCGCACAGGCTGCCCACGCCCGATGCGGCATAGGGTATCCAGCCGATGGTCGCGGCCTGTTTCAGGTCGAAGCCATGCGCTTCGAACAGATATTTGGGCAGCCAGAAGAGGTAGAAATACCAGGCCCCGTCGCTCATGAACTTGGCGGCGACAAGGCCGCGCACTTCGCGGCGGGACAGGAGCATGGCGATGGTCGGAGCCGGTCCTGCATCCGCTTCGCCATGGGCCTGTTCATGCGGGGGCGTGCGATAGGTCAGGAACCACCAGAGCGCCCAGAGCAGGCCGAACCCGCCGGTGATGAAGAAGACCCAGCGCCAGCTGGCCAGGTCGAACCAGTGACCATAGGCAAGGATGCCCGCGATCAGCGGCGGCGCGATGACTGCGCCCACCGCCGTCCCGGCATTGACAAGGCCCATGGCGGCGGCGCGGCGCTGCGGCGGGAACCATTCGGCAATGGCGCGGGTGGCCGCCGGAAAGCCGCCGCCCTCCCCCACGCCCAACAGGAGTCGGCTGACCACCAGCGCGGCGATGCCGCCCGCCACGCCATGGCTGGCGCAGGCGAGCGACCAGAAGATCATGATGGCCAGAAAACCACGCCGGGTGCCCACCCGATCCAGCAGCCAGCCGCCACCCAGATACATGAGGCCATAGGTGGCGAGGAATGCGGAATCGAGGAAGGCCTTGGTCTGGTTGCCGATCGGGATGTCGGCCTCAATATATTTGATCGCCCAGGGCAGGGTCTGGCGATCGAGATAGCTGATGGCGATGGCGACGGTGATCATCGCCGCGATCGCCCAGCGCCCCGCGTAAAGCCGCGCCCCTGCCGATGTCATGGCCTCCATTTTTTGCCCTTACTGACCGTCGAGGACGATCAGGGCGACGCCCTGACGCGGCAGGCGCAGGTCGATGCTGGCGCCGCCGCGCTGGCCTGTCGCTATCGACAGGGTTTCCGCGTGCATGACCGATGCGGCTTCCAGCTGCTTATATTGGTCCTGATCGGGCGATTGGGGCGAACCCATTTTTTTCCAGGCGCTAAAGGCGTTGGCATGATCGCCATCGACCCGCCACAGCTTGGCCTGTGCAGGCTTGCCCTTGATGCCGTTCAGGCTGAGCTTGATCTGGGCATCCGGCCCGGCGACGTCGTCGTCATGATAATGCCAGACGAGCAGTGCGACCTTGCCATCGGCGGTGCGGGTGGCGATGGAGCCGATATCGGCATCCCCCTGCACGCCATTCTTCATCAGCGTGTCGAGCGGCACCTGCGCAGTGTTCGTGGTCGCCAGCTTCGTTTCGCCCAATTGCGCGAACAAGCGGAAAACGTTCAGCACCGGCAGATCGACGCCGTTGGTCGATAGCTGACGATAGCCTGCGAACCAGGGCTGGTCCTCAAATTCGAAAGACCAGGACACGACACCTTCCAGATTGACCTTCCGCTTTTCGGCCAGTTCCCAGATGCGCGCGAAGCTGGCGGCGGTGTAGCTGCTATACATGGTGCCGTTGCGGTAGGCGTTGGCCGGCCCCGGACAGGCGGCGCAGCCCTCGGGGTCGCTTTCACCGATCACGACCGGCTTGCTTGCGAGCGAGGGGATCGACAGGACTTTGGTAAAGCCGCCATCGGTTTCGCGCAGATGGGTGGCGATGCCCATGCGGACATGACCGTCGACGAAGGTCGGCTTGCCCTTGGCGTGGAAGGACAGGAAATCGGTCGGCGTACCGGTCTGGCCGGTCGCATAATTTTTGCCGGAGGAAACGTGCTTCAGGAAGCCGTCCATGAAGGTGCCGCCCGGCCCGGCGACGTCCGGTCCACCGACGCGCGCGGTCGGCAACGCCTTGCGCACGGCGGCGATGGCATAATCATGCAGCTTGTAGAATTCTTCCGGACTGGCGGTCCAGTAGAAGGGCGAGTTCGGCTCGTTCCAGACCTCGAAATACCATTTTTCGACTTCGGCCCGGCCATAGCGTTCGATATTGTGGAGCGTCCATTGATGGATCAGCTCCGCCCATTTTTCATAATCCTTGGGCGGATAGGTCCAGCCGGTGGCGATCAGATTATAGGCGAAGCCGGGGCGCCAGCTATGGCGATAAGGTGTACCCGCCGTGGCATTGGCCATCGCTTCGGGGGTGAAGCCGATCTGGAGATAGGGACGGATGCCCTCCGCCAGATAGGCGTCGAGGATGCCATCGACGATAGCCCAGTTATAGACCGGCTTGCCGTCCTTGGTTTCGGTATAGGCGTTGGTGCTGCCCCATTTGAAGGCGGCGGTGCCATCCCCACTGCTCAGCAGGTTGTGAGCGCGGAAATAGACCTGGCCCTTCTTCAGTTCGCCCAGTTCCACGAGCAATTTGCGGCCGTCCTTCATCGTCGCATAATTGGGCTCGTCCGCACCGAAGAAGCGCCAGACCGGCGGCAGTTTGCCCACCGCCTTGGCTGCGTCCACGCCGATCGCGACCTGCCTTGCGTCCTGCGCTTCAGCGCCTAATGGCAGCGCCATCAGCACGGACAGTGAAGCGATCACCCTCGAAATCGTCATATGGTATCCTCTCGATAGGAACATTAGATCTTCGCCCGGAACCCGACGGCGAACGTGCGCGTGTAGAGAACGGTATCGCGCGGGTAGAGGCCTGGGTCGTTGAACGAGGTCTGGTAGAGATTCTTCAATATGTTGGTCGCGTCGGCGACGATGGTGAAGTTGGGATTGATCTCATAAGAGACGGACAGGTCAAGATTGCTGATCTGCCCATTGGTGATGAAGTTGGGATTGACGCCGGTAAAATGCAGCCCGGCATTATAGGTGTCGCGCCAGACATAGGAGGCGCGGGCGGAGAAGCCGCCCTTTTCATAAATGAACGTGCCGGTCGCGGAATATTTGGACACATTCTGGAACGGAATGTCCATATAGCCGGTGACGCCGGGCAGTGGCGAGAGCGCCTTGTTCTTTCCGTCGATATAGGTGCCGTTGGCGCTGATGCCGATGCCATCCAGCCATGTCGGCAGCTCCTTGGGGAAGAAGGTGAAGCCGCCCTCAATGCCCTGCAACTTGCCCGACCCGGAATTTTCCGGCCTGGTGATCTGATAGACGCCATTGTCCGCGCCCAGATAGTCGATGTCGAAATTGCTGGTGACGGACTGGATGAAGCCGGTGACGTCCCGGCGGAAGATCGTCGCGGTGATCGAACTGGATCGGTCGATATACCATTCGAGCGACAGGTCGTAATTGTCCGATCGCACCGGCTTCAGATCGGCGTTGCCGCTGGAGCCGCGACCGAAAGGCTGTTGCCCCGGTACAGGTGGGGTCAGGGTGAGAGCCGGATTAAGCTGGGCGAAGCTGGGCCGGGTGATCGTCTTGCTGGCGGCGAAGCGCAGGAAGAGATTGTCCTTCAGCTTGTAGCGCAGCGCCAGGCTGGGGAGGATATCCGTGCTCTTGTTCCGGATGGAAACAGGCGATGTCGCGCCGCGCAGGACAAGAAAAGCGTTGGAGGTGATGTCGGTGCGGATGACGCGTACGCCGATCTGACCATCCAGCCGGCCGATTTCGACATTGGCCTGGCCATAGCCGGCGTAATTCTTCTCTTCGATATCGAAATGCTGCGTGTCCTGAAAGGCCGGGTCGCCGGGCGCGAGGCCGAACAATTGACGCAGCGAGCCGATATTGTTCAGCAGATAATCGGTGGTCGGCGTTGCCCATTGGCGCACATATTCGCGCGTACCGCTGTAGAAGTCGCCAGGCGTTACCGTCATCAGGCCGGGTAGGCTCGCGGCCTTGATGCTGTAGCATTTGACTGCGCCGGTCGCGGCGCAATTGATCGTCTGGGTGAAGCTGTCCGATTTGGCATCGCGTTTACTGAGGCGCACGCCGGCGTCGAGCCCGGAGAAGATGAGGAAGGGCGCGCGCCAGGACAAGTCGCCGCGCCAGGCCAGTTCCTTGCCATCGCCGATCGTGCGGGTGGTGGACAGGCGCGAGAGATAATAGCGCGACGGATCGGCCATGTCGTCATTGGGCAGGGTGAAATGCGGGGCGCCCGATCCATCGTTGAACACTGCGTCGGTGCGCGAGGCAATGAAATCCACGTCCAGATTATTGCCGGCATCGGTGGCTTTCGACCGGGTATAGGAAAATTCGGTGGACGCCTTCCAATCGCCGCTCGCCCAGTCGGCGCCCAGCGCGCCTTGCCAGCGATCGGCCTTATTCTGGTAAGCGCCACCGAAATTGGCGACGCGGCCATTGGCGATGCTGAGCGACTGGACCAGCTTGGTATCGTCCACGAAGACCAGCGGCGAGAGCAGAGTGCCGTTCATCGACGTGAAATTCTGATTGCTGTTGCCGCGTTCGCGATAGCCGTAGAACAGGCCGTCGGCGTGGATGGTGAGCCGATCGTCGGGCGCCCATTGCAGCGTGGCGTTGACCGCCGGACGAGTGCGCGTGCCAATCCGGTCGAAAGCGCCGATGACGTCGGTCCTGAACACCTTGGGGTCGGTCGGATTGGTGCCGCGCGGGTCCAGCGGAACGCCGGGCGTGTAAGGCGCGCGGCTATTATCGAGATTATAGCCGAAATAGCCGCCGCTATAGATGGTTTCGTCGCGGTAGCGGGTCTTGTGGTAGGAGACGCTGACCAGCGCCCCGATCTCACCGATGCCGGTCGACCAGCGGTTGCTGATCAGCGCGCTGGCATAGGGGTCGATCTTGTCCGGCTGCTCACTATAGACTTCGCGGCCCGCTAGCGCGAATTCGAAGCCCTTGAAATCGAAAGGGCGGCGGGTGCGGACGTTGATGAGGCCGGCGATGCCACCTTCCAGCTGATCGGCCGAGCGGGATTTGTAGACGTCCACCCCCGCGACGAGATCGGCCGGCACGTCCGCCAGCGAGAGCGAGCGGCCGGTGGTGCTGAAGATATTGCGCCCGTTGACCAAGGTTACCACGTCTGGAAGGCCGCGGATCAACACGGTGGCGGATTCGCCGCGGGCACGGGGCGACACCTGAATGCCGGGTACCCGCTGCAATGCCTCCACCACATTATTGTCGGGCAGCTTGCCGATATCCTCGGCCACGACAGAGTCGACCAGTTGCTGAGCGTTGCGCTTGATATTCTGCGCCGACGACAGACTGGCGCGCATGCCGGTGACGATGATGTCGCCATTGCTCACATCCTTGGCGCCTTGATCTTCGCCTGCTTGGGCAAAGGCCGATTGCGCAGCCAGCAGCGCGAACAACGAGATGGACAGCTTCATTCCGCTTTTCATTATGGCATCCCCTCCGAGTCATTTTTATTTCTCGTACCAGATGACGCGTGTTCAAAACGGATTCAAGCCATAATTTGACGGAGTAATCAGATTACATCTGGAAATGCCAATTTTCCTCATACCAATTATGGCATTTTGACAGGATCAGCCTTGACGGCTGGGACGGCAAGGCTGACGAAGGCAGCATGACGCAAGCAGACGATCACCCGCTTTCCCGCCCTTCCAGCACGACACAGCGGGCGGTGCATGACCGCATCGCCCACGATCTGGGCGTAGCGATCGTCGGCGGGCGCTATCAGCCGGGCGACATATTGCCAGGCGAAGAGCGTTATAGCGCCGAACAGGGCGTGTCGCGCACCGCCTATCGCGAGGCTGTCCGCGTCCTGTCGGCCAAGGGGCTGGTCTATAGCCGGACCAAGAGCGGCACCCGCATTACCGACAGGCTGCGGTGGAACATGCTGGATCTGGACGTACTCGCCTGGATGTTCGAGGCCGGACCGACGGCCGAATTTCTGCGCGACATCTTCGAGCTGCGTATCGTGGTGGAACCCGCTGCCGCGCAGTTCGCAGCCTTGCGCCGCGATGGGCAGGATATTTCCCGCATGGGCCATGCCCTGGAGGAAATGCGCCGTTTCGGCCTGCAAACCGCCGAAGGCCGTGCGGCGGATCAAAGTTTCCATCGCCTGATCCTGCACGCGACACGCAACGAATCGCTCATCACGCTAGCCACGTCCGTCACGGCCGTAGTCGCCTGGACCACCCGGTTCGCGCGCGACGAGCGCAAGGAATCGCGCGATCCCATGCCTGACCATGACGCCGTATTCGACGCGATCATGCGCGGCGAAGGTGAGGAAGCCCGGCTGAAGATGTTGGCGTTGATCCGCAACGCATCGACCGATGCAGGCATGTTATAAGCAGCAGCGGATTAATTTCTCATACTAGATTTAGCCATCACGCGTCGCACTTACCAATTCAGGCCGGTTCGAGGCGATGCGAAGCCAAAGGCATCCTAAAACGCCAACCGCACCAGGCCATCGAGGCGCTTGCGACGCATAATAGGGCGATGGGCATGACAAGTAGCCACAACGCCCAGATCGAGCCACCACCGACCTGACCCAGCCAGGCACCGGTGAACAGGCCGGAAAAGCCCAGACCGACCTTGGCTGTCGCCGTGAACCAACCATAGGCCCGGACGGCGGCGGCCGGATCGTCCGCCATCCCCCAACGGGGCAGTTGTTCGGAAAAACTGGACCAGGCCAGCAGGATCACGCCGCCCAGGGACAATCCCAGCAGGCCGAGGATGATTGCCGCGCTCAATCCGCCTTGGCCGATCGCTGCGGGAAGAGTGATGGCTGAAAGCGCGCTGCATATATAGGCCAGGCTGAGCGCCTTTGCCGACCCGATATGCGCGGCGATCGGCGACCACAGGCCGACGGCTGCCAGCCGGACGATCGTAAGGATCAAAAGGGCATAATCCAACAGCCAACCTTCCAGCGCGCCTGTGTGCAGCATCGCCTTTCCCATGCAGGCCAGCGCTGCGAAACCGAGCATCTGGGAGAGGCAGAACAGGCCAAGTCCGCGCATCGGCACCCTCTTGGCGCGGTCCAAGCGCCCGGCGCGGGAAACGGGTGTCGCCTGACGCGTCATGCGGATCAGCCAGGGCAGCGGCGCAAGCAACAGGCAGGCCATGAGGGCAATGGCCGGGAATATCATGCGCGCCATGTGCGGCACCATGGTTGCCGCGCCGGTCATCGGCAAAGCAGCGGCCGCCACCATGATCGCGGTCAGCGCGCTCAGGATCGAGCGCCACCGGGCAACGGACAAGTGACCATGGATATTGGCGAGCGCAGCCGCAGTGGCATTATGGGGCACGTCGATGAGCGAGAAGGTCGTTCTGAACAGGAACAGGGCAAAAATCGTCCCGGGCATGATCCCGGCCGGCAACCAGGGCAGAATGGCAAAGGAAAGGCAGCCCAGTCCAGCCGCCAGACCGCACACGCCCGGTAACATCGCGCGGATTGCCATGCGGCGATTGACGATATGCCCCCAGATGCCATCGACCATCGCATTCCAAAAGGAGGATAAGACGAACAAGGTGCCCGCCATGACCGGCGGAATGTCCAGCACCTTGATGAGGATGAACAGGGTGAAGGCGTCCGCGCCCGCCCAGAGCAGGCTCTTGCCCGCATGGGTCATGCCGAAGATGATCGGGAGCAGGCGGCGTTGGGTCACGTCCGGCCCGATAGGCGCGATGCATGACAGGCTGGCGACAATCTGACCGCGACGACCTGTCATGCTGGACTGTTCGCCACCAGGCGATATGCAATGGCGCATGACCCGTTCTCTCGATCGAAGCCCCACTCGCAGCCTTGAAGGCAATGCAGCCATTCTGGATGCCGCACGAACCGTGATCGCCCAGCGGGGATTGTCCGGTATGAGCCTGCGCACCGTTGCCGATCAGGCAAGCATATCGGTAGGTTCGATCAGCTACCGTATCGGCGACCGCGCGGCGTTGGTCAGCGCGATCGTGGCACGGGAAATCGAACTGCTCTGCGCGGTCGCACAAAGCTGGCAGCAACGGTTCGTCGGTGTCGATCCGGTCGCGGCGCACATCCTGCCCGACCTGATCTGCGAATGGCTGGATCTGGCCGAAAGGCGGACGTCGGCGATCGTGACCTGCGAACTTGCGCTCCTCGCCAGTCGCGACCCCCAAGCGATACCGGACGTGAAGGTCTTGCTCGACCATGGCGAACAACTCTGGAACGACCTGCTGCACGCCGCGCCAGACCCGCAAGCCCTGAGCCGCAGGGTCGCGCGCTATTGCCTGGATGAGCAGCCCTTTTCGCTGCTGCTGGCCGATAATGTCGATTATCGGCTGTTGCGCCATTCCACGGTGCGCGCCCTGTTGCGCGACGACAGCCCACCGATCCCGGACGATCGGAACAGATGGCATATGCAACTGGTCGATCGGCTGGCGGTGCCGGCTGCCGCCGCGCTCGGCAAGGCGGCCGAAACACCCGGGGGCGCAAAGGCCGTCATTGCCGAACATATCGCCGACGTGATCATCGCGCAGGGCGTGGGCGCGCTTTCGCACCGCGTCGTCGGCCAGGCCTGCGCCATGGCCGCATCCAGCGTGGCGCACCATTATCCGACCCAGCGGGACATTCTGTTCGCCGGGGTAGAGGCGATCTATCGGCGGATGCGCGCCGATATACGCGCATCCAATGCCGTGGCGCCCGGCAGCGGCGATGTGATCCGCCTGACCCATGACAGCGCGTTGACGGCGTTGTGGAACCCCGACCTCATCCCCTTTGCGATCGACATGCGGCGGCGACGCGCGGAAAATGTGCATGTCCAGATTGCGCAATGGCTGGATATCGTCCCCGGATCCGACCGCGCACGTGTGCAGGCGATGGTCATGGCGCTCATCGGCAACGGCCTGCGCATGTTGGCCATAGGAGAAGCGCCACCATCGGCACCCGAAGCCATGAAACTGTTCAGCTGAACGGTACAACCGTTTTACAATGCCTTTTTTTTGGGAATAAATAGCCGAACGATCGTCTTAAAACCGTCACCAACTCCTTCTAGGGCCGGCCCGACATTCACAGGGACGGAACAACAATCATGTCGATTCTCAAGGGAAAGCGCCGCTTTTACCTGATTTCCACGATGCTGATGGGCGCCGCTGCGCCGGTCGGCGCGGGAATCGCCTATGCACAGGAAGCTGCGGACGACACGGGCCTCACGGAAATCGTGGTGACGGCAGAGCGGCGCGCTGAAAGCAGCCAGAAGGTGCCGTTGGCGATCCAGTCGATCAGCGGCGAGACGCTGGCCAAGACCGGCTATACCTCCGTTACCGACCTTCAATATACCATGCCGGGCGTGCAATATGACCCGACGCAGGGTGCCGCCTTCCAGATCCGCGGCGTCGGCAGCACGTCGTTCGACTTTTCCAATGCCAAATCCGTCAGCGTCGTCGTCGACGATGTCGTGATGGATGGCCAGCGCGCCAACGGCCTGACCGGATTGGTCGATATCGAGCGCGTCGACGTGCTGATGGGACCACAGGGCACGTTGTTCGGCAAGAACGCCACATCGGGCGTCATCGCGGTGACGACCGGCAAGCCCAAGATCGGCGACACGTCGGCAAAGGCCAGCGCCAGCTTCGGCGAGCATGAAGAGCGTATTCTGAATGGCACGGTGAACATCCCTTTGGGGCCGATCGCGGCGTTGCGCGTGTCGGGGTTCGATCAGGCGTTCGATGGCTTCGGCCGTAACGTGACGCTGAACCGCAAGGTCGGATCGCAGCATGAATATGGCGGCCGCGCCAAGCTCTATCTGGAACCGTCGGACAGCTTCAACCTGATGCTGTCGGGCGACTATGCCTATCATTGGGACAGCAGCGTCCGTACGCCGGTATCGGGTCAGCCCGCCGCCGTCACCGCGATCCTCAAAGAACTGGGCGTCTTCCCAGGCCCGGAAAGCGCCGACACGGCCGACTCCTCCTTCGGCCAGATCACCACCGAGGAATGGGGCACCTCGCTGCGCCTGAATGCGAAGCTGGGCGATCTCGACCTGACGTCGATCACGGCCTATCGCCGGACCCGCTATGACAATGCGACGCCCGCCAGCCTGGTGCCCGTCGATCGCTACGCCTATATTCCGTTCAACAACGGCTATCTGGATACCGAGAAGGTCAGCCAGGAAGTCCACCTCGCCTCCCCCACCGGCGGGTTCGTCGAGTGGCTGGTCGGCGGTTTCTACAATGATCTGCGCGCCCGTCAGGTGCAATTGCAATGGGGTACGCTGGGTACCCCGCTTTATACCAATGGCGTGCCGGCCCGGACGCTGTTCGCGCTGACCGGCGCGATCGGGGTGAACGCCAATGCCTCGCGCTTCGATGCACAGAACGAGACGATGGCCGCCTTCGGCCAGTTGAAGTTCAACATCTCGGATCGCCTCAGCCTGACGCTGGGCGGCCGCTACACCCATGACAATAATTCGCAGGGACTGGACTTCATCACGGTCGATCCGGTGCCGATCGCGGGCTACACCCCGATCTTCGTCGGTTCGAGCGCCGCGCCCGCCATCGACTATGGCAAGGTTTCGGGCAATAACTTCTCCTACCGCATCGCCCCGCAGTTCCAGGTCACCGACAATGTGATGCTCTATGCGAGCTATTCGACCGGTTACAAACCGGCCGGCATCGCGTTTGTCGGCAACAAATATGCGCCCTATCGCGACGAAACGGTCAAGGCGTGGGAAGCGGGCATCAAGTCCGAATGGTTCGGTCGCCGCTTGCGTGTGAACCTCGATATCTTCCGGTCCGACTTCAAGGATTTCCAGGCGACGATCCTGACCAAGATCCCGGACGGCAATGGCGGCCTGCTGGACGCGACGGTGATCGGCAATGCCGGCGGCCTGCGGACGCAGGGCGTGGAAGGCAATGTCGCGGTGCAGCCGGTTCGCGGCCTGACCCTGTCGGGCGCACTCAGCTATACCGATGCCAAGTTCACCGACTATGTCTATAATGCCACGACCGACTATACCGGATCGCGCCTGACCAACTCCCCCAAATGGTCCGGCACGGCGGCGATAGACTATGAAACCGCGTTCGACTCCGGCTTCGGCGTGCGCGCCCATGCCGACTATGCCTATCGCAGCGAATATTGGACCGTCGTGGGCCAGCCCGCTTATTCCAACGTACCGAGCTATGGGCTGGTCAACACCCGCCTGACCTTTGCGCTGCCCAGCAAGAAGGTCGAGTTCGGCGTCTATGCGCGCAACCTGTTCGACACCTATTTTTCGACCGGCTGGCAGAATTACGGTGCACTTGGCCTGCTCCACTATACCTCGCCCAATGCCCGCCGCACGGTCGGCGGCTTCGTCAACGTCAGCTTCTGATCGTCGGACCGGAGACACGCATCATGAAAATGTCCATCATCGGTAGCCTGGCTGCCGCTGCGCTCCTTGCGGGCGTGGCGGTGGCGCAGGCCCCGCACCCTGTCGCCGCGTCGGCCGAAGACTCCCTGCGGATCAACCAGATCCAGGTCGTCGGCACCCATAACAGCTACGCCATGCCCGCCGACCCGCGCGTCATGACCCTGATGGCGCCTCGCCTCGCCTCGCTGATGCAGTCGATGGTCAAGACCCTGTCGCCCGACAAGGCCGCCGCGATGCAGGACGAACATCCCGGCGGCATAACCGACATGGCCAAGACGCTCGATTATGTGCAAATGCCGCTTCAGGCGCAGTTGCGCAGTGGTGTGCGTAGCGTGGAGATCGACATGCAGCCCGATCCCAAGGGCGGCGCCTATGCCGATCCGTTGCCGTATCGGCAGTTGCGCGAACAGGGCGCGACCGATCTGGCGCCCATCTATCGCGAAGAAATGGCCAAGCCGGGCATGAAGGTCTTCCATGTCGCGGACCTCGATTTTCGCAGCCAGTGCCCGACGCTCAAATCCTGCCTGACGATCCTGAAACAATGGTCGGATTCGGAACCGAACCACAGCCCGGTCTTCATCCTGCTGGAACCGAAATTGTCGGGATTGGACAAGGTCATTCCGGGCGCTGCGGTCGTGTCGCCCTTCGACAAGGCTGCCTTCGAGGAAGTGGATGACAGCATCCGCACGATATTGGGCCGGGACAAGGTCTTTACGCCTGACGATCTGCGGGACGACATGCCGACACTGGAGGCCGCGGTACTCGCCAAACGCTGGCCTACCGTCGCGCAGGCTCGCGGCAAGTTCCTGTTCCTCTATCTGGTGCCGGGCATGAATCTGCCTGCCTTCGCCCCTTATCTCGACGGACGGCCTTCATTACAGGGGCGCATGGCCTTCGTTCAGGGCAAGGCCGGCATGGCGCATACGGCCTTCATGTTGTTCGACAATGCGCGGACACGGGCCGCCGACATTCGCGCCGCCGTGCAAAAGGGCTATCTGGTCCGGACCCGCGCCGACATCGATACGGCAGATGCACGTCGGAATGACGGCACTCGCCGGGATGCGGCATTGGCCAGCGGCGCGCAGATCATTTCAACCGACTATCTGACCGCGCCTAATATATACGCCAATGGTTATCACTTGGCGCCCTTCGTCAAGGGCTGGCGATGCAATGCGCTCACCGCGCGCTGTGCAGCGCCCCAATAAAGCGACCTCTATCCGGCAACCAAAGCAAGAGCCGATACAATAGTATCGGCTCTTGCGAAGATGATGCGTCCGTTAGAACTGCACGCCCTGCGTCAAGCCGCCATCGATCAGAAGGTTCGTCCCGGTGATGAAGCTGGCTGCCGGACTGGCGACAAACAACACCGCTTGCGCAACCTCGGCCGGCGTCGCCATCCGTCCCAGCGGATTGCGTGCCAGACATTCGGCAAACAGCTCCGGTGTCTCGCGTTCGATCTCTCCCCATACACCATCGGCGAAATAGACGTTGCCCGGCGACACACTGTTGACGCGGATGCCATCAGGCGCATGACGCACCGAGAGCGTCTTGCCATAATGGATCAGGGCGGCCTTCAGAACGCCATAGGGTTCGGCGAACATGTCCACTTCGCGACCTGACACGCTGGAGATCAGGACGATCGACGCCGCGCTGGACTGCTTGAGGAACGGCAGTGCCGCACGGCGCGCCCTTGGGCGCGCATCGTAGAGGAAGGCCGGATTAAACAGGTGCTTGTTACAGGAGCAAACGGCACTTTTTCATCGGAGATGAATTATATTCATTCAGCGGCGATCTGCTCCCTCCATTGCATTGGCTGGAAGGCGGTCGGACGGAGCGCGCACTCAGCTGAGCGTCGATGCTTTTCGACGGTTTCCTAACAGTTTCGCATGCTCGACTAAGCTGCCGAAACAAACCCTGGCTACTGATCCTCTCTCTGAATTTTCATCAGGCAGGAGCATAGAATGGCGATCCAGGGCGCAAACCCATCACTCGACGACATGTTCGGGCAGGTCTGGCACGCGGCTATAATGTGCGATCCATGTAGCGCCGGTCGCCCCGGTCGGATCGTGTCCCCCGGAGTGGTGTAGGTTCTGGGGGTAGCGAAACTGACCGGACGCGCGCTCACCAATAACGCGCTGTAGCGGCCGGTCAGTTTCGCGGGTGGCCATCGGCGAACTTCGGATAAGCTT
>Ga0209147_100537_pt1 | contig 21754 bp, 19 predicted proteins | sample AraplaCol_mLB_r2_FD_184278 | JGI IMG/M metagenome (GOLD analysis project Ga0209147, IMG submission 184278) | Arabidopsis root microbial communities from North Carolina, USA - plate scrape CL_Col_mLB_r2 (SPAdes) (version 2) | ecosystem: Host-associated > Plants > Roots > Endosphere | place: USA... | reverse complement strand
CTGAGAGGCTCAAAGACGTCACGGCCGGACGATCTCAGGACATCCATGCCGGCCTTCGCGCAACTCTCCATGAACAGGCGCTGCCACGACGGTAGTTCTGGCGACGACATCGAAGCTGGGGCCCAGGCTTCCGCCCGCCGGGCGCTGGCCTGGGCTCTTGCACAGGGCGCCAATGTCGTAGCTATTCCCGGCTGTCGATCCCCGGACCACGTCTCAGCGATTTTTGATGACGCCGATGGCTTTACCGCCGTTCATGCCCCTATGATCGAGGACAGGCTCGCCCAGCACGTTTCAGACTGAAGCGGCCTGGTAGCTTTGGGCTGACGTGGCTTCGACCATGTCCAGGCTATGCCGACCAGATGATGATGCTACATCGTCGGCGAGTTCTTTATTCGCGAGCATCAGCAGTCCACCTGCCATGAAGGTAGGCCTTTCGGCACCGGTCTACGCCGAGGAACTGTTTGCCGCGGCCCGTGCGAGCGCCAACCGCTTCAGCCGCGTCAAGTTATCCGTCAGCACGTGATGAGGTCCGGGTACAGATCGAAGCCCAAGCCAGCGAGCATCAGAAGATAGCATACCGCTTCGGTCAGGAGAGCCGCTTCCAGAACTGAGCGAGCATGGCGCCCGAGCAGCGGGTCATCCCCGTGCGCGTATGCGAAGCGCTCCAACTCATGCCGACGCTGACAGGAGAATGATAGGACCTTCTCGCGCCGCTCATCGCGTATGCTTAACTCGTTCCCACTCCCGCTTGAGCACAACATGCGACAACCGCAGGATATAAGATACGAGTTCCGAGCGCGCTCGCGCGTCTAGGATTTTCTTCCATTTCTCGGGCAACTCACCATCAGGCATTCCGGCGGCAATGTCCGCCCGAACTATCTGGCCATCCTGCGTAATAACTCTGGGTTCACGCCAGGTCGAGAAATTCTGGATCATATACAATAGTAGGCGATGGTCTTTCTCGGACGGATTGAGCATCAGCTCGAATTCGAGGCGCCCGGGATTAAGTTCGCTCCACAACTGGGCCGCCTCCTTAGTCTTCTTTTTATCAACCAGATCGCGGTGCGCATCAATCTGCGCTACGAGATTGCCCAGTAGCTCACGCGCCTTGACGATCCATGCCTGGCGAGAGTCCGCACGAACTTTGGCGCGGATCTGGCGGAACGTGAAGAAAATGGTGGCGAGCGCGCCGACAAGTGCAAGATAGGCAGTAGGATTGCCAAGTGCCGCTGTCAGCGTCTTGTCGAGGGCTGGTATCTTCCCCGCCTCGCCTGTAAGGAATCCGGGCGGCGTCGGGTCGCGCAATAGGTCAATGGCGCTGAGCGCGATGCCCCAGATCACCAAATAGGTCGGGAGCTGACATATCAGTGAGGCCGCCCACCAATGCCAACGTACCTTCCTATCGAATCCGACTGGGTCCATCTTATCGCTGAACGCGACGACCCGGTAAACCTCGTCCCATTCGAGCCCTGCCTTGTCGAAACGATCGCTGGGTTCCCACCACGAAGTTACAGCCTGCTCCCTATAGGATAGTGACAATGCGTTGCAGGCCCAGCACGCCGCGAAAGCAACGATGATGCCACCGGCGAGGCGAAGCAACGGAAGTCGCTCTGCGTGTTCCACATTCCAGGTGAAGGCATTGTAGTGCTGAGCGAGCAAAAGCTCGCCCACCAGGCACAACGTGATGACCAACGATGTTGCCAGGCCAAGCCGACGCTGACGACACCACAACTTCATCGCCTGAGTGAGTTTGCGAGGCACCGCTTCATTGGCCTCATCGATACCCTCGATTTCCGGCGAAGTTGCGTGATTAATCAGGGCCATCTTTACATAGCCGTGAGAATACAGCCAGCGCCGCATAGGCGCGCAATTCATGGCAGCATTCGCGCAAATCTGGAATTTTCCGGCTAATCTATCATATAGTCTAAACATAGGGGCATGACACCGAAAATATGACGGTGCCATTTGGCTCCCAATCTACCAACCATAGATGCGCAAACCTAATCATGTCATCACCTCGACTTTATATTCGATAATTTGGATAATAGTTCGGAGCCAAGTGCGGTGACTCTGAAGCAGGATGGAAGAAGGAGGAAGCCGACGGGAGCGTGTATCGGTCGGGTCAGATACATCTCAGTATCCCGCACCTTCGCATAGCGTCAACAAGCGGTCCATCTTAGCGCGATCCGACGGTCGAGGCGTCATTTTGCGGGCATTGGCGCATGTCGCGCGCGTATTCGCGCTCTGCCGCGCACAAACTGTCGCTAAGTGCCTTCGCTTCGGCTGCATGTCCCGCCTTTGCACGGGTTGGCGTGGGCGGATATCGGAGCCAGGGCCGGTCTTACATCTCGATCCACAGGTGATCAATGCGGATCGGATCGAGACCCGTCCGCCGCACATGGTTCGATTCCAACGCGGCGACCCGTTTGGCTTTGTCATGTGTGACGAGCTTGAATTTATCGGAAAGCGACCATCCTGACACGGGTTCGCCGACAATGCCGTCGACCCAGCTATCTATTTGGTTCTGCCAGTGGGCGACGTCTTTGTCCTGCACGTAGCCGATCATTGCGGCCCTAAGGTGCGTCGATCCATGGTGGCCGGCTTTGAAACGCTGGATCCCGCCTGTAGAAGTAAATCGGCTGATGAGATATTCTCGTTCGTCGCGCTTGGCACCTAATGGCGTTGGCAGCCGCTTGCATTCGATCGGCAAGAGGAAATGATACTCAGTATATTCCCGTCCTGCTATCCAGATTACCGCACCTCTCGGCGCTGCTACTAGGTCAAGAGTGCGTGAACGATTACCGTCGTCGGGTTCTTCACGGCGAAACTGGAGAATATCCCACCCCTTCGAATGGCGCGTCAGGCTATTCAGTCGCCCGCAAAGCTGAGCCGTGAGAATATCTTCCGCTGTTTCCAATGGACGCGCTGGATCGTCGCGCCACTCAGGCAGAGTGCTCCCGATAAAGCCGATCAAAGATGACAGCCATTCGCCCGCTTGATGAACCGTAGGGTTTAATGAACCCGAGTATCCTGCGCCCCCGCTTTCCTCCGCAAGCATTTCAAAATCCTTGCGCGCGAAGATCAGCCAAGACATCATCGGCGTCCCGCAGTGCGATCGAGCGCGTCCAAAAGCGATGTCGGTCTGGCTTGAGTAGGAAGATGAAATTCTGGTCGTAAAGGCGCGTGATCCGCGTAATCATCAGGCCTGATTGGCGGCGCTCATGCAGCAATGCATCCAGCTTCTGGCGAAGCCCCTCAGCACCTGACCAGTCGACCTTGCCTTTACCAAAAGCATAGGCTTTGCAGATTGCTCCCGCCCACTTGTGAGCCTGGAGCACACACAACGGGTTGCGGCCATACACCATGTTAATCTGATCAATTAGCACCTCGTCAAAAGTGTCGAGCGCCCCATCTGGTACGCGCTTCATGAGATCAGAGTCGGCCCCGCGACGAATGAAGTCACGCTGATAATCGACAATATCCTGTGCAATGATCCGCTCATTGGCGCTGAGATCGAGGTTCTCGTCTTCCGGATAGGGTAACGCCAGGATGTCCGCGCTCAGAATTGCCGTCGCCCGCTGCACGAACATGCTGGGGCTGACCCCTGCGACATAGGCTTGCAGAACTGTCCGCTCCGTAGTGAGCCAAGCCTCTACTGCCTTTAGAAGCGGAAGATCCTTCTGATCCGCTGCCAAGCCGACGATGCGGTGTTTATAAGCCAAGTAATGGCCTTCCCACAGGCCGTGATGAAGCTCATCATTTTCTTTGATGAGGAGAAACGGTGGCGTGAAGCGCTTTGCGCTCTTCACGTCCTTGATTGGCTGAACTGGAATGGTCTTGATCGCAGTAGCGTCGATTCCAGTCGCCGTCAGCGCTTCCGTTGGGAGCACGGGTTTGCCAATGAGGTGGCTGGCAGGCCGAGAAATTTTCTTTTTGCCCGCGATATAACCTTCGCCGGCATCCCATCCTCGCTTTTTGGCGAGATCACGCAGCGTTGGATAGCTTCTCAGCCGTTCGATGAGCGCGCGCGGCCGCGCGCCGCCTAGCAAATTGGCGCGCCATATATCCTGAGACGCTACGATGTCGGTTTGGCGTAGCCAGTTAAGGTCGTAATAGTCGATATCGAAGCCCTGCTCGGCAATCGCTCGACCGTTCCGGCGGAAAACAGCATGGAGTACAGTGTTCTGCTCTACAGGTTTAGACGCCTCGATAAGGACAACCACAACCTTGGGGTCTGCTTCTCCTTTTTTGAAAAGGCCCCGGACAGAAACAAAGTCGAGGACTTCTCTGGTTCGCCAGCGCTTAAAGAACCCCCGCCGGAAGGCTGAGACGTTCTGGTTATAAAGGAAGCCGGCCGGCTCGACCATCGCTAGGAGACCGCCGGGCACAAGCAAGTCCATCGCATCGTGTAGAAAGAGATAGGCAAGCTGGTTGTCGGGCAGCTTGCCGTGAGCCTTAGCGAACGCTTCGGCGCCCTTTCGTGCGCCATCGGTCGTCAGCTTGGATTCAAATGGCGGATTGCCAACGATGATCGCGATATTCGCTTTGATTAAACCTGCGGTCTTAGCCGCAAAAAAACAGCTTCCATGCAACGTCTCGCCAGCAAGGCGAGGGAAGAGCTTCACGCTCGCACGGATATCTTCAGGCTCCAGGGCGTCACAAAGGCTAAGGCAAAGACTGAAGGCAGCCAGCTCTACGGCTCCGTCCTCAAGATCGACGCCGTGTACACGAAGGAGGAGATTGCGGAGCACCTCGACCCCGGGGCGCTCCCACTTGTTGCTTGCGCGCCAATACAGAACGAGCCTTTTATAGGCTTCGACCAGGAAGACACCCGATCCACAGGCCGGATCGAGGATGACGCCATCACCTGCCATGAGGCTCGCAATGCGATCCCAGCTAAGCGTCTCCTCGAGCATCAAGCGAACCAGCGCCGGGGGCGTGTAAATTGAGCTGGCTGCATCCTTGACGAAGAGCTGATAGATGTTGCTGATCAACTCCACCGGCAAGTCGCGGAAGGAATAAAGGCGCCAGAAGCTAATTTGCCCCCCCTCATCTTCATAACCCTGAACGAGACGCGAGTACCGATCAAGCTCAGAGCTCTTCGAGAGAGCGTCACGTTCGCCACCCTCCAGTCTGAATACATGGCCATTAAAACGTTCCTCGAGCGCTTCGAGGAGTGAGACGAGGGCGGGCCCGTTTCCCAGCACCTCGAAGAAACGAGTGGCGCCTGGCAAAGCTCGATTAAAATCGTCGGGCAACAGCACCGAACGCTCTTCGAGGTAGGCAATAAGCAGCGAGAGTATTAGGAGCCTGCGGCGTAAGCGCGCGTTGAGCAAGTGACTTTCGGTCAACTGATGGGCAAGCGCTCTGACGCCTGCGACCAACTTGCGGTGCGCCGACTTGGTTGCCGAGAGCATCAGATCGCAGGCTTCAGGATCGTCCCAGATCGCACCATTACGGATACGCTGAGCATCCCACCAGATGTCGAGCTCAGAAATCTCTGCGCCGATCGTCAGGGTCCGGATGGGATTGCATATCGGAACTTCGCCAGAACCGACAAAGTCCGGCTCGTGAACACATCGGAACAATTGGATCGAGCCGGGCCCGACGCGGTAAAGCAACGGCACGCCACCCCAGCTCCACAAGCGCTTGTGGAGCGCTGCGAAGCGAGCATCGTCGGCGTGATCCCTCGCGTCAAAGATGAACGCCTGAGCAACCGGCGCACGTCCCTGACGCTGTGCCTCGAAAAACACCGCACGAGCGCCATAACTGTCCGCCCGTTCGATTACGGCGACGACATCGGGCGGTTGGCCGTTCGGATCAAAATCCTTCACCGCCACCAGACCGTCTACCGAGGGAAGAGCTGCGCTTGTGCTAATGGCGAAAAGCCACTCAGCGCCCGCGAAAGAATCGGACGATGCGTGAATCGTCATCGTTGCCACCTGCCATTGCAAGCAGCTATTAGCTGATATGAGCAACGCATTATTTCTGCCGCTTCTTTTTCGACAGCAGGAAGCCCTCTTTCAGGAGATCGGTCATCGTGACCCCCTGCGAACCAGCGAAGCCTTTGAACTCTTTCTTGAATTCGAGGCTTACCTTGAAATTCAGCGATTTGTTTTCGCTGTCTGCGGCGCCATCTTCTGCAGGATGGTCGCTGTCGCTGTTCGCCATTCGACGTTCCCTCCCAACGCGACCCAGCTCATCCAGCCGCCTGACGTGTGTGATGGATAACGATTTCTGCTTTTCTGGCAAGCCGGAAACGTGGAAATTGGGAAAGGCAGAAATAACGAATTCTGGATCAGTTGCTCACCTCTGACGAACTGCTGTTCATTTTTTGCGTAGGAACATACAGAACCTGCGTCGAGATTCCGCTACTTGGTAGCATTGTGATGGGCAAGCCGGTCGCGCGCTGTGTGCAAAACCTTCGCCGCGCGTCTTTTCTAACAAACTTTCCAAGCATCAACCTTCACGATGCTTTGCGGCCAGCTATGACCGTATCGGCGCGTGCATGCCCTGCTGCGCCGCGAGGCGGAAAAAAGCGCGCGCGCAGCGCCCAATCCAAAGCGCGTCTACCGCGTCATGAAGCTGCATGGCTTACTGCTCCAGCGCCACGCCGGACGCCGCGAGGAACGCCGACATGATGGCAAGATCGCCGTCGTCACCCGCAATACACGCTGGTGTGCGGACGGCCTCGAGATCGGCTGCGACAATGGCGAGAAGGTCCGCGTCGCCTTCGCCCTCGACCGCTGCGACCGGGAGGCGATGGGATATGTAGCCACTACCGGCGGCATCACCGCCGAGGACTTGCGCGACCTCATGGTTGCCACCGTCGAGCATCGCTTCGGCCAGGTGAACAAGCTGCCCCACACCATCGAATGGCTGACTGATAACGGCAGCTGCTACACTGCCCAAGATACAAGGCGCTTCGCGTGCGACATCGGTCTGGCACCACGCACCACGCCGGTCGAAAGTCCGCAGAGCAACGGAATGGCCGAGGCTTTCGTCCGGACCCTCAAACGAGACTACGCCCGCGTCAGCCTGCGACCCAACGCACAGGCCGTCATCGACCAGCTGCCAAAATGGCTCGACCACTATAGTCGCATGCATCCGCATCGCGCTCTCGGCTACAGATCGCCAAGAGAGTTTATCGAACGTTCAACCCGTGAGGAACTGTCCGGCCTTTAGGGGGCAACAACACAAAGTCCCACTTATGCATTCACCCCGCTGCCATTTAAAACCCTTAACCAGCGCCAAAGATGCAGCATATCCTGATCGTCGTGCCATTTTGCGGGGACGCTGCAACACGCCCAACCCACTGACGCGGCTCCGAATCCACCGGAGACTGCTGTATAAAGTCCGGCTCAGATATCGTCGCTAAGACAAAGGTCTCGTTCCCACAGCCAGGCTTCAATCTCGGCAAGAGTGACCTTGCCCGAATTGCCTACATTCATTATTTTACTGCGCGTCAATGTTGCAACCCGCTCCGGAAGTAGCCGGTCGCGCTCGGCAGGATCCGCTTCCGGCTCGATGACTAAATGTCGTAACACGTTGTTGGCCCGGCCTGACAATGCGGCACGGTTGGTTTGAATAGCTTCCTCCCGGGCACGCAACTCCTCACGTGACATGACATCGCGCACCCGGCCGATGCTGATCCCAAATGCTGCGGCAATTTCGCGCTGTTTCATGCCTTTGGCTTTCATGGCAATCATACGCTTTCCGCGCTCTTCTGCATCGCTTGGCTTCTGTCTGGGTTGCCGCATCGCAGGGCGTTTCACCTCGATAATGCGAACACCGTCCCAGAAGCGAATGGTGTGCAATGACCTATATCTGATCGCCTCCATTGCCCATGTTTTCGCAGCGTCAACATCTGGCACATTTACCAGCCTCATCGATGGCTCGCTCTCGTTAGAGATAAGATAGAATGCAAACGCAGGCACAAGTTCGTCCTTCGAAAGACTGTGATTTTCAGATAAAATCATTCCGTGGGCAACATCGCAATTGCACTGCCGTCCGGCGCAAAAATACGCCGACACCAGCAAGGAATAGCAGCATATTTGCCGCAACATTCGGCCCGACAATGTTTCATCTGATATTGAAATGGCTGGCTTCGCAAGCCTCATTCGCACGATTTTGGCGGGACGTCCGTGCGCTTTTCTCGCTGCTGTCGCTCCTGATCAAGTTCACGCGCGATCTGACGACCCAGGAGGCGAGCAAGGCGCAGGATGGCGGCATCCGCTTCGGTAGAAAGACTGGGAGGTACATCTCGATTGGGCCGTTTCTTCTTCATTGCGGCCGTGTCCAGGATTTGAAGTGCGCCCATTTGTTTGAATCGTAAAACAAAGCTTGATGGAGGGGGGGAGGAAGGGAGGGGGCAGGAGTCTTGCGGTGGCCATGGGCGATCGGTCCATGGTGATCATGGTCGATCGGTTTCCAGTTGGATGCACCTGTGTTATTTTCCCAGACGGAAAGGCTCTGCAAATGCAGGATGTTGATCACGTTGAACAGACAGATGCGGCACGCCCGCCATCGCCGCGCGCTGCCGATTGGTTTTGGCGGCCATGGCATGCGAAGCTCTACTGGGTAACGGCGCTGCTGTACTGGATTGGCCTCGAGATTATGATAGCCATCCCCTATGACCGGATTAATACGTCCGTGGCCAACACCATGGTGTTGCTCATCCTCGTATTCAATCCGATCACGGTCGTGGCGGTTCTCGGCTATGGATTTTTGAAAGCCAAGGTTGCTTGCGGAGAATGGGTGATCACGCCAGGACCGGCTTCGCAAAGACCTGTCATGGATCCCTATACCGATCCATCCGATCCGAGATCGGGCGATATGCATCTTCGACACATCGGCGTGATTCAGGACTGACATCATGGATCCCGGCGCTCCTTGAAGCTGGCATCCCCGTCCGCCATTCCGTGGTCGCGATCGAAAAGCAACCGCCCCGAACTGAGTATCGACGACTGCTCCATCGAGGTGACCGGACCGGTGACATCGACCGTACCCCTTCCTGAATCGGCCTGCTGCAAATACCGGTTACGAAGCCCGTCATTGCCGAGAACCCGTTCGCCCAGTTCCCTGGCGAATGCCTCTTCTGGACGCCCTGAGCGAGAGGCTGCTTTTTCTGCGGACGCGATCGCCTCCCGAACATCATAATTCACGACGTCGATTGATGATCGGGCCGAGACTGCCGCTATCCCTCTATCGGAAATGTCAGCGCTAACTCTGCCGCTCAACGAGCCTGTAGCGCTGCCTTTGCCACTGCCTTTTTCTGCGCCGCCTCTACCACCCGTGCCAACTCCCCTGGATGTTGAAGCTGTGAGATCGCCCGAAATGCTCTGGCTATCCGCTGTCGAATGCTCCGCGGACCTCGAAAGAGATCGTTGCCACCCGGTCTGAGCCATGATCGCAGTGACATCACGCTCGAGCGTATCGGCGACCTGCGGTTTCAGCCGCCAGTCACCTCGCCGATCCATCTCGAACCCGCCGCGCAACCAGTTGGCCATGGCAGCCTGGCCTTGCGTGCCGCTGCCCAGGAAATGCTCGATCGTATCCGGCCCTGCCTGTTTGCCGGCTTCGAACCGCGTACTGCTGTCGTTGCGCGCGGACTGGCTGAACCCGGTGCTGCTGGACACGAGAAGATCATTATGCGCGAAGCTGAACCGGGCATGCCCACCATTGGCGATCGCGCCAAGCTGGCTTTCGTTGATAAGCCCCCCGCGCCACATTTGTGCCGCCAGTTCCGGCGTCAGGTTAAGGCCAATGTCGCCATTCTGGTCCATGGCGATCTGGCGCTTCGACATCTCCACGCCATGCTCGCGCAGCAGCGCCTGGGTGCGGGTGAGCCGCTCCTTGTCGACGATGCCGGTCAGTCGCTCGTTGCGTGCGCGATCGGCGATGCCTTCCGCACCGCCCTCGGCCATATCGACCTGATTTCCGGCAGTACCCGCCAGCGCGCGGATGAAGGAATCCAGACGCGCGGCCTCGCGGACCGACACGCCAGCGGCAGCGGCACCTTGTGCAAAACCAGCATTGTCGGCCTGGCGCCGCTGCTCGCCAATCTGGGCCGAGCTGCGCACGCCATCAGGCCCGATCTCACGCTGCGCGTCGAGCTTGCCCGACCGCTCGGCAAAATCATAACCGGCGGCCTCGCGCGTGCGACCATAGACGCTGGTCCCTTCACGGGCCGCCTCGGCACTCGCGCCGTCTGCGGTTCCCATCTGGACAGCGGCATTATAGCTTTCCAGCGCGCGCAACACCTGGGCCTCGTTGCGCCCGGTCGAGCGCGACAACTGGCTGATCGCCGTCGATCGCGCTTCTCCCGACAAGGCATTGATGAACCCGATGCGCCGGCTGGTCTCGGTGACGGAAAGGCCGAGCATCCCTGCGGCCTCGCGCTGCCCCTGATTATGCCCGGTGCGATGGGCCTGTTCCGTAGAGACATTGCCGTGCTCGACCGCCGCAACCCTGTCGCCGGCATAATCCCGACGCCCTTCCATCGCCCCCACCTGCGTCTGCGCGGCGGTCAGGTCATTGCGCAGCATCTGTTCCTGATCGAAGGCGTTGGCCGTGATCTTGGCAAAGGTCGGGTCGGCGCCCGCCTGAGCGATCACGGTCGAGGCCTTGAGCGCGGCATCCTTTGCGTCATAGCCGCTGCGTTCAAAATGCCGCTGCGCGCCCGACTGCATCATCTCATAGGCTTGGCTGTCGCCGAACGCCTTCCACTGCACCATATTCTGCGCGAATGCGGCAAAGGCGCGCTCCCCGCCCTGACCCTCGCCGAAATAGTTCGTGCCAAGCTTGCGCAGGGCGTCTCCCTGCGCAAAATTGTGGATCGCCGACGTTGCCGCATTGGCACGGATCGCGCTGGCCGTGGCAGGATCGCTTAAATCCCGCCCGGCAAGGGCAGGGGAGAGCCCGCCCAATTCCCGTGCGGCATCGGCCCGGCCCAGCCCGAACGCGGCCGTTCCGGTCGCGCCGCCGCCATGTTCGCCCAGTACCGATCCGGCAGACGCAAAGGCGCGGTCGGGACCAAAGCTGCTGCGCTCGCCAAAATCGCCAAAGCCTGATGATGTCGAACGCCGGCCCATCGTACCGCCGGCCGAAGCCTGCGCTTCGAGCGCAGAGGCATAGCCCTCGCTGGTGCCCACCGCCGCGGCCGCCATGCTGCCCTGGCCCTGGACCCCCAGCATACCAGACGTGAAGGCGCTGAACATATTGCCCGAGAAGCGGAACACGGTGAACACGAATGCGCCTGCCAGGCCCGCCGCTGCGGTTCGGAACGAGCCGAAGATGGCGAGCGCCTTCATCGCTGCCAACGGCGCAAGAATCCAGCTATCGGCCGCGACGTTGGTCGCGCGCAGTTCGGCCAGCACGTCCATCGCCCGCCCAAGCGTCAGCTGGTAGATGCCGGCATCGATCACACCCCAGAGCGCGACGAACACGAACAGGCCCAGCGCAAAGCTTGCGACCCGCAGGTTGATCGGCGTCAGGATCAACAGCAGCGCAATCGGCATCATCATGAGCATGATCGCGAAGACCGAGGCCCGCATGGTCGGCATCCACTCATTGGCGGTCGAGAGCGTGGCAAGTCCGTTGGACTCGATCGCCCGGTTCGCCATCACCCGCGCGGTCGCAGCCGGTGAATCCTCGAACAGCACGTCGCCGACGGTCTGGCCGAGCAGGATGTTGGTGAGGAATTTTTGCCGGCTCATGGATTGGCCGAGCATCATGTCACCCAGCGCATCGATCTGCTGGCGGCAGCGATCGCGCTGGCTCGCCTGGGTCACATCGAACCCGGTGCGCGCGCAGACCTGATCGCTATAGGCGTCGAACAATGTGGCATCCGACAGGCGGTCGCCAATATACGCCCAGGCTGCATCACAGCTCATCGTCGTTCCCGCTTTGTCGCTCTGCGTGAAGACGGTCGAGAAGGTCGCAGGGCCCGCCATCGCCGCAAAGGAGGCAGGGAGGTCGGTCGAGGTCCGGAACAGCTGATCGTCATCGATGCCATAGGCGGGCGAGACACGCGCCACCGGATAGCATTGGCGCACATAATCCTTCACGCTCGCGTCGAGGAAGGTATCGACGATCGGGCTGCGCGGCGACACTGCGTTGAGGAACAGGTCGAACGCATGGCCGCCTGCGCCAAATTCCAGCTTGGCATTGGGATCGGTGGTGTTGTCATCGATGGTTTCGGCCAGCGCCCGTTCCATCAGGTTGGTGACGCCTGCGACCAGCACGATGAGATTGGGAACGTCGCCGACCGGCTGATAGGCATTGCGCACACGGTCATAGATGTGGACCGTGCCGGTCGTGGCGATCATGCCTGCAAACAGGCCGATGCCGACCAGCATCTGGAAGCCGAAGGCAACCAGACCCATGCCCGAGCCCCGGATACTGGCGATGACCGCGCCGAACGCGATGCCGGCCACCGCTATGATCACGACCAGCGTCTCATAGCGCGGATCACCAAAGATCATCGCCACCAGGTGAAACGCATCGACGGTTTCGGAGAAGCCGTCCCAGGTGTGATAGCTCGCATCGATGGCCAGAGCGGGTGAGGCACTCAGTAGGCCGAACAGGACGCATGCCAGGCGAATGAGTTGGCGCATGGCTCGCCTCACCGGTTGCGGTTGGCGTTGGCGCCCGCGGCGTCGCGGGCATCGCGGTCACGCTGGCGCACGACCCCGGCATAGCTTGCCGACAGGTTCGCCTGGCTCATGGCAGCCATATAGGACTGGCGCATCTGCGCGCGCTGGCGCAGCACCTCATCGCGCAGCTCGCGGAGCTGCTCGATGCCCTTGGTCAGAATGCGGGTCTGGCAGATGTTGGTGTTTTCCGCGTCTGCCGCGCCAGCTATGGTCGCGCCGCGCTCGGCGTTCTGGAGCGCGAAGTCGATAGAGCGGGTGAGATCGTTGAGCATCTGATAGGCAAGGGTCAGGGCGACCAGTTCGTCGGTATCGGCGATCACGCTGTCGGTGAGGCCCTGCCGCACGCCCCATTCGAGCAGGCGATAGACCGGCAAGGTCCGCACATTGGCGATAAACTGCTTTTCCTCAGATGTGAGCGCCGCGCGTGTCCGGATCTTGACGGCGATCGCGTCCATCCGCTCGCGCGCCAGCACCAGTGCGCCGCGCCCGGCGCCGTTCACCGAGCAGTCCGAGACGGTCGCGGGAATGTTGAGCGCCCGGGTCGGTACGCGCCCGGTCAGGAAATCATCGGCGCTTTCGGTGTCCTGGCGCGGGCAGGCGGGGATGGCCGAGAAGAGCGGCACTTTGTCGTTAGCGTCCCAGCGCATATAGACGTCGCCCACGCGCGCCCGCATCACGCCTGCCCAGTCGGACGCGCCGACGCGCGCGGCGGCATGGGCGAGCAGTGAGCCGGTCTTGAAGATGTCGGTGACCTCGGCCGGGCAGTTGGCGAGGGCATCTTTCAGATCTTCGGTCGGATTGCCCTTATTCGCCTGGATCTTCTCGCGGCTCTGCTGCCAGCTATTGGCATAGCCTTCGCGGATCGACTTGTAGCCGGTCATCTCCTCGACTATTCCCGACATGCTATCGTCGCCTTTGGCGATCTGGACCATGCGGTTGGCGAGACGGCAGTCGTTCACCTGGATGGAGTTCAGATAATTGGTGGCGGCTTCCATCTTCGAGATGATGTTGCCCATCTTCTCATCCAGGGTTTCGAGCAGATATTGAAAAGCCACGGCCGGCGCGGCCTGCAGAATCGTTTCCAGCTTCTGGACCAGATAGTCGGGGTCGAGAAACGACATGCCGCCTAAAAACATGTCGATGCCGCCGCAGCCCGCCTTCACCTTGGGCAGGGTCAGGCTCATGAGATAATCGTCGTGCACATCGACCCGGCCCGACATGCCGCCTGCGGTCACATAGCCGCGGGTCTGGTCCTCGAAGCTGCCGGGCGAAGTATAGGTGACATTATCGAACCAGCTTTCGGCCCAGCCTTGCGCATAGGCAGGGGCGGCGTGACCGCACGAGGCGACAATGATGGAGAGCGTAAGGATCAGACGATGTGGATGATGTCCCATGGCAGGCTTCCTCATGAAAATGGACAAGCGACGCCGCCCCGCCATGATCAGCGTCGCTTTTGGCTGGAGGAGGTCGGCGCCCTCACGCCGACGATCCCGGTAAATTTCGACATGGCGCGCACGCCGACTGCTGCCCTGGTGCCCGTCAGCATCCGGGCGGCAAGCCAGGCATTGCGTGCGATATTGGCGCCATGATCGGTACCGATCGCGATCGGCACCATGCGGTTAGGGTCGCTAAGCGGGCGCGCCCAAGCGACCGGGTTTCCGACCCACGGCAGGCCCAGGCGCCCGGAACGCAGCATGGCTTCCTCTTGCCCCAGCGCCCGAACCTGCCAGCCGTAGCGGGCGCGGAACGTGGACAACTTTCTCCACAGATCGCCGCAGGGCAGGCAGCCTGGCGATGTGCTCATCTCGATAGTGTAGAGCGCGGCCTGGCCACGCAGCATGACGTCGAAATCGGCAGGAAAGTCGCGCGTGGCCGGCACGCGCGCGAGCCAAAGCCGCATGTCCGCAGCTGTCGAGACCGGATGAATGGCCGCTCGCCTGGCCAGATCCCGATCTGTGTGCTGCGCATCGGCCATTGATTGCATCTGCGCCCAGACCGCCATCAGCATCCAGGCGAACCGGGCTTTCCCGAAGCGCGTCACGGCCTGGGCTCCCGGGCGTCGATGAGGTCGCCGCCGATCACGCGCGGATCAGTTGAAGAGACCGGCCCGTTGGCGAGCGCATCGAAGAAGCCATCTTCCTCGCCGGCTCCCGTCAGCCATTGTTCGGGCCGGATATCGCCGCTCAGTAGTCTCACGGCCTGATAGGCCATCTGCGCGAGATTGGGATAGGTTTCGACCCCCGCGGCGATCACCATGCGCTGGGGACTGTTGCGGCGAATGATCATGGTTGTCGGCGTCACCTCGACCCCGAAGCGCTGTTTGAGGTCAGGCCTCCTATCAAGATCCATGAGGCTGACCTGCCAGCCCATTTCGTCCTGGAACCGCTGGACGATCGGCCATTGCACCTTGCAATAGCCGCAGGACTCCCGGGCGAACATGACGAGCGCAAATTCGCCGGCATGCGCGCGCAGATAGTGGCGGCGGACCTGATCCTTTTGCGCGCCGAGCGCATCGCGGGCTTCGCCTACCATCGGATTGGCGGCGCGGGCATTGAGTTCGGGGTGGGTCAGCATGGCAAGCTGGGTGACGCCGGCAAAGGCGCGCGCCTTGCGCCGGGCGAAGTCCTGCAGCCGCCAGAAATCCGCGACCGCGTCGATGGTCAACACCGTCGCGGCATAATCGCGCTGCTGTTCGATCAGCTTGGCGATGCGGGGCGGCGCCCATCTGGCCAATTCAACCATCGGCGGAATGACGGGTTTGGGGACGGCATCGTCGGGCGCTTCTTGCGCGACGTCGGATCCGGGCGTCTCATACCACCAATAGCCCCGTGACCCGCGATCGCTCGCGCCTGAAGGGATGGCCTGCGCACCAGCCACATCGACGGGCAGCAGCAGGAGCGCGGCGGCCAGGGTGAGAAGACGCGTCACAGCAGCTTCTCCATGCGGGTGAGGCGCTCGATCGCAACCGGGCCATAATAGCGGCTGTCATATCCATCGGGATGGCTTGAGCCGACGAAGATCATGCCATTGGGAATGCGCGGAGTTTGCGGCCGCCAGTGGTCGAGCGCCTTGCCGCTGCGCGCTACAGGCTTGGCGATACCCATCAGCTGGCCATTGCAATAATAGAAACCGTTGCGGCCCGTACCCAGGGTGGCGGGCTTCTCGACCATGACGATCCGGTCGCCGGGCATGCACAAGGCATATTTGGTGACAGCGACAGGCGCGGGGCCAGCGACCGGGTCGGAGAGCAGGAACGAGACGAGGTCGCCGCGGCGGACGGGCCCTGGCGAGCGGTGCACGACCCAGGCATCGATAGAGGGCGTCATGACCAGAGTGATCTGCGGCATCGCCCACCAGGCGAAGAGACCAATCGGCAGGACGATCCCATAGGCTTTGAAGAGCTGCCCCGGGCGCGCCGGTTGTCCCAGGCCGCTCGCGCCCAGCGCGACGGCGGCGCGCAGCGGCAAATCCTTGAGTTCGCGCCAGGCCCGGTTACCGGCGCGCCATGCGAGCAAGAGCATCCTGCACCTCCGCCTTGCCGCCAAGGCGGCCATATTCCTCCAGAAGCCCGGACAGGGCGGCGTCGCCCAGCACGAGATGCGCTGCGCGGGGGCTGGCCTCATCGCGCTCGCAATAGGGCCGGGTCGGATCGCCAGGGATCATCGCCAGCGCGGGGACCTGGGTAACGCCATGCTGCCGGAAGATGAGCGGATCGACGATCAGTTGAACGTCGCGCATGGCGCAGGCCGGACCTTCGCAGCCCTGATCGATACGCAGGATCGCGGCAGACAATTTCGCCATCGGCGCTACCTGCCGCATCCCGCCTGGCATGCCGCGAAAGGCCATCACGCCGCCAACACGTTCAAGCTGCCCTGCATAGGTGCGCAAAGTTTCGACCGGCATGGACGATGACACGAACAGGACCGGGACCCGGTTCTTCCCACCGTTGGCTGACATGACCCCGGCCAATGCCGCCTCTTCGGGTTGTTCGAGGCCGAGCGCTTGGGCGATCCGGTGACTTGCAACGGCTCGCTCGGTCTCCAGCGCTTGGCGTGCGGCCGCAACATCGGACTGCACACGGTCCGCCATGGCCGGGTCATGCTTGTGCTGGCTCATCCCCTTAAAAGCTCGCCGTTGCGCCGCTGCGTCAGTTTTGGCGGGCAGAACGGGCGAAGGCGGCGCGGATGCCCTGGTTTTGCCGACAGCGCGCTTTACGCGTTCGAGCGCCGCGTCGCCCTGGTCCTCAATCCGCGTCCGCGCATTATCGCTCGTCGGCTGACCGGCCGGGGTCTGCGGTTGGCTCGCCTGGAGCCATGCGGGCGCAAACACGATCCCGGCCAGAAGCAGGGCGCGTCTAGTTATTGATCGTCTGCATATGGGCATCGATCTTGTCCTTCATATCGATCTGGATGTCGGATTGGGCACGCGCCTCGATTTCCGTGTAATATTCGGAGAGGTCCATTTTGCTGAAATCGAGCGCCTGGAATTCTTCCGGTGTAAAACCGCGGCAATAGGGCTGTTTGGCGGTGCCCCAGCCAATGGCGCTAAAGGCCTTCAGTTGCGGGCGACCCTGTTCTTGGATGATACGGCCAAGCTTGGTGTTGAAGCAGCAATGGCCCCGAGCCTTCTGCACGCAGATGCCAAGGATGCTCGATGAACAATAGCTGCCGACCTCATGGCACATGCCCGAACCGCGCAGCATGCCCACTTCCATATCCTGTTGGTCGCAACCCTGGAGCAGCAGATCGATCATGACATTGACCGCAAGGCTGATCGCGATCGATGTGGGATCGATGCCGACGATGATCGCATTGGCGCCCGCGCTCGCCGCCTGGCTTGCGGTCGCGCCGGCCCTGAAGGCGGTGTAGGCTGCTTTCATGCCGGTGAAGACGCCCTTGGCGACCGCGATCTTCGTCGTGATCGACGAGATCGAACCGCCCATGCCGTCCTTCACGATTTTCCCCTTGTCCTTGCAGCAATTCTGGAAGGTCGTGCTGAGACCGGCAGGGCGGCAACGCGCCGCACGACCGGAAAAAATCTCGATCGTGCCAAGGCAAGTACCATCGGCATCGACGCCGCCGTCGGCCTCGACGCCCGGATCATCCACCACGGGCTCCTCGACGATGGGATTGGCGCCAGTGTCGATACAGGCATTGGCCGAGCAGCTTGGCGCGCCGCCGCTCGCGGGCACCGCGCAGGCATGCAGATCGCCCAGCGGGCAATGCATGACACCTGTCCCATCGGCCTCACAAAGGGTTTCGCCAATGGGGCACATCCATCCGCCCGCGCCGGTGAGGTGACAGCTTGCCGTTTCGCCGTCGTCGGCCGCGTCGCCATTGCCATTGCGATCGACCGCGCAGAGCTGCTGGGCGAATGCGGCGCTGGGCATCAGCGGGACACCGCCAACGAGAAGGATCATCCCTAAGAGCAAGATGCCTCGGCGCTTCATCGCACGGCACTCGTGCAGACCATGTCGGCACCGCCCAGGCGTACCGTCTGCATCATCACCACCGCTTCGGGGAAATCATCGAGGCAGCCACAGCCCTGGACCAGTTCCTCGCCCTCGCCTGCCGGGCAGACATTGCTGTCCTGGCAGGCGTGATAAACATAGTCCCAGCCCAAGGGGTCGGTCTGCTTCGCGCCCGTCACGCCATCGGGTGCGACGGCTGCGTTGGCCTGCGGCTTGCGGGTCTTGCAGATGGGCTCGCAGGCATTGACGCTGCCCGATACGGGCAAGGAAAAATTGCGGGTTGTCAGGCTTTCGTTGCCATCGGCACGCTGCACCCGGTCAGCGAGTAAAGTCTCGGTCGAATGATCGATGATATAAGCGCCGCGCGAGAGATCGGGCTGCGGGGCAGCGCCTAAATCGACCGTGCAGGCGTAGCGGCGCTGGCGCTCGAAGAAGGCGCGGCTGACCTGCGTCGCACAGGCGCCGGTGCCGATCAATCGGGTCTGGGACAGGGGGCTGAGCCCGGTCTTGACGCCGTTGCGATAGGTGGTGACGCCATCGACCTCTTCGTCGTCGAGGCGGCATTTATCATTGGCTGCATAGCCCGAACAGGTGTCGACAAGCTGCTCGCTCGCCTTGCAACGCGTATCGACCGTCGCGTCGACCTGAGCGAACACCTCGCCTTCATTTCCGACCGCAACGCGGACGGAAATCACATGCTGTCCGCGAGTGAGCCAGGGCTTGAGATCAAGCGCGGGATAGCCGTGCCAGGTTTTCTTACGTTCGCAACTGGAGGGTGGAAAGCCGCTGGTTGTCCAGCTGGCGGGGTCGGACAGGATCAGTTGCCCGTCGATCCGAACCTGAATCCAGTCGTCCATATAATATTGCGACAAGACAGCCGAGCGCAGGCGATCGGGATCCTTGACATCGAGCGTCATCGCATAGTCGAAAAGCTTGCAGCTTCCGCCCTTCAGGCTGTCGTCACCGGGCGAGCCCAGCAGAAACGAGACAGTGTCTGCGCCTGTCACATTGGTTGCATAGCCCCCGGAAATCCGGTCGATGATCTTTTCCGCGCTTATGTCTTCAAGCTTGATCTGGCGCGTAATGCTGCAGCTCTGCTTGATCTCCGACCGGCCGGTCCCGGTGGATGAGGCAGACAGCGCCTCGAAAACGCTGCTCGCCTGCGCGGCACCATAGGCGTCGCTCGCCATGGCGCCCGGATTGGCCTTGTAGGCCGTAGCGCCGATTTGCGGTTGCGCCGTGCAGGACGTCGTCTGCGCCCCGGTATAGCGGATGATCGGGCCATCGATCGCCGCTTGCGCGACCCCGATGCGCGGATCGGCGGTGGTCAGCGCGCCAACCACGCCGCCGCCCAGATCCTTGAGTATCGAGGCCATATTGCCCCAGACCAGATTGCTGCCGCAGCTATTGTTGACGCAGTAACAACCGGCAAGATCAGTGAGCTCGACCTGGGACAGCTTCAACGATCCGGCCGCCGACGTGTCCCACCGGAAGAAATGGCACGCATCCCAGCTGCCCGGCGTGCAGGAGATGATCCCGTTCGCGCAAATACCGGACGTGGGGACCGGGACGGTCAATGCCTCATCGAACCTCCCGTCGAGATCGCTGTCGCGCGATATGCTGAGCGTGCCGATATCGCCGGTGGCGTTGGGTTGGGCGAGCAGTTCGAGCAGTGTGGCGCTCTTCTGGCAGGCAAGGTTGGGCGTGAAAGTCTTTGAGGAATCCACGGTGGCGATCGGCGCTCCGGCCATACCCGGCGTCACATAATGGCCAAGCAGCGCGTCGCTGTCCGCACTCTTCGCCCGCGCAGCGGCCGCCGCAGCACGGGCGCGGTCCTGCGCCGTTTGCGCATGAACCGGGGCAGGCAGGGCGAGCGCTGCGACAAGGACGAGGGTGCCTGGCCTCATGGCCAGTTCTCGCTCGGGGTGATCTGCCGCGACCCGCGCCGCAGCCGGAACAGAAATATAGCTGGAACAGGCTCGGCACGCTCTGCCTGGAATACAGCCTGGCCTTCAAAAACGGTCAGCGTGGCCACGACCACATGCAGCGAGGAGGGGCGCGCCGCATGATCGTCTGCATCTGTGACCACGCCGACCGTCCGACCGGGGCCGCAGGAGGGATGCGACACCGGCCTGACCGCATGAGGAACGCCTGGCTCGGTGGAATGACGGGCAGACCATCGGCTGATGCCATGCGATGCCATGCGGATCGGGTAAGGCGATCTGCTCATGGCGTCGAAACCCCGGCGCAGCAGATCGTCTTTTCAAACAGCATGAACTGCGCATTGTCTTTGCCCGGCGCATGCTTGGCGCTGGTCCAAAGCGCGCCGGGCCGCCCGACATTGACGCACTGGCCGCCCTTGACCGGTTCCATGAGCTGGAACTTGTAGCGGCTCTTGGTCCAGACCGGTTGCGAGATGAACGAGCAGCCGTCCGCTGAACTGACAGTGAGGGCGCCAAGCCGCCCCATCATGAAGACGCCGCGCGCGGCGAGCCCCGCCCAGGCCTCGACGCTGTCGCCAAAATGGATGTCGCCGGCTACCGGATAAGTGGCGCCCCAGGACCCCATGCACCAGAAGAGCGGATCGACGACCTTGCCTGCGGCGGCCGCGGCGCTGTCGGCCATGCAGGCCAGGCCTGCGGCGGGATTGCCGAACAGGATCGCCTCGGGCTGGATGATCGCGCCCAGCGTTGCAGACTGCCAGGTCGGCAGCACCTCGGTGATCAGCGCCACGTCGAAGCCGTCATCCTCTATGCAGGGCAGGTCGGTGAACATGTCGAGCATCTTCCAGACCGGCGCGATATAATAATGCATCTGGGCGAACATCTTGCGGGTATTTGTGCCGTCGGCGATGCTGGTCTGGCTGCCCTGCAGCCTGCCGCCGGTCGGCATGATGTCAGCGCCCAGCGCCATCATGCAGCCCGGCTCGGTCACGACGTCGACCATGCGATTGGGCGACCAGAAACTGACCTTCACCCCGAACCAGAAGGTCACGCCCTTGCGGCAGGCGCATAAGGGTTTGGAGGCTGATTGCGCATCGAGCGCTTTGCCGAGCGGATCGCTCGGACCCACCTTCACACCGCCGATGGTGATCGGGAAGATGCAGTTCCAGCGTACCTTGGTGATCGGGTTGAAGACCGTGCCCGCCTCGCATTTGGAGGCATAAGCGGGCGAGGCGATCGCCAGTGCAGCCAAGGCCGAGCCGCGCGTCAGGATAGTTCGGATCGCGCGCATGGTCATCGTGCGACGCTCCGATGCTTTGGACTCATGGCGACCTCGGTCAGCACCAGCTTTTGCCCTGTCTGGGCGACGATCACCGGCGCGACTGTGAGGCCGAGCCGTGCCTTTACGCGCTCTTCAAGCAGGAACAGTGCCCGGCCGTGACGCTCACCCAATGTGATCGCATCGGCATCTGTATCTGGACCCTGGGAGAGACCCCCAGCGGCCAGCAGGATGAAATCGGCGGGCCTTGCGGTACGCAGCGCCCAGGCCAGATCGCGCGGACGCACGACGATGAGCCGCTGGGGCAGCGCAACATAGGCGAGGGGATTGAAGCTATAGCCTTTGGCATAGAGGAGTTTTCCGCCTGGCAGCCGGATATCCTGATCGAGCGTGTAGAAGGGCACCA
>Ga0209147_100534_pt1 | contig 21873 bp, 16 predicted proteins | sample AraplaCol_mLB_r2_FD_184278 | JGI IMG/M metagenome (GOLD analysis project Ga0209147, IMG submission 184278) | Arabidopsis root microbial communities from North Carolina, USA - plate scrape CL_Col_mLB_r2 (SPAdes) (version 2) | ecosystem: Host-associated > Plants > Roots > Endosphere | place: USA... | reverse complement strand
GCCGGTGCCGGAAAGCGAGCTGCCGGCCGTGCTCGACGAAGTGAAGCGCGAAACCGCGCTGATCCTCGGCAGCTTCTACAGCACGATGCTGCGCAACGAGATCTTCGATTTCGCGCAGATCGGCGCATTCATCGAGCGTGCGGACAACACCGCGCGGATCATCGACGTGAAGTACCACCTGCTGCTGCCGTCGGTGTCGCACGTCGGCACGATCCTCGACAACTACCAGTGGGAGACGATCCTGCGCTGCGTCGCCGCGCACCGTTCGTACCGCTGGGTGTACGACGTGCAGTACAAGCCGATGAACATCGCCGACTACCTGATCCTGAACGGCCGCATGCCGCGTTCGCTGCGTTATTGCTACGGGCGCGTCGTGTCGAGCCTGAACCTGCTCGCAAAGGATTACGGCGTGACACACCCGTGTCACGACACGGCCACGAAGATCCTGCAGATGCTGTCCGATACGTCGGTCGAGCGGATCTTCAAGAGCGGCCTGCACGAATTCCTGACCGACTTCATCGGCCGCAACAACAGCCTCGGGATCGAAATCGCCCAGGCTTACAACTTCGACTGAGACTTGCCATGCGACTCGCCATTCGACACATCTCGCGTTATCAGTTCGACGATCAAGCCACCCATGCGCTGCAACGGCTGCGGCTGCGCCCGCAATCAGGCCCCGGGCAGACGGTGCGCGCGTGGCAGGTCACGATCGACGGCGTCGAGCCGTCGCTGTCCTATGCCGACGGGCTCGGCAACCGCATCGACCTCGTGCGGCACGAGCGCGGCGCGAAGGCCGAGATCGTCGTCATCGCGGCCGGCGTCGTCGAGACGCAGGACCGCGCCGGCATTCTCGGCAATCCCGAAGGCTATGCGCCGCCGTGGATCTTCGAGCGCGAGACCGCGCTCACGAAGGCCGGCGACACCGTGCGCGAGCTCACGGAAGCGCTGCCCATCGACCCGCGCGGCCTCGACGCATTGCACTGGCTGATGACGGAAGTGCATGACCGCATCGCGTATGCGCCGAACCTGGCCGCCGACGCGCCCGTCGACGCGGAAACCGCGCTGCAAAGCGGCGAGGGCACGAGCCGCGACCATGCGCATGCGTTCATCGCGGCCGCGCGCGTGCTGAAGATTCCCGCGCGCTATATCTCCGGCTACGTGCTCGCGGACAGCGCGATGCAGCGCATCGCCGACGCGAAGCAGAACGTGGGTGACGACGAGGAGGAAGAAGCGCTCGCGCTGCAGAGCGGCGAGGGCATGCAGCAGGTGCTCGGCGCGTCGCACGCCGCGCAATCGCAGGGGCTGCCGCAGCCGGCGCTCGGTGCGCAGCCGCAAGCGGCCGGGCTGATGCAGCAGCCGGCCGGCCATGCGTGGGCCGAGGCCTATGTCGAAGGGCTCGGCTGGGTCGGGTTCGATCCGTTCATGAATCGCTGCCCGGACGAGCGCTATGTGCGCATCGCGGTCGGCCTCGACTTTCGCGACGCGCAGCCGGTGACGGGGCTCGGCGCGACGGCCGTCGGCGTCGAGATCAGCGTCGTGCAGACACCCGAGCTCGTCTGACCCGACGCGCGCTTTCGCCGAATCCGCCAGGCCGGGCCGCCGCGTCGCGTTCAACGCGACGCGGCGTGCGGCCGGCCCAACCCGAACCGAGCTCCCATGTCCATCCACGTCGCGCTGCATCACACCACCCGCTATCGCTACGACCGGCTCGTCAACCTCGGCCCGCAGGTCGTGCGGCTGCGGCCCGCGCCGCACTGCCGGACGCCGATCCTCGCGTATTCGATGACGGTCGAGCCCGCGCAGCACTTCATCAACTGGCAGCAGGACCCGTTCTCGAACTATCTCGCGCGGCTCGTGTTTCCGGAGCGCACCGAGCACTTCGAGATCACGATCGATCTCGTCGCCGAGATGTCGGTGTACAACCCGTTCGACTTCTTTCTGGAGGCGAGCGCGGAGCAATACCCGTTCAGCTATGACGATGCGCTGAAGACCGAGCTCGCGCCGTATCTCGTGTGCGACCCGCAGACGAGCGCGGCGCCGCTGTTCCGCGCGTACGTCGAAGGCGTCGATCGCACGCCGGCCGGCACCGTGAACTTCCTCGTCGCGCTGAACCAGCAACTGCAGCGCGACATCGGTTATCTCGTGCGGATGGAGCCGGGCGTGCAGACGCCCGAGCAGACGCTCGAGCTGGCGTCCGGCTCGTGCCGCGACAGCGCATGGCTGCTCGTGCAGCTGTGCCGCCATCTCGGCATCGCCGCGCGTTTCGTGTCGGGCTACCTGATCCAGCTCACGCCCGACGTGAAGTCGCTCGACGGCCCGAGCGGCACGTCGGTCGACTTCACCGACCTCCACGCATGGTGCGAGGTGTACCTGCCGGGCGCCGGCTGGATCGGCTTCGACCCGACCTCGGGCCTGCTCGCGGGCGAGGGCCACATTCCGCTGGCCTGCACGCCGCAGCCGACGAGCGCCGCGCCGGTCGAGGGGCTGATCGACGAGTGCGAGGTGTCGTTCGAGCACGAGATGACCGTGACGCGCGTGTACGAATCGCCGCGCGTGACGAAGCCGTATACGGATTCGCAATGGGACGCCGTGCTGACGCTCGGTTCGCAGGTCGACGGCGCACTCGCGGCCGGCGACGTGCGGCTCACCCAGGGCGGCGAGCCGACCTTCGTGTCGATCGACGATCGCGACGGTGCCGAGTGGAACACCGACGCGCTCGGCCCGACCAAGCGCGGTTACGCGACCGAACTCGTGCAGCGGCTGCGCGCCGAGTACGGCGACGGCGGCTTCCTGCATTTCGGGCAGGGCAAGTGGTATCCGGGCGAGCAGCTGCCGCGCTGGGCGCTGTCGATCTTCTGGCGTGCCGACGGCCAGCCCGTGTGGCACGACCCGTCGCTGTTCGCCGACGAGCGCGAGCCGTCCGCGTATACGACCGACGACGCGAAGCGCTTCATCGATGCGCTGGCCGCGCGGCTGAACCTGACCGGCGAATTCATCCGGCCGGGCTACGAGGACGTCTGGTACTACCTGTGGCGCGAGCGCCGGCTGCCGGTCAACGTCGACCCGTTCGACTCGCGCCTCGACGACGAGCTCGAACGCGCGCGGTTGCGCAAGGTGTTCGAGCAGCAGCTCGACAGCGTGGTCGGCTACGTGCTGCCGGTCAAGCGCGTGGACACGGCGCCGGGCCTCGACGGGCCGCGCTGGCAGACGGGGCCGTGGTTCTTCCGCGACGAGCGGATGTACCTCGTGCCCGGCGATTCGCCGATGGGTTATCGGTTGCCGCTCGATTCGCTGCCGTGGGCCAGCCGTGCCGACTATCCGTATCTCGTCGAGCGCGATCCGTTCGCGCCGCGCGACGCGCTGCCGGAAGCCGCCGCGATCCGCGCGCGCTACGCGGGGCCGGCCGATGCGCCGCGCTACCTGTCCGGCGTGCATCGCGAGGCGTCCGCGCAGACCGTGATGCAGTGGCGCAACGACGGCGCGGCCGGGAACGGTCGGCCTGCCGCGCGCGACCCGGGTCGCGTTCCCGAGCGCTTCGAGTCGGCCGCGTGGATCACGCGCACCGCGCTGTGCGTCGAAGTGCGCAACGGCATCCTGTACCTGTTCATGCCGCCGCTTGCCGCGCTCGAGGATTATCTCGACCTGCTCGGCGCGATCGAGCTGACCGCGCACGCGCTGGGCGTGAAGCTCGTGCTGGAAGGCTATCCGCCGCCGCGCGACGCGCGGCTGAAGCTGCTGCAGGTGACGCCCGATCCCGGCGTGATCGAGGTGAACATCCATCCGGCCGCCAACTTCGACGAGCTCGTCGACCACACCGAATTCCTGTACGACGCCGCGTGGCAGTCGCGGCTGTGCAGCGAGAAGTTCATGGTCGACGGCCGCCACGTCGGCACCGGCGGCGGCAACCACTTCGTGCTCGGCGGCGCGACGCCGGCCGACAGCCCGTTCCTGCGCCGCCCGGACCTGCTCGCGAGCCTGATCGCGTACTGGCACAACCATCCGTCGCTGTCCTACCTGTTCTCCGGGCTGTTCATCGGGCCGACCAGCCAGGCGCCGCGCGTCGACGAGGCGCGCAACGACCAGCTCTACGAGCTCGACATCGCGTTCGCCGAGATCCAGCGCAACAAGCTGCTGTTCGGGCAGGACATGCCGCCTTGGCTGGTCGACCGCGTGCTGCGCAACCTGCTGATCGACGTGACGGGCAACACGCACCGCAGCGAATTCTGTATCGACAAGCTGTATTCGCCCGACTCGTCGACCGGCCGGCTCGGCCTGCTCGAACTGCGTGCGTTCGAGATGCCGCCGCATGCACGGATGAGCATCGTGCAGCAATTGCTGCTGCGCGCGCTGGTCGCGCGTTTCTGGGCCGCGCCGTACACGACGCCGCTCACGCGCTGGGGCACCGCGCTGCACGACCGCTTCATGCTGCCCGAGTTTCTTCAGATGGATTTCGACGACGTGCTGGCCGAGCTGCGCGACGCCGGTTTCGCGTTCGATCCCGCGTGGTTCGCGCCGCACTTCGAATTCCGCTTCCCGCTGTTCGGCCAGATCGCGGTGAACGGCATGCAGCTGTCGCTGCGCGGCGCGCTGGAACCGTGGCACGTGATGGGCGAGGAGGGCGCGCCCGGCGGCACGGTGCGCTACGTCGATTCGTCGGTCGAACGGCTCGAAGTGCGCGTGACGGGGCTGAACGACAACCGCCACGTCGTGACCGTCAACGGCCGCGCGTTGCCGCTGCAGCCGACCGGCACCGTCGGCGAATACGTCGCGGGGGTGCGCTACAAGGCGTGGTCGCCGCCGTCCGCGCTGCATCCGACCATCGGCGTGCACGCGCCGCTCACGTTCGACATCGTCGATACGTGGCTGCAGCGCTCGCTCGGCGGCTGCCGCTACCACGTCGCGCATCCGGGCGGACGCAACTACGCGACGTTCCCGGTCAATGCCTACGAAGCGGAGAGCCGCCGGCTCGCACGCTTCGTCGAGATGGGGCATACGCCGGGGCGGATGGAGGTCGCGCCCGCCGCGCCGAGCCGCGAATTCCCGTTCACGCTCGATTTGCGGCGGCCGTGACCGGACGATGACGAGGCGGACGACGAGGCGCGGTGGGCGGTCCCCCGGCGAATGGGGTGATGGCGGCCCCGCCGGAATGCTAGGATGCGGGCAGATTGCGGCCGCACGCCGCGTATCGCCGCCGGTTCGGCGGCGCGCGTGCGCGGCCGCGCCCTGACGACGGAACGACACCGTGCCGCCCATAAACACCGACCATCTCGCCGCCCTCGACGCGATGCCCACGCTTTTCGATACCGGCGCGCAGCCGGATGCCGCGGAACTGGCCGCCGCGCTCGCGGCGCCGGCGGCCGCCGGCCGCTACGACGAACTGCGTGGCAGCGCGGCCGGCCTGAACGCGCCTGCGCTCGCGCCCGCGTGGCGCAGTTTCTTCACATCGATCGGCAGCGACGGCGTGGCCGACCTCGATCGCCGCGCCGACGCGCTGCACCGGCGCATGCGCGAGAACGGCCTGTTCTACCAGCTGCACGAGCAGCGCGCCGGCGACGGCGCGGCCGGCCCGTGGTCGCTCGACCTGCTGCCGCTGATCGTCACGCCCGAGGACTGGGTCGCGATCGAGCGCGGCGTGCTGCAGCGCGTGCGGCTGCTCAACGCGACGCTGGCCGACCTGTACGGGCCGCAGACGATCCTCGAGCGCGGGCTGCTGCCGCCCGCGCTCGTCACCGGGCACCCCGGCTACCTGCGCGCGATGCGCGGCGCGAGCGTGCCGGGCGACACCTGGCTGCACGTGGTCGCGTTCGATCTCGCGCGTGGCCCGGACGGGCAGTGGCGGATCGTCGCGCAGCATACGCAGGGCGCGGCCGGCCTCGGCTACCTGCTCGAAAACCGGCTGATCGTGTCGCGGCTCTTTCCGCGCGGGTTTCGCGGGCTGCGCGTACAGCGGCTCGCGTCCGCGTACCGCGCGCTGCTGCAGAGCATGCAGGCGCTCAGCCCGGCCCGCAAGAACTCGCGGATCGTGCTGCTGACGCCGGGGCCGCACAGCGCGACGTATTTCGAGCACGCGTATCTCGCGCGTTACCTCGGCCTCACGCTCGTCGAAGGCGGCGACCTGACCGCGCGCGACAACCGCGTATTCCTGAAGACGCTGAGCGGCCTCGAACCCGTACACGGCATCCTGCGGCGTGTCGACGACGCGTGGCTCGATCCGCTCGAACTGCGGCCCGATTCGATGCTCGGCGTGCCGGGGCTGCTGCAGGCCGTGCGCGCGGGCAACGTGCTGCTCGCGAACGCGCCGGGCTCGGGCTTCCTCGAATCGCCGGCGATGCTCGGCTTCATGCCGCGTCTCGCGGAAGGGCTGCTCGGCGAAACGCTGACGCTGCCGGCCGTGCATTCGTGGTGGTGCGGCGAGGCGGCCGCGTGCGACGACGCGTTGCCGCAACTCGCGCGCGCCATCGTGAAGGCATCCTATCCACCCGAGGTGCAGCCCGGCGGCCCGCTCGAGCCGGTGATCGGCGCGCGGCTTACGCAGGCGCAGCTGGCCGAGTGGCGCGCGCGGATCCTCGCGCGGCCCGAACACTACACGGTGCAGGCCGACCTGCCGCTGTCGCAGGCGCCGACCTGGCCGCGTCAGGACGCGCCCGACGGCCACGGCGGCGCGCGCATCGTGCCGAAGCCGGTGCTGCTGCGCGTCTTCGCGCTCGCCGACGGTGCGCAGCGCTGGCGGCTCCTGCCGGGCGGGCTGTCACGGGTCGGCACGCGCGACACGCTGTTCAATGCGCCGATGCCGCGCGGCGGCAGCACCGTCGATACATGGGTGATGACCGAAGGCATCGTCGATTCGACGACGCTGCTGCAGACGCATCTCGGCCCCGACGACCTCGTCGAACGGCCGCGCGCGATCGCGAGCCGCGCGGCCGAGAACCTGTTCTGGTTGGGCCGTTACACCGAGCGCGCGACCAACCTGATGCGGCTCGCGCGCGCGGCGCTCGAACGGCTGCGCGGCGAGGACGACGTCGACAGCCCCGCGCACCTGGAGCTGCTCGACACGCTGTGCCGCGACACGGGCCTGATCGCGGCCGATGCACCGAACGCCGTCGATGCGCCGCGTGCGTTCCAGCACGCGCTCGCGACGTCGCTCACGCGCGGCGCGGATCGCACGTCGGGCATCGCGTCGTGCCTGTTCGGGATGCGTGGCGCGGCTGCCGCGATCCGCGAACGCCTGTCGAGCGACCAGTGGCGCCTGATCGACGATGCGACCCAGCTGTTCGCGGACAGCGCGGGCCAGCCGGAAGCCGAGGAGCAGATCGGCAACGACGCGCTGCAGTTGCTGGAGCGCCTCGGCCTGCTGCTCGGCGCGATCACGGGCGCGCAGACCGACAACATGACGCGCGACGACGGCTGGCGGCTGCTGTCGATCGGCCGGCAGATCGACCGACTGGACTTCCTGTGCAGCGTGCTGAAGTGCGCGTTCGACGAAGGCGCGGTGCACCGGCAGGACGGCTTCGAGCTCGTGCTGGAGCTGTTCGACAGCACGATCACGTTCCGTTCGCGTTTCCAGCGCGGCTTCGATGTCGCGCCGCTGCTGTCGCTCGTCGTGCTCGATACCGACAATCCGCGCTCGCTCGGCTGGGTCGTGCAGGCGCTGCGGGGCCGGCTGACGAAGGTCGAGCGCAGCGAAGGTTATGCGTTGTCCGAACTGGCCGAGACGGTTCCGGACGTGCCCGCGTGGTCGCTGCACGAGCTGTGCGAAACCACCGACGGGGGCCGGCACGGCAAGCTGCTCGAAGCGCTCGACACGACGGCGAAGGCGGTCTGGGAACTGTCGAACCGGATCGGCGAGCGCTATTTCAGCCACGTACGCGAGGCGGGCAGGACGTTATGGTGACGACGAAGGGCGCGGGGAAAGCGCCACCCGGTTCCGGCGATGCACGGAACGCATCGGCATCGGCATCGGTATCGGCCGCGAAAGCAACGACCGCCGAGGTCGCGCCGGGCCGGTTGCTGCGCGTCACGCACGACACCGAATACCGTTACGCGGCGCGCGTCGAATCGGCGCAGCACCAGGCACGGCTGCAACCGCTCGCGACGCCGCGCCAGCAAGTGCTGTCGTTCGCGCTCGACATCGATCCCGCGCCGGAATCGGTCTGTACCGAGATCGACGCATTCGGCAACGCGCGCGCATCGTTCGCGTTGAACCTGCCACATGACGCGCTGCTCGTGCGCAGCCGCAGCACGGTACGCGTGACGCCGCCCGTGTGGTCGCGCGGTGCGCGCGGCGCGCCGCCGCCCGCCATCGCGCATCCCGACGCGAAACAGGCGACTGCGTGGGAAGCCGTGCGCGACCGCCTGCGGTTTCGCGCAGGGCAGCCTTACGATGCCGCGAGCGAATTCGTGTTCACGTCGCCGCATGTCGCGTGCGACGCCGAACTCGCCGCGTATGCGGCCGCGAGCTTCACGCCGCAACGGCCGCTCGTGCAGGCTGCGTGGGACCTGATGCGGCGCGTGCATGCCGATTTCGCGTATACGCCGAACAGCACCGACATCACGACGTCGGCGCTCGATGCGCTGCGCCTGCGCAAGGGCGTGTGCCAGGATTTCGCGCACGTGATGATCGGCGCGCTGCGCTCGCTCGGGCTGGCCGCACGTTACGTGAGCGGCTACCTGCTGACGCAGCCGCCGCCCGGGCAGCCGCGGCTGATCGGCGCCGACGCGTCGCATGCGTGGGTCGAGGTGTACGACCCGGCATGGCCCGAGGACAACGGCTGGCTGCAGCTCGATCCGACCAACGATCGCGCGCCGGGCGACGACTACGTGATGCTGTCGATCGGCCGCGACTACGCGGACGTGACGCCGCTGCGCGGTGTGATCCGCGGCGGCGGTGCGGATCAGGAGCTGAAGGTCGGTGTGACGGTGGAGCCGCTCGACACGCCGTAATGTCGCGCGATGCCGCGTGCCCGCGCGCATGGCGGTTTAAGTCTTCGTTAATACTGCACGCCTAGCATGGCCATGCCGGCGAACGGATCTGGCTTGATTCGGGCGCCGGCGGCACGCGCGGGTGCGTCGGCGTCACGGCGCCGCACCGTCGCGCAGCGCCATTCCCTTGCAACGGCGGCGGATCATGATCAAGACTTTCGACTACACGCTCGGCAGCGAGACGATTGCGCTTTGTGCGAGCTTCGGCGCGGGGCCGGCGTGGCGCCGCGTGCTCGTGAGCCGTGCGGATTCGATGGAGACGCTGGTGGTGCTCGACGCGCGCGGCCTGTCGGGCTTGCTGAAGGTGGCGACCGAAGCGCCGGAGGGGCTGCTCGACGACGCGATCCGCAAGGTCGGCGACGAGCAGCTCGTCGAGCGGGCGATCAGCGGCAGGGCGATCGTCGAAACCGCGCTTTGATCGCACGATGCGGCGCGGCGCAGCGTGTGCCGGCAGGCATGGCCGCACACGCCGCATCGCATCTCGTCGTGTCGGTTACGCCGCGAACCGGTCCGTGGCCGCGATCAGCGCCTCCAGGATCCCCGGTTCGTTGTACGCATGCCCGGCACCGGGCACGATCTCGAACGTCGCATCCGGCCACGCCTTCGACAGCTCCCATGCGGTGCGGGCAGGCGTCGCGACGTCATAGCGGCCCTGCACGATCACGCCCGGAATGCCGGCGAGGCGATGCGCGTCACGCAGCAACTGGCCTTCCTCGACGAAACCCTGGTTCACGAAGTAATGATTCTCGATGCGCGCGAACGCGAGTGCGTAGTGGCCGTCCGCGAAGTGCGCGGCGAGTGCGGGGTCGGGCAGCAGCGTGATCGTGCGGCCTTCCCAGATGCTCCACGCGCGCGCGGCTTCGAGCTTCGCGGCTTCGTCGTTGCCGGTCAGCCGGCGATGGTAGGCGGCCATCAGGTCGCCGCGCTCCGCTTCCGGAATCGGTGCAAGGAAGGCTTCCCACAGGTCGGGGAACAGCCACGACGCGCCTTCCTGGTAGTACCACAGCACTTCCGCGCGGCGCATCGTGAAGATGCCGCGCACGACCAGCGCGCTCACGCGCTCCGGGTGCGTTTCCGCATACGCGATCGACAGCGCGCTGCCCCACGAGCCGCCGAACACGAGCCACTTTTCCGCGCCGACCATCTCGCGCAGGCGCTCGATGTCGGCAACCAGATGCCACGTCGTGTTGTTCTCGAGGCTCGCATGCGGCGTCGAGCGCCCGCAGCCGCGCTGGTCGAACAGCAGGATGTCGTAGCGCTCCGGATCGAACAGGCGGCGATGGTCGGCGCTGCAGCCGGCGCCGGGGCCGCCGTGCAGGAACACGGCGGGCTTGCCGGCGGGGTTGCCGCAGCGCTCCCAGTAGATGCGGTGGCCGTCGCCGGTGTCGAGATGGCCGTGGGCGTAGGGTTCGATCGGTGGGTACACAGGCAGGCTCCGGGTAAAGGTCGACGGGAGGGCGGACGAGGCGCGGGCCGTTGTGCGGGCGGGTACGGTACTGCGAATGTTGCTGCGCCGCAAAATTCGTTGCGTGGGCATCGGACCGGCCGCCGCCGGACAAGGCTTGTCATTATGCCCATTCGCCGCGCCGGGCGTCGGCTCGTTCGGGCGCAGCGTCGTTGGCGGGGTGTGTCGCGGCGATTTTTGAAGCAATTTCATTCCGATATTTTTCATACAAAATCCCGGCGGCATATCGGCGTGCCGAAGCGAGGGCGGCGCTGGTCTGCTGCCCATCCACCGTGCCGACGGAAACCAGCCGATGAACCATCGCGTCACGCAGTTGACCGGATTGCGCGCCGTCGCGGTGGCGATGGTCGTGGTCGGACACGCCGAGCACGTGCTGCCCGGCGGCTACACGGGCTGGTACGCGCCGTTGCGGCTGATCGCCGACGGCCGGCTCGGCGTGCTGATCTTCTTCGTCCTCAGCGGCTTCCTGATCACCAACGTGTTGCGCGCCGAATTCGCGCGCACGGGCGGCATCGCGCTGACGTCGTTCTACGTGCGTCGCGCGCTGCGGATCTGGCCGGCCTGCTACGTCTACCTCGCGGCGGTCGCGATCGTGGCCTTCGCCGGCTGGTTCGACGTCGATCGCCGGCAGTGGCTGTATGCGGCGCTGCACCTGTGGAACTACTCGGCGTGGTTCGGACTGACCGGCGACAACGCGTTGCATCCGGACGGTGCGTGGTATCTGGGCCATTTCTGGTCGCTCGCGCTTGAGGAACAGTTCTACTGGTTCTGGCCGCTGCTGTTCGTGTACGGCATGCGCCGCGGCGGTACGCGCTGGCTGGCCGCATTGATCCTGATTGTGCCGCTGGTGCGCGCCGTCACGTACTTCGTGGCGCCCGCGCTGCGCGGGCAACTCGGGATGATGCTTCACACGGGCGTCGATCCGATCCTGATCGGTTGTTATGCGTCGCTCAACCGCGAACGGCTCGAAGCGTGGATTCGCTCGTGGCGCGGCGAGACGCGCATCGTGACGGCGATCATCGTGGTCGTGCTGATCGGCGGCCCGCTCGCCGAACATCGGTTCGGTGGCTTCTGGAATGCGACGTACGGCGTGACGCTCGAAGCCGCGCTGATCGCGATCGTGATCGTCGTGCTGAATTTCCGCAGCGAATTCTGGTGTGCGCGATGGTTGCGTGCGCAGCCTGTCGTGTTCGTCGGCACGATCTCGTTCAGCCTCTATCTGTGGCAGCAGCCGTTCGCGAATCCGGATTTGCCGGTTGCGCATGCGTTTCCGCTTGGGATCGTGTGGGCTCTGATGGCGGCGACGGCCAGTTATTTCCTCGTCGAGAAGCCGTTCCTGCGGCTGAAGGACCGGTATACGGCGCGTGAGATGCGGCGGGGGCGGGAGGATGCGCGGCGGATGCCGGCGTCGGGCGAGGCGATCGGGGCGAAGGTGGTGGAGTAGATGGGGAGGCGGTGTTACTGCGGCCCCGCTTACCGTTATTTGAATCGCTTCTTTGAGGCAGGCGAATACCAGAAGTCCCGGTACATATCGCTCCCGTATGATTTGCCGTCGTATTTGACGACCGTGCGCACGGTGCGTTCTCCCGCGTCCGGTTGCTTATCGTCGTTGCTTTCCGCGTTCATCACGTGTGCCGTAATCGACAGGTCCGCAAAGCCGTTGTGCGACGTCTTCTCGACCGCAATCGTCATGCGGGCGGACTCGCTGCGCAGGTCACTGGTATCGGGGCCGCACGCGGTACCTGTGGTAGCGACCCAGCCATTGAGATTGGTGCCAAACACGGGGCGGATGCGAGCGCCTTCGCGAATCCACAGGGTCAGTTCGTTCTCCATGTAGGCATCCGGGCAGCTCGGTCCGTGCGCGGTGCTGCTGAACACGACACCAAACGCCCGCACATCGGGCGACAGCCGGTACGGTGCCGTATCGATGCGATAGCTGTTCTCGCCGACCTCCGTCGCGGCATCTTCTTCGATTTGCGATTTTTCGGCCGCCGCAACCTTGCCGCCTTCAACGAGCGCGACGACCTGCAACTTCCTGCTTTCGTCCGGGTTCCTGCTCTTCGGTAGCGAATCGAACGCGACGGCCGCGATTGTCGTTCCGGGCGCATTCGGCATGACCTTGCAGGCCGCCGCGACGACGAGCCGGTCCGCGTCACGTGTGGCGATGCGGGCGCTCGCGATGCCGGCCCAGCGGGCGACGGCAGTCACGGTGTCGTCGTCGCAAGGCTGGCTGTCGGCGGCGTGAACGATGGGGGAGGCGGCGAGCGCCAGCAACGGGGCGAAATGGAGGATTCTCACGGTCACGATGGAAAGAGGTTCTTCATTGATGTCGTGGATGTCGCTTACCGACGGCGGATTCAACCCGTCGATGCAACGAATTGATGAACTCGCTCAGCCGGTGTATCGAAGTCTAGCGTCCCGCGGACGGCTCGTTGAGCCGCCTGGCTACCGCGTTGAGCTTCGCCTGCGAACAGGCCAAATAACCGTTGGCCTTGAGTGCGTGCTGCAGCTCGGCCAAGCGTGCCTGATATTCGGAACGATCGATATGCCACTGTTGTATCTCGCAGAGACCGAAATTGGGATCAATCGTCGCCCAGATTTCAAACACAAGACAGAACTTCCCGTCATCGCGGATGGCCATTTTGCCGACGATCCCGACCTCCCTGGAACGGGAAACTAAAACCATACGGTTAGTCTCCGGTTCGCAGTGGACAAGATCCCACTGGCGTTCAATGGTGTCGATCGAGATCATGCCAACACCCTGCTCCACGGTAGGCAGAGTCTTGCCTTCAAATATGCGCCTGGCTTCCATGGTTTCCTTTATTTGGGAATGGGGTGGCGGTCCTTCCTGTCATGCAGCAGGGCGTCCGTCAGACATCGATGGATTTCGGGGCCGATCGACGGAAAAATCAACGGCTGCGTGCTCTCGATCTTCATGGACTTCGCTTCCCATGACCCTCCTTGCCGCGCAAGGTCGTCGGTGCTGAGGTCGAGCGTCGTTCGGGCCTGCACGAACTTGTGCTCCAATTCTGCGAAGACGACGTCCGGCAACTGATGTGCCGCAACGCGCTGCAATGCGCACAGGGCAATCGCGGTGTTGACATACATGCGTTCCTCGCTGCGCAGCATGACCGTATCTCGGACTTTGAACCAGCGGGCGCCCTGCGTGTGGCCCACGTGCTCGACGTAGTCCGGCTTCTTGCTCATCGCGCGGCGGACACTGCGGCGCGGCGACTGCGCGTTCAGACGTGCGCAAATCCGAGCGTGGATATCGCCAATCTGGAGGCCGCTCGCTGCTTGTCCTCCGGATCATCAACATAGGTCAGTATGGCTGGCAGGTGATTCTGGATTGTCATTTTTCTGCGTTCCGCCGAAAGCTTCGCAAGTGTAGCGCAGACCCTTTCACGTGGACGGCGACGTGCGGACCGTTGCGCGATGACGTATTCAGGATCGCGTATCCGCTGCCGTTATTACCGAAGGGGTTTTTTTGCACACTCGAATCGCGCCGTGGGCGGCGGCAGCCATCACTCAACAGGACCAACAAGATGAAACAAAACGATTACATCCGGGGGCAAGTCGGGGAATTCGTGACGTGGATGAGTAGGCGTCTGGACGACGACACCTTTAAGCACGCTTATACATCGCGCCGTACCAGGACGCACTGGGCCTGTGAAAACCTGTTTGATGCGTACGAGCGCTATCACTGGACGTATGGCGACCTGTCCGGGTATGGCATTCCTGCCGGCAGTTCGTTCGATTCGAGCCTGCATGCGCTCGAGACACTGCAAAAGGAACTCAATGCGGGGCTGGCCGTCGGCAACAACGAGCGTGTTCACCGCGCGGCGCTCGGTGTGATGATTTGGGGTGGTGTCACGAACGGCAACAGGAAATGGCTCAACGACCATAAAAGCGAGCTGTGTCACATCATCAGCAGAACGCGTGACGCGATCAACGCGGGCGACACGGAGAATCCGTTGCTTGCAGACGGGGATTTGCGCTTCACGTCGGGTATGAGCAAGGTCTATTCACTGGTATGCGACGACTTCGTAATCTATGACAGCCGCGTGGCGGCTGCGCTGGGGCGAGCGGTCGTGCAGTTCTGCCAGGCGAAGGGCCTGACGGATGTGCCGGAAGGGCTGGACCTTGCGTGGGCGCCGGCCAAAAGCGCACCGAACGCAATAAACCCGCCCGAGCGCTACGCGGGTCAAGCTCGATTGACTTTCCCTCGGCTGGCCAGCGGGCGAGTCTACGCAAAATGGAACATGCTCGCGAGTTGGCTGCTGACGGCAATTGCCGATCACGAATGCACACGCAGGAGTGCATTCGTGGCGCGGATCGAATCCAGAACGCGGCGTCTGCGCTCCCTGGAGGCAGCATTGTTCATGGTCGGCTATGACCTGGGCGGCGACAGCGACGCGGGGGGCAGAGCGCCGCGGCGGCACGAACCCGTCGGCCCACAGACCCGGCGGCCGGGGGGCGGAGAGGTGTATGAATGGATTGAATGTGAGACGCGGAAGCGAGGGCGTCAATTCGAGTATCGCCTCGGGCAGGATGCCATCGATACCCGGAAACCGGGTGGAGGGAGCGTCATCCGTTTTCCGCATTCCGAAATTGACGAAACCCTGCGGAGACTGGCAGCCCATTTCGGCACGGGTCCGTTTCCGTTGTCCAATAGCGCGACGGGCGTTCGTAAAAAAACAGTGCCTTTCGGCCTGGGTACCGCTTACTTTGAGGCGACCCGAAAAAACCCGCCGAATGCGAGCCGCCTGGCGGCCGTGCTCGAAGACATCGGCGTATTCGAACCAGCGCCGTTGACGGACGAACACTGGACCCTCGGAAATAGCCCCCCGCATCAGTACGAGAGCGGTGATTCGGACGTTTGACCGGCGCCGCTCTTACGGCAAGACGGAGCGGCCTGTGTTGCTGCGCAAGCCGGACCGCGTCGCCCGTTCTTGCCGCCGCTTGAAAAACGAAAGTCCGGCGCGAAGCCGGGGTGACCGACTCGCGCCGATGCAATCGCTATCAGGCCGACGATGCCGCCGACGCGTTGCTGTCCGCGCGGCGACGGTACAGCCCGAGCGTCGCGCACAAGCCGCAAAGCGCGGCGAAGCTCAGCCAGTAGCCGGGTGCGGCCTTGTCGTGCAGAACCTGAATCAGATACGTCGATACCGCCGGCGTAAAGCCGCCGAACAGCGCCGTCGCGAGACTGAACGCCAGCGAGAAACCGGCGACGCGCACTTCGACCGGCATCACTTCGGTGAGCGCGGCGACCATCGCGCCGTTATACATGCCGAAGAAGAACGAGAACCACAGCAGCACGATCAGCATGCGCGCAAAGCTCGGCGCATCGGCAAGCCAGGACAGCGCCGGATAAGCCGTGAAGATCGCCAGTACGGAAATGGCGAGCAGCAACGGCTTGCGGCCGATGCGGTCGGAGAGCGTGCCGCCGATCGGAAGCCAGATGAAATTCGATGCAGCCACCAGCAGCGTCACGATCAAGCTGTCCGAGGTGGACAGCTTCAGTACCGACTTGCCGAAGGTCGGCGTATAGACCGTGATGAGATAGAAGGTGGTGGTGGTCATGGCCGTCAGCAGCATGCCGCCGATCACGGTGCGCCAGTTGCCGAGCAGCATCGCAAGAATTTCGCGTGCCTGCGGATGATGCCGCCGCGCTTCGAACGCCGCGGTCTCCTGCAGCGAGCGGCGCAACACGAACAGGAACGGTACGATCGCACAGCCGATAAAGAACGGCACGCGCCAGCCCCATGCGGCGATCTGCTGTGCGGACAACCACTCGTTCAGACTGTAACCGATGGCCGCCGCCACGACGATGGCCACCTGCTGGCTCGCCGACTGCCAGCTCGTGTAGAACCCTTTGTTGCCGGGCGTTGCCATTTCCGCAAGATAGACGGATACGCCGCCGAGTTCGGCTCCTGCGGAAAAACCCTGCAACAGACGCCCGAGCAGCACGAGCGCCGGCGCGAGCAGGCCGATGGTCGCGTACCCGGGCACACAGGCAATCAGAATGGTGCCGCTCGCCATGATCGACAGCGTAACGATCAGCCCGGTGCGCCGTCCGACCTTGTCGATATACGCGCCGAGAAAGATCGCACCGAGCGGACGCATCAGAAAGCCCGCGCCGAACACCGCGAAGGTGAGCATCAGCGACGCGAACTCGCTGGTAGACGGAAAGAAGATCTTCGAGATCGAGGTCGCGTAGAAACCGAACAGAAAGAAATCGAACTGTTCGATGAAATTGCCGCTCGTCACACGCAACACAGCGGCGGCCCTTGTCGTGCGCGAAACGCCGGGCGTAGCGGCGATCGGTTCGGTACGGTTCATTGCGTCTCCTGCTTCTTGTCTATAGTGATGGGCGCGCAACGCGCACCCGGGTAACGGGCTAATCCGAACCGAGGCTCAGTGTGTTGCGTTGACGCTTCTCGATCGACGATTTGAGCAGCGCCGCCGATCGGAAGATGCCGTGCGCGAACTTGCCGTAAGGCAGCGTGGCGAACAGCGCCATCACGATGCCGAGATGAATGGCGAGCAGCGACGGCATCGCCGAGGTCGTGCGGAGGGCGAGCAGCGCGAGACCGGATGTGCTCGTCAGAAGCAGGAGCGCGATGAAGCCGCGGTCCATCGGACGCTGACGGGCATCGCCGCGCTCCGGAACGCGTTTCAGGTTCAGCCACAGCAGTCCCGCCGGCCCCGCAATCAGTCCGATGCCGCCTGCGGTTCCCAGCAGCACCGGCACGCTCAGAAACGAATACGGCGCTTCCAGGCCGAAGGCGTAGTGATAGAGCGTCGCGACGGCGGTCGCCGCAAAGCACAGAATGAAGCCGTAGAACGTCAGGTGATGGAAACGGCGCCGCGCCAGCGTGAACGTATCGTTCTCTTCGTTGCAGCCGTCGCCGTGGCCGCCGTCCAGGTACTTGAGCGTCAGCGCGTTCCTGGCCGCTTCCGCGACGGCCGGCGCGCTCGCGCTCGCCGTTCCTGCCGACACGTCGCGCCAGAAGCGCGTGACGCCCATACCGAGCGCGAGAATGGCGAACAGGAAAACGATGCCGAACATCGCCGCGAGCAGGTTGTGCGGGAAGATCGCGTAGAAGTTCGCGGGCGCGACATCGCCGGACAAGCCGCCGTGCAATGCCGTACCGAGCAGCAGAAACAGCGCGAGTCCGGCCGCCAGCGCGACCGACACAGTCAAGCCGTTGCGCTTGTACAGCGCGCCGAACGACGCGGGAAACGCGTACCCGGTGTAGGTTTCGAGCCGGACTTCGGCCATCGCTTTCGGCACGTTCACGCCGAACTCGTGCGGCGGCGCGTATTGGCACGCGTGATAGCACGCTCCGCAGTTGTGGCAGAGATTCGCCAGATAGTTGACGTCCGCCTTGCCGAATTCCAGGCGGCGCGTCATGGCAGGGAACACGGCGCAGAAGCCCTCGCAATAGCGGCAGGCGTTGCAGATCTGCATCTGCCGGGCGACTTCGGTTTCGCTGGCGCTCATCGGCACAATGGGAATCACGCGCGCCGTGCTGTCGCGTGGCGTTTTTTTCGTATCGACCGAAAAGGCCGTGCGCGTGTGTTCGGGCGCGAGCGGGTCAGACTGCTGCACGGGTTGCCTCCGTTGTTTTGAGTGCGGCGCGCGCGGCCTGCGTCCCGGCAATGCGCCCGAAGGCCGTACCGATCGACATGCCGACGCCCGCTGTATAGCCCTTGCCGAGCACGTTGCCGGCCATCATTTCGCCGGCCACGAACAGGTTCTCACTGGCGGTGCCGCCGAAGTGAACCTGTGCGCGGTCGTTGGTCTTCAGTCCGAGATACGTGAACGTGATGCCTGGCCGCAACGCATACCCGTAGAACGGCGGCGTCTCGATGCGACGCGCCCAGTGCGTCTTGGGCGGCGCGAGACCTTCGGTGTGGCAGTCGTCGAGTGCGGTGTGATCGAAGGTGCCGTCGCGGCACGAATCGTTGTAGCGCGTGAGCGTTTCCATGAAGCGTGCTTCCGGCAGCCCGAGCTTGCGCGCGAGTTCCGGCAGCGTGTCGGCCTTTTCCCCCGGAAACACCGGCGGCATGAAGCGGCCGATTGCTTTCGAGTCGATGATCGAATAGCCGATCTGCCCCGGCTGGTGCGCAACGAGCCGTCCCCAGATTGCATAGCGCTTCGGCCAGAAATCCTCGCCTTCGTCGTAGAAGCGCTCGGCGTCGCGATTCACCACGACGCCCAGCGACACGCAGTCGATGCGCGTGCAGATGCCGCCGTCATACAGCGGGGCGCGTGCATCGATGGCGACGCAATGCGACTGCGACGGGTCGCCGATCATGTCGGCACCGACGTCGGCCATATGCTTGATGAGCACGCCCTGGTTGAAGCGCGTGCCGCGAATCAGGAAGTTGTCGGCGGGCCATTCGCCGCGCTCGTTTTGCCCCCACGCTTCGCGCAGCCATTCGCGATTTGATTCAAAGCCGCCTGCCGCCAGCACGCAGGCGCGCGCCTCGAAGCGCTGGCGGCCGCTGCGCGCTGCGATGAAGCGGCTGCCGTCGAGTTCAAGCGAATCGACGGGCGTTTCATAGCGGATATCGACGCCGAGTGCTTCGGCGCTGCGGTAATACGCGTTGACGAGCGCCTTGCCGCCGCCCATGAAGAACGCATTGGTGCGTGCCACGTGCAGCGCACCGGACAGCGGCGGCTGGAAGCGCACGCCGTGCTTCCGCATCCACGGCCGGCACGACGACGACGCGCGGATCGTCAGCCGCGCGAGATGCTCGTTCGTGATGCCGCCGGTGACTTTCAACAGGTCCTGCCAGAATTCATCTTCCGGATAGGCCTCGACGAGAACGTCCTGGGGCGCATCGTGCATGCAGCGCAGATTGCGCGTGTGTTGCGAGTTGCCGCCGCGCCATTCGCGCGGTGCGGATTCGAGAAGCAGGACCGAGGCGCCCGCTTCGCGCGCCATCAATGCGGCACACAGCGCGGCATTGCCTCCTCCGATTACGAGCACATCGACCATCAGACTTGCCTCCTTTTGGGCAAATCGTAAAGGCCTCGTGTCCGCGCCGCTACCAGCCAGCCGTCAACGGGTGTTCACTTTTTGTGAAGGCTGGGGTTCCCGCAGCCGTGCGCCGGGCCAGCGGCCTTCCCGCACCAGTTGACGGGCGACATCGGCGAGCACCACGCGCGCGGCGAGACCGGCGGGAGACAGTTCGTCATCGGAGATGCTGGCGAGCATGTTGGGCCGCGTGGCGTATTTCTCGGCGACGGGCACGCTCGTCAGTATCACGTTCTCGGGCCTTGCGAGCGCCGCGCCCGGCTGTATCGTCGCGCCGATGCCGGCGCGGACGAAGTCCATCAGGAGCGCGAGGCCGTCGACTTCGGCGACGATGTTCGGCTCGTACTCGGCGCGCCTGAATGCGGACAACAGCAGCGAACGCAGCCCGTGCGTGCCGCTGGGGAGAATCAGCGGAAGCCTGCCGAGATTTTTCAGCCGGACGGATGCGCTCGTCGGCATGCCATCGAGATCGCCCGCGCCGATCAGGAACAGCCGCTCGTCCAGCAGCGGCATCACGCTCCAGCGTTGCGCGGACTCCTCGCGGAACAGCACGGCGAGATCGATCTGACGCGCGCTCAACATGGACGCCAGATAGCCGGAGAGACTTTCGACCATGTGCAACCGTACATCGGGATAGCGCGCGCGCATGGCCTGCATGAATGCGACACCCATCACGCTCGCCGTGCTCGGCGCCATGCCGACGCTGACATGGCCCGACAGGCGGGCCGAGCGTGCAGCAAGCGCGGCGTCGTCGATATGACGCAGCGCGAGTTGCGCCTGACGCCAGAACGCCAAACCTGCGTCGGTCGGGACGACGCCCGACGAGGTGCGTTGCAGCAGACGCGTGGACAGTTCGCCTTCGAGACGGCTGATCTGCTGACTCAATGCCGAGGTCACCACGCCGAGTTCCAGCGCTGCCTTGCCCATGCTTCCATGTTCCACGACGCTGAGAAAATAGCGTAGTTGTCTGAGTTCCATACCGCGGTCGGTCAGGAGGATCAAGCGGGTATTTTGACAGAACGTCGGCGGGCAATCCTCCGCTTCGAGGTCGGGGTTTTACCGCGCGTGCGCCTTTGAGGCAGTCGCTCGTCTCAAGCCTCGTAATGGTTGCGGACTCAACCGTCCAGCGTTTCCGAAAAATCCGCAAAGAATAAAAAAGGCCCTTCCGAGAAGGGCCTTTCATGGACGAAGGTACGAGCGCCGCTTACCGCGTCAGCGCCGTGAACCCTTCCAGCAACCGATCGACATCAGCCGCCTGAATCGCGCCCATCGTCGAAATCCGGAACAGTTCCTTCGACAGCCCGCCTTGCCCCGCGTAGATCACGAAACCGCGTGCCTTCAAGCCGTCATGCAACGTCTCGTAGGTCACGCCCTGGGGCAGCCGATACGCGCGCAGCACGACCGACGATTCACCTTCCGGCAGCACGAGCGGCATCCCGCGCGCCGCCAGCCCGGCCTGAGCCTGATCGGCGAGCGCCTTGTAATGCGCATGACGCGCACGCCAGCCGCCAGCCTCGTCAAACTCGCGCAGCGCCTCGACGAGCGCGTAATACGCATGCACGGAAGGCGTGAACGGCGTATTGCGCTGATCCTGCAGCTTTGCCAGGCGACCGAGATCGAGGTAGTAAGTGCGGCTTGCAGCCTTCGCGAGTGCGCTGCGGCGCACGATCACGAACGCCGCGCCCGGCACGCCGTGCAGGCACTTGTTCGCGGTCGCGGCCACCGCGTCGATGTCGCCGCCGGCGAAGTCGATCGCTTCCGCGCCGAAGCTGCTGACGCCATCGACGAGCATTTTCACGCCGCGCGAACGGCACACCCCGGCAATCGCGCCGAGATCGTTCAGCCGGCCCGTCGTCGTCTCGTGATGAATCACGGCGACATGCGAGTACCCACCCGCATCGAGCCGTGCGGCGATCTGCGCGAGATCGGGCGCCTGCATCCACTCATGCTTCAGCACCTCATGCGCGATCCCGTACTGCGTCGCGATCTGCGTGATCCGCTCGCCGTACACGCCGTTCTCGATCACCAGCAGCTTGCCGTCCTGCGGCACGAGTGCCGCGATCATGCTTTCCACGGCGGCCGTGCCCGAACCCGTCATCAGCACGGCGGCCCATTCGGCCGGATCGAGCTCGTACGCGGCAACGAGGCGCGCACGTGCTTCGTCCTGCAGATCGAAGAATTCGCTTTCGCGATGGCACAGGTCAGGTTGCAGCAGGCTGCGGCGCACGCGTTCGGTGAGCGTGACCGGGCCGGGGTTCAGCAGCAGCATCAATGGGCTCCTTCAACGTGGGCTTCGGTCTGCGCGGCGCCGATGTGCCGCATCAGACGGGTCTTGACCTCGACCGGCGTGACGGTCGGGCGGGGCAGGCCGTCGGGCAC
>Ga0209147_100524_pt1 | contig 22080 bp, 20 predicted proteins | sample AraplaCol_mLB_r2_FD_184278 | JGI IMG/M metagenome (GOLD analysis project Ga0209147, IMG submission 184278) | Arabidopsis root microbial communities from North Carolina, USA - plate scrape CL_Col_mLB_r2 (SPAdes) (version 2) | ecosystem: Host-associated > Plants > Roots > Endosphere | place: USA... | reverse complement strand
AGCTCGACTTTGTACGTTTCTCGTTAGGTCCAGGTCCAGAAGATGCTGTTGTTGGCGATATGGTCGAGGGCTTGATCGAGGGGCAAGACGCATCCGCCCATGTCGTCGATATCTTCCCATTTTCGGCGATGTGACCAGTAGCCGAGCCTGACGTCGTCGTTGGTGCCGACGGGCTTGAGGCGAGCGATCGGCGCCTCGGTTTCGAGCAGGTAAAGGTGATAGGCGCCCTTGTCTTCGTACCAGCCGACGCCGCCGCCATTGGCCGCGTCGAACGCTTCGATCCGCAGTGCAATTTCGTCGTCCTTCATCGCGTAACCTTGGCTGCCTTCGGGTCAAAGCGTATCCGATTCAACTCGCCGCATGGCAACAGCCGTAGTGTTGCAACCCGCGCAGCTCGGGATTCGAAACATGGGATGCTGGACCCAGACAAGGCCGATATCGGCGACCCCGTTCCCCTGATACTGCGCCAGTGGCTGCAGACGTGGCGCCCCTGTTTCACGGCCCCCAGCTGGGAGCATGTGCTCGTTCTGGTGATGGGCGCCGTGCTGGCAACGGGCAAGCGGACCGTTACCTCTTGCCTGCGCGTGACTGGCCGGGCTGAGGCCTCCAACTTTGCAAGCTATCATCAGATCCTCAACCGCGCCCGCTGGAGTTCTCGCGCTGTTGCCAGACAACTGCTGGGCATTGTGGTCGATCACCTTGTGCCGGACGGCCCTGTGGTCATCGGTATGGACGACACTATCGAGCGTCGGTGGGGCCGCCGGATCACGGCGCGGGGCATATACCGGGACCCGGTCCGCTCCAGCCACGGCCATTTCGTCAAGGCCAGCGGACTTCGCTGGTTGAGCTTCATGGTGCTCACCCCAGTATCATGGACCAGCTTGATCAAGGCGTTGCCGGTCTTGACGCTGCTCGCACCTTCAGAGCGATCGAACCGAGGGCGCGGCTGTCGTCACAAATTGCTGACGGACTGGGCACGGCAAGGCGCACTGCAGCTGTCTCGCTGGTTGCCAGGTCGTCAGATCATCTTCGTCGGCGACAGCAGCTTTGCTGTCCATGAACTGGCCCACGCCATTGTACGACGGGCGACGCTCATCAGCCGCCTACGACTGGATGCGAACCTGTTTGCACCGCCCGGGGAACGAACGTCGCGCACGATGGGGCGACCCGCGCAGAAAGGTCCGGCGCTGCCGAAGCTCAAGACCTTGCTGTCCGAGCCGGCGACACGCTGGGCAAGGATATTTGTCTCCGCTTGGTATGGCCATGTCAGCGGCAAGGCGCTCGATATCACATCCGGGGTCGCCTTGTGGTACAGACCGGGCACCCCGGTGTTGCCGGTCCGATGGGTCCTGGTTCGTGACCCTAACGACAGGCGTGATCCACAAGCCTTCTTCAGCACCGACATCACCATCGAGCCGGCTGACATCATCGCCCTGTACGTCCGCCGATGGCAGATCGAGGTCACGTTCGCCGAAACGCGCGCTCATTTGGGCGTCGAGACACAGCGCCAATGGACCGACAAAGCTATCGCTCGAACCACGCCGGCACTTCTCGGATTCTATAGCCTTATCTCGCTGTGGGCTGGTGATCTTCTCACTTCCTCAAGCACGCCTTACGCCGCCGCGTGGTATCGAAAAACCAGCCTGACATTCAGTGACGCTATCGGCGCCGTCCGGCTTCAACTCTGGGTCGGCGACATTAATTCGCACTCCCCGCCGCACCGAGAACCGCAGATAATCCCTCCGTCTCGCCTCGTCCGCATGGCCAACGCACTGTGCTTCGCCACATAATCGTACAAAGCCGAGCTGAGGGGGGCCACTCTCTATTCTACCCTACAGCCGTGTGGGATGTGCACGATGGCATCTGTCTGGGCAAAGGTCGGGCGCATTGTCTACGGCGCGGGGCGGGACGATGTACACCGTATGTATTTCGAAGATCGTCATCTCGATACGATGGATTTCATCAAGGATGCTTGGCGCGAGGATTTGGTGTTAGATGGAGGCTGCCTAAAGAAACAATGCGCGGCTCTATACTTCAAACCGGACGATGACGTGCCGATCGAGATGCAAGGTAACATATAGGCAGCAGCAACTTGGGATGATTGCATGCAAACGTATAATTTGGGGTAGAGCGGCACATGCTAGAACGACGTGTATTGGCGATTTTGCACCTTAGCAGCGGGAGGTCTGCCATTTCGAAAAACCAAACGCTGCCCGGTATATTATAGAGAATTATTTTCGAAATTTGGCTTAACACATGTAATATTAAAATTATGGTGCGTAAATCTGTTTACAATTTTTCATTATCCGATTTTTCTTCAATCAGTCGAGCCGCTTCGAGTAGACTTTTGCCGGTCTCCGACGCGGCATAAGCTGTCATGGTGACGGCTATGCCATCCGGCCCGTCCAGCAGGACTAGCCCTTCCTCCACGCTCGCCTTGCCTGGCAGCGATTGAACACCGGAATCTTCTGGCGGTATCATGATGTTGGCCTTTCGATGTCCGGGCGACCGGATTTATTTTCGATGTAGAGATAGGCAGGATTGAACTGGCCCCTGCGGGCCAGACCCTCGACGTCGAGAATTTCCACGAGCGAGGAGCGAAAGATGCACAACCGATCTTCCCGTAATTGCCGCAGCACGCGATTGGCGTGGACACTCGTTATACCGCAGATTTCCGAAATATCCGCCTGCGTTATTCCCAGGGCAAAACGCGTTCCATCGCTGAGGCCGGCTGAAACCAGCCGGACATTGGTTTCGGACAGAAAATGCGCCACGCGCCCGACCGCATCCAGCCGCCCCAGGCGGAATAGCCACGCTCGGTGCATCGCCGCATCGAGGAGCGTAGAGAACCACAGCTTGCGTGTGAGTTCGGGCATTGCCGCATTAATCTCGTCCAGCGCCTTGTGCGGAATGACCGCAATTGTGGCTGCTGTCAGGCTGGCGACATCATGATCCAATATTTTGAGCGGATAGGCGTGCAAGTCCAGAAAATCCCCTGGCACTTGCACGGCGACGAGTTGGCGCATCCCTTCCCGATCGTCCAGATAGCGGCACATGAAGCCTTCCAGCAGCAACATGCTCACGGACAATGTTTCGCCAGCCTGTACGACAGTCTTGCGCGCATCTATCGTTCGTATCTCGAAAATGGCTTTTTCCAGGACAGCGCGTTCCTGAACATCCAGTTCGACGCCGCGACGATCCCTAAGAAATTTGTCTGTAAACAATATCAGCCCTTCATAGTGAAAAGACTTGGCTTTGAACTATAGCAACGGTCCGTGGCGACGCCGTATCCAGCCGCCAGAAATAAATCGCTATAATGCACATTAGTTTTGGGCCGGTCCGCGCAACTTGCTGAAGAGCGGCGGGTTATCTCCTCACAAATGCCGCGGGTTCCCAGTGATGATCGGGAATTCGCATTTTTTTCGATCATCACTCCCAATGTGCTGGACCTGCGTCCGGCAGGTCTCTCGTGCATGAGGATGCCCCATGGCCAAGTCTCCCTCCATCGTCGATAAAGTCTCCGGCGAGACGCCCAAAAAGGCTCCCCCAGGTGCGCCCGCCGAAACTATTTCGAACAGCTTTGCGGAACCGCAGGCAGAAGGTGGCGAAACGCATCAGGTTGCAGGAGGGGATGTCGCAATCTTGACGACCGCACATGGCATCCCGGTCGCTGATGATCAAAACAGCCTGAAGCAGGGCGCGCGTGGCCCCACCTTGCTGGAGGACGCCCACTTCCGCGAAAAAATGTTCCATTTCGACCATGAACGCATCCCCGAGCGCGTCGTCCACGCCCGCGGCTATGGTGCGCATGGCTATTTCGAATTGACGCAATCCTTGAGCGACGTCACCCGCGCGGATGTTCTACAGCGGGTCGGCGAGCGCGTGCCCGCGTTCGTGCGCTTCTCGACTGTCGCAGGGTCCAAGGGTTCGGCCGATCTGGCCCGCGACGTGCGCGGTTTTGCCGTGAAGCTTTATACGCAGGAGGGCAATTGGGATATAGTGGGCAATAATATCCCTGTGTTCTTCATTCAGGACGCGATCAAATTTCCAGACCTGATCCACGCCGCCAAGCCCGAGCCTGACCGCGACTTCCCGCAGGCGCAGACCGCGCACGATAATTTCTGGGACTTTATCAGCCTGACGCCCGAGAGCTTCCACATGGTCATGTGGACGATGTCGGACCGCGCCATTCCGCGTTCGCTGCGCACGATGGAAGGCTTTGGCGTCCATACCTTCCGCCTTGTAAACGCAGACGGTAAATCCACCTTCGTCAAATTTCACTGGAAGCCCAAGCAGGGCCTGCAGTCGGTCATGTGGAACGAGGCGGTCAAGATCAACGGCGCCGATCCCGATTTCCATCGTCGCGACCTGTGGGACGCGATCAATGCCGGGGATTTTCCCGAATGGGAACTGGGGGTCCAGCTGTTCGACGATGCGTTCGCCGATAGTTTCGACTTCGACGTGCTGGACGCGACCAAGCTGATCCCCGAAGAACTGGTCCCGGTCCGCATCGTCGGGCGTCTGGTGCTGGACCGGCTGGTCGACAATTTCTTCGCCGAGACAGAGCAGGTCGCCTTCATGACCCAGAATGTCCCGCCGGGCATAGACTTCAGCAACGACCCGCTGCTCCAGGGCCGCAATTTTTCCTATCTCGATACCCAGATCAAGCGCTTGGGCAGCACCAACTTCACCCATTTGCCGATTAATGCACCCAAATGTCCGATGGCCCATTTCCAGCAGGACGGGCATATGGCGATGCGCAATCCCAAGGGTCGCGCCAATTATGAGCCCAATAGCTGGGGTGCCGAACAAGGTGGCCCGCGCGAAGATCCCGTGCGCGGTTTCACCAGCTTCGCGCAGGAGGCCGATGGTCCCAAGCAGCGAGTCCGTTCGGAAAGCTTCGCCGATCATTACAGCCAGGCGCGGCAATTCTTCACCAGCCAGACGCTTACGGAGCAAAAGCATATTGGCGACGCCATCGTGTTTGAACTCAGCAAGGTCGAACGTCCCGATATTCGTTCACGCACGGTCTCCCACCTGCTCAACATCGACGCTAAGCTGGCGCAGACCGTCGCCGACGGGCTTGGCCTCCCCTTGCCCGATCCTGCGCAGGCCGCGCGGCCGACGATGATGGACCTGCCGCCGTCCGATGCGCTGAGCATCCTCAAGAACGGACCGGACAGTTTCAAGGGGCGCAAACTTGGCATCCTGCTGACCGACGGTGCCGAAGCCGCGATCTTCAACGCGCTGGTTAAAGCGGTCGACAAGGAAGCCGCGGTTTACGAGGTCGTCGCTCCCAAGATTGGCGGCGTGACCCTGTCGGACGGCACAGCGGTTGCGGCCAAACACAAGATTGACGGCGGTCCCTCTGTTCTGTTCGACGCCGTTGCCGTGGTGGCGTCGCAGGAGGGCGCTGCGCTGCTGGCGATCGACGCGGCCGCCAAGGACTTTGTTACAGACGCCTTTGCACATTGCAAATATATCGGCCTGACCGCCCAGGCGCAGGCCCTGTTTGAAAAGGCTGGGATAGCCGATGCTCTGGACGAAGCCTGCCTTCCGCTGGCGACGGCCAAGGACGCCGGCGCTTTCATCGCCGCCTGCCGCGCGTTGCGCCACTGGCCGCGCGAACTGGCGGTCGATCTGGACGCCCAGCCCGCCGCCTGATCGCGGGCTTTCAACGTCAATCTATGGGGATGGCCTCGCGCCATCCCAGTCACGCGCATGACAGGATCATACTCAATGCGGATCGGCATCATCGCCCATCTCAAACATCCGATTGCGGAACCCTTTGCCGGTGGGCTGGAGATGCATACGCATTTGCTGGCGCGATCGCTGCGGGATCGTGGCCATGCGGTCACCTTGTTCGCTTCCTCCCGATCGGAACCAGGGATCGGCCTGGAAGCGATCTGCACCGAAACAGCGATGCAGACGGTAGGTACGACAGAAGCAAGCGACGTGCCCTTCTTTCGCGAGCATCATGCCTATCTCAGCCTGATGACCGATCTGCGCCATCGCGATTTCGACATCATCCACAATAATTCGCTGCATTATCTGCCCGTCGCGATGGCTGACAGCCTACCCATGCCGATGGTGACGACGCTGCACACGCCGCCCTTTTGCTGGCTGGAAAGCGGTATCCGCCTTTGTGCGGCGCGCAACCACAATTTCGTGGCCGTGTCCCGCTCGGTTGCCGCTCTTTGGAACCATGTAACCCATAGTGACGTGGTGATATGGAACGGCATTGACCTGCAAAAATTTGCTTTCTATTCCCTGCCGGATGCCGATCCCTATCTGGTCTGGTACGGCCGTATCGTCCCGGAAAAGGGACTGCATCTGGCGATCGCGGCTGCCCGGCAGGTGGGCCTGCCGCTCAGGATTGCCGGGCCAATCCTGGACGAAGACTATTACCGGACACAGATCGCGCCCGCGCTGGGCAAGGATGTCACCCATGTCGGGCATCTGGCGCACCAGCAACTCGCCCGGCTTGTGGGCGGCGCTTGCGCCTTCCTCTGCACGCCCATGTGGGACGAACCTTATGGCTTGGTGGTCGCAGAGGCGCTCGCCTGTGGCGTGCCGGTCGCAGCCTTTGCGCGCGGAGCGATCCCGGAAATATTGGATGCTACATGCGGGGTGCTTGCGACCCCGGACGACATCGCCTCGCTCGCCAGTGCCGCGCTGTCGGCCCTGACGCTCGAGCGCAACGCCTGCCGCACCAGAGCGGAACAGATGTGCGATGCCCAACGCATGGTCGATAATTATGAGGCGCTCTATCTACGGCAGATCGACACGGCGGCGGCACCCGTTCGCGCTGACCGTACAGCGTCGATCCACCTGATGCCCACGACGCTCCCGTCCCATGCGTCGCTGGACCAGAGATCAGCTTCCCATGGCTGACGCCAGCGCCATGACCCTGTGCGTCTGCGTCCCGGCGCGGAACGAGGCAGCGCGGTTGCCGATATTGCTGGATGCGCTGGCGACGCAGGACTGGCCAGGTCCGATCCCGGTTGTGATAGCCATCAACAACAGCACTGACGATAGCCGGGCCATTGCCGACGCTGCTCGCCATCGTCATGCCGGACGGCTCGACGTCCGCATAGTCGAACGCACTTTCGCGCCAGAACTGGCGCACGCCGGATCAGCCCGACGGATGGCAATGGACACAGGCCTTGCCCTTCTGCCCGCGCTGGACTGCGCTGCCCTCGTCAGCACGGACGCCGACAGCCGCCCTCCGACAGACTGGCTGCGCAATATCGCTGCCGCCTTTTCGCGCGGCGCCGATATGGTGGGCGGTCGAATTGATATTGATAGCGACGAACCCCTGCCACCGCCCGTGCATCGCCTGCGCACAGCTTGGGATCAATATTGGGTTGCCGTCCGCGCTATAGAGGATGCGATCGATCCTCAGCCCTGGGATCCGGCACCCCACCATGGCGATCATACCGGGGCATCGCTCGCCATCCGGGCAGAGCTTTACCTGGCCTGCGGCGGCGTTCCGGCCATAGCGAGCGGAGAGGACCGCGCGCTGGTATTGGCGGCGCTTGCCCGTGGCGCGCGCCTTGTTCACCCCGTTACGGTTTACACCCGCGTCTCGCCGCGTCTTGAGGGACGCGCAGAAGGCGGCATGGCAGTCGCGATGCAGACACTGTTCGCGAATGTCGAAAATAACATCTTGCCCATGGCACCTGCCTTCACCCATTGGCGCGAGCGTGCGCACTGGCGCAAGCAATTGCGTGCGCGGCCCGATGGCGCTGCTTTGATCGCCCGTCAGGAACCGCTCTTGCCGCCGATGCCGCACGACATGATGCTAGAACTCCAATCATGACCCGCCGCCCGATCGGCTATTATGTCCATCATCATGGCGCTGGTCATCGCACGCGGGTGGAGGCAATTACCGCCGCCATCGGCTGGCCGATCGTCCTGCTGGGTACAGGGTTGGGCGCAGCAGGAATTGACCTTGCTGACGATCGGCCCGCTTCCGGCTGCTTCGACGGGATGGACGACACGGCCTCACGCCCCGCCGCGCTGCACTATGCGCCCGTTGGTCATGAAGGCGTGCGGTCGCGCGTGGCGCGGATCGCACAATGGATCGCGACGGAGCGCCCTGTGCTGATGGTCGTTGATGTTTCGGTCGAAGTGGCGATGCTGGCGCGCCTGGCATCGGTGCCTACTATTTATGTGCGGCTCAACGGCGATCGTAGCGACGCGGCGCATCTCGACGCTTTTCGCGGTGCTACTGCGCTGCTCGCGCCGTTTCACCACGATCTGGAGATGCCATCTACGCCCGCGTGGATCAGGCACAAGACCCGCTATCTGCCCGGCATCACTGCCAATGCTCAGCATCATCCCCGGCAGGACGACCATATCGTCATAGTGATCGGCCGGGGCGGCCCGCCCGGTGATGGCAACGCGATCGCACAGGCCGCACGCGCTTGCCCGGATATGCACTGGCGCGTCATCGGCCCCGTAACTGCGCCGTCCGATCGACCCGCCAATCTCGATCTGGCCGGATGGGTTGACGATCCAGCGTGTGAAATCGCCTCCGCCGGGTTGATCGTCGGCGCGGCGGGTGACGGGTTGGTGAACGCAGTCCTCGCCGCCGACCGCCCGTTCCTCTGCATCCCTGAGGACCGCCCCTTTGCCGAGCAGTTGGCGACAGCACGCGCCCTACACGCGCTGGGCGCTGCGATCATGCTCGAAACATGGCCGTCCCCCGACCAATGGCCAACTTTGATCAGCCAGGCAAAGGCATTGCCGCCTCACGCCCGCAAACGCCTGCACGATCGCGATGGTGCGGACACAGCAGCAACCTGGCTGGCGACGATGGCCGCCGCCGCGGTCGATGAACTGGAAACTGTAGCATGACCCTGTTCCCCCAATTCCGTTCCAGCATCGCCCCCCCGATTGCGCGCGCCGAGGCGATCACGTCCACAATTGTCGCGCTCGGCAGCCGCTATGATGCCGCGCCGGTCTTTCCGGTGGAAAGCATGAAAGCGCTCGTCACTGCCGATCTCCATCGCACCTTCGCCCCACTCGAAAGCGGCGGCGAGGCCTTTGACGATGCCGTCGCCCGGAACCAGTGCCTGATGACCGTCCTGCGGATCATTGGTCGCGCTGACCTCAGCGTCGGGCGGCTCTATGAAGGCCATGTCAACGCGCTCGCTATGTTCGATTGGTTTGGCTCTCCCGCGCAAAAGGCCGAGCTGGGGCAGAAAATCGCTCAGGGTGCTTTTTACGGCGTGTGGGCCACCGAGCCACAGCCGGGGGTACAGCTACGCCAATCCGCACTGGATGGCCGCAAGTCTTTCGCGACCGGAGCTGGCGGTCTTGCCTATGCCGTCATCACCGCGCAGCCCGAAGAGGGCGAACGGCGACTGGTCGTCATCCGGGCCGATGATCCCGCCCGGACCGACCTGTCGCAATGGCGGGTCAGGGGTATGCGGGCGACGGGTAGTGGCTTCTATGACCTGACAGGCATTGCGGTCGATTCATCGCATCTGCTCGGCCAGCCCGGCGACTATGATCGCGAACCGCGCTTCACCACGGGCGCCTGGCGCTTCACTGCCGTGCAACTGGGCGGGATTGAGGCGCTGTTGACCGAAATCCGGCTTGCCATGTCTGATGCGGCGCGCGCCGATCCGCTGCAACGCGCGAAATTCGCCGATGCGGTTGCCGCAACCCGCACCGCCTATCTATGGGTCCGCGAATGTGCGCTCCGGGCTGCGCACGACGATCCCGATGGTCCCGCCTTCGCCCGCATGACGCGCGGCATAGTCGAGCGTACGGGCCTAGACGTCATGGAATTGGCGGCCCGCATCACCGGCACGCGCAGTGCGATGGACGGCGAACGGATTGACAAAATAATCCGCGACCTCAGCCTCTATCTGCGGCAGGGCGGACCCGATTATGCCCGCGATCAGGCCGCGCTCGCCTGGCTCGACCATGACGCCTGGGGCGCGGAGGACGCCTTGTGGTAGGCCTTTCTTTGTCGGCAAAGCCCTGGCGAACGCTGCGGTGGCTGGTCCTTGCGCCGCATCCCGATGACGAGACGCTGGGCGCCGGCGCGCTCATCGCGCAGACGGCGAGGGCTGGGCGACTGGTGGGTCTTGTCTATCTCACAGACGGGTCGGGATCGCATGAGACTGCGAAGGGCCAGTCGGTAAAGTTGGTGAGCAGCCGCAAGCGCGAAGCCGCCGCCGCCTTGCACCGCCTGATCGGTAGTCGCCGCCAGTCGCCGCTACATCTTGACTGGAAGGATGCTGCTCCTGCCCAGCCGGGGCATCCGGCTTTCGGCCGGGCTACCCGACGGCTAACCGCCCTTTGCCGTCGCTGGCAGGTCGATGCCCTTGCCGTTACCGCCAGTCACGAACCTCATTGCGACCATCAGGCCGCCGCGCAGCTGGCCCATGCAGTGGGGCAACGGGCCAGAGGCAGGCTGGTCGTCGCCGAATATGTCGTCTGGTCGCAAGCCCCTGATCCCCGCACCCACCGGAAACTGCGCACCGCGCCCATGTTGCGCGGACACCGCCGTCACGCCCTGGCCGCGCACCGCAGCCAGCTTACAGCGTCCCACGGTCCCGGCTTCCGACTGCCCGCCTCGCATCGTGCCATGCCCGCCAGCGATATCCTCTACCTGCGGAGAGCCAAATGACGCGGCATAAGACCAGCCTGGGTCACGATTATTTCGAGACGATGTTTCGCGCGACCGACGATCCCTGGGAACTGGAAAGCAGCACCTATGAGCGGGACAAATATGCTCATAGCATCGGCGCGCTGGCGGGACGGACCTATGAACTGGGTTTTGAGATTGGATGCGCAAAAGGTGTCCTGACTCAGTCGCTGGCAACCCACTGCCACGCATTGCTGGCGATCGACGTCAGCGAAACCGCGTTGAAAGCAGCGCGCGAACGCTGTGCCGCATTCGACCATGTTTCTTTTGGTCGGATGGTTTTCCCGGGGCAGGCACCCATGGGCAGCGCCTTCGACCTCATCATCCTGTCCGAAGTCGCCTATTATTGGGATGATCTGGATATCAGCCGCGCCGCCCAGTGGATCACCACCCATATAGTGCCCGGCGGCGATATCTTGCTCGTCCACTGGACCGGCGAAACCGACTATCCCCAGAGCGGCGATGATGCAGTGCTAAAATTGCAGGCCGCTCTCGCCCCCACAATTGCCATCATCACGGCCGAACGGATGCCCCACTATCGCCTCGACCTGTGGCGTGCGCGCGCATGACCCTAAGCGTCCTCACCATTGTCAAGGACCGGTCGGCCCATCTGGCGCAACTGATCGAAGGTCTGCGACGCAGCACGCATTTCCCCGACGAACTCATCATCGTCGACATGGCCAGCAGTCCGCAGATCAACGCTGAACAAGCGCCATTCCCGCTTCAGATCCTGCGTCTCGATGGCCCCGGACTGCCACTCGCGGCAGCCCGGAACTGCGCCGCGCGGGCGGCCAGCGGGGACATGTTGTTGTTCCTCGACGTCGACTGCATCCCGATGCGCGCGCTGACCAGTGCGATCACGCAATGCCTGAACGACCATGACGCGCTGATCTGCGCTGACATACGCTATCTTGGCCCTGACGATGCCCGTGGCGAATGGGAGGAAGCAGATCTCCTTTCGCGCGCACAGGGGCATCTGGTTCGACAATTCCCGGCAAACGGAGTGCGCCAAGAGGAGAATGCCGGTCTGTTCTGGTCGCTGGCGTTCGCCCTGCATCGCCAAAGATTTGTTGATCTGGGCGGGTTTGACGAAGTTTTTACCGGCTATGGCGGCGAAGATACCGACTTCGGTTTCCGCGCGCGTGCGGCAGGCTTACCCCTGCTATTCATGGGCGGCGCTGGTGCCTTTCATCAGTATCACGACGTTTTCGACCCCCCGCTCCAGCATCTGAACGACATCGTCCGCAATGCCAGCCTCTTTCGGGCGCGTTGGAAAATATGGCCAATGGAAGGATGGCTCGACGCTTTCGAGAAGGCGGGTTTGATTAGACGGTGCGGGGACATGATCCATGTGCTTCGCCAACCAAGCGACCTCGAAATCAAGCATGCGCGAATGTCGCCGCCGGGTTCGCCCTGAAATAGAGCGGCGCCGCGCCCGTGTATCTCGCGCGACGAAATGATAAAGCGACCCGGATTTGTGCGCGTGAGTGTCAGCTTACCGCGATTTGTGATTCCGAAGCTGACAGTCGCAAATGTCCCAGTCCTTGCCGCCAGGCTGATCAGCAGGCTGCCGGAGATTTAGCTTGCACCGTTCGCGGCACATCGCGCCGCCACCTCCCCCACGGCCGCCCGGTAATGTCGACACACCCGTACCTCGCACATTCCAAAACGCTGTGATACTTCCGCCACGCTCATTTTTCGTCCGACTACAAGAATGAGTATACCACGCGTCAACGGCTCCATTTTGGCGACGACTTGCCTGATCCGCGCAGCTTCCTCGCCGCCGCCCACGCCGATCGGTTCAGCCATCATCCGCAAGTCAACGGTATCGAGATAGCGGTCGATCCGCGCGCAGCAACGGTTATCGTCCGCCAAATTTCGAACGCACAAAGTCAATTTCGCCAGTGCCTGGCTCAGGTCAGGTAGAAAGGTCACAACAGGGCACTCCGCAAATAGGATCTGTCCCTTCCGGGACACCCAACCCGCTCCCCCTTCCTCCTAGCGCCCCGAAAAAATGCTGTTTCTCGTGCGAGGCATCAGCGCGTCCTACCTACCCCCTTTCCCCTTCCCTCGCCATTTCCCGCCTCACACTTCGCCCTCGACGCCGCGACAGCGATCACCGCCCGGAGGGCCGGGATCGGCGTAGCCGAGCCAGGTCGGCGCGGCGGCACGCCGTGCCGCCACGAGCGCGATGCCCGCTCAGCGGGCAGTCGATCACCCCTTCCTTCAGCGGCTAATTCGCTTCGTAAAAACGTCACAATGGGTTTCTTAGGGGGTTGCGCTGCCTCGTAAATCCGGCAAGGTAACCCAGCTTCCGCTAAAAGCGCGGAAGCGGGGCGTGGAAACCTCAACCCTGTCGAAACTCGGTCGATTTTTTGGCCGGGTGGCATGTGCGTATGTCCAGCCGGCAACGGTAAAGGCGCATGCGCCTGACCGACAGGCAGGTTTCCAACATCCGGCTTCGGCCGTCGCCCCGAGTGGACATAGGTGCGGCGAATGAGGCGAAGTAGACAAGCGGGCAATCAAGGCGCTGAGGTCACTGCGACGATAGTCTGCGGTGCCGGCATACTGCTAAAGTGGCGCTATCCGTCGCATGGGAGCGCCCGCCATGCCAAGTGACGGCCGATCCCGCAGTGAAGCTGTGCAAGCGCCCGACGACCATGATCTGATCGTCCGCCTCTATCACGAAGAAAATCCGCGGCTGGTACGCTACTTTCACCGCAATTCGGTATCTCGGGCCGAGGCAGACGAACTTGCGCAGGAGACCTTTCTTCGTTTTGTGCGGAGCGGCGCCGCTCGGATGCTATCATCGCCGCAGGGGTATCTCCGGCGCATAGCAACGAACTTGCTGCGTGACTGGGCGGACCGTTCATCGACCCGGTTGGACAAGCTGAAGAGTCCGATATCGGATGCCACGGAAATTCCTGCGAATGGAGACCCGCATCGCGCCTTGGCTGCCCGGGACGATCTCGCCCTCTGTGACAAGCTCTTGCTTGACCTAGACCCCATCGATCGAGAAATATTCCTCCTCAATCGCGTTGACGGCTATAGCTTCCGCGATATCGGAAAACGCATCGGGCTTAGCGAGTGGGCGGTAAAGAGGAAGATGCTGAAGACATTGGACCATCTGATGACAAGGATGGCGAGCCGATGACGCAGGAGCGCGATGGCGAATTTTCCGTTGAGGATCAGGCCAGACTCCTCGCTCTGGAAGCGCTATGTGACCCCACTACGCGCGCTGCGGCAATGCGTTGGTGTAACGAGGATTCCGGGCGCCGGGCCGCGTTCGATAAAGCCGAAGCTGCGTTAACTCGGCTTGATCCGGCGGCGAGGCGCATTCGCGCGCGTCAACGGCTTTTGAAATTGGCGATCGCCGCGTCGGTCGCAGGCCTGATTGCCGTGGGAGCAAGCCTTGGCCTGAACAAGAACGAGGGTAACGCCACTGGGCACCGAGACATCGCAGGAAAAACCAATTCCACGCCGGATAACCCACTTGTCTTGACTACCAAAAGGGGCGAAGTCCGCGACGTCACGCTCGCCGACGGTTCCGTCGTAACGCTCGACACAAATAGCCGCCTGCTGGTCTGGATGCGACCGGATCGACGCGATCTCGAACTTGATCATGGCCGGGTCCATTTCATAGTCGCGCATGATCGGTCACGCCCCTTCACGGTAGTCGCCGATGGCGGGGCCACCAGGGCGCTTGGAACGGTTTTCGACGTCGAGCGGCGCAATCGTTGCGAAATGAAGGTCGTACTTTTTGAAGGGCAAGTGACCGTTTCGCCACCGTGCACCCCGCAACGGCTCGGTCTGGCTGCGAACAAGCGATATCTCAAACCTGGTGAAAGAATGCGCTATTTGCCGTCCATCGCACAGGCCGCTTCCATCGTCCCCGACCGTGCGCCGAAAAATGAAGGACAGTGGGTGACCGGTGTGAAGAGCTATGAGGATGAAATGGTAGGCTCGATACTGGCGGAGGTGAACCTCTATTCGAGCGTCCAGTTGATCGCTGCCACGCCGGAAATTGCCTCGATGCGCGTGAGCGCCGAGCTTCACATCCGTAACCCGGAAACGGTCGCAAAGCATCTCGCGCGCTCGCTCGGTCTGACGGTTGAGATTCAGGGCACCGACAGGATCGTTCTAAAAAAATAGCGCTACCGCCGCTCGTTTTGAAATTCTTCCCGTCTGCCCCTTCGAGCGCATCATTCGATGCGCCTCTCATGAAACTGGGGGATAGACATGCGAATGGTTCGTGGCGGGTTACTTGTAGGTATTGCAGCCGGTGCGTTGCTCATAGGTTCGCCCGCCAAGGCGCAAGCGGACAAAGCGATGACATTCGATATTCCCGCACAATCATTGACTGGGGCGCTGCGGGAGGTTGCGCGCCAGGGAGGACTGGAGTTTTCGGCGCCAGCAGATCCGCTGCGAGGTCGGCAATCAGGTCGCCTGACCGGGCACCACACGATCGAGGATGCCGCGCGCCTGTTGCTTGCCGGCACGAAACTCACAGCCCAAATCACCGATGGCGCGCTCATCGTGCAGGAGAAAGCCGCTGCAGCAAAAAATGATGCAACGGGAAACGGCGGAAACGAACTCGTCATCACCGGAACCCGTCTTAAATCTGCCCAGTCCGCGTCCCCCACGCTGCAGTTGGATGGAGATCAAATCAAACTGGCCGGTCAGACCGATCTGGGCCAGGCGATCCGCTCCGTTCCTCAAAATTTTGGGGGTGGGCAGAATCCCGGCGTGGGCTGGGGTGCCAGCGGGATCAACAATCAGAATATCGACTCCAGCTCCACCGCCAATCTGCGAGGGTTGGGTGGGGACGCCACACTGACACTGCTGAACGGCCACCGCTTGTCTTATGGCTCTTTCGTCCAGGCCGTCGATCTTGGTGCCATTCCTCTGGCTGCGGTCGAACGAATGGACATTGTCGCTGACGGGGCGTCGGCGATCTACGGGTCCGACGCCGTAGGCGGGGTCGTCAATATTGTCCTGAAGCAGCGCTATGATGGCGCCTCTGTGGCCGCCACATTGGGCGGCGCAACCGATGGCGGCAATTTCCAGCAGCAATATAGCGCCGTTGCAGGCAAGGATTGGGGATCAGGCAGCGTGATCGCGGCCTATGGCCACCAAAACAACAGCGCCATCTATTCCGGCGACCGCTCTTACACAGCCTATATGCCAGACCAGAACACGCTTTACCCTCGGACCGTGCAGAACAGTGCCGTTATCGCTCTGCGTCAGGGCGTTGCTCGCGATGTCGAGATGCTTCTCGATGCAACATATAGCCGCCGCAAATCCTTCATGTCCTATGTTACAGACTATGGCTTGGCATATGAAGAACGGCCCGCAGTCACGTCCTACTCCGTGACCCCATCTGTGCGGGCAGGGCTGGCACCCGGATGGAACCTCACTCTTTCTGGCACCTATGGGCAAAGCAAATCACAATATGACGAGCAAGCCTTCCAGGATGGCACGCTCGATTATCGATCCTGGGGACATTATCTCAACAAGCTGGTCAATATCGAAGGCTACGCTTCGGGCAGTCTGAAGGGACTTGCCGCGCGCCCGATCGATCTGGTGATCGGCGCGGGTTATCGTTACAACAGCTATAGTTATGCGCCTTCGGGCGTTCCGCTCGATGCCGGATCGGTCGAAAGCTATTACGGCTTTGCCGAAGCGGCCTTGCCGCTTGTCGCGCCGGAGGATGGCAACCGCTTTGCCCATCGCCTGACGATCAATGCCGCTGTGCGCTACGAAAATTATCCCGGCGTGGCATCTGTCGCCGTCCCCAAGATCGGGCTCATTTACGGGCCAAACCGGGCCTTCGACCTGAAAGCAAGCTGGGGACGTTCCTTCAAGGCCCCTACCCTTTCTCAACAATTCCAGCAGCGCGAGGCCTATCTCTACTCCGCAGGCCTGTTGGGCGGCTCAGCTTTTCCAGCCGGTTCGACCGTGCTGATTGACTATGGTGGTAATGTCGATCTCAAACCCGAAAAGGCCGAAACATGGTCGGCAACGCTTGATATTCACCCGCCCGACCTTGACCGGTTCAAAGCGTCGGCCAGCTACTTTCACGTCACCTATCGCGACCGCATCGTCCAGCCTGTCTCGGGCGCGGCGCTATTTAATGCGCTTTCCGATCCAGTCTATGCCGCCTTTGTCGCCTATGATCCGTCCAGCGAGGAACTGCAGCGCATCATCTCTACGGCATCCAAATATTATGACTATAGCGGTGGCACCGGACTGAGCCAGACCATTGCCATCCTCTATGATCGCTACGTCAACGCCGCCCGACAAACGGTGCATGGCATCGACCTGTCGGCCCAATATGAGATTGGATTGAAAGGGCTTTCAACGCTGACGCTCAGCGGCAACGCCTCCTGGCTGTGGTCGAAGCAAAAAACGAGCGACGATGCGGAGGAAATCCTTCTTGCGGGAACGATCTTCAATCCGCCCCGCCTGAGGGCGAGAGGGAGCGCCATATGGACGGATCAGAAATGGACCCTTGCCGCCTATCTCAACCATATCGGCGGTCTTGAGGATAACCGGATTACACCGTCGTTGAAAATGCCTTCGCAGACGACCCTCGATCTTTCCGCTCGCTTCAAACTTCCCGATAACCAGCCAATTCTTGGCGGATTGATGCTGCAATTGAGCGCGCAGAACGTCTTCAACAAGCGTCCGCCCTATGCCAGGCCCAGCGGGGGCTACAGCTATTATGTGAATTACGATTCCACCAATTTCTCGCCGGTCGGGCGTTTTGTCAGCCTCACTATCTCCAAAGACTGGTGAGGACGCCAGGCAATGCCAGCTATCAGACAGCGACCGCTTAGTGCCGCGATTATCAAGAAACGGCTTGTGTGCCATTGGCTTTCAAGCTGCGCTCTGGTCTTCCTTTCCATCCTGGGGATTTCCGACGCGAGAGCGGAAACGCGGCAGTGCCGTCTCCCTGATCTTCATACTATGGGAGATCGAAAGGCCGTCGGCCCCGACGATCTGATACGGCTGAGGGACTTTGGCGGACCAGGCCTTGCCAACGCCCCTGCACCGTTTGAGCTCTCGCCAGACAGGCGCGTCGCCGCGCTGCAATTGCGCCAGGCTGACCCGGCCACGGACAGTTATTGCACCGCGCTGCTACTCATGCCCGTCAGAGGCAAGGGTAAGCCCTACATCATCGATGACGGGGGTATGATTATTGCCTCCACCTCAACACGTTATGGCGTGACAGACCTTCCACTTGGTACGCCAAAGCCTGCCCTGATCGCCTGGAACCTGACCGGGAAGCTGCTTGCCTATACAAAGTCCTTTCCTGACCGTTCGGAAATCTGGATCCATGATCTTGTCGGTCTTAAGTCCAGGCGGCTGTCGAGCAGCCCTGTCGATGTTGAAGCGCTGGCATGGTCGGATGATGGTGAGCGTCTGCTTTACGCAAGCCGTCGGGATTTACCGGCGGCACGGGATGCCATCGTTGCAGAAGGACGAAACGGTTTTCGCTACGATCGTCGCTTCTGGCCGCTTTCACATGACATCCCCCTCCCCTCGGCCGATGTTCCGCTCATCGACCAGTCTCTCGATGCCCTGACCGGGACAACCCTGCCCTTTCGGCCGTCCGACAAGCTGGCCTTGCATCCAGCCGTTCAATGGCCATCGGCCAGCGTCGGCTTTACGCAACGCGGTTCTCGCACGGCCTGGAGCGCGCCTGCTGATGAGGGAATCGATACTCCGTCCCGCTTACAGGTTCGCATGCGCAATAAGCCGCTACCTTGTCGGACAGCCTCGTGCAGCGGGGTCAATTCCCTATGGTGGTCGGACGATGGCAGAACGCTGTATTTTCAGCGGCGCACTGGCGTCGGCAATAGCCTGACAGAGTTTTTCGCGTGGGTTCCCGGGCGCAATTTGCCGCGCATGTTGCTCAGCACCACAGATGCCTTGTTCGGCTGCCAATATGCTGGAGAGGAGATCATCTGCGCGCAGGAAACATCGAACATCCCCAGGGCTCTGGTGGCGATTTCCACACGGGATGGAGCCCGACGCGTCTTGTTCGATCCAAATCCTGAATATGCGACACTCGAGCCGGGAACCGTTCGGCGACTTGAATGGTAAAATGACGCAGGTGTCGCAGCGTTCGGTGACCTCGTGCTGCCGCCCCACTATACGCGCGATCACCGATTGCCGCTGGTCATCGTCCAATATCAGGCGCGCGGCTTCCTGCGCGGCGGCACGGGCGATGAATATCCGATCCAGGCGCTGGCGGCGCGGGGCTTTGCCGTTCTCAGCTTCAATCGCCCACAATGGCGGCCTGTTGCGGATCAGCCATTGAGCGAGGAAGAATATCTAAGGCAAAGCATGTATGGCTTTGCCGATCGTCGTAATGTCCTCTCCTCACTCAGACAGGTTATCACGCAACTGGATCTGGAAGGACTGATCGACCCTTTGCGGGTTGCCATTACCGGGCAGAGCGATGGCGCCGTGACAGCCACTTTCGCGCTCGCCAATTCAACGCTTTTTTCCGCAGCGATTCTCAGCACATGCTGCGAGAGCGAATCCGGGCTCGAAATATCGGGTGAAGCGCTGGACAATTTCTATGTCGGCATGGGGTATCCAGCGACGCGGGCAGCGGGAAAGTCATTCTGGCAGATAGCGTCGCTTGTCGACGCGCCTGAGGCCAGACCAGTGCCTCTTCTCATCCAGGCGGCCTCCAGCGAATTTCGGATGGGCCTGGCCACCTATCGCGACTTGCGGCGACGGGGTTGGCCGATTGAAATGTATGTTTATCCCGATGAAGGGCATGTCAAACTGCACCCGGCGCATCGCGCTGCCATCTACGAACGCAACATCAAATGGCTTGAGCAGCAGTTTCATCCATTGCCTGTAGACCCCGATGGCTAAAGATGGAAATATTCACGGATTTTCAGGACCATGCCCGGCACCAGATTTCCATTTCATGCAGGTGAAGAATGCGCGTGGGCACCCCAAGCGTGACGCCGCTGTCTGTTCTAAGCATCCCGATCGCGTCCCGGTCGACAAGGCCATGGTCGGCGAGGCACCCATTTTGCAGATCGTCGATGATAGTATCACGATGCAGGGTCCAGATTTGGTGCAAGAGTCCATCAAACGCTCCCTTTCCGGTACGACCTGTCAGCAAGGGTGGCAGAAAGGGCTCCATCGCGGCGCGGGCCAAGGCACGGTCGCGCCCTCCTGTGAACCACAACCAGGTCGGGAAAGACAGGCAGAGTTCCAAGATCGGCTGGGACAGTAATGGATAGATGGTGGGCCGATCATCGGCGATGTTGAGATGATCGGTCGATGCCGTCGCCCGCGCGATACTCCTGACATGCTGCCTGGCCCCGGGAGGCGCCCCGTGGACCGCCTTGAGCCAGGGGTGGGCATCGATATCCTGCATGGAAAGGGCAAGGGACGCCAGTAGATCCGCCATGATCGGCCAAGGGACGAGCATGTCGTGCCTGAAACACGCTTTGAAAGCCTGCCGCAAGACCATGGGCAAGGACGTCCCGGTTACGACGCAGATATCCCTGGCCGTTGAGGCCAGCGCGCGCGAGACACCCATATGGCTGTAGCGGTCAGCCAACGGATAGGCCGAATGCAGCTTCGCGAACACATTATCTCCGCCACCACCGTTAAAATGCGCACTATGATCCAGTGTTGCAGCCCGTTGTGCCGCGGCATGATCGAAAATCTGTGTGAAAGAGCGCGCCGATGGGCGCGGCCTGTGAACGGAAAGATTGATGGCGACATCCATATCCTGAGGCGAGGTTAATATGGGGCTGATGGAATGTTTTAGATGGTCTGCAAGCGCGGCAGCATAAGCACGCTCATCAGCAAGTGGCGAGGCCGTGTAGAAATGGATGAGGCCGACCGGGCTACACTCCGCGGACAGTGCAGCAATCACCGATGAATCAAATCCGCCAGACACGGAGATGAGGGGATTGGGATAGCGCTGGGTCCAAGTGGACATCACCCTGCACAACGCATCTTTCAACAGGCAACTGGCCTGTTCGAAATCGCATTGCAGATTATTATTCACAAAGTCTGCCGGATTCCAGAGCAGATGATGATGGCTTCCATCCTGGTCAATGATCACCATCTCCCCGGGCAGAACCTCGATGATGTTCTGCAAACAGCTCTCATGCCTGCGCAGATCCGGCGCCATCAGGCCATTGGCGATGCTTTTCCAGTCGATACGCGGCGTGATGCCCACGGCCTGCAGGATCGGCGCGGCCTCCGTCCCAATTGCGACGCGATGCTCATCGTATGCATAATAGCATGGTATCATGCCCGACGGATCGCGATAGATGACTGTGTGATTTGTAACAGGGCTGTGGACGACCATGACGAAGCGTCCCCAATGCGCCTGCACAAAATTCCGGACGAGCAGCACCGGGTCATCATTCCAGGCGGGCTCAAGGCCGCGCGGTCCGTCCGTTTCGGAAAAACAGTCGCCCAGGAGGACAACGCCATCATCATGGAAACGCTGGACTTCAAGGTCCGCGCTGCAGGCGATGCCGAACGCTTCCGCCGCCCCCATATCCTCCAATAACATGGGTCCGCCTCGGCGCAGCATTATCGAGTAGCGCGTGTTCATGGCTGGGCAAGCACCGGACGAAATGCCCGAACAGTCTCCATATCCTGACCCAGAACCACATCTTCATGCTGGACCCAGCAATGCGCCTGGAAAGGCCCCAACTGGACGCCGAAGACGATTGTCGTGCGCAACCTGCAAAGCGCGAGATAGGCGTGCAACGCGAGCGCATCGGCAAGACAGCGATCTTTGCGGGGGAAAACCAGTGTTGCGCTATCAAAAGCTGCAAGAAGCGCCGCTATCCTCGACGGGAATGCGTCTTTCTTCCCTGAGCTCGCCAGGGATGTCGCCAGGAAGATCCTCATCCGCAACGGGCAGTATCGCGCCACAAAATGGAAGAATGCCAGACAAAGAAGCGCAGCGACGTAATGGGCACCGAAGGCAAGCTTGTCCGAAGTCGCTTCAGCTATATCGCACAATGCGCAGGTAGCTCTGATCCCCGAAAATGGATGGGATGAACCCGCTGCAGCTTGTGAAGATATGAACAAGCCGGTTGCAGCTAGGGCCTCCAGTCCTTTGCCATCGACGACACGGCCAGCCACCAGGTCGCGAACGGCCATCTCCAATTCGGGCGCTATCATGAGATAGTGATCGCGATCGACGTCCAAGAAAACCAGGCGATCGCCAATATCGCAATATCCAACACGCGGTTTTAAGATGACGGCATTCATCGCTGGCTCCTTAACAGGTTGCGGAAAAAGGCTCTTTCCTTGAGCCGCTTGAGGTGATTCAGACGCCTTCAACTGAGGTTGAAGGATTTGAGATGCGGGGCGGCGATTACCGGAGCGAAGGGTTGTTTTCCTACGTG
>Ga0209147_100520_pt1 | contig 22347 bp, 24 predicted proteins | sample AraplaCol_mLB_r2_FD_184278 | JGI IMG/M metagenome (GOLD analysis project Ga0209147, IMG submission 184278) | Arabidopsis root microbial communities from North Carolina, USA - plate scrape CL_Col_mLB_r2 (SPAdes) (version 2) | ecosystem: Host-associated > Plants > Roots > Endosphere | place: USA... | reverse complement strand
CGATCCGCTTTATTTTTTATGGAAACTAAAGCAAAATGGATTAACGAGCGAACTTATTGAAGCGGCTCATCATATTAATGAAGAAATGCCAAATAAAGTGATTAAGCGAGTTGGAAAGCAGCTTGACGCAAATGAAAAGCGCGTGTTTGTTGTAGGAATGGCGTATAAAAAAGACGTAAATGATATGCGTGAATCGCCGGCGCTGACTGTATGTGAAGGTCTTTTAGCAAAAGGATATGAGCTGACGTATCATGACCCCTACATTGACTCCGCTATATTAAGTAAGCAAACGTATTTCTCTGTCCCGCTGACAAAAGAAGAAGTTGAAAAAAGCGATGTTGTACTTGTATTAACCGATCACAGTCAAATCGATTGGTCGATTGTAAAATATGCAAAAAAAGTTGTGGATACAAGAGGTATTTTAAATGAATGAAGCCGCTGAATTGTTCAGTGGTTCTTTTTTAGGGGGATGTCAATGAAAACTCTTTCTGTCGTTCTGCCCGTTTACAATGAAGAAGAAACGCTAAAAAACGTACTTAAGCAAATTAAAAAAGTAAATGTGCTTGAGATTATTGTGGTCGCAAATGGCTGTACCGATGCTTCAGTGAAAATAGCAAAAGAAGAGGGATGTACGGTAAAGGTAATGGAAAAACGTCTTTCTCCACATGAAGCCAGAATGGAAGGGGCAAAGGCTGCTAAAGGAGATGCTGTCTTATTTGTAGACGGAGATATTATTCTTTCGGCTTCCGAGCTTGAACGTTTTGCTCAGCCGCTGTTATTTGGACATAGCGAAGTTGTGCTAAACAAGTGGGGGAAAACGAAAATGAATGCTTGCAACCGCAGTGAGCTGACGTGGAGTGCGGTTTTACATCATGCGATTGGGAAGCCTCATCATGCCAACGCTTATTTAAAAGCGCCTTACGGGGTGCTGTTAAGCGTTTTGAAGAACTACTGGGAGCTGTCTCCTCTTTCTTTATTTGTGACGTTTTTAACACAGTACCGCGTAAGTATGTCTATGTCGATTGAAACAGAGGGGAAAGGAAGCTTTCGTCCGTTTGATCGCCCGCTGCGCAGCAAAGAGCGAATTCAATCCTATCAGCAGCTTCTTCAAACATACTATACGCTTGCGTCAAATCGTAAAAGGCGAGTGGATATGCTTGCGCAGCCTCTTCTAGTTGTGGAGCACGGCTGGGGGAAATTATCTTCTTTTTATGGAGGCAAACAGCTGTCTGTTATTATTCCAGTTTGCAATGAAGAAGGAACAATCAAACAAGTAATTGCAGAAGCAAGAAAACTTGAGCCATTAGAAATCATTGTCGTAATTAACGGTTCTACTGATCAGTCGGAGGCGTATGCCAAAGAACAGGGCGTCAAAACCCTCGTCTACGATGAGCGGTTGGGACATGACTGCGGAAGAGCTGCGGGGGCACTTGCAGCAACAGGAGATATTCTTCTCTTTATAGACGGGGATTTTGTTCTTTCAGCTCAAGAGTTGTATCCGTTTGTCTCAGCAGTAGCGAGCGGTGTTGATGTAGCTTTAAACGTATGTGAAGATGAAGCCAAGCTCACGCATGTTGTGCAAGGGTGGAAGTACGTGTTAAATGAGACGGTAGGAAGAAACGACTTATTAATGAGCTCGATGACCGCTGTTCCTCATGCCATAAGCAGAGAGTGCCTGCGAAAAATTGGAACCGAATCTCTTGTGATGCCGCCTTTTGCCCAAGTAAAAGCGATAATAGAAGATTTTCAGGTGCAGGCCGTTCACCATGTTGACGTAAATAAATTCAACCGGTTTCGATATTCTGAGCACCTGCCATTAAAGAGTCATTCTCCTACGGCAGAACTCATTATTCACGATCATATTTTTGCTTTTCTCTCTTATCTTCAGCGTGACTGAGCAGGGAGTATTGTCTTATTTCCAAAAGAAACGTTTAAAATGAGATAAAGAAATTTGCTGATATTTTGTTTTTCTGTTCTAACCCCTTGAATTTGTTCACAGTTGTAACTAAAATTGTTACATGTGCAGACAAAAGTAAAAAAGGAGGGAAAGAAATGAAAAGCTATCAGCTTGGAACGTTTTTACTTCGTCTTATGTTAGGGCTAACGTTTTTTATTCATGGCCTTGGCAAATTCCAAAGCGGTATTGATAATACGGTCGGTTTTTTCCACAGCATGGACATTCCTGCGTTTTTCGCTTATGCGGTTGCGGTTATTGAATTCGTAGGGGGAGCCGCTATGATTCTTGGATTTCAAACGCGTTTAATCGGTGTTCTGTTTGCGATTGTGATGATTGGCGCTATTTTTACAGCGAAAAGCGGTGCTGGTTTTACAGGCGGCTATGAGCTTGAGGTTGCCCTTTTTGTCGTTTCGCTTCATATGATTCTAGCGGGAAGCGGCGCGTACGCGTTAGACAACCGATTACAAAAACCAGAAGAACATTATTCTTAAAAAGGTAGGCGCTATGCGCCTACCCTTTTTTGTAAAAAATATCCTTCTATCGATTCATTTTTACTAAAATATACAGCTATCATTTTTAAGAAAATTCGTATATATGGTACTATTTGGTCATAGATGACTACACAGTCATTCTATTTGAACGATACGGGGAGGTTTTAACATGAAAACCGAAAGAGAAAACGGAATTGTCCGTCAAGTGAATACGATTCAAACAAAAGAAGAGCGCTTTAATCCTTTTTCATGGTATGAAGAGATGAGAAACAGTGCGCCTGTGCAATGGGATGAAGAAAGGCAGGTATGGGATGTTTTTCACTATGACGGGGTCAAAGAAGTGCTGGAACAAAAGAATATTTTTTCTTCTGATCGAAGACCTCCACAAAACCAAAGACAAACTGCTCTAGGAACGAGCCTAATTAATATTGATCCGCCTAAGCATGCTGAAATGAGAGCGCTTGTTAATAAAGCTTTTACGCCTAAAGCAATGAAAGCATGGGAGCCTAAAATTGCGCGTATTACCGCTGAATTATTACAAGAAGTGGAGCATCTTGAAGATATTGATATAGTCGAGCATCTGTCCTATCCGCTTCCGGTTATGGTAATTGCCGATATTTTAGGTGTGCCGATAGAAGATCAGCGTCAGTTTAAAGATTGGTCGGATATTATCGTAGCGGGCCCCTCTAATAACGAACGTGAAACGCTCGAAAAATTGCAGCAAGAGAAAATGAAAGCAAACGATGAGTTAGAAACTTACTTTTATCGAATTATTGAAGAAAAACGCACGCAGCCAGGAGATGATATTATTTCCGTGCTTCTTCAGGCAAAAGAAGAAGGGAAACAGCTAACGGATGAAGAAATTGTCGGTTTTTCTATTTTACTGCTGATTGCAGGAAACGAAACAACCACAAATTTAATTTCAAATACGATTTATTGTTTAATGGAAGACAAAGCTTCTTTTGAACGACTCAAACGTGAGAAAGAACTTTTGCCTTCTGCGATTGAAGAAGTTCTTCGCTATCGTTCACCCGTTCAGGCTCTTCACCGAATCGTAAAAGAAGATGTGACTCTTGCCGGTCAGAAACTAAAAGCGGGCGAACACGTCGTTCCATGGATGGGATCTGCGCATCGAGACGCGCAGTATTTTGAAGACCCAGATGTATTTAAAATCGATCGAAAGCCAAATGTGCACATGGCATTTGGAAGAGGCATTCATTTTTGCTTAGGAGCACCGCTGGCTCGAATAGAAGCAAAAATTATGCTGGCCGAGCTGATTGACCGCTATCCGCAGATGGACTGGAGCCCGGCATTTGAGTTAAAGCCGATTGAAAGCACGTTTGTGTACGGGTTAAAAGAATTATTAATTCGTAAACATGTATAAAAAAAGCACGCTTTGCGTGCTTTTTACTCTTTTTCTGCTTGAATTCTCGCTTCAGCAATTTTATCCGTATGATCATATCCCCATTTAAACATCAGCTCTATAATAGGGATGAGCGTTTCTCCAAAAGGTGTTAAATAATATTCTACTTTAGGCGGAACTTGTTTATAAACTTCGCGGTGGATAATTCCGTCGCGCTCAAGTTCGCGAAGCTGCAGCGTGAGCATTCGCTGCGTCACGCCGGGAATGAGTCTGCGCAGTTCATTGAAGCGCCGGCGTTCCTTCGATAATTGATATAAAATGACGCTTTTCCATTTGCCTCCGACTACATCAACAGCTGCTTCCACAGGGCAAGAATAGCCGTGAGGCTCCCATTTTGTTAAGTCGTATTTCATAGTAATTACTCCTTTTATCCGTGAGTTCAACTCCATTTGTGCTGTTTATACTATAGCACGTCTTATTTGATAAAAACATGGAAATGATTCATGGAAGTATTGGCGGAAAATTAAAAAAGTAATGGAAATAATTATGAGTTTGTTGTATGATGAAACTATGAAAATAACTTTTCTATTAAAAAGCGAAAATTTTTGAAAGCGCTTTATTTATAAAGAACGACAGGGGAAAGGGCGGAGGAATGATGAAAAGATTTATAAAAGTAGAAAAAAGAAATCACGTGGCGGTTGTACGAATGAATCAGTCGATGCTCAATCGTTTGAACAGTGAAGTTATGTATGAGCTGCAGGAAACGATGAATGAGCTTCAGCACGATGTATCGGTTGGGTCTATTGTATTTATGGGAGAGTACTATAAAATGAACGGCGATCATAGAACAACTTCTTTCCTACGTGAAGAAACAGGAAAACTTTATCAGCCGATTCATGCAGTAACAGCCCGAGCTATTTTTCAGCGCATTTCATGTAGCTCCAAACAAACGATTGCGCTTCTTACAAACTTTACGTTTGGAGGAGGGTATGAGTTAGCCTTAGCATGCGACGTACGAATTGCGGAAGAACCTGTTCAGCTTAAGTTAACAAACGGCATGACCGTTAGTGCGCAAGAAGCGTGTAATATGGGCAAAGTGCAGCATATTGTGCAAAAAGGAAAAGGATTGGACTATTCGATTGCGCTGAATGCATTAGAAAAGGAAGCTTAAAAAACGCTTTCACTTTATTTTCATAAAGTGAAAGCGTTTTTATTTTATTTTGTTGATAAAAAGGTATTGAAAATTCTGAAAAAAGGAGTAGAATGATAACAAATCTACTTATTTTAAATAAGCAAAGGAGCTGGTATCAATGCCATTCATTTTTAAAGAAGCGGTAGTCGGATTGTTTACAGCGGCAGCAGCAGGTTTACTGGCGTTTCAAGGGGTAGAAGTGGTGTCAGCCATCATTCATCTGCTAACTTTTTGGAAACAGTAATAGCTAATAAGTAGAGGAACAACTTATAAAGATAAGGGGCTTGAGACTTTCTCAGCCCTTTTTGTTGTGGAGCTCATTATTTTTCAGTATACTAACGGTGGAAATTAAGACATAATATGGTTACATAGCAGGGATTTACGAACTCAGTAGGGAAGTATGTAGACTCTGAAAAAATAAACAACGATCGCTTTTACCCGGTAACAAGTCTTGTTATCGGGTAACGTGTGTAAGGGGTGTGGATAAGTGAAAGATAAAAATTTAACAGAAGAACAGCAGCGAGTTGATTGGGTAGTCGAAGAAATCAGCCAAAAAGCTGAAAAAATAGGCAAAAGCGTAGGAAGCGTAAAAGGTGAAATTGTCGATTTGCGAAGCACGTTTTGGGACGATGTCACGGTTAATATGGATGAGCCGGATGACGTGATTGAGACATTTACGAGCATTAAGCAGCAGGCAGAACTTTTAGCTGAACGTGAAATTACCCATAGACAAGCGTATGATCAATTAAAAACATTAAAAAAGCTAACGCAATCCCCTTATTTTGGACGTTTTGATTTTATAGAGAATGGTGAAAAAGAAGCGGAAGCTATTTATGTGGGTGTGGGCTCTTTAATGGATCAAAAAGATGAAGAGTTTTTAATTTATGATTGGCGTGCGCCTATTTCGAGTCTTTATTATGATTATTCACCGGGAAAAGCGCAGTACGAAACGCCAGGTGAAGCGATAAAAGGAGAGATGAAGCTAAAGCGTCAGTTTATTATCGAAAATAGCGTAATTAAAAGCATGTTTGATACAGGAATTACCATTCGAGACGAGCTGCTTCAAGAAGTGCTCGGACACAATGCAAGCAGTCAAATGAAAAGTATTGTAGGAACCATTCAAAAAGAACAAAACCAAATTATTCGAAATGAAAAAAATAAAGTGCTGATCGTTCAAGGAGTAGCAGGGAGCGGTAAAACATCTGCGGCTCTTCAGCGCGTGGCTTATCTTCTCTATCATCACCGAAAGCAGCTGACTGCAGAAAACATGATGCTGTTTTCACCAAATCCGCTTTTTAACAGCTACGTCTCAACCGTTCTTCCGGAGCTTGGAGAAGACAATATGAAACAAACAACGTTTCAGCAATATGCCGATGGACGGTTAGGAAACGAGTTTGAAGTGGAGGATTTGTTTGTTCAAATCGAATATTTACTAACGGAAAAAGATGCCGCGACAAAAAAACAAAGAATGCAGGAAATTCGCTACAAAGCAAGCTATGAATTTAAAAAGCAGGTAGATGCGTATATCGAAGAGCTGTCTACTAAAGACATCATTTTTAAAAACATTAAGTTTCGCGGCGAAATCGTGTTATCTGCTCGGCGTTTGCTGTCTTATTTCTACTCACTTGATACAGGAATTTCTATTCCCAACAGAATGCAGCTCGTAGCGGAGTGGGCGCTTAAGCTCATCAACCAGCTTGAAAAACTTGAGCGGAAAAAAGATTGGGTTCAAGAAGAAATTCAGCTTTTAGAAAAAGAAGATTATGTGGAGGCCTATCAGCATCTGCAGAAAAAGGAAGGCTATACCGAAAGTTCATTCGATGACTTTGACCGGGAACAAGCGTATTTAGCCAAAGCCGTTGTAGCTAAGAAAATGAAATTTATTAAGCAGGCCATCAAGCAGCTTAAATTTATCGACATTCGCCGTATCTATATGCAGCTGTTTGAAAGACATCACCTTTTTTCCCACGTAGAAGGATGGGACGAAACAGCTAAAAACACGGTAGAAAGAGTCATGAACATGAAGCTGTCTTATGAAGACGTAACGCCTTACTTGTATATAAAAGATCAAATTGAAGGGCGCAAGGCCAATCCTGTCATTCGCTATTTGTTTATTGATGAAGCACAAGACTATTCACCGTTTCAGCTAGCGTTTTTAAAAGAGCTGTTTCCGCATGCCAGAATGACGCTGCTTGGAGACTTGAATCAAGCGATCTATGCGCACGCCTTGAACGCACCGACCATTCTTTCAAGCGAGCTGTATGAAGAGAAAGAAGCAGAAACGCTGACTCTTACAAGAAGCTACCGATCAACACGTCAAATTGTCGAGTTTTCAAGGGATATGGTAGCAAACGGTCATTTAATTGAGCCGTTTAATCGAGACGGTGCGAAGCCAACCGTTACGGCTGCAGATAACGTCCAAGACCTGCATGAGGCGATCATAGACAAAATTAATAAATTGAAGCAACAAAACTATAAAACGATCGCTGTGATTGCCAAAACTGCTGAAGAAAGCCGAGAAGCATTTCAAGCACTGCCTGCTTCGATGTCTGCAAGACTGCTGACAAAAGAAACAAGTTCATTTGAAAAAGGCATGCTTGTTCTGCCAGCTTACTTAGCAAAAGGAATTGAATTTGATGCCGTCATCATTTACAATGCGTCGAGTGAATGTTACCAAGATGAATATGAGCGAAATTTATTTTATACGGCATGTACAAGAGCGATGCATGAGCTGCACTTGTTCTCACTAGGTGAAATCAGCCCGTTTATATCAAATAAAGAAACTTATGAATACCATGGTAAATAAACAGAGAACGGTCAGTATCTTGAGTGTCTGAAATAGTAGTACGGAAAATCGAGGGTGAAATCGCAAAGGTTTTACCCTCGATTTTTTATTTTTATGGAGGTATTCAGTTTATTTTTCTCGGGTATTATTCTTTTTTCTTATAAGTTATTTGCTTGGGGCATGCTACCCATCATAGCCTTGCTGTTCAGCTATGCTTTAACCTCTAAATATCGTTCAACGGTTTCTCTGTTTCTATTCTTTTTAGTAGGGATATGTATGTTTCAAGTAGGAAGCAATTATTTTATTGAATGGGATCTATCTAAAAAGATGAAAATCATGATAAACAGAGTTTTACTTCTGTTTATCATAGGTGGACTATTGCTTTCAGTTTTGTTGTCCAAACAAAAGGTATTTCTTTTTGCATCACTACCAGACTGGCAGAAACGTATAGTGATGCCATATCATTCGATTAAGCTAACGTACTTTTTAATGTTTGGTCTAATTGGTTCGGCTACAATCTTTGTACCGTTACTGTTCGTTGAAGATATAAGCTATACAAAATCATTCGTCATATACGGTATAGTATTCTCCGTTATACACGCTATTTTAGAAGAGTTGCTTTGGAGAGGGATCATGTTATCTCATTTAAAAAGTAATCTTTCCACTTTTTCTGCTGTTTTCATTACGAGTATTGGATCCGGTCTTTTGCACATATCAATAGGAATTCCTGTAATCATGAGTTTACTTTTTTCTTTTGGTGGACTTTTCTATGCATTTGTCGTTTTAAAGACGAAAAGCATATACCCAGCCATAGTTTTTCATTTTATTATTAATTTAGGTATGGTCTTTAACGGATGGATATTTTAGTATCTTGCACCAAAAAGCTCAGAGCTATATATCGCTCTGAGCTTTTTATGAGTTATTACTGTTCTATATTACCTGAACTGTTTACAGTAGGCTGCCTTCTTTTTATTGACTTTCAAAATGCAGTAAATACTTCACTAAATAAAGGCCTGAGTTTGTTTTTTCTTGAAGAGGAATGGTCAGGCATGTGACGTAATAATACCCTTTTGGAATGTCGTAGCTTAAAGTTTCAGATAGAACGCTTTTGATTTCAATCCCATCGCTTTCAACGTGAAAAGGAAGGCGAGTGGTTTTTTCAGCCCGTGATGCGTCTGGAGTTTCGTTTACCCACACTTCAATAATGGCTTTTGTGTTCGATACGGCTTCAAATGAAATAGCTTTATCGTCTGCGACATATCCTTTTTGAATATCTTCATCACTCCAGTCGTGATGGGGCTTTGGCTGTCCTTTTTGAAACAGCGTAAACTGATGATAAGACATGGTTAGCTCTTGTTCTTTCCATTTTGTTTTCATTGTTTCACCTCTTCAAAGTAAAGCTTGTTCAGCTATTATTGCACGATAAATTGAACGCGCGTACCATCTGGATACTGTTCTAACTGATTTCCAACCCATGAGCCGGCTCCGCGGTTATCAGAAGGTGAAATATAGCGAATAGACTTGCTATTAATTTTTTCCCATATGTAGCCATCTCAAACCTCCAGTGTAGTCATTTTTACAGCTTAACTATACTCTCAGATTGCTAAGTTTAGATTACAAGACAATAAATACGTTGTAAACAAGTATTAACAATTATGTAAAAATGATCATTTCGTCTCATCTGTAAGATGCAAAAAGCCCCCATAATATTCCGGGGGTTATACTTTCTGGTGTTTATCTACTTACGATTCAGATGAAATGGAGTGTGAAGTGTCTATTTGTATGTGGGTGGGTCCTAGGTGAAAAAAAGAGTTAATTTCCTTTACTTGACATCATACCCTAACAGGTATAAAGTTGTGTATACATTTACTTCTTGCATACAGCTTAAAAGCAAGAAACGCAATCATGCATGAGCGGAGGTAGTAGTATGATGGAATATGATAAGCAAGTTAAAAATCGGTTGAAACGTATTGAAGGTCAGTTAAAAGGCGTGTTAAATATGATGGAACAAGGAAAAGACTGCCGTGACATCGTGACACAGCTCTCAGCAGCTAGAAGCGCAATCGATCGTACAATGGGTGTTATTGTCAGCACCAATCTTGAGCAATGCGTAAGAGAAAGCATTGAAAAAGGCGAGAATACGGAAAACTTAGTAAAAGAAGCAGTAGAGCTGTTAGTAAAAAGCAGATGAGACATTCGTTTCATCTGCTTTTTGTTTTTACTGTACGCTGCTCATAAGGATAAAAAGCGCTGTTCCTAAACACAATACGGATAGGAACAGTGCTTTTTGAGGTTTATCTCGTTTTAAGAACAGGAAAGATATAAAGATATATGGAGAGAAAGGAGGAGATCAAGGTGAGTGATGACAAAAAGTCACCAGCATATAATCATACGGAAATTCATCATAAAATTGAGGCTTCTCCAAAAGCGCCGGGAATTAAAGCCGCTTTTCGCTTTAACCACGCTTCTTCTCCGTGGGTAAGAGGAATCAGCTCAGGATTGTCTTCAAGTCTGCCGATTTTGATAGGGATTTTGTTTGATCATTTGCAGTACGGACTCATTGCAAGCATTGGCGGCTTTACATATTTGTATACAAAAGATGAGCCTTACGCGCAGCGGGCCGTTAAGTTATTTTTAGCTTTGCTGGGCATTACGCTCTGTTTTACACTCGGCTCGTTATTTGCTGACGTGGCTTGGATGAAAACCATTTTATTTGGTGTTATTGGAGCCGTATCAGTTTATGTCTTTGGAGCGTTAAAAATCCCGGGACCTTCTGCCATGTTTTTTGTTCTTTCATTTGCTGTGAGCACGAGCATTCCAGCGCCGAATTTGCAGGCTGTTTTTTTGCACGCAGGACTCGTTTTTTTAGGAGGAGCACTGTCTTGGTGTATTAGCATGAGCGGCTGGCTTATTAACCCGCGCGGACCTGAAACTGCGGCTGTGGCGAAAGCGTACAGGCAGCTAGCATCATTTGTCGGGTCTCTTGGTACGGAATCGTTTCACGCGGAACAGCATAAAACGGTTGTAGAGCTCCGGGCAGCGGAAACGGCGATGAAACAAGCGAAAATTAATCGAAAGAAATCATCGTTTGCGCATCGCCTGTTTTTATTAAATCAAAAAGCCGAAGGGCTGTTTATCTTTGTGATGGCCGCTGCAAACGATTTTAATCCGGCTGTTTCTAAAAAAGCACAAGCGGTGATTGAAACGTTCGCATCCGAAATGGCCACGTTAAAAAAGCATAAAAAAATTCAAGACGTTCGAGAAGAAATTGAAGAGCTGTCCATCAAAGAAGAGCTGCGCACATTGCTATTGGATGTAAATGACGTTCTTCAAATGAAGGAATTCAAAGAAACGGAGTATATTCAATTTTCACAAGGCAGCGTAAAAACACGGTTAAAAGCTGCTTTTCACAAACGTTCGTATGTACTTAAAAATGCTTTGCGCTACGGAATTATTATGATTATTGCGGCAGCGGTTGCCTACACAACAAATATTCCAAGGTCTTACTGGATTCCGCTTACGTGCGCAGGAGTGATGCTTGGGGCAACCGTACGTGCAACGGTTCAGCGAGGTATTCAGCGCTCTGTCGGAACCATTTTAGGTATTTTAATTGGAACTGGAATTCTGATGCTTGAGCCAACGGGAATCGTCATTGCGCTCATTGTCTTTGTGCTTCAGTCGACGATTGAGATTGTGATTGTCAAAAACTACGCGCTCGGTACGCTCTTTATCACACCGAATGCTCTTTTAATTGCTGAAAGCGGTCATCCGGATAAAGCGATTAGCTATTTTACGTCCGCTCGGGTGATTGATATTGTTATTGGTTCTGTTATTGGAGTGGTCGGTACAGTATTAGTTTTTAAACGGGCTTCTTCGCTTCGTCTGCCGTATTTGCTTGGAGATGTGATACGAAAAGAAGGACAGTTTTTAGAAATGCTAAGCACCGAACAAGATGAAGAAAAAATTAAACGAGAAAGAAATAAGCTTCAAGGCGAACTCGTTAATCTTCGGGCGCTGTACGATAATGTGATTGGAGAATATTCTAAAACGGCCGTCAAACTTGAAGGACTGTGGCCTGCCGTTGTCGCTACGCAGCAGTTAGGTTATATGCTTCTTGCGTCGTTTGAAGGATATGAGCTGTCAGAAACGGAGAAACGGGAGCTTAAGGAAACATTTGCTCAGCTAGCTGCAGCTGCTGAGCAAAAACGAGCGCCAAAGCTTTCAAATGTTCCGACCCTGAAACACTACCCAATTATTCAAGGAGAAATAACCGCTTTATATGAAAGTCTGCAGGTAGAAATATAAAAAGCACGGAACCCAGGGGCTCCGTGCTTTTGTTTTTACATATCCACAACTTCATTTACCGCTTTATTTACATCGTCACGCGTCATTTTTTCTTTTCCTTTCATCAAGGCGTTTAATGTTCCATCAGCAAGCGCTAACGGAATTTTACAGAAATGAAGGATCGGAAGCGATTTGACGTCTTCCAAATATTTCTTTCCTAGTGAAAGATTGCGGCGAGCGTAGGCAAACATATCTTCTCTGCTCCAATTGTTAGGAAAGAAGCTGACTCCGCGCTCTGAATCTTCCGAGGTGTTGCGCAGGATATTAACAGACTGCAAGCCGCGTCCAAACGCAATAGCTAATTCTTTGTCTGTTTCCGTGCCGTCATACCATTTCCAAATGTCATTAAGCATCACACCTACTAGACCAGCTACGTAGAACGTATAGTCATCTAAATCCGCTTCATTTTGAATATGCCAGTCTTTTTCTACCCAATCGGCCATTCCTTTGGCCATAATAGAAGTTGCATCTAATACTTGGTCTGCAACTCCAGTCGGACAAAGCGCAATCCAGTTGCCGAGCTGAAGCGTTACGTCAGGTAAATCAGCTTGATAAGGACCTACTAATGCCATGTACTCGTCTTCGTTAAAAGACTTTTTTAACAGGTCACTAATGGCGTAAAGCAAGCGGCTTTTTACACCGGCTTCTAGCTCAGGGTGATCTTCAATTTCATCAATTGCCCTCATACATAAGTAAGCAGATCCTACTGCATCCTGCAATTCTGCCGGCAAGTGGCTAATTGGAATAAAAAATGTTCGGCTTGTCTCTTTTAACATCACCATTGCGTTGTCGCGTAATTTGTTGGGTACACTCATTGATAACTAGCTCCTTTTTACATATCCACATGTCAAATTAGTTTAAGTTTTCATCTTATATACTATAGTAACAAAAAATGAGCATTTAATGGAGTTTAAAGATTACTTATTAACGATATTGTCATTATTTTGTAGTATTTAAACAGAGAAACTTGTAACATATACAAGTTTACACTACGATAATACTCGTTCCTTCTTCGTTTTACAGAAATAAATGGTTTATTTTTAAGAAAATTGCTGTCATGCTAATGGATTCGATGAGCTTTCAAAAAAATACTCAATAGCCGGGTATACATAATATATAGGAAAATACAGAGGTGAAGGTATGAAAATTTTAATTGTAGAAGACGATGGCAAAATATATGAATTAGTGAAAGAGAAATTTGAACAGTGGTCATTTGAAGTGGCTGGAGTAGAAGACTTTCAAAAGGTAATGGAAGTATTTATTGCAGAAAGCCCAGAATTGGTCATTTTAGACGTGAATTTGCCTGTATATGACGGGTTTTACTGGTGTCAGCAAATACGTACGGTTTCAAAAACTCCTATCGTCTTTCTTTCCTCTCGTGAACACCCAATGGATATTGTTATGGCAATGAATGTTGGGGCAGATGACTATATTCAAAAGCCGTTTAACTTGGATGTTCTTGTTGCTAAAGTACAGGCGCTTCTGCGCAGAACGTATTCATATGGAGATACGATTTCAGACGTTATCGAGTGGAACGGCGCGGTGCTAGACTTAAAAAAAGGAAGTTTGCATTATAACGATCGAGAAATTCATTTAACGAAAAATGAATTTTTTATTTTACGGCTTCTTTTGGAAGAGCGAGGCAAGATTGTATCGCGAGAAGAGCTTATGCGAAGGTTATGGGAAGATGAGAAATTTGTAAGTGACAATACGCTTTCTGTCAACATCACACGTATTCGCACCAAGCTGGAAGAAATCGGGCTGAATGATAAAATTGTGACCAAAAAAGGCCAAGGATATTTGGTGAATTAAAATGTGGAAAAGTTTTTTAAGAGAAAGACTAAGCTGGATTTTATTTGTTCTTCTATGGCTGAGTATAATCGACGCTCTGCTGCTGCTGGAGTATGAGATTAAGGTATCGTCCACTTCATTTTGGTATTTGAATCTTTTAACGCTGTGTCTGCTGATTTTGTTCCTTTTATGGAGAGGAGTAAAAGAAAGAAGATTCCTAAAAAAACTAAGCTTAATGCTGAAGAATGATGCGTATGATTTGCAAGAAATGCATTCCTACGTTCGAACGAAAGCAGATGAAGACATGCTGAGTCTGCTCCAGCATATAGATCGTGTGTATCGCAGACAAACTCATGCTCTTCACGTACAGCAGCGAGAGCAGCAGGAATATGTAACGACTTGGGTTCATGAGATTAAGACGCCGCTTACTGCGATGAAGCTGCTTATTAATGCTCATCGTACAGAGCTTTATAAATGGCCTTGGCTAAAGGATATTGAAGATGAGTGGATGAAAATTGACGGATTAGTAGATCAGAATTTATATTCTGCACGCCTGCAGTACTTAGAAAAAGATTATCAGGTGCAGCCAGTGTCGCTAAGCGAACTTGTTTTTCCAAACGTTGCGTACTTCTCAAAATGGTGTATTGAAAAGAAACTGCATATTGATGAAAAAAATCTAGACATACTGGTGCACACTGACCCAAAGTGGATGCAGTTTGTTGTGAGGCAAGTACTGTCTAACGCCATTAAATATAGTCCTCTAGAAGGAAAGCTTTCTTTTTTTAGTGAAGAAACGCCGAAGTATGTGAAGTTATTTATCGCTGACCAAGGGAAAGGGATTCCAACTCAAGATCTTCCCCGAGTGTTTGAAAAAGGATTCACAGGAAATGCAGGAAGAAAAACGAAAGGAGCTACGGGACTAGGGCTGTATTTTTCAAAAAAAATTACAGATGCTCTTGGCCATCGAATAGAGGTGAATTCACTTTTACACGAAGGAACCACGGTGATTCTGACCTTCTACAAACCGAATTCTTTTGATAACCTTTCAAAAATGTAAGATTGCACGCTGAGATTGTCATCTGCTTCAAACGAATCTTTCCTTGTTTCAAAGTAAGATAGAGCTATACACAAGGAGGGAACGTACATGAAGCGAAAATGGATTATTCTCTTAGCTCTGCTTTTTGTCGTGGGAGCAGGTATAGGAGGATTAAACATTTATCAAAACGCCGCAACGGAGCATCAATACGGGATTATCCCAAAAGAAGCAAAAAAAGTGGAAGACTATGGACGAGTTCAATATACACTTTCAGTAATAAACGAAAAAGGACAAACAACGTTTCAAACGTTTACAACGATTAAACAGTTAAAAGAAGGAACGGTTATTGACCTTTTCGTTCGAGGTAACGAAGTTCGGAAATATGACATTATAACAAAAAATGAGCTGCCGCAGCGGGTGAAAAGCGTGTGGCCTACAAAAGAACGAAAGGGGGAAGGAAAATGAGTATTGTCCTTGAAGGGAAAAATGTAACCAAAACGTTTGGATCGAGAGGGAACGTATACGAAGCGCTAAAAGGAATTGATTTTACAATTGAAGAAGGAGAGTTTGTCGGTATTATGGGACCATCCGGAGCGGGAAAAACGACGCTGATGAACATTCTTTCAACGATTGACCGACCCACCGATGGCGAGGTATGGATTCAAGGAGAAAACGTAGCGCTCATGAAAGATAAGAAGCTGTCTGCTTTCAGACGCAATCATCTAGGATTTATTTTTCAAGATTATAACTTATTGGATACGTTAACGGTAAAAGAAAATATTCTTCTGCCGCTTACGGTTACAAAAATGTCTAAGAAAGAAATGGAAGCGAAGCTTAAAGACACCGCAACGCGACTAGGCATCAATGAGCTGGCGGATAAGTATCCGTATGAGATTTCTGGCGGACAAAAACAGCGCGTTGCAGCAGCGAGAGCGATGATTACGAATCCAGCCGTTATTTTCGCCGATGAGCCTACCGGAGCTCTTGATTCGAAAGCCGCTTCAAGCCTGCTTGAAAAGCTGTCGCAATTAAACCAAGAAGACCGTGCCACCATTATTATGGTGACGCATGATCCGCTGGCTTCAAGCTACTGCAGCCGCGTGCTGTTTATTAAAGACGGACAAATTTACACGGAGCTGTTTAAAGGCGAACAAACGAGACAAGCATTTTTTAAACGCATTATGAACATTCAAGGCGCATTAGGCGGTGAAGGCTATGACCGTATTTGATCTTGTTAAAAAGAATATGCGCAAAAATATTAGCCGGTACAGCCTTTATTTCTTTTCAATGATTTTTAGTATTATTGTGTACTATGTGTTTGCTACGCTTCAGTACGACCAATCGATTTCAAAGGTTATTGGAGAAGAGATGAGGCTGCAGGGCATTTTTAATGCTTCAAATTACGTTCTGCTTACCTTTATTGTTGTCTTTATTTGGTACACAAACTCATTTTTTATCAGACAGCGTAAGAGAGAGCTCGGGCTGTATCACTTAGTCGGCATTGAAAAACGTACGATTGGGAAAATGATTTTTTACGAGAATATGCTGCTGGGGATTTTTTCTTTGGTGGTCGGTATTTTACTAGGTACCGTGTTTTCAAGGCTGTTTGTGCTGTTTTTACTAAAGCTTATGGGACTGTCGCTTTCTATTACGCTCACATTTTCTCTTCAAGCGGTTTTAAAAACAGCCGTAGTGTTTTTGATTGTTACCGTTTTTATATCGTTTCAAGGCTATTTTATTATGTACCGCTATACGCTATTAGATCTGTTTCAAGCAGAAAGCAAAAGTGAACGCGTAAATAAAATGAATTCGAAACGCTCAATTGTAGTGGGAGGACTGGGTATTTTACTCGTTGGCTGCGGGTACTACCTTTCATCAGGAAACATTGTGACGCCTAGGTTTTTTCTAATTGTAGCAGTTGTACTGTTCTCGGTCATTTTCGGTACATTTTTACTTTTTAAAGCCACAATTGAGTGGTTGATGGGACTTTACCGAGAGCATGCAAGCGGCTATTATTCGTTTGCAAATATACTAAGCGTTTCTACCATGATGTATCGAATTAAAGCAAATGCAAGAGTGTTAACATTAATTACGATCTTGTCGGCTACTACACTTGTAGCAGTTGGTGTGACGTATTCCTCGTACTATAACACAAAAGCCGACGCCAGAAGTATGCAGCCTTATGACTATACGCTGCACAGCAAAAACGCAGCGCAAGACTTTAGGGATGTACTGCGTGAGTTAGATATCCAATCAAATCAGTATGTTTATCATATCGTGAAGCATTCTGCTGATTTATCGGACTTTCGATTTATTACATCCAGTTACTATGGAGATGGTGAGCGAATCAGCTTTTTAGATGAAGAGGAAGTGCGGAAAAATGGCGTTTCGCTTCCTGCGTTAAACGCAAACGAAACCGTTGTGTTTGATTCGATGGCAAAAGGAAAAGTGTTTAAACCTAGTACAGGTAAAACGGCAGCTGTGCAGCTGAACAAATCAGAACAGCTTGCTTTAAAAGTCATTAAATCAGAACCTTCGCTTATTCTTGATTCTGAGAGTGCCGGCTATCAGTTTGTAGTCAATCACGACACGTTTATCAACCTTTCAAAGGGTGGAAAAAAGCAAGCGGTGTACGTATTTAATACGGATGATGGAAACAAACAAAATGAACTTACTAAGAACTATCATCAGATCGCAAAAGAAGCTGGAGAAAGCCATACTTCATACTATGATGTGTTTCAGGCAGGCTTAATGAGTAAAGGATTGTTTATTTTTATTGGAGGATTTTTGGGGCTCGTCTTTTTGATGGCAACGGGCAGTATTATTTATTTTAAGCAAATCTCCGAAGCCGAACAAGAGCGCAAAAGATTTGAAGTTCTGCGTAAGCTTGGGTTTTCAGTGTCTCAAATGATGAGCGCCGTTCGAAAGCAGCAGCTGTTTACGTTTGGTTTGCCTTTAGTAATTGGCATCTTGCACAGTCTATTTGCGCTGAAGGTCATTACGAATCTAACCGGCGAAAGTCTGATCGTTCCTGTTTTAATAGCGGATGCAGTATACGGGGTTATTTATTTCATTTTCTACTGGCTGACAATGAATTACTATCGAATGGTAATAAAGCGACTGTAAAGAAAAGACTGTTTCGATCAAAGAAACAGTCTTTTTATGTTGGAAAAATAAAAGGTATGGAGTAGCGAAAACCTGAATATAAAAAAGGGTATATAAAAACTAGAGAGTTGTATAGGAGGGGAAAGATGTGAAAGCAGATGCTGTGTTTGAAGGGGGAGGCGTTCGAGGAATTGCATTTACGGGTGCGATTGAAGCGATGGAAGAAAGCAATGTAGAATGGCAGCGTCTAGCAGGTACGTCAGCCGGAGCGTTGATTGCGGCACTTTTGGCGAGCGGCTATAAAAGCGGGGAAATTCGCAGAGAGCTTCAAAACATGGACTATGCCAAGTTTCGCGGAAAAACGATCATTAACCGAATTCCTCTCATTGGCAACTTGATTGAACTGATGGTTCATTTAGGTTTTTATAAAAATGATTATTTGGAAAAATGGGTGTACGGTCTGCTGCGTGAAAAAGGAATCGAAACGTTTGCGGATTTGCCGGCAGATAAGCTAAAAATTATTGCCTCAGATATTTCGAACGGACAGATGCTTGTGCTGCCTGACGATTTGCCCCGATACGGAATGCAGCCAAGCGATATGAAAATTTCACAAGCTGTGATGATGAGTGCGTCCATTCCTTTTTTCTTTCGTCCCGTCATTTGGAAATCCAACGGGTTCAAGAGGTCATATATTGTCGATGGAGCGCTTTTAAGCAATTTTCCCATTTGGCTGTTTGATACGGAGCATCCGCGTTTCCCGACGTTTGGCTTTCGATTTGTAAAAGAAGAAATTGATACAGCCGCTATTATTCCGACCCCGGTCCATTTATTTAAAAGTATGTTTACGACGATGTTGCAAGCTCACGATTTGCGGTATTTGAACGCGGAGACAAAAGAACGAACGGTGCAAATTCCAACGGGGGTGATTACGGCAACGGATTTTGCATTAAAAAAAGAAGAAATTGAGTTTTTATATGAATCTGGTTATACATCCGCCAAGCGCTTTTTAGAAAAATGGGATTTTGAACAGCATAAAATGAATCGGACCGGACGGCAGCTGACAAGAAGAAAGCTCCCGTAACAGGAGCTTTTCTACGGCTGTTTCAAAATGCTGACTTCAACAGCTTCGCCTTTTGCCGGAACGGAATACTGAACGCTTTTGTCTTTTTTGAGCCATGCTTTAACGAGCTGTCCTTTTTTGTATGTTTGATCATCCGAAACTTTTACATAAATAGGCTGTACATCGCTAGAGCCAAGTATTTCTTTGGTTGTATAGTCAAGCGCAGTATCTCGAGGAATGACGTTTGCAATGAGAATTTCATTCTGTTTCACTTCTAAAATTCGCCCTTGAACTAAATAGCCGGCTGGTTTTTTTGACTGCTCGGTGTTTTCAGAACAACCGCTTAAACAAATAAAAAAGAGAAGAAAAAGTGCAGCTGATTGAACGGTAAACTTCATAAAATCTCCTTTCCGTTTCAACATGACTACCATTATAGCGCGTTTGCCCATTTCTTTTCCAGTTTTCAGAGAAAGCAAGAGGTAATCGTTGACGTTATTTCAGCGCTCGTGATATGTTTTAACTCATAAACGCTATTTTTACTAGCAGCCATGCATAGTACGGGAGGTCCTTATATGGATGTTACCTTTTTAACCAATGTTATTCGACATATATTAGAACGAGATAACTTTGTCATTGACTTTGAAGAATCAGACGAACAAAATATTCATTTTTGGCATCGAGACGAGCCGTTTCGCCTTTTTATTTCAGAACAAACGGAGAATTATTTAGTATGGACCGTGTTTGAAAATGAAAAAGAGCAGTGGAGCGGCAAAACATTCCTTCAAGAAGTGACGAATACGTGTAAAGACTGCAGTGATCCAATTGCGCACTGGATTTATAAAGACGGAGGCAAAGCAGGGTATTGCGATCGTTGTCTTCAAACCTTTGGAAATGCGTATTTTACCAATGCTAATGATATCAAGCAAAACCTTCATTTAATTGACAGTTCCATTTGTTTTATTACTGATGAAACAGGGAGCGACTGGTGGATTGCATATGAAGGATTCAAACGAGTAATTGCAAGATTAGAAGAAAATCCCGATCAGAAAGTCAAAATGTACAAGCCTGAATATCCCGTCTTTAAATGGGAAATACATTTTCTAGAGGAAAACAATTCTGCTAGCTTTAAGTTCAAAGATGACTTTGCATCTGGAATTGTACCGAAGGGAAGAATACTCTAACATCCTTGTTATAAGGGTGTTTTTTCTTATAATGGGAAGTTTTTTTAAAAAAATTAATTAATTTAGGTTAAAAAGAAGGAATTAAAGGGTAAAGAGTAGAAGATATATCACTATAGGAAGAATGGGGGAAATAATGATGACAACTACAACAAATTTAACACTGGGGTACAAAATGTACACGATTGATTTTAGCCGTCCAACGCAGTCTAACGAGGCACTGCTTGATTTCTTTAAAGATGTGCAGCACAGACAGGGAAATAACGCAGAAAGTTTTTCTAAAACATTAATGGAAATTGAAGAAATCAAAACAAAATATGTAGATCATGAAATTGTACTGCTGGCTAAATCGCTTGAACAGCAAATAAGCCGCTCAAATGCAGAAAAACTTGAGGTCTGATAATCACCAGAAATGGTCGATTTATCAGACCTTTTTTATTTTTTATTTTTATCGATGTAGCTCTGTCTCCTTGGCTAAAGAGCAGCCAAGGAGACAGAGCTAGGCCTAAGCGTAAGTTGCCCTCCCTTGCGGGCTGTCAACTTACGCTTAGGTGAACCTTTTGGGGTGAAGTCAAGGGGACTGGAATCTGGGAGTGTGGCTTTTAGACTGAAGACAGAATAGGGAGTTTGTTTGGGGCGAAATTAAGAGGATGGGGTATCTGGCAGTATAGTTTTTTAGGCGGAAAAGAGAATTCTGTACATTTTAAAGAATGTTTGATTTTATCAAAAGTTGTAGATGAATAGACTATCAAGTCGTTGGAGGCGTTGTATGGTTGGAATTTGCAGCTGGAAGTGTTCAGTGAGCGGAATAAGTATTGCGAGTGTTTACAGTAAGCAGCCGTCGTGGCAGCGGGAGTGTTATTTGGTGACACCTGGTAAAGTTTATTATGAGTCGTGCTATCAAGGGTACGGAGAGTTTGCGGGAATAGATATTTTTTGTTTGATGAGAGAAAGGGGAGCGGAAAAAGAAGACAGTGAAGGGGGAGCGGCTTTTAAGCCTAAGATTGTGCTGGCGAAGTATTACAGCGGACAGCGTTATGAAGAACTGCCGGAATCAGAGCCGTGTCCGTACGGAGGCTATTTTTTTGAAGGGTGGAAGGAGAAGGGTAGCGAATATACATAAAAGCTGTAGAGATATCTCTACAGCTTGTTATTAACGTCTTGTTTCATCGACAGATTGTTCTAAGTCACTTACTTCTTGCGTAATTGTATTTAATTCTTCTTGCACCGCTTCAGCTTCAAGAACAGGATCTTGAACGATTTCTGTCGTTTCAAGCTCTTCTGCTACAGCCGTTTCTGCAAGCGGCTGTTCTTTAGCAGTGCGCAGAGATTTCACTTTGTTGACAACTTGCGAAGACTGTTCGGAGACTTTTTGTGAAAGACGAGCCGTGCGCTGTTTGAGGTCTTGGCCTTTTGCATATACCGTTTCTTTCACTTGACCTGTTTTAGCAAGTGCTTGATTCGCTCCGTCTTGAATAGAAGCACGCAGCTCTTTTCCTGACTTTGGCGCTACTAGTAAAGCTGTTGTTACACCCACTACGCTACCTACTAGCGTGCCGACTAATAATTCTTTGCTTCCACCTTTTGTTTCTTTACCTACTGTTTCTTTTACGTTTTCTTTTGTCATGACATTTCCTCCTTTTATAATATGTAATATGAAGGGTTTACCATTTTGTTGAATACTTCCTGTAAAACGCAAATGATTCGCTAAAAAAATCTGCAAGTGCCGTCGGACGCTCGTACAGGCTGGTGAAATTTGATTGTATATAGTATTCAACCACCTGACAGAAAAACCTTCTTTTCTGCTATAAAAACAGAAAAAAACTTATCAATAAAATCCGACACAAGAAAACGACAACATTCGTTCTTTGGTAGCATTTTCACTTGAAATTTTATATCATAGAGTGCAAGGAGAATACGTTCTCTTTTTTTAGATGCTGGAGGGATTGAAGAAATGGCTGAATCAAAGTACAGAACGATTTTAGAAGCAAAATCTGGAGAGTTAGAAGCATTAAAAGACAAAGCAATCAAAGACAGCTGGCAGC
>Ga0209147_100518_pt1 | contig 22374 bp, 19 predicted proteins | sample AraplaCol_mLB_r2_FD_184278 | JGI IMG/M metagenome (GOLD analysis project Ga0209147, IMG submission 184278) | Arabidopsis root microbial communities from North Carolina, USA - plate scrape CL_Col_mLB_r2 (SPAdes) (version 2) | ecosystem: Host-associated > Plants > Roots > Endosphere | place: USA... | reverse complement strand
GCACTCAGGGTGAAAGCGCAGAGCAGCGCCAGCAGGGCGCGCTTCATTCGGCAGCCTGACTTGCGATCGCGGTCGCGAGCCATGCAGGCAGGGCGGCGGGGTCGATCGTTTCCACCCGATGCAGTTCGATCGACAGGCCAAGGTCGGGCAGGGCGGCGCGCTGACGCTTTTCGTCGGCCTGCGCGAGCGGCACGGCGATCAGCCGCCGGTTCACCTTGTTGCGATAATGCATGCGGGCGGTATTCTCCTGACCCACATAGCATCCCTTGTCATAATCGACGCCCTGCAATTCCTCCGCATTGGTTTCCAGCCAGAGCGTCTGGTCCTGCCCCAGTTCGCCCGCGCCCTCGAATATGCCGAGCGACAGGCGATGGGCACGGAATGCAGCGGAAGCATCCCCCGCATCGGCCGGCGCAAGCCAACGGTGGCCGAGCGCGGGAAGGCGCGGGTCGAATGGCCGATCGGCCGCATCGGTCGCCCAGTGGACGGCCAGATCGTCAACACGGGCGATCACCACCTTGCGGCGCAGGCGATAGAGGGTCAGGCGCTTGGCGAGTATATCGGCCTGCGCGGCTTCGCAGTCGATCAGCACGTCATCGCCATCCGCCCACAGGAAGAAATCGAACAAGGCCTTGCCCTGCGGCGTCAGCAGTGCGGTCCAGCGCGGTTCGCCCTCCGCCAGTTTCAGCACATCGCGGGTCAATAGTCCCTGAAGGAAGGGCTTGGCCTCTTCCCCGGAAATTCTCAGGATCGCGCGGTCGGTCAGGTTGGTGCCAGTCATGGCCCCTAAGTAGGACTGCCGCGCGCCTAAGCCAAGCCTTATGCCGTCGCCATTCTGTTGCGCCGTGCGGTGGCGATACCGTCGCTGGCAAAGAGGATCAGGCCGACCCAGATCAGTCCGAAACTGGCCATCTGGCCGCCGCTCAGCTTCTCGCCGAACAGCAGCACGCCGCTCAGAAACTGAAGCGTGGGGGCAAGATATTGCATCAGGCCCAGCGTCGACATGGGCAGGCGCTGGGCAGCGATGGCGAACAACACCAACGGCACGGTGGTTACGGCGCCAGAGATGATCAGCAACGCCGTGGTCGGCACATCCTGACCAAAGCCGGTGCCGCCATGGCTGAGTTCCCAGAGCAGATAGGCGATAGCGAGCGGGGTCAGCAGCGTGGTTTCGACGCCCAGACCGGTCATCGGTGCGACCGGCGTCAGCTTACGCAGCAGGGCGTAAAAGGCGAAGCTGAACGCTAGCGACAGGCTGATCCACAAGGTCGTCAACGCCGAAGCGGCCAGGATGGCGACGCCGATCGATGCCACGGCGATCGCCAGCATCTGCGGCCGGCGCAGCTTTTCCTTGAGGACCAGCACGCCCAGCACGACATTGACCAACGGGTTGAGGAAATAGCCCAGGCTCGCTGCGACGATATGGCCTTCATTGACGGCCCAGACATAGGTCACCCAGTTGATGCCGATCATGATCGCCGAACCCGCCAGCGGCAGGACCAGCCGGCGGTCGCGCAGCGCGGCGACAAAGGCCGGCAACCCCTTGCGCATCGCCAAGATGGCCAGGATCAACAGCAGCGACCAGAGGATGCGCTGGGTCACGATCTCCACCGGATCGACATGGTGTAACAGGCGAAAGAAGAGCGGCAGCAGACCCCACAGGCCATAGCAACCCAGTGCCGCCAGCAACCCCTTACGCGCTTCGGGATGTTCCTGTGTCAGAAGATGCCTCCGCCCAGGAAGAGCCGCAACGCGCCAAAGGCCGCAACGATCAGGCAGAAATTCTGGCCGCCCTTCTTCGATGACATCAAGCCGATGAACGCCCCGAACAGGGCCAGTGGGATCAGGATCCAGTTGAGCGCCCCCAAAAACGGAAACACCGCCGGGATCATGAGGACAAGGGTGACAAGGCCGATAAAGCCTGACAGGATATTGAGCATGGGCCGACCATGGCCGTTCATCTGTCCCAGAGCAAGACAGTGGGACAAGGCCAGTCGATCCTGGCTGGCCACCTGCGCAAAAAATCTGCAGATTCACCAATAGTCCTAACGCAATATTAACCTTTGCTCTTCAGGGCTTGTTTACGAAGGAGTGAAGGATGGCGCGTTTCCGGTCTGTTGGCATGATATCCCTGGTTCTGGCGCTCGCCGCCTGTGGCAAGGGGGACAAGGATGCCAATCTTGCGTCGCTCGACGCGCAACTGACCGACAATGCAACCGATCCGGCGCTGAAAGGCGCGCTGGCCGATCCGATCGTGGTCGATCCGCAACTGGTGGGCCAGTCCAATCGCAATGCGGTGCGGACGGCCGACAAGCCTGCCAATGGGGCGGTGCCGGTCCTGAGCGGCGACGCCGGCGCGGCGCAGGCGCAGGCGGTCAAGCTGGCGGGCGGCAAGCTACTGAGCGCACCGGCCGCGACGCAGGGCGAAGCATTGGCCTCTACCGTGACGCTGGGCGCGGTCGCGCGGGAAGGCGCGGGCAAGGGGAATTGCGCCAAGAAACTGAATTACGGCACGCAATGGGCGCAACGCATGCCCGAACCCTTCACCCTTTACCCCGGCGCGCAACTGACCGAGGCGGCTGGCGCGCAGGTGGACGGCTGCACATTGCGGGCGGCGAGCTTCGTGACTGCCGTGCCGCGCCAGGGCGTGATGGATTATTATTACACGCTGGCGCGCCGTGCCGGATATGATGGCGAGCACAAGATTTTGGGCGGCGACCATGTGCTGGGCGGTACGCGCGGCGCCGATGGCAGCGCCTATTTCATCCTGTTCACAGACGCGCCGGGCGGCAAGACCAGCGTGGACATCATTGCGGACAACGGGCGGTAAGGCGGTTTTGCGACAGCGAGTTGGACAGGTGTTTGGGATTGCACGGCTTTAACATGCTGTAATGGCTTTGCTTTTTTCGGGCCTCTGATAAAGCTGCCATGCATTTTACCTATTTGCCTTTGTTATCAAAGGCTTATTGTAAAATCCTTCAGTGCCGAAAGAATAAAGTGACCGACGCGACATGGTTGACGCGTGTGTTGCCGGCGCGCTGATTTACCAACTGGTTGAGATAGCCCACCTCCAGCGTCGATGCGCCGGGCAGGCCGATTTCCGCGCCGACGAAGCTGCGTAGCTGGTCGAAGCCGCTGCGCGCGCCCCAATCCGTATCGTTGAGGGCGGCGAATCCTTCCGCATAGACCAAAGCGTTGACGGCATCGCTGCCCGGCTTGAGCGGCTTTTCGTACCGCAGCATTTCGCGCAGGCGCCATCCCATATCGTCGCCGTTCGAGCGCCAACGCTGCTCCAGACGGGTGCGAGATGAGAGTTCGCCACCCCAGGGCTTACCCAGCGTCCAGCTCAATTGCTGGAAACTGCGCTCCTCATTGATATCCTTGCCGCCCTCGATCGGCACGACGACATGGGCATAGCCCTGATAGACGGTCATAGTGGGCGAGAGTTTCCAGCCCAGCGCGCCGCGAAACAGCGACTGGTCGACGCGCGACATCCCATCGCCGATCCGCGGCTGGATTTCCGCGAAATAGACCAGTTCGTCCTTGATCGATCCCATCGCGGTCAGGTTGAGCCAGAATTGCTCGTCTTCGCTGGTCGCCGCGCCGGCGGGGCTCGAAAGGAGGGCGAGGCAGGCGGAAAAGCAGGCAGCAAGGCGGCGCATGATGGTCCTTGGGACAGGAGAAAGTGCCTGTCCCCATAATGCGCGCGCATTGCTATCCCGTTTCCCGGCTGTGAGTTTGTGTCCGGCGCAAGCCTGCTTTGTGCGCTGCGGCCGGGATCAGGTGATGACGCTGGGCTTGTCCATGCCGGTATAGCCGCTGATATCGGCGACCTCCTGCGCAGCGGCGATCAGCGGCGCAAGGGCCTCGCCCGTCTCCAGTCCCAGATCGCCATCCGGCCCGACATAGCGTTCGATATAGACACGCAGCGTCGCGCCCTCGGTGCCAGTGCCCGACAGACGGAACACGACGCGCGATCCGTCCTCGAACAAGATGCGCACGCCCTGATTGCGGCTGACCGACTGATCGGTCGGGTCGGTATAGGCGAAATCGTCGGCGCTCTTCACCGTACCGCCGCTATTGCCGGTGCCGGGCAGGGTAGCGAGCGCTCCGCGCAGCGCCGCCATCAGCGCGTCAGCCTTGTCCTTGGCGATCGCTTCATAATCGTGGCGGGCATAGTAGTTGCGGCCATAGGTGGCCCAATGATCGGCCATGATCGCAGCAACGCTCTGCTGCCGCACGGCCAGAATGTTGAGCCAGAGCAGAACGGCCCAGATGCCATCCTTTTCGCGCACATGGTCGGACCCGGTGCCCGCGCTTTCCTCACCGCAGATGGTCGCCATGCCGGCGTCCAGAAGGTTGCCGAAGAATTTCCAGCCGGTCGGCGTTTCATAGAGCGGCGCGCCCAGCTTTTCCGCGACCCGGTCGGCTGCGCCGCTGGTCGGCATGGAGCGCGCGATGCCCTTGAGCCCAGCCTTATAGCCCGGCGCCAGATGGGCGTTGGCGGCCAGCACGGCGAGCGAATCCGACGGCGTCACATAGCTGTGCCGGCCTATGATGAGGTTGCGGTCGCCGTCGCCGTCCGACGCTGCGCCGAAATCTGGCGCGTCGGCGGCCATCATCCGGTCGTATAATTGCTTGGCGTGGACCAGATTGGGGTCGGGATGGTGATGGCCGAAATCGGGCAGCGGAGTGCCATTCATCACCGTGCCAGCCGGGGCGCCGAGGCGACGCTCGAAAATCTCCACCGCATAGGGGCCGGTGACCGCGCTCATGCTGTCGAAGGCAAGGGTGAAGCCGCCGGCGATCTGCGCGCGGATGGCGGAGAAATCGAACAGGCTTTCCATCAGTTCGGCATAGGCGGTGACGGGATCGACCACTTCGACGGTCATGTCGCCCAGCTGGCTGGTGCCGATCGCGTCGATATCGACATCGGCGGCTTCCAGGATTTTGTAGCTGTCGATCACCAGCGATCGCGCGGCGATGGCATCGGTCACCTTTTCCGGTGCCGGACCGCCATTGCCGATATTATATTTGATGCCGAAATCCTCGTCCGGGCCGCCGGGATTGTGGCTGGCTGACAGGACGAGGCCGCCAAAGGCGCCGGCAGAGCGGATCAGGTGCGATGCGGCGGGGGTGGACAGGATGCCGCCCTGACCCACGATGACGCGACCAAAGCCGTTGGCGGCGGCCATTTTCAGCACGATCTGGATGACTTCGCGGTTGAGATAGCGTCCGTCGCCGCCCACGACCAGCGTTTCGCCGACAAAGCCGTCGAGGCTGTCGAACACCGACTGGACGAAATTTTCCGCATAATGGGGCTGCTGGAAGATGCGGACCTTCTTGCGCAGGCCGGACGTGCCAGGCTTCTGGTCATTGAACGGCGTCGTCGAAACAGTCTGAATCACCCGAAATCCCCTGAACTGCATTTCAGGCGCCTTATGGCCCGGCAATGTTGCACTGCGCAATCCAGTTGCGACATCCTGGCAGGGTGATGTCAGTCTATATCGAGCGGCATAGATAGCAGGGTGTTCCCCGGCGAAGGCCGGGGCCCAGTTTCAGCGTCTCATCTGGACCCCGGCCTTCGCCGGGGAACGCCGTGATTGGTCCGTTGAGCCATTGTCATGGCGGTTGGGTAAAGATGTTTCGGCCGTTCAATCCGCCAGGCGGCGGGCGATCTCGTTCATGAAGCGGACGTCGTCATTCTTCGCCAGCCATTCGGCTTCGGCACTGGTCGCGCCCAGCATGTCGGCCAGCGCGTCCATTTCGCTCTTGGCATAATTGCCCAGCACATAGCCATGGACCTTGTCCTTATGCCCCGGATGGCCGATGCCGATCCGCACCCGGCGAAAATCATTGCCGATATGCGCGTCGGTGGACCGCAACCCGTTGTGCCCGGCATTGCCGCCGCCGCGCTTCACCTTCACCTTCATGGGCACGAGGTCGAGCTCGTCGTGGAAGACGGTGACGTCCTGCGGCGTCAGCTTGTAGAAGCGCATCGCTTCGCCGATCGAACGGCCGCTTTCGTTCATGAAGGTGGCGGGTTTGAGCAGGATGATTTTATCGGTGCCGATCCGACCTTCCTGAACCCAGCCCTGGAACTGCTTCTTGGGTGGGGAGAAGCGATGCATGTCCGCGATCAGGTCCGCGACCATGAAGCCGACATTGTGCCGGTGCATCGCATATTGCTGTCCCGGATTGCCCAGGCCCGCCCAGATCTGCATCGAAATCCTCCAGAAAAGCAAAACCCCGCCCGAGCGTGGCTCGAACGGGATTTCGCAAATAGCTTAAAGCTGGAAAAGGCTTATTCGCCTTCCGCTTCGGCCTCAGCTTCGCCTTCGGCGCTCTTGAGAGCCGAAGGAGCGACGACAGTCGCGATGCTGAAATCGGTGTCGGCATGCAGGGCCGTGGTGCCCTTGGGCAGGGTCACAGCGCTGATGTGCAGCGAATCGCCGACTTCCAGGCCGGTCAAGTCGACCACCACTTCGTCGGGGATGTTGGCGGCGTCGACGACCAGTTCGATGTCATGCGCCACGACGTTGAGCACGCCGCCCTTCTTCAGGCCCGGCGATGCGTCTTCATTTTCGAAGCGCACCGGCACATGGACGTGAACGGTGGCATGTTCCGAAACGCGCAGGAAATCGGCGTGCAGCGGACGGTCGGTGACGGGGTGGAAGGCCACGTCCTTGGCGAGCGTGCGGACGGTCTTGCCGCCGACTTCGACCATGATGACCGAATTGAAGAAGTGGCCGGTGCCGAGCTGCTTGTTGAGGAGCTTTTCCTCGACATGGATCGACAGGGGTTCTTCGTTCATTCCATAGATGACGGCGGGTACGCGGCCCTCACGGCGGAGGGCGCGGGAGGCTCCCTTGCCTGCCCGATCGCGTGCCTCGGCCGACAGCGTAAGCTGCTCGCTCATTGCGTGTCTCCAAAAGCAAAATTGATACAATTTCCCGCCACGCCTCCAGGGATGACCATCGCGGGAACGCGGCCCTTTAGCAGGAAATGGCGGAAAGGCAAGGGGTGGGCGTGGTTGTAATCTCCAGCCTCCGTTCGTCCTGAGCCTGTCGAAGGACGGATGCGCGAACGTCTGCCCGCGTGCTTCGACAAGCTCAGCACGAACGGAGGTGGTGCTGGAGGTTATTGCACCCGCGTGATCGTGTACCCCTGCGTCTTCAGCAACTCGATCAGATTTTCGCGCCCGGTCAAATGCCCGGCGCCCACCGCGATGAAGGGGCGGCCCTTCATCGGTTCGATCGCCTTCACCCAATCGCGATTGCGGGCGACCAGGATCGCTTCCTCAACCACCGGGTCGGGCTGCTCGCCGACCTTGTCTTCCTTGGCGATCGCCTCCATGTCGCCCTTCGACCAGGCGGTGAGGATGCGATCGTACAGTGCCTTCATCCCCTTGGCCTCATGCACGGTCTGCACCAGCAGCGCGGACTGCGCGGTTTCAGGCAGCGTGTCGAACGCCGCGAATTGCCGCTCCACCGTCTCAAGCCCGCCGATCGGCTTTTTGGCTTTCTTGTACGTCTCGATCAGCACCGGCTCCACGCCGTCGCTCTGGCTGACGCCCAGACCCTGCTGGCTGGCGGCGGACAGCAGCATCGCGGCGGCCCAGCTTTCATAGCCGGACAGCAGCTGGCTGTTCGTGCCGCCATCGGCCATCGCCTTCCTCAGCGCCGCCTTCTCGCCATCGGGCACCCGCTTTTCCAGCGGCGGCAAGCCGGGGCTGCGGCCCATTTTCTCGAACAGGCCCAGCGTCTTCTGCTCGTCCTGCAAATCGGCCGCTTCCAATATCAGCCGGTCGGACGCGCCCATCGCCTCCTTGATCGCCGGTGTATCCCACGCGACGCCCTTGGGCAGGACATGGATGGTGCCGAACAGCCAGCCGTTCAGCTCGCCGCGCTGCACCTGCCACAGGGCAGGGCCGCCCTCGACCTTAGCCACCGGCTTGCTGTCCTGACCGCAAGCCGCGACCAATGTTAGAGCAAATAGCGCCAGCAGGCGGGTCGCGATGCGCATCATGGCTTGACCTTCTTCATCCGCTTGGCCTGGACGCCCAGCGCCTTGAGCTGTTCCTGCACGCTGCCCTTGCCGGCCAGATGGCCCGCGCCGACCGCCACGAAGACGGTACCCGGCTGCTCCAGCCGCGCCTTGATCCACTTCGCCCAATTGGCGTTGCGCCCGGTCAGCAGCACCTGTGCCAGTTCCGGCGTGGCCTCCAGCGACTCGTTCATCGATGCGGCCAGCTTGTCGGGCTGCCCCGCCTGCCAATAGCGCAGCAGGTCGCCAAATTCCTTTTCCATGTCCGGCAGGCCGTCGACCGTTGCATTCAGGAACTGCAATTGCTGCTCCATCGGCAGGCTGGCGAAAAAGCCGACCTGCTGCTCCACCGTCTCCAGCGCTTCGACCTTCTTGCCAGCGCCGGTGACGGCGCTGCGCAGGATCTTTTCCGCGCCCAGATCATTCTTGTAGCCCAGCTTCTCCAGTGGCGCGACCGACAGGGCCATGCCGCTCATCCACGGATTGAACATGTCGAATGTCCGCCAGGGCAGGCCGTTCGCATCCATCGCCGCCTGATATTTCGTCCGCGCATCCGGCGTCAGTCGATCCGACAGCTTCACCCCGTCCTTCGCCATCGCCAGACCCGCCATGGTCGCGCCGATCGCATTGGGATCGTCCGGCTCGATAATCTCCAGCACCAGCGTATCGGCCCGGTCGAAAGCGCGCTTCACGTCGCCATGGAACCAGTCGATATCGGGCTTCATCACATGGACGGTGCCGAACAGATAGATGGTCGTGTCATCATCCTTCACCTGCCACAGGGCAGGGGTCGCGGTTTCAGCCGTGCGGGCCTGCGCGACGCCGCCGATCATCAGCAGCGCGGCACTGAACGCACGGAACAGGGTGGGGAGCATCTTCATGCCTCCTTCAATGGGGAGCATGCGGCGTCAGGGCAAGCCGCTTAACCCTGTTTCCCGCCGCTTTTCCTTGACCATGGCCATGCCATGCGCCAAGGCGCGCGACATTCTAGATAGCAATTTTTGAGGACTATCCGTGGCCGAAGGCAAAGTGCTTTCCTTCCAGGACTTGATCCTGACCCTGCATGCCTATTGGGGGAAGCAGGGATGCGTCATCCTTCAGCCGCTCGACATGGAAGTCGGCGCGGGCACCTTCCACCCCGCGACCACGCTGCGGGCGCTCGGACCGAACGCCTGGAACGCCGCCTATGTGCAGCCCAGCCGCCGCCCGACCGATGGCCGCTATGGCGAAAATCCCAACCGGCTTCAGCATTATTACCAATATCAGGTGATCATGAAGCCGTCCCCGGCGAACCTTCAGGAACTCTATCTGGGTTCGCTGGTGGAAATCGGCATCGATCCGCTGGTCCACGACATCCGCTTCGTCGAGGATGACTGGGAAAGCCCGACGCTGGGCGCCTGGGGCCTGGGCTGGGAAGTGTGGTGCGACGGCATGGAAGTCACCCAGTTCACCTATTTCCAGCAGATGGGCGGCTATGACTGCAAGCCGGTCGCGGGTGAACTGACCTACGGCCTCGAACGGCTCGCCATGTATATTCAGGGCGTCGACAGCGTCTATGACCTCAAGTTCAACGATGCGGGCGTTACCTATGGCGACGTGTTCCTCGAAAACGAGAAGCAGATGTCGAAATGGAATTTCGAGGTTGCCGACACCGAAAAACTGTTCCGCTGGTTCAAGGATTGCCGTGCGGAATATGACCAGTGCATCGAAAATGGCGTGCCGCTGGCGGCCTTCGAGCAGGCGATCAAGGCCAGCCACACCTTCAACCTGCTTCAGGCGCGCGGCGTGATCTCCGTGCAGGAACGTGCCAGCTATATGGGCCAGGTGCGCGACATGGCGAAGGGTAGCTGCGAAAAGTGGATGGACGTGAACGGGTGGGCCGCGTGATGACCAAGTTTAGATCCGTCATCCCAGCGAAGGCTGGGATCTCAGGCGATGTGGCGCTCCGTTCGATTGCGGCCCCAGCCTTCGCTGGGGCTTCGGAGGAAATCGCATGACTGATTTCCTCCTTGAAATCCGCTGCGAAGAAATTCCGGCGCGCATGCAGTTGAAGGCCTCCGACGACCTCGCCCGCCTCTTCACCGAGGAGCTGGCCAAGGCCGGCCTGAAGCCCGCGTCGATCGACAGCTTCGTGACGCCCCGCCGTCTAGCGCTGATCGCGCGCGACCTGCCGCTGGAAACGGCGGCCGTCAGCGAAGAGTTCAAAGGCCCGCGCACCAGCGCCCCGGCGCAGGCGCTGGAAGGCTTCCTGCGCAAGACCGGCCTTCGCCAAGACCAGTTGGAAGATCGCGACGGCGTGTGGTTCGCCGTGGTGAACAAGCCCGGCCGCGCGACCGCCGATGTGCTGGCCGAAGCTGTCCCCGCCGTCATCCGCGCCTTCCCCTGGCCCAAGTCGATGCGCTGGGGCGCGGCCAGCCAGACGACCGAAAGCCTGCGCTGGGTCCGGCCCCTCAAGGGGATCGTCGCGATCCTGGGTGAAGAACTGGTCGATATCGCGGTGGAGGATGTGCGGTCTGGCTATGCCACGCTTGGCCATCGCTTCCACCATGCCGGGGAAATCACCATCGGCGGCGCGGACGACTATGTCGAAAAGCTGCGCGCCTGCCATGTGATCGTCAGCCATCAGGAACGGCAGGCGATCATCGCGGCAAAGGCCGACGAAGCCGCTGCCGCGCATGGCTATAGCGTGATCGAGGACAAGGGGCTGATCGCGGAAAATGCGGGGCTGACCGAATGGCCGGTGCCGCTGCTGGGCGATTTCGACCCGGCCTTCCTTGAGGTGCCGCCTGAAGTCATTCAGCTGACCCTCCGGATCAACCAGAAATATTTCGTGCTGCGTGATGGCGATGGCAAGCTGGCGCCCGCCTTCATCTGCACCGCCAATATCGAGGCGAAGGATGGCGGCGCGGCGATCATCGCCGGCAACCGCAAGGTGCTGGCCGCGCGCCTGAGCGACGCCCGCTTCTTCTGGGAGCAGGACCGCAAGACGCCGCTGGCGGATCATGCGCTGAAGCTGGAACGCATCACCTTCCACGAAAAGCTGGGCACTGTCGCCGACAAGGTGGAGCGGGTCGCCAAGCTGGCCCGCTGGCTGGTGGAAGAGGGGATCGTTGCCCCCACCACAACCGTCACCCCCGCGAAGGCGGGGGTCGCAGGCGACAGCGCGCCGACGCCTGAGATGCCAGCCTTCGCTGGCATGACGAAGGAAGAGTTGGCCGACCTCGCCGAACAGGCCGCTCGCCTGGCCAAGGCGGACCTCGTCACCGAAATGGTCGGCGAATTCCCCGAATTGCAAGGCGTGATGGGCGGCTATTACGCCCGAGCCGAACGCCTGCCGGATGCCATGGCCGACGCTATCCGCGACCATTACAAGCCGGTCGGGCAGGGCGATGATGTGCCGACTGCGCCGGTGACGGTGGCGGTGAGTTTGGCGGACAAGCTGGATACGTTGGCTTGTTTCTTCATAGCTGATCTTCCCCCAACCGGGTCAAAAGATCCTTTTGCATTGAGGCGTGCTGCTATTGCGGTGATTGAATTACTAAGTCGCAATGATTTGCGTACTCGACTCAGCTTGCCAATTCATTTGGGGATGGCTCGTGCCGCGGGTCGTGTTGTGGGTTACGAATGGTTTAAAAAGCTTGAAAATCTAGCTAAAGCCAGAAGTGATGGGGGTGATCCCATGACCCAGGAAGAGTATATAAATACACAGGCGCAATTTACGCAGCGAGCAACCTCTCAAGAAGAACTAGACAAGTTTTCTGCGCGCGCGGGAGACAAGGCTGACAAGCTTCTCGATTTCTTCGCCGATCGCCTCAAGGTCCAGCAGAAGGAAGCGGGCGTCCGCCACGACCTGATCGACGCCGTGTTCGCGCTGGGCGGCGAGGATGATCTCGTCCGGCTGCTCGCCCGTGTGAAGGCACTTCAGTCCTTCGTCGCGACCGACGACGGCGTGAACCTGCTCGCAGGGTACAAGCGCGCCGCCAATATCCTCAAGAAGGAAGCGCCTGATCTTTCCGTCACCCCAGCTAAGGCTGGGGTCGCAGGCGATGGCGCGCTGCCTCATGAGACCCCAGCCTTCGCTGGGGTGACGAAAGGGGAACTGTCCTACACGCCCGAACATGCCGAAGCTGACCTGCTCGCCGCGCTCGACATAGCGGAGCCCCAAGCGGCGCAGGCTGTTGCGGCCGAGGATTTCGAGGGCGCCATGGCCGCGCTTGCCACGCTTCGCGCGCCGATCGACGCCTTCTTTGAAAGCGTCACGGTCAACGACGCCGATCCGGCGAAGCGCACGACTCGCCTCGCGCTGCTGGCGCGGGTGCGTGCTGCGGTGCACAACGTGGCGGACTTTTCGAAAATTACGGGATAAGGACATTAAATTCCGAAATGAATGGGAAATATGCGAAGTTAAGCGCGTTATCTCCTATTCTATTCTATCTTAAATCGCTATTTGCGACATTATTATTGCATCGCACAACACGGCAATCAGTGCAGGGAGAGCCGGATCTATGGTTACGACGGAAGAGGCCATCATGAACAGCACCGCGACCCGCTATGTCTATCGTTTCGGCGGCGGCGTGGACGATGGCGGTCAGGGCGACCGCAATCTGCTGGGCGGCAAGGGCGCCAATCTGGACGGCATGGCGGCGATCGGCCTGCCGGTGCCGCCGGGCTTCACCATCACGACGGACATGTGCACCCGCTATTATGTGGACGGTGGCAAATATCCCGAAAGCCTGAACGCCGAAGTCGCCAATGGCATCGCGCATATCGAGGGCATCACCGGCAAGCGTTTCGGCGATGCCGCCGATCCGCTGTTGGTGTCGGTCCGTTCGGGTGCGCGCGCGTCGATGCCCGGCATGATGGACACCGTCCTCAACCTCGGCCTCAACGACGAAACCGTGATCGGCCTGGCCAACACCTCGGGCGACGAGCGTTTCGCCTGGGACAGCTATCGCCGTTTCATCCAGATGTATTCGGACGTCGTGCTGGAACTGGACCATGGCGCGTTCGAGGAAGCGCTCGAAATCGCCAAGGAAGATAATGGCTATACGCTCGATACCGAGCTGACCGCCGACGACTGGAAGACGCTGGTCGCCGAATATAAGGCGCTGGTCCAGAAACTGTGGAACAAGCCCTTCCCGCAGGATGTGCATGACCAGCTGTGGGGCGCGATTTCGGCCGTGTTCGGCTCCTGGCAGTCGGAGCGTGCGAAGGTATATCGCCGCCTCAACAACATCCCCGGCGAATGGGGCACCGCCGTCAATGTGCAGGCGATGGTGTTCGGCAATATGGGTGAGACGTCGGCCACCGGCGTCGCCTTCACGCGCGATCCGTCGACCGGCGAAAACGCCTATTATGGCGAATATCTGATCAACGCGCAGGGTGAGGATGTCGTCGCCGGCATCCGCACCCCGCAATATCTGACGCTGGCCGCGCGCGAGCGGGCAGGGGCCAAGCCGCTGTCGATGGAAGAGGCGATGCCGGAAACCTATGCCGAACTGGCGAAGGTGTTCGAAATCCTCGAAACCCATTATCGCGACATGCAGGACATCGAATTCACGGTGCAGCAGGGCAAGCTGTGGATGCTGCAAACCCGTTCGGGCAAGCGCACCGCCAAGGCCGCGCTGAAAATGGCCGTGGATATGGCGCATGAGGGCCTCATCACCGAAGAAGAAGCCGTCGCCCGCGTCGATCCCGCCGCGCTGGACCAGCTGCTTCACCCGACCCTCGATCCCAGCGCGCCGCGCGATGTGCTGACCAAGGGCCTGCCGGCCTCGCCGGGCGCCGCATCGGGCCTGATCGTGTTCGACGCCGACACTGCGGAGCGCCGCGCCGAACTGGGCGACGCCGTCATCCTCGTCCGTGTCGAAACTTCGCCGGAAGATATTCACGGCATGCACGCGGCCAAGGGCATCCTGACCGCGCGTGGCGGCATGACCAGCCACGCCGCCGTCGTGGCGCGTGGCATGGGTCGTCCCTGCGTCTCGGGCGCTGGCGGCATTTCGATCGACGGCAAGACCAAGATCCTGCGCGTGGGCGGTCGTGAGTTGAAGGAAGGGGACATCCTGACCATCGACGGGTCGACTGGCGAAGTGATGGCCGGCGAAGTGCCGACGGTTCAGCCCGAATTGGCCGGTGATTTCGGCACGTTGATGGTGTGGGCGGACAAGGTTCGTCGCCTCAAGGTGCGCGCCAACGCTGAAACGCCGCAGGACTGTAAGGTCGCGCGCGAATTCGGCGCGGAAGGCGTGGGCCTGTGCCGGACCGAACATATGTTCTTCGACGCGGCGCGCATCACCGCCGTCCGCGAAATGATCCTGGCCGACAGCGAGAAGGGCCGCCGCGTAGCGCTCGACAAGCTGCTGCCCGAACAGCGGGACGATTTCGCACAGATCTTCATGGTGATGGCCGGCCTGCCGGTCACCATCCGCCTGCTCGATCCGCCGCTGCACGAATTCCTGCCGCATGGCGAAGCGGAGTTCGAGGAAGTGGCGAAGGGGGCTGGCGTCAGCGTCGATACGCTCAAGCGGCGCGCCGCCGAACTGCATGAATTCAACCCGATGCTGGGGCATCGCGGTTGCCGCCTGGGCGTGACCTATCCCGAAATCTACGAGATGCAGGCGCGCGCCATCTTCGAAGCGGCGCTGATCGTGAAGGCGCGGGGCGGCGAAGCGCCGATCCCGGAAATCATGATCCCGCTGGTCGCCACGCGCAAGGAACTGGAGCTGATGAAGGCGATCGTCGATCGCGTTGCAGCCGAAGTGTTCGAAGAACAGGGCAACAGCGTCGACTATCTGGTCGGCACCATGATCGAACTGCCGCGCGCAGCGTTGAAGGCCGGTGAGATCGCCGAAGTCGGGGAGTTCTTCTCGTTCGGCACCAACGACCTGACGCAGACGACGATCGGCATCAGCCGCGACGATGCTGGCCGGTTCCTGACGCAATATGTGGACAAGGGCATCTTCGCCCGCGATCCCTTTGTCAGCATCGATGTGGAAGGCGTGGGCGAACTGATCGAACTGGCGGCGGAACGCGGTCGCAAAACCCGTCCGGGCATCAAGCTCGGCATCTGCGGCGAACATGGTGGCGATCCGGCTTCGATCGCCTTCTGTGAGCAGACCGGCCTCGATTATGTCTCGGCATCGCCCTACCGCGTGCCGATCGCTCGCCTCGCTGCGGCGCAGGCCGCGCTCGCGAAGAAGTGATATGAAAAGGGCGGGGCATCAAACCCTGCCCTTTTTTCCTTTTGGCTAAGCCTATTTAGCCGAACAGGCCGCGCTTGCGGCCATGCGCGAGATCATCGGCCTGCTTGCGCCAATCTTCATGGGTGATGGTGCCAGGCTTCAGGCCCAGACGCGCCTCCAGCGTGGCTTCCTGCTCGGCATTGAGCGCGGCGATCTGGCCATAGCGATGATAGCCAGCCTCGTTCAACGCAACCTCCTGCGCCTGACTGACCCCGCTGATCCGGCTCAGATCGTCGCGGCCATGCACCGCGCCCGCAACCGCCGTGGCGGTGCCAGCGCCGATCGGCCCGGTCGACTGCCGCTCCAGTTCCGCGATGCGGGCATTGGACGCCTCGATCCGCGTGTCGCGATCCTTGATCGCCTGGCGATGGGCAATCTGCTCGTCACGCCACAGTCGACGATATTTACCGCGACCGCTCATCATCAGGCCCAGCAGCCAGCCGATCACCAGTGCAATCAGCAGCAGCGCCGCCTCGTTCAGATTGAAGCTCATCATCGAATCCTCCTGACCGCATCAACGAAAAACGGGGGTTAAAAGTTGCCGGGCCATAAAAGTGCAAGAAAGGGAAAAAAGGGGCTTGCCCAATCTGCTAAGCGCTTCTATCTGCGCCTCTCCAACGCACCCGTAGCTCAGCTGGATAGAGCATCAGACTACGAATCTGAGGGTCGGACGTTCGAATCGTTCCGGGTGCACCATTGGAAACATCGTGATAGGTTTTGGCTTCAAGCCTTTGCCTTTGCATAGAAAAGTGCACCCGTAGCTCAGCTGGATAGAGCATCAGACTACGAATCTGAGGGTCGGACGTTCGAATCGTTCCGGGTGCACCATTCTCCCTGCGGTGGAGAAAAATCAGGCGGCGAAAGCCGCCTTTTTCTTTGCCCTCACGCCATGGCCAGCGCGACCATCGCGTCGATATCGACATGCGCTTCGAGCAGCGCGGCAACCTCATCCAGCGCATCCTCGACCGACTGGTCATAGTCCGCACCGGTCGATTGACCGCCCAGCCGTTGTAACAGGGCATCGCGCAGGGCGGTGCTGCCCAGCAGGCCATGGACATAGCTGCCCATCACCCTCCCGTCGCGACTGATCGCGCCATCCGGCCGTGCGCCATCAAGCAGCGCGAAGGGCCGCTCGCAGTCGGGACCGGCAGTGGCGCCCATATGCATTTCATAGCCGCCAAAATCGGCATCCAGCGCGCGGCCCCGCACCTGCTCCAGCGTCTTGCCGGCCGACAGCCGCGTGTCCACGTCGAGCAGGCCCAGCCCCGCGACCGATCCCGCCGGCCCCTCCAGCCCATCGGGGTCGGCGATGGTCCGCCCCAGCATCTGATAGCCGCCACACAGGCCCAGCACGGCCCCACCGCGCCGATGATGGGCGCGAATGTCGATGTCCCATCCCTGCGCCACCAGCGCGCGCATATCGGCAATGGTCGCCTTCGATCCCGGCAGTATCACGAGCGCCGCGTCGCCGGGAATGGCCTGACCGGGGCCGATCATGCGCAGGTCGATGCCCGGCTCCAGCTTGAGCGGGTCGAGATCGTCGAAATTGGAAATGCGCGGCAGGACCGGGCAAGCGACGACCAGCGGCGCGGCAGAGGAGAATATCCGCCGCTCCAGCACAACCGCATCCTCGCTGGGCAGGCGGGCAACGGCGTCCAGCCATGGCACCACGCCAAAGCCACGCCAGCCCGACAGCGCCTCGATCTGGCGATAGCCATCCTCGAACAGGGCCGGGTCGCCACGGAATTTGTTGATCAGGAAACCTTGGATCATCGCCGCATCGTCCGGGTCGATCACCGTGCGGGTGCCGACCACCGCCGCGATCACGCCGCCACGGTCGATATCGCCCACCAGAATGACGGGAAGGTTGGCAGCGCGCGCGAAGCCCATATTGGCGATGTCGCCGCCGCGCAGGTTGATTTCGGCCGGCGACCCGGCACCTTCGACAACGACGATGTCGCACTGGCCGCGCAACCGGTCGTAGCTTTCCAATACGGCGCCCAGCAACTGTCCCCGCGCGCTGCGGAAATTGCCGGAGCCCAGCGTCCCACGCACCTGGCCATGGACGATCAATTGCGATGTGCGATCGGCCTGCGGCTTCAGCAGCACCGGGTTCATGTCCGTATGCGGCGCCACGCCGCAGGCGATGGCCTGCAAGGCCTGCGCCCGGCCGATCTCGCCCCCGTCGCTGGTGACGGCGGCATTGTTAGACATATTTTGCGGCTTGAACGGACGCACCCGATAGCCCCGGCGCAGCAGCGCGCGGCATAGCCCCGCCACCAGCACCGATTTGCCGACGTCCGATCCGGTTCCCTGCAACATGATAGCGCCCATGCAACGCTCCTGAAGGCGGAGCGACGCGAAGGCAAGGGGATCAGGCGACGATGGACGCCATGCCGCACCGGCGCTGATGCACACGTACCTCCGCCGATCCCACGCGGACGCCCAATGTCGCGGTGACGCTGTTGACGATGCCGTCCAGCAGGGGCGCCGTGGTGCCCAGCAGGGCGCCCACGAGCGGTGTCAGTGGGCTGTTGCTGACAGTCAGGCCCAGTAACGACACCTGAAGCTGCGTCTGCCCCGCCAGGCTGGCAGCTATCCCCTGGGTCAGATCCTGCGTGCCGATGGTCTTGGCCTGTTGCGCGCCGATCTCTGCTGGGGAAAAATGGACATTGTGGGTTTGCGTGCCGCCCAGAGCGATATTGGCATAGCCGGTGACGCGGGTGCCCAATGCCTGTGCCAGTACGGTGGCGCGCGGGCTGGCCGGCACGGAGAAATTGGTCAGCGCGTTCATATCGATATCGCCCAGCGCGGCCACACCCACCGATGGCGTAACCGCAAGCGTGACGCCGCCCGTTTCTCCGCATTGGATATCGGACAGACGTGCTTCGGCGGCGGCCAGTTCGATATAGAGCGGGATCCGCACCGATGCGATGCCCGACAGGGCGGTGGCAACCGTGCTTTCCAGATAGAGGCGTGTTTGCGCCGTGCGCAACACCACGTCGCGCTTGGCGGTGATGCTCATCAATGGGGATCTGGCCTGCCCTTCGCCCGTCACCAGCATCAGCCTTGTGCTGGTCAGGCCAGGTACGGCGATGCGCAGGTCCATCGGGATCGTAGTGCCGGACGGCGGGCTGAGGAGCATGCGCAACATGGAGAAGGCGTCGAGCACCACGCTGGGCTGGCCACTGGCATTGGCGGCGCCGCGCATGGGGCCAAGATCGATAATGTCGCTCAGCCGCACGGACCGGCCCGGTATGCGGCCCGCCAGTGCCAGCAGCGTGTGGGTGGCGGCACTGTTGCCTGCGCTGTCCGCCATCGCACCCAGCAGATCTGCCAGAGGAATGTCCCGGTCGAACAGCGCGCCATATGCTTCGCCATTTCGCCCGGTTCGCGCGCGTAGCGCATCCGCAAACCCCAACAGGTCCAGGTCTGCGCTGACCAGCCCATTATAGTCCATCACCGACAGATTGAGCTCGGTTCCGGCCAGGTTGGACAGAAGCATGTTGGGCAAGCCGCCGCTGAGCGAGGCGAGGCCCGTGCCAAGGGAGAAGGCTGCCGCATCGCTGCGGGCCGCGGTTGCCCGCGCGCTCAGGTCTATGCCATCGCGCCCGACCAGCAACCGGCCGAAGAAAAGCGGTGTGCGTCTGCGCAGTTCGACCCGCATCGCGCCGCCGGTCGGATCGTTGGCGCGGAACCGCTGCTCCACCGGTACGGTTGGGTCGGCGGCATAGCTGCCGGTGTCGAGCGTAGCCAGAGCGATGCCGTTGACGCCGCTCTGGTCGATCAGCTGTACGGCGGCGGAGCGCCCGCCATCGGCGGCGGCCAGCGCCGCTGCATCCGCCACGCCCTGCAATTGGCGACGGGCGAGATAGACGGACCCAAGATCGACCGCGACGGTCGCAGCCCCCGCCAGCATGAACAGCGATCCGGCCAGGATCAGCGTAACGCCCCCGCGCCGGTCCCGCGTGAGCGCGCGATGAAAGGGCGCGCGGATCATTGGCTGTTGATCCGCACGACCGCGCTACGCTCCAGCGTGGCGCCGGGCAAGGGGAGCGGCATGGCGGCGAAGAGCGGGGCGTTGGCCAGATTGTAGCGCAGCGTCACCCGGTAATAGCCGCTATTCTCCCCCGTGCTGACGCCGATCGTCTGGGCAGCGGGGGCGGGGAAGGCGGCGCGGGCGGCAATGATGCTCTGGTCGACCAGGGTGCGGCGCTCATTGGTGGTCAGCCCGCCCACTGAGGCACGAGCGGCATCATTGGCTGCCTGTTGCAGGCTATGGGCCGTCATGAACCAGCTGCCATAGCCCAATATGCCCATCAGCAGCAGGATCAGAACCGGCAGGACGAAGGCTGCCTCGATCAGGCTGCTGCCGGCCTGATGGCGGATAAGCCGGATAAGCAGCCGGCATGGTCGGGCAAGGATGCTATCGCAGGTCATGAAAGCCATGGTAGCGCGCATGGTTCAATATCGGGTTTGCCGACCATCCGTCGCGATTGACGGATTTTACATAGGCTTTGGCATGGGTATCCGGACGGGAACGGGCGATTTCGCGCAAATCTTGTGCTGGGCGGATGCGCTCTGTCCGATATGGACGTTGTTGGCGGCAAATCAGGGCATGCTATGCGAGGTGACGACGATCACCGCACCCTCCGTCCCGTAAATGCCATGCAGGCGCGCGATGGCGGCATCTACGGGCGCGAGTACCCCCTCATTGGTCAGCAACTGGGTGGCAAAGCGCATGTCGCCCTCACCCCGCAACACCCGCTCCAGCCGTTCGCGAAACAGCGGGCGGGAGGGCAGTTCGACCAGATCGGCGATCGGCACATCGGCCAGGCGATCGGCAGCAAGGCCGACCATCGCGCAGAAGCTGTCGTTCACCACCTCGATGAAGCCGCGCATCGACACACGGACATAGCCTACGCCGCCATGCACGCCCATGGCTTTGAGGATCGCCGATTTGACGTCGGCCAACCGATGGCGCTGCATGTCGGCAGTAATGTCCCGCAACAACAGAGCGACGCCACCGGCAAAGGGGAATGTCTGCACATGCAGCCACACATCATCGCGAAAGGGGGAGGGGATATCGGCCCCGCTGGCTTCGCCGGAGGACAGGCTGTGGCGGATATGCGCTTCCGTCAGCGATCCGGCCAGTTCGGGAAAGGCGTTCCATAAGGATTGCCCTTCCAGATCGCGGTCCCAACGCTTGGCCATGGCCAGCGCCACGCCATTTACATAAGTGATGGCGAGGTCCGGCCCGCACAGGACCAGCCCCTGATGCATGCGCGCCGCCAGTTCGAAGGTACGATCGGGGGCCGGCGCTTCGTCATCCCCAACCGCCATCGTCCGAAACCGGTCCAGCCCCATGAAGACATGGGTTTCGCGGCCATGATGCGTCACCATCACCGGCTCACGCGATCCGACTTCCCGCCAATGGGCGAAGTTGCGCACCAGTTCGGCGGCGGGCACGCTGCGCCTGCGACGATCATCCAGCATGTCACTTTCCCTCCATGAACCCAACGGAGGGAGGATAGTGCAGATCGGGCGGATCGGATCGCGCAGTTCGATCCGTTATGGAAGAAGCCGGCGATTACAGCGGATGATTACAGGCCGCGCTGATAGTCCAGCGCATCGATGATCTTGCCCCCGGCCATGAAGACCGCGCCCGAACAGGCGAGCGCCAGCAGGTGGCCGCCGGTGCCCGGATATTGTTGCATATAGACATGCCCACGCTCGGCCGCGCCCAGCGCCAGCGCATAGATGACCAGAAACGCCTCGAACTTGGTCTTGATGGTGAAGAGGCTCTTGATCCGTTCCATATCATCCCGTCCGGCTTGCCCTGCCGTCAGGGAGACAAGTCGCCCGACAGCTGCAAATGGTCAACAAGAGTTAACCATGATTGTTCGATCCGGGCAATCAGCCGCGTGTCGCCCAAATCCTGGGGTTCGATGGATAATGGCCAATATTGGGACACGATCTGCGCAATATCATCCAAGCGCGCTTCGTCCACCAGGAAGCGGGGGTCGATGTCGGCGGGGTCGGCCACCACGCGCAATCGGAGGCAGGCGGGGCCGCCGCCATTGGCCATGGATTGGCGCACGTCGACAGGTACCAGTCGGCGGATCGGACCATTGCCGGCGATCAACTGCTCAAGCCATTGCCAGACCGCCGGCGTCTCTTGCGCTTCGGTCGGCAGGATCAGCGCCATGCCGCCGCCGTCGGGCAGGGTGACGAGTTGCGCGTTGAACAGATAGGATTTGATCGCATCGCTCAGGCTGACCGCGCTGGCCGGTACCTCGACGATGTCGACACAGGGCAGAGCCGCGCGCAGGTCGGCGTAGAAGGTCGCCTTGTCGGCAAAGGCCTGCTCATGGGCGAAGAGCACATGCTCGTTGGCCACGGCCACGACATCATTGTGAAAGGCCCCTGCGGCGATCGCCGCTTCGGATTGCTCGACGAACAAAGTGCGGGCGGGGTCCAGGCCATGGTTGCGGGCGATCGCCTTGCTCGCCTCGACATGCTGGCGCGCGGGGAAGGCACCGCCCGCACGGCCATAGACGAAGACTTCGATGCCAGCCTCGCCATGGCTCTGTGCCAGTCGCATATGGTTGGCCGCGCCCTCGTCACCGAAAGGCGCCGGGATCGGATCATGCACGGCGAAGGCCCGGCTGTCGGAAAAGGCGATGCGCAATTGTGCCAGCGTCTGGGGCCATTCATGGCTGCGATGCGGCATGGTGACGAGGTTGGCGACGGTCAGGTGCGTGCGCCCATCCGCCGTGTCGCTGGCCGGCGAGATGGTCGCGGCGTTGGCCGCCCACATGGAGGAAGCGGACATGGCCGCCGCCCGGATATGCGGTTCCGCATTGCCGACATCCGTGCCCAGCTTCGTCAGCCAGGCGACGTCGGGCCGCCATTGCGGCAGGAAGATGCCTTGCGTCAGGCCGAGGCGGATATTGCCCCGCATCTTCTCCAGCCCCTGAAGCGCCGCCGCGCGCGGATGCGACACGCCACCGGCATTGCGCGCGGAGGCGAGGTTGCCAAGGCTGAGGCCCGCATAATTATGGCTGGGACCGATGATCCCGTC
>Ga0209147_100504_pt1 | contig 22759 bp, 26 predicted proteins | sample AraplaCol_mLB_r2_FD_184278 | JGI IMG/M metagenome (GOLD analysis project Ga0209147, IMG submission 184278) | Arabidopsis root microbial communities from North Carolina, USA - plate scrape CL_Col_mLB_r2 (SPAdes) (version 2) | ecosystem: Host-associated > Plants > Roots > Endosphere | place: USA... | reverse complement strand
GCGCAGCGCCATTGTCCGCTTGACCGTGCGCTCGGGCATGGCGGACGAGCGGGGCGTGGTGCCATATAGCCGGTCACGGCCGAAACGGTTCGCCAGTGCGTCGATAAGGGCGCCAAGGTCCGGTCCGCGACGCGCATCGCCTGCGAGATCAGCCTGTGCGCTGCGGAGCGGTTCGACGATCGGCGCGATCAGGATCATGGTCTCGATCCCAAGGCCTGGGTCGATCCGTTCGATCCTGGAAACAAGAAGCTTTGTCAGATGGCGGGCATCCCTTGTGGGAGACGCCATACCGATCCTGACAGACTGATATTGGCCATCGACTCGTTCGCAATGGAGGTCGAGGCGCCGCGCGCCGGTGCCGTCCCGCGCCAGCTGAAGGCAAATGTCGTCGGTGAGATCGCCGATGACTTTTGCGATGGCTTCGGCCGTACCGATGGGTTCGAGCAGCCCGCGGCGCGCCTGGGGCAGTGATGGTGGGAAGATCGGCGCCATCGCCTCTGGCGCATGGCCAAGGGCCTGGTCGAGGCGACGATAGAGTTCATGTCCGTAGCGACGCGCTATGGGGCCGCGCGGCTCGGCAATGAGTTGCTCGATCCGGGTGAAGCCCATCTTGTGCAGATCGCTTGCCACTTTTGCCGGGATGCGCAGGGAAGCAAGCGGCAGAAGGCCGACGGCCTTCTTCTGGTCTCCGGGCGCAATGATGACCGGACGACCGGCAGGCACATGGCGCGCAACCGCATGCGCGCAGCCTGCCGTGTCGGCGACAGCGATCTGTGCGGTGAGGCCTGAACCGTTAACCCGGCGGAAGAAATCCTTAACCAGCGCTTCCTCGCCGCCGAACAGCTCGCCGCATCCGCTAATGTCGAGCCATAGGCCATCGGGGTAATCGACCGCGACGAAGGGGGCGTAGCGCTGCCCTGCCCATAGAGCGAGCCGCTCAAGCCCTTGCGCGTCGGCCGCATCTTCTGCATCGAGCACGTCAAGATCGGGCACCATGGTCTTGGCCTTGGTGACGCTCATGCCGGGCGTGATGCCAAGGCTGCGGCCAAGCGCGTCCACCGCCGCGATCAGCTTGCGACCGTGCGTTTCTATAGCCGTGACAAGCGGCGGCCCAGATAGCGCTGCGTTCGCCTCAGACGGCGATACGCCACGCTTCCTGCTTATCCGGTCGGTTGACCAGTATGGCAGGTAGAGCGAGACGACCCTGCGCATCGCAGGCCTCCACTATCCAGCTTTTGGATTCTGCGCCGCGGACGCGCTCGAGCGCGACCGACCATCGCGGGCGGGCAAGCGCAGGGATACCCAGATCCTCGCTGGGTGCGGCTTTGATGCGCCAGCGGGTCTGCGCTGCAGAGCCCTCAAGAAGCGCATCGGCTTTCGCGCCGCGACGCAGGATGAACGCGGTGACCCCGGACTCTTCTGCAGCAAGCTGCAGCCGTTTCGATGCGGTCGTCGAGAGCTTTGAGACCTCGCCCACGACGCCGGCGATGCCAGCGACGCGCAGGCAATCTTCCATCGCGATGAGCGCGCCCTTGTCATCGCCAGGCTCGACGATGGTCAGGCGGTCAGGATGAAGGCCTGCAAGGTCGAGGGCAGGGGTGAACAAATCGCGCCAGCGCAGACACCAGAAAACCGGGCCTTCCATGCGCGCCAATATGCCCGCGATAAAGACCGTTGCGGCTGCGTCGTCGCAAATGTCGGGAGAGCCCAGAACCTCATGCAGTGCGCCGGTTACAAGGCCGTGGCCGGGCAAATGATCGTCGATGTCGGCAAGGCCAAACGGATGGGCGCCATGGCGACGCCCATCGCCCGTCACATGGGCGATCAACGAACGCAAATCCTTGAGGATGGCATTGCGGGGCATTTCTTGATCTCATCGGTCTGGCAATATGTTCTCTTTCTGTTCTCCATGAGTCCCCTTGCTGTCAAGATTATCAAGCAGACACGTCAATGGCGGGCGAAGCCGAACTACGGGCATCGGACGAGGCAACGTCAGCAATTCCCTGTATCGTTTCGCGAGGCGATCTTGAATTGAGAAAAAATCCAGCGCGCAAAAAATGGATGGCCGATGTCCGGATCGATTTCTTCGGGCCGTTCAATCGCTGTCTTTGGCGCGCTCACATTCCGACTCGGGAACGATCGGAGTGTTAGATAGGGGTCTGTTTCCCCTCACATAGAAGGGGAGCGATCACGCCATCGGCGCATTCATCTTGCGTTACGAACCTGAGAGCCAACCCCATTCAATCGGCAGTTTCGATAATCGATATCGTCGTTGAAGACCAAAGCGACCAATTCGCCATCGATGATCAAGGCAGCGCCTTTTGTTTCAAAGCGTCGGCCCAACGACGATTTCCGTGGCTTTAGCGCGACTGTGCGTGTCCCGATCGTTACCAGCGCGCCGTTCGAGCTGATGTCTGCCGTGAAGGTTCGACCGCCGTCGCAATGGATGGTCAACTGCTCGCTGTCCGATGCGCAGGCTAGGGTCGGAACAACTGCGATAAGAAGGGCAGGGAGGAGAAGGCCTCCCATCGAAACAGATGCTCCACGGGATGGTCTCACGCGAAGCTTAACCTTCCGGCTCGTGCGTCGTTCCGTGCGACAGCGCATCTACGATCATGGCGGCGAGAGTTTCTTCAGCCCGTCCACGGGCATTGAGGTCCTTGGACGACAGATCGTGGCGAAGCCATTGTGGCGCGCGCGCAATGGCGCGCATGATCAGCTCGGAAGTCTCTGGGTCCATCGGCGGCCTATGGGTGGTCCTGTGCTGAGAAGCAATCGTCAAGGGGACGCCCGGCAGGCGATGATGATGAAAGCCAGGTGTTAAAAGAAGCCCCGCCGGAGCAGGGCTCGCGGCAGGGCCGAAGTTCAGGGAGGTGCCGCTTCAAAAGGGGGGAAGAAGCGACAAGGCCTTAGTAGCATATCGCGATGAATGACTGGTGAAGCGGCTGGTCATGAGCGCTGCAGTTGATTTCGTTGAGCTGTGGATGATGCCAGGCACCGCATCAGCACGAAATAGCCAAGTCAGGCAGAACTTCTCTATACTTCCGTCGGCGGATGGCGTGGGCGGAACCTCATTATGGCCCATCTGTTCGACTTTTCGAATGGCCCGGCGAAATGCGTCGATGTGCATGGCCCGTAGGAAAAAGGAACCGACCATGGATGAATTGCAGAACGTCCGGGATAATGAGGGCGAAGGGCGCTATGAACTGGAGGGCGAAGGCGGGACGGCGATCGCAGCCTATGACCGACGGGATGGCGCATTGGTCTTCACGCACACGCAAGTCCCCAAAGCGCTCGAAGGGCAGGGCATTGCCAGCAGGCTTATCGCCGGCGCGCTGGCGGACGTGCGCGAAAAGGGGCTCAAGGTTGTGCCGCTATGCGGGTTCGTCGCGGGTTATCTTGATCGACATCCAGAAGATCAGGATCTGCTGGCGCTTGACGCGCCGGGCTGAGGAAGCCGGTCCTATATACTCGTCATACGGCAGAGCGTGCGGCTCCACGGCGGCAATTGCGGGAGCTGACCAGATGAAGGTAGCGACCTATAATGTGAACGGCATTAACGGACGCTTGCCCGTCCTGCTACGATGGCTGGGCGAAGCCGAGCCGGACATTGTCTGCCTTCAGGAATTGAAGGCGCCGCAGGAAAAATTTCCGGAAGCCGCGATCCGCGACGCAGGCTATGACGCGATATGGCATGGGCAAAGCCAGTGGAACGGGGTTGCGATCCTGAGCCGGGTCGGTGAAATTCACGAGACGCGCCGCGGGCTGCCCGGCGATCCGGACGATATGCAGAGCCGCTACATTGAAGCCGCTGTTGCCGGGGTTCTGGTGGCTGGTCTTTATCTGCCCAACGGTAATCCACGCCCTGGACCCAAGTTCGACTTCAAGCTGCGCTGGTTCGAGCGGCTTCACGACCACCTCGCCTCGCTCGTCGATCTCGATGCGCCGGTAGTGGTTGCCGGGGACTTCAACGTGATGCCAACGGATCTGGATGTTTATGGGCCCGAGCGGTGGCGGGACGATGCGCTCTTCGCGCCGGAGGTGAGGGCAGCTTACCGCCAGGTGCTCGAGCAGGGATGGAGCGACGCCCTGCGCGAATTGCACCCCAATGAGACCATCTACACCTTCTGGAAATATTGGCGTGGGGCGTTCGAGCGCAACGCAGGCCTTCGGATCGACCATATTCTGCTCAACCCAAGGGCACGGAGCAGGCTTGAATGGGCGCAGGTCGATACAGCGCCGCGCGGATGGGAAAAGACGAGCGACCATGCTCCGGTCTGGATTGAGCTGGCCGACAAGCCGGTGCGCAAGGCGCGTCAGTCGAGGGCTGCAAACCAGTCAGCATAGGGCGTATTGCGCGCCTTATGGCGATTATAGTCAGGTGCACCATCAGTCCACCAGACTGGGCCACGCTCGCCAAGTCCGCGATTGGCAATGTCCACCGCCGCATGCGCTTCACGCTCGGCCGATACATCGCCGTTTTACGGGCGTCGCGCACGGCTCTGCGCGCCTGCATCAGATCCGATACCAGCGAAGCTCGGACGTCTTCATCCAACGCGGGATTGGCCAGCCGCCATAGGCGGCCGCGCACGACAAAATAACGGCCATCGGGCGTTGCCGGGTGGGCGGCGGACTTACGGCTCACGCCGGTCGTGCCGCCTCGCGCGCCCATGCAACGATGGCCTGTTGCGGCATAGCGCCCGATTGCCGCGCCATCTCGCGGCCACCCCGAAACAGGATCATCGTGGGAATGGACCGGATGGCATAGCGCCCCGCGATCGCCTGATGCGCCTCGGTATCGAGTTTCCCAAGGCGCATATAGGGTTCGAGTTGTCCGGCCGCGGCGCTGAAGGCGGGGGCCATCTGACGACAGGGACCGCACCAGCTCGCCCAGAAATCGACGAGCAGGGGAATATCGGACCGCGCGGCATGCGCGTCGAAATTATCTGTGGTCAGTTTGACCGGCTCTCCAGAGAATAGGGGGCGCTTGCATCGGCCGCAGGTTCCGCCGTTGGCCAGCCTTTCGCGGGGCAACCGGTTTGCCGCCGCGCAGGCCGGGCAGGTGCCAATAAGGGCATCATTGGGCGCCGTAGCCATTCTGGTCTCCATCATGCATCGTCTTTGATGGCATAGATGCCATAGATGGGATCGGGCATCCCGAATGTCAGGCCCCTTGAGGGCAAGCACGTCCTGGGAAGACGATGAAGCCCATGGGCTGCCAAAAAGCGATAACGTCCTGGCTGGACGTTGGCTTGCGCACTCGTCTATGTCCGTCCAAACGAAACAGGATATAGCCCATGAACAATACAGATCTCGCGGAGAAGATCGCCGGCGACAACGGCCTTTCGAAGGCGGATGCCCGCAAGCTGGTCGATGCGGTCTTCGCCGCAATCGCCGATGCCGCTGCAGCGGGCGAAGAAATTGCCCTGAACGGCTTTGGCAAGTTCAAGGTCAAGGACACGCCAGCGCGCGAAGGTCGCAATCCGTCCACCGGCGCCACCATTCAGATCGCAGCTGCCAAGAAGCTCGGCTTCACGCCAGCCAAAGCGATCAAAGACAAGCTGAACGGCTAAAGATTTTCCGGGAGGCAGCCTTCCAAGGTGCTTCCCGGCTATTGCCGGTTGACAATATTGTTCGCTTTATGTTCCGATCATCGGATGTCTTTCGAGTCTCCCTAGGAGCGGTCGATGTCCAGATTGCATACGACCCTGGCGAGTGTCGGCGAAGTCGCCATGCATTTCGGTGCGGCGCTGCCGCAAGGGCCTGTCCATTTTGCTCGTGAAACCACCGAGGGCACCGACGGGCTCGTGGTCTTTGAAAGCCGGGGACGTCGGCTGTTACGGTCGATGGGGTGGGGCTTCCCGCGCGTGACCCGCGAGATGCGCGAACATGGCGACGATCCTCAGCGGCTGGGGCTGGTTGCCGATCTCACCAATCCCATGTGGGAGCATATGGTCGTGGACCCGCGCTATCGCTGCCTCATCGTCCTTACCCACTTCGCCAATCCTGACGGCATGCCCGGCCACAAGACGAGGACCTGGTTCTCGGTCAAACATGCGCCCGTCATGGCCTGGGCCGGCTTTTGCCGGAACCTGCCCGATTACGGACCGGTCTATGCCGGTATGACCATGGCCGCGAATGCTGCGGTCATGCCGACCAACGACAGGATGCCGGTCCTGCTCGATCCCCATGAATATGACGCCTGGCTGCATGGCAGCATCAGAGACGTTATCGGTTTCCAGCATCGCGCGCCCTTTGCTGCCGAGCGCATGGTCGTCGAGCATACAGAAGATCTTTGGCGCAGCGGAAAATTGCCCACGAAGGCACAGCCGCAGCTTGCCTTGCTCTGAGCGCTGCGTAACAATCGCATTCGTGCGGCGCGACAGGCAGATGCGACGATGTGCAACCTTTATACCGAGCGATTGAGTGCAGCCGAGGTGGCGGCGCATTTCGGCGTCGAGGCGCCTGACATCGCCGCCATGAACGTGCCGGACGAAGTCTATCCCGGCTATCCCGGCATGGTGGTGCGCGAGGCAGAAGGAAAGCGTGTCCTTCAATCCATGGTCTGGGGGTTTCCGCTGGTTTTGCGCGGTATGAAGCCAGGATCAAAGCCCAAGCCTGTCAATAACATCGCCGACCTGCGCAAACCCATGTGGGTTGGTCTCGCGCGAAAACCGCAGTGGCGTTGCCTTATCCCACTCACTGCCTTTGCAGAAGCGGAGGGCGAGAAATGGAGCAAGACCCGCACCTGGTTCAATCAGAAGGATCGACCCGTCTTCGCCTGGGCCGGCCTTTGGCGGGAAAGTCAGGAATGGGGCGCGGTCTATTCGGGCGTCATGACCGATTGCAACGAAGCGATCCGCCCGGTGCATGATCGCATGCCTGTGCTTCTACATGCGGATGAATATGACCGCTGGCTTGGTGGATCGTTCGATGAGGCAGTCGCCTTCCAGGATCGCTGCTTTCCCGACGACCTGATCGAGATGACACGCACGAGCGACCCCTGGAACAAGCCCCGCATGTCCACGTCCGCACCCGCTCTCCTGTGAGAGTCGAACTTGAACGATGGGCCGAAGCGCTGGCGGTCGAACGGCAGCACGGCCCGGATGCCGAGCAATTTATCGCAGAAAGAGTAAGAACTCTCGCACTGGCGGGTGATGAGGCAGGCGTGACGCGATGGCTCGACATTGCAACACGGCTCGATCAGCTACTTGATGGGGGCGCCATGGAGCATTGAAGGCCCACGCTATCTGACCATGGTCGGGTCCGATAGTTTGTCCGACAGCGTGCGGAACGTGATCGACCAGCGGGTCTCTTCCATTTCGGCAATGCTGTGTTCCCATTCGTACCGTGCTTCACCATGAAGGTGATAGATCGAACGCGGTGCCAGCGGAACGGTGATGCGATCGAACCCGCCGGCCTTGCGCCGCCGAAAACGCAAGGGTGCAGCCACGCTCAGCGAAATGCCAATGACATGGTCGAAGACGGGGCGATCGCGGTGCCAACCAATGCCTGCGCCGGGATCATATCGGATCAGTAATGCCTGGGCGAGGCTGGCAGGCTCAAGGCCAGCAAAGGCGGCGGCTCTATCACGTGCTGGCAGTAGCCAATCAGGCATAGGATCCGTCGGCCCGAAGCGCGCGTCGTCAAAATCATAGCGCCAGCCAAAGGAACTGGTCAGGCGCTTGCCCAGCCAGCCCTGAAAGCGGAATCGTTCGAGCGCGGTCGCGTCGATCCCGGCAATCAACCTCAGTTCCTCGTCGCGCGAGAGGATGTCCTCACGATAGGAAAGGCCCGGGATTTGCGGGGTCTTAAACAGGTCGGGAAACAGTCTGGCCATCCGCGCCTAGATTGGAAGGCAGCGCGCGCAAGACAATCGCAAGAGTGATTTTTTCGATAAAGCATGTGCTGGGATGGCACCACTTCGGCATCTGAGCATTTTTGCCGAATGACCGCATCTATTGCCTTTGTCGGTGCCGGACCGACCACACTTTATACGCTCAAGGCCTTTGTCGAGCAGGCAGCCTGCCCCGCGAGGATCACGATCTACGAGCAGCAGGCCCGCGCCGGTCTCGGCACGCCCTATCGGCCGGGGTGGAACGATCCGGCCATGCTCTCGAACATTGCGAGCGTGGAAATCCCACCGCTGTGCGAGACGCTTCTTTCCTGGCTCAACCGTCAAAGCCGCAAACGTCTCATAGGGTTGGGTATTGATCCCAGGGAGGTTGATGACCGCGCTTTCTACCCGCGCGTGGCCCTTGGGCGATACTTCCTCGACCAGTTCGATATGCTCGTGGACGAGGCGCGCGCCAAGGGGTTCATCGTCGATATTCGAACCGGCCGACGCGTTCTGGACATGTCTGTCGAGGACAACGGCGTTCGGCTTGAGATTGAAGGGGAGGGCAAGGGTACAGCCGACAACCGTTTCGATTTCGTCGTTATGGCGACGGGACATCAATGGCCCGAGGAGCCCGAGGCGCGGCCGGGCTATTTTCTCAGCCCGTGGCCGGCTTCGGCCCTCAAGCGCATTAAAGCGGTCAATGTTGGCATTCGTGGCAGCTCTCTGACGGCGATCGACGCGGTCGTCGCCCTAGCAACAGCGCACGGCTCTTTTGTCGATGGCCCCGATAGGCGGGTTGAATATCGCATCGGGGCGGGTTCGGAAGGCCTTCGGCTAACGATGATGTCGCGCAAAGGGCTTTTGCCTGAAGCGGATTTCTACCATCCGATACCCTATGAACCGCTGACTTTCTGTACCGAAGCGGCGATCGAAAGGCTGATCGACGCTCAGGTTAGCGATCTTCTTGAGATGGCCTATCAGCTATTCAAGAAAGAACTGGCGTACGCAGATCCCGCTTATGCCGACCATGTTGGACTGGAGCATTTGGCGCTCGAGGACTTCGCAGAACGCTTCTTTGCCGACCGCGCGGACGCTGATCCGTTTGAATGGGCCGCCGCCAATCTGCAGGAGGCGCAAGCAAATTTTGACAAAGAGTTCACCGTTTCCTGGCGCTACGCCATCCTGCGAATGCACGAGGTGCTGGCGCTGATCATCCCGCATCTCGATGAGAAAGCGCTGGATGCTTTCGGCAGACACCTCAAGCCCGCCTTCGTTGACGAATATGCGAGCGTGCCTCACCTATCCATCCAAAGGCTCTTGGCCCTTCACAGCGCAGGCCATCTCGATGTGCTGGCGCTCGGCAGCGCGTATCGGTTAGAAACGCATGGCGCAGAACCCGGCGTTAATGTGGTCATCGACGGTGAGCGGCGTCATTATGACGTGTTCATCGATGCCACCGGGCAACGTGCGCTCGAAGCCTACGACTTCCCGTTTTCAACGCTTCTGAAGCAAGGGATCGTGGTGGATGCGCAAGATGCCGAGGAGGGGTCCACCAAGGGGATCTCGGTGAACGAGACATTCCACCCGGCATCGCCCGATCCGCGTGCGCGCCGATTATATTGTCTGAGCCTCCCCTTCATCCTGGGACGTCATCCATTTGTGCAAGGGATAACCAGTTCGCATGAGATGGGTAGCATCGTTGGCCAGGACCTCGCGCGCATGATCGCAGCACCCATGCAGGCTAACGCGGCATGAAGCTGTTTGCGATCTACATTGGAGGTGAACATCCTGCTGCTCACATAGAAATTCACGATGTCCGCTTCATCGTGGCGCCATCCCTTAAAGCGACGCATGATGCGCTCCGCCGTCAATGGTGGGGTACGCCTGGAACCTTGCATATCGACTGTTGGACCGAGATTGACCATGCGGACGGCTATGACATCCAGCTGCGGCCAGAGCCCTATAAGGGGCGAGAACAACTATTTTTCGTGAACCTGGGCGGTTACGATCCGGCGGATTTCGCTGAACAGCATCGCAACATGTTCGTTGTCGCTGAGAATGTGACCCAGGCGAAGTCACGCGCGATGGCGAGGATTCCTGAATGGAAGGAAGGCCATCGTGATGATCTTTATGAAGCCGAGAAGGCGTTCGCGCTAAACGCGCTGATAGGGGAGAGGCTTCACATCCACCTCGTCGCCACTGGAATGACGCGGCCACCGAAGTTTACCTGCCGATACACGCCACTGAAATAGCCAACAATATGTCGGATTCTGAAGGGCCACGGATGTCGCGGACGCAAGGCGTTTTGTTCGCGCCGGTGCCCCGTCGCCGGCATTGGTGTATGATGCTCGATGGTGCCGCTGGGTCATGCGGCCTGCGCTAGCGCATAGCGACGACAATGTTCGAGATAGCCCGCTTCATGACTGGCTGTCAGATCGACCACACCGTCCCACAGCCAACTCGGCGCTTCCATGACTGCGCCCCGCGCCCGTCCGATCGCGTCTAGCCAATGCTTGCGCGTATTAAGGCTCATCTGCCGCCCATGCGCCAGGCCCACGACATAGGCAAGGTAGCGCGCCGCTCGCGTAGCCTCGACCCTCGAAAACTGATCGATCTCGAGCTTAAGGTCCTGCGGCAGCAACTCACGCAGCACGATCGATTTGCCCAGCAGCCTCGTTGCGAGCATACGTGAACCCAGATTGGGGGAAAGTGCCTGTGCACCTGCCACTACCCGTCCGGCATGGTCGGCTGGCATCGCCTTGGCATCGGATGGCGGCGCGATCGCTGCAACCGCTTCTTTAAGGTCAACCAGCGCGTAATCTGCGGGCGCTTTGCGACTGCCACCGATGCCGATGAGCGCGGCAAAGCGCAAATTGCCAAGCGAACTGCAACCCTTTTTCCAATAGGCTGCGTCGAGCAGCCGCACCCGATCTTCGCCTTCGCGTCCCTTCATGGAAAGAATCATCGCTGCGACCGCCGGGTCATCGAACAGAGTGTCGAGCGCGGTTTTCTCATTGCCTTCCAGCGCCCAGAATTTCTTGCCAATGGGTAGCTTCGGTTCGACATCGTCCAGCCGCTCGTCAGCCAGATGCTTCCAGCGCCGTCCCAGCGCCCGTCGGCGAACAGTGCGTATGGTTTGTGGTTCAGGTGCCTCATACTCGTTACGTTCGCCGAGCGCATGGCGATAGCCCTCGATCATATGCTCGATCATTCGAGCGGTTGTGACACCGGGCAAGTCGGAGCCGCGCGCGGCCGTCGCAAGTGACAAGCCGAGGCGAATAAGGTCGTGGGCTGGATTGCCGATCACCGCCTGGTCCAAATCACGGATCTGGATGTCCACGCGTCCTACAGCATCAGCCACAGGACCAAGATTGCCCAAATGACAATCGCCGCAAATCCAAACCGGAGGCCCTTGCGGCAGACGTTTCGATGCACTTGATTCCTGCAGCCACTCATAGAATTTGCCAGTATTGCCGCGCACATAGGCATGGGTGGACCGCGCCATCTTCATCGCCCGGCTCTGCTCAAGTTCGAGCTGCCGTGTTTTGCCGTACCGTCCCATTGCTGCTCCATTGCCAGTTCGTGACGAACTAACGCACGGCACGCAAAAACGGCTTCTAATTTGCTTTTTATCAAGTGGTTTTCGAACCAACCTAGACGTTCAGGGTGAATTTCCGTTTCCGTCGGCGAAGCCTCACCGCAAGGCACGCTATGCCATCCGACGGGCCAGTGGCACTGCGGCCGTCGTCGATTATGCCGATCGACGGCTGGCGACGCCTTAGGCGTTGTCGCAGGTCATTGTCGCGCAAGCCCTGCGCCGGGTGTCCAATAGCGACATGAGAAAGCAATTTCGTGAGCTTGTCTCTGGGACCGTTTAGAGGCGGGAGACGTTCAATGGGCGAGCAAAACAGGAGAGCCCGAAATGTCGAAGAAGACCTTGAAACAACTCGCCGAGAAAATGCGGGACATCGATTTTACGATGTTATCCACGCACACCCCGGGCGGAACGATTGGTGCCCGGCCGATGAGCAATAATCGCGACGTCGATTATGATGGTGACAGCTGGTTTTTCACGACACAAGACACGCAGATGGTAGCCGATATTGAACACAACGCGCAGGTGGGGCTCAGCTTCCAAGGTAAGGCTGGTCTTCTGGGTATGCGCCCCTTCTTCATCGCTATCGAGGGCCAGGCCGAACTTATCCGGGACAAAGCTGCTTTTACAAAGCACTGGACCAAAGATCTTGATCGCTGGTTTGAACAAGGCGTGGATACATCCGGACTGGTCCTTATCAAAGTGCATGCAAAAAGTGCGCATTATTGGGATGGTGAAGAGGAAGGCGAAGTTCTGATCGATCGCGGGGCCTTCGTGGGCGGACCCTAAACGGCCGTCCTTGAAGGCATAAGGCGCGTCCGGCGCTTTTACTGTTGCCAACATAGCCAAATCGAGCAGTACGTCGCTGGTGACGGTGACGGTGACGGTGACGGTGACGGCGTGAGCACCTACCTCATCGCCCTGCGGGAGCAGACCTGCCGTCCCAGCATCTACCCGGATATCACGGCGTTGGAGGTCACGTTAATGGCCCGGCCAGATCAGGGGTCCTGAAAGCCGGTCGCGCGTATAACGAGCCTATGCTTGCGCGGATCCTTGCTGAAGAAAAGCCCTCCGCTGGTCCGCCCATGGCCCGGGACATAGTCGATCGTGGCACCGCTCCGTTCCACCAGCGATGAGCCGGACATCAATGTGCCCTCGATTTCGACCGCAACTGCCGTCCCGTTCGCCTGGTTGAGCGCCTCGAACGTAACGACAAATCCGTCGGCTACCTGGCCAATCGCGCCCACTTGGATCGCGATGGCAGGCGGGTCCGCCGCTTGCTCACGAATCGCCTCCCGGCCGATCACAGCGACGACACTGACAATAAGTAACAGGCCGGTCACCGCTGCACACCATTCGAGCAGGGGCGTTTTGCCGTGCCGGGAATCCCCGTTTGCCATATCCTAGATCACCAGCCGGGCGATCGCCGCGCCGATGGCGGCAGGAAAGCCCAGAACGACCGTGCTGCCGACCAAGGCTTCAAGATTCTGGCCGTCGGTGCTGCCGAAGGTCCACAGCACATAGAGGCTGACCAGCAAAGCAATGCCATAGCCCGGCACGCTATAGACAAGGAACAGGCGTCCAGTCCCATAGCCATCGGGCCGCTGCTTCTGTCCTGACAGACCGATCGCGAAGACGAGTATATGGAGCAACAGGAGTGAGGCCGCCACCAAGGCCAGACTGTGCCAGGGCGTCATTTTGAAGCCGATAAGGGATACCTCCTCGGTGGGCGCGACGTTGAAGGCAAGAAAAAGCGATCCGGCCAGCATCAGAAATAGTTGGCCGCCATAGCCCTCGGCCCGCGCTGCCTGATCTTCATCGTTCCGGCTGTCGCCAGTGCTGAGTTGCTTACGCGCAAGCATCGCCCCGAAACTTGCCGGAACCGACTGAACCGCGATCATGCCTACCCACTCATTCAAGGGCGTATCGAAACGGATCAGGCCAAATAGTGCAAGAACGCATGCTGCAGCCGCGATTGCCACCGCGTAGGCGGCAAGCGCATCGAGGAGATCTTCGGTCAGGCTGCTGGTCGGTTCGAACCCACCAAATCGCGAAAGCACGACCAGCACCCAGAAGTTGAGCGCCAGAAACAGGAGCAGCCGCCAGGCATGGGTCGTGACGCCAAGTGACCACATTTCCATGGTCATCAACAAGGGCAGGCCGAACAGGACGGCACCGCCAAAGGCTCGGCCAAGGCCCAGCGCATAGTCTCGATCAGCCGACGTCAACGCAACCATAGCATCGCATCTCAGACTCCGCCCATGAAGGGATAGCAAACATCACGAGCAGCGGTGCAGACGACATGCTGAAACGGCGCATCTAAAGGCGCCCAAGCAGATCAGCCTTCTTGGCCGCATATTCCTCGGCGCTCAAAATGCCCTTCTGATGCAAATCCGCAAGGCCCTCGAGCTTGGCGAAGATCACGCCATGGTCGTCTGGAGCTATCGCAGAAGGCGCACGCGCCGTGGGCAAGGGCTTATCGACAGGCTCCGGTTCGCACAGCGACGCTGAGACTTCAGCGTCATCGCCCTTTGTCAGATCGCTGCCTTCTCGAGCAGGAACCCCCTCGTGCGAAAGGATATGGAGCCTTTCGAGACAGATCGGCCCGTGCTGGCTCGTGAACGCCATCCTTTGGTCGCCACCCTGTTGTTGACTCAATCCGCCGATGCGGTGATCGGCGGTATCGTAAACCGTAGTGCGACCGCCAACATTGATCGCAAGGCGACGCGTGTCTGGGAAGACAGCATAGTGCATATCATTCTGGGAACCTGTGGAACTCGGCCTGCCAAGTTCAGCAGGCCACCTGCCAGCATCACCAGCAAATGACGAGGCCCCATCGGCATGAGCATGCAGACCTGTCTCACGATCCACCAGCATGGCGAGATCCTGAGCGAGCGCCCCTACCTTGGCCTTGAGACCATTGTTGAACATGTCTCCTACCATCAACATGCCTCCGCGCGACCACTGGCCCATGCCGCCCAGGTCTGGATGGTTGAACTGGGCCTGAGAACCTTCACTCGCTACCATCGCTTCAAATAACATCCTGACCGCCTCGGTGCTCACTTCGTGGCGCGACGCGAGATCGGCGACGGCGTCCTCGAATTCGGGTAGAAAAGGCCTCGGCGCGCCCCTGCGCTGTTGTTGAAATTGGCTGTCCATCTCCGTGGGACGAATGGACGAGATTTCAGTTCCACGGGCCGCGATCGCCTTATGTGATTGCGGCCCGTGGAAGCCGACCTCGTGTCGATTCATTCCGGTCACGTAAAAGGCAATTTCCCCTCGCTAGGGGCCGACTGCCTACTATTCTGATATTTGGACAACGAGTGCCGGTCGCTCAGGTGTCGCGCCGTTCAACATTCGGCTCTGGTAGAAGCTGAAGTTCGACCTGATCCAAGCAGATGATCACCAATCGGACATTCCGAACCTTGGAGCGGCAACCTATCGTACATTTTCCGGTTCTTGATTTTTAGACCAGACTTTTTGGCGCTGGCGGAACCTGCAACAACGTCTCGCAGTTGGCTGCCCACCTGTAGGAGAGCTCTAGTCGATGAAAGAGAAAAGAAAAGGTGAGGATCTCGAAGCAGATCAACGGCCAGCCGAGACGGGCCGTCTTTACGAGCAAGCTGCACCGAAATCCGACGCTCGTCCATCTGAGGAGGAACGTACAATGATCGAGGCCGCGCGTGAACGCGCCGATCGTGACAGGGCGGTGTTGCGCGCGACCGGCCATGGCGATCATCAGGGCGAAGAAGGCTTTTGAGCCGGTTTACAGTCGGGCCTGACCTGGTCGATTTTTGCGCCTTGGTGGGCAAATGAGCGTTTCCCAGGGAATTGGTGAGACCGCACTCATGCTGCTCGACGCGCTGGACGCGGGCGATCTACTCTATCTGGCCGATGACGAGCAGCACGCCGAAGCGGTAGCCGACGCACTCAAGTCCCTCGCGCCTGACGATCATGTCGTCTTCCTGCCGTCTAGCGACACCTTGCCCGGCGACAGCGCGCCTGCATCGCCCTCGAACATCGGGAAACGTGTCGCCGCCTTGCGGCACCTTCGGCGACTTGCGGAAGAGGCCAAGCGCCGTCCTCTTGTTACCATCATGAGCGGCGAAGGTGCTGCCCGGCTTTATGCAGACCCTGCCACATTCGACGCCGCGCCGCCCAGCCTGCGCGTCGGAGAATCGATCGATCCGACCGATTTCGCGGCTGACATGGAGAGGCTTGGTTATGTCGCCGACGATCGCGTCGATGAACCAGGCGAGGTAGCGGTCCGGGGGGAGGTCATCGACATTTTTCCGTCAGATGCCGGGCTGCCGGCCCGGATCGATGTCGCCGACGGTCGCGTCGTCGCCATCCGCCGCTATGACCCGATCACGCAGCGCACGCAGGCGCCGTGCGAGGTGCTGGAGATCGGCCGCGCGGCCGAACCGGAGCCTGAGCGGAAGGTCACCATTCTCGCCCATCTGCGGCCGGGGCGGCTTTACGTTTCTGCAAAGGCCGAGCAGCGTCGCGCGCGTTTCATTCGCCTGGCCACCCAAGCCGCCGGCAGTTCGGGTTCGGCGATCGATGCCGCTTCCCAGTCACTATGGACAAAGGATCTTGCCGCCTGGCGTTCAGGCGATCCGGCGGATTTCGCCGTATCGCCCATCCCCCGCTTTGCGGAGCAGCGATCACCCCTACCGGCGCTGAAGCGCTTTGCGGCACCGCATGTGCAAGATGGTAAGCGTCTGCTGCTGGTCGGCAGCGAGCGGGATGTCCGTTTCCTCCGGCCCAAGATCGCCAAGACGTTCAAGGCTACGGTCGAGGCCATCGACGCGATCGCGGCTGTCGATATGCTTGCGCCGGGCGCGATAGCTGCGCTGGTTGCGCCGATCGATCGGGGGGCTGTTGACGCAAGGCTCGTGATGATCGCTGCCGCCGATCTTCTGGGTAGCCGGGCGTTGATTGGCGCGACGCAGGACAGCGTTGCCGCCGGGCTTGCCCAGGCGGGCGGCGACATTCGTGCGGGCGATCTGGTCGTGCATGAGGATCATGGCGTCGCGCGTGTGCTGGGCCTGGAGGCAGCTACCGACGATGACGACGCAGAACTGATTGCGCTTGAATATGCCAATGGCGCCAGGCGGCTCGTTCCGTGCCAGGAGGCCGGCCTGTTATGGCGGTACGGCGCAGATGGCGATGCGGTGCGGCTCGACAAGCTGGATGGATCGACCTGGGGAAAGCGGCGCGGGGCGATTGACGAGGCGGTGGCCCAAAGCGCGCGCGCTCTTCTTCGACTGGCGCGGGAGAGGGCCGATGTCAAAGCCGCCGTTATAGAACCCAATAGCACCGCTTATGAACGATTTGTCGCCAGCTTCCCTTTCAACGAAACGGCAGATCAGGCCCGGGCGATCCAGGCGGTACGGGCCGACCTTGCCAGCGGGCGGCCGATGGATCGCCTGGTGATCGGCGATGTGGGCTATGGCAAGACCGAGGTCGCCCTGCGGGCCGCCGCGCTTGCCGCGCTGGCCGGCTATCAGGTCATATTAGCTGCGCCGACGACGGTTCTCGTTCGGCAACATATCGAGACGTTCCGGCGCCGCTTTGCCGATACGGGCGTGGTCATCGCTGGCCTTTCGCGCCATTCGAGCGCGGCGGAGAAAAAGGCGGCGAAGGCCGGGCTGGCCGACGGGTCCATCGGCATTGTCATCGGCACGGCTGCGGTGATGGCGAAGGATGTACGCTATGCCCAATTGGGGCTTGTCATCATCGACGAAGAACAGCGCTTCGGTGCGGCCGATAAGGCAAGGCTGCGGGGACGCACCGACCTTCACCTGCTGGCCATGAGCGCGACGCCGATCCCCAGGACGTTGCACCGCGCGATGATCGGGCTGCAACAGATGTCGGTGATCGCGACGCCGCCCGCCCGTCGCCAGCCGATCCGGACGAGCCTTGCCAGCCCCGACGATTCAATGATCAGGACAGCGCTTTTGCGTGAACGGTCGCGCGGCGGCCAAAGTTTTGTCGTCGTGCCCCGTATCGAGGATCTCGCACCGCTGGCCGAACGGCTGGCGCGGATCGTGCCAGACCTCGCGCTGATCGAAGCGCATGGCAAGATGCCGGTGGCCGCGATCGACGATGCCATGGTCGGCTTTGGCGGTGGCGAAGGCGATGTTCTGCTCGCGACCAATATCATCGAGGCAGGACTGGACGTGCCGCGCGCCAACACGATGATCGTCTGGCGCGCCAACCGCTTTGGCCTCGCCCAGCTTCATCAGTTGCGCGGGCGGGTAGGCCGCGGCAATCGCCGGGGTCAGGTCATTCTGCTGACAGAAGCGCGAGAGATTGCCGAACGCACAATGAAACGGCTGCGTACCTTGGCGACCTATGACCGGCTGGGTGCGGGCTTTGCGATCAGTGCAGCCGATCTCGATCAACGGGGCGCTGGCGATCCGCTGGCCGATGCGCAAGCCGGGCATATGAAGCTGATCGGGATCGACCTCTACCAACATCTGTTCGAAGCGGCTTTGAAAGAGGCGCGGGGCGAAGATGCCGGACTGTGGACACCCGAACTCAATCTGGGCAGCGCGGGCGGCTTGCCATCGGACTGGATACCCGAACCCGACATCCGCCTGGGCCTCTATGTCAGGCTTTCGCGGCTTGTCGATGAGGGGGCGCTCAGCGCTTTGGAGGAGGAATTGGGGGATAGATTTGGTCCGCTGCCCCCCGCTGCCGAACGTCTGATCGATGCCAACAGAATTGCTATCCTCGCGCGGGCGGCCGGGATTGCACGCGTCGATGCAGGCCCGGCCGCGATAGCGCTGACGCCGCGCGAAACCGATCGCGACATGAGCCAATGTGCAGGGCTGTCCGAAAAAGACGGCCGCTGGCTTTTGAAGGCGCAGACCGACGACGCTGATCGGCTCGCAAGGGCGACCGACCTGCTCCAAAGCATTGGCGCTTTGCGGAACTAACGCCCGACGTTGCGTCGATCAACCTGACCTGCGGCGCTAGAATTTTTCGGGTCATGGAGAGGGCGTACACCATATGAAGATTGCGGTCGTTACAGGCGGTGCTCAGGGCATCGGCAAAGGCATCACGCAGGCCCTGTTGACGCAGGGCTGGAGAGTGGCGGTGCTGGACCAGGATGCCGAAGCGGTTCGCAATCTTTCAGACGAGATGCCCACCGACAAGCTTATGGCGATCCGGGCCAACGTCGCCAGCGAGCGCGACGTCGAAGAAGCGTTCGACAAGATTAAAGCCTGGAACAAGGCGGCGGAAGAGGCCGAGGGCATCGATCTGCTCGTATCCAATGCGGGCCTTGCCAACCCGGTCAGCGGTCCGATCGAAAAACTGGCGGTCAAGAAATGGCAGGCGTGGCAGGACAGCCACGTGACCGGCGCTTTTCTGATGGTGCGCGCCGCTGTGCCGCTCCTGCGCCAACGTAAAGGGGCAATCGTCATCATGGCATCGACCCGTGCGATCCAGTCGGAACCCGATACGGAAGCCTATGCTGCGGCCAAGGGTGCGCTCTGCGCCCTGACCCACGCCTTGGCGATCAGCCTTGGCCCCGACATCCGCGTCAACGCAGTCTTGCCCGGCTGGATAGAAACCCGCCCTTGGGCCAAAGCACAGGTGCGCGAAGCGGTGGAGCATCGCGCGATCGATCGGGATCAGCATCCGGTCGGCCGGGTTGGCGAACCGTCCGACATTGCGGCCACCGTCCTGTTTCTGGCGTCCGAGGGTGCGGGCTTCATTACGGGCCAGCAAATCACCGTCGATGGCGGCATGACTCGAAAAATGATCTACGCACATTGACGGGTCGCTATATCCGGCGGCTTCGATCTTGTGCGTCAGCGCTGGATGTCGGTCATGCGGGCGGCATCCTCAGGCGTCCCAAGGATCAATGGATGCCGCCATTGAGCCATCTGCGCTAATTGGACGCCAAAGCTGGCGAATGGCGCCCAATTTCCATCTTCCTCCTGAAACACCGAAGCGCCCGATGCGCGCGCAAGGGCTATCCCCCCCGCGACATCCCAGATGTTTGGCGTTGCGAACCTGGCAACTTGTAGAAGGCCTGCCGCCACGAACGCACATTCGATTGCGGCCGATCCTGTCTTGCGCCCATCCCACGGCCCGATACCAGACTGACCATGCGGATCACCCGCAAGCCGTTTGCGAACGGCGGGGTTCGGCATGCGTGAGACCTGTTCGCCCTCAAACCGCAAACCCGCGCCGCCGCCGCTATGATAGACGCCGGGCGTCAAGAGATGACTGGTGCTGCACCATAAGGCGCCGACGACCGGAACGCCTCGGTAGAGGACGCCCACAGATGAAGCAAATAGCGGGAAGCCGTTGATGAAGTTGCTTGTCCCATCAATCGGATCGACCGCCCAGACAAAATCGCTGTTGCGTCCCGGCTGGATGGCCATCTCTTCGCCGATGATGCCATGGTCAGGGAAATGATCTGCCAGGTGGCTGCGGATCATAGCTTCGACGCGGCTGTCGACCTCGCTTACCGGATCGCGCATCAAAGCAATGGCATTGTCATTGCCCTTATATTGCACGGCCATAAGACTGCCGAGCGTAGCCAGGATCTCCCGGCCGCCAATGGTGGCCAGTTCCACTGCCACAGCTTCCATGCGGGCAAGTAAGTCCCGCGTTGGTCTTGGTTCAGCAGATCTCATCGTCATTTCCTGTCATGCCGCCAGGCACCAATATCGTCACCGGCTCGTTGTCCAGCCGTATTTCGACCGTCCATGCGTTGTCAGGCATGTCGACCGGGCGATCATCGATCCGGGGGCACAGCCCGCTGGCCTGAAGCGTGACGACGCAGCCGGTTTCCAATCGGGCCGGTGGCGGGCCGGAGAAATGTTCGGCCCACCCGACCATGGCGTCGCGATCGGCCTCGCCAACCAGCAGGATGTCGAGCAGCCTATCCTGCGTGTTCGCCCTTGGCGCAAACGGGAGCCGAGGGCCGATCGCGCCGATATTGAGAATTTCGACAAGCAGCCACGACCCGTCGAAACGGCGTCCATCAATATCGACAGCGCATGCTATCGGTGCAGCCGTGCGCAGCGTCTCGCGAAAAGCCGCACGGCCGTTTTCGCGCTTTTCTTCCGGGGTGTCGGGCGATTCATCCACAAGTTCGATGGATTGATTGAGCGCGCCAAGACCTACCGCTTCCAGAAAGCCTTTGTGCCCGAACGGTCCGGTGACGCTGCCGACGGTCAGCTTCTTTTCGCGCGCATTGTCGAGACCAGCAATGACGACTTTGACCGATTGCCGAATGCCCAGCGCCCTAGCGACATTATTGGACCCGCCCATCGGCAGGATTGCAATGGGTACAGACCGATCAGGTATCTCGGTGGCGACCGAAGCTACGGTCCCATCGCCGCCCGCGGCGATCGCCATGTCCATGCCGCTCATTCCGGATCGAATATCGTCCCGGCTATGTTCGCAATAGCGGATGGCGAAGCCAGCCTCTTCCAATTGACCAATGAGCGACCGGATCGGCTCGGGCTTCGTTCCCGCATTGGGGCTATGGACTAGCAGCGCCTTCACACGAAATATCTGGCATTCGGCCTATATCGCGCCTCCAACATACCGATCATAGTTGCGCCCCAAATTCTTCCAAAGCGGCCGTGACGACTTCGACCTTTGCATCATCCTGCAAATCGATCGAAACCATGATGCCGCCAGCAAGAGGAACATCATCCCTTTCGTCCTGATCGACCGTCTCGCTGTCTGCGCCTCCGGTCCGGTTGCCGGCGCTGTTGTCCGGTCCGGATGCCGCCACGAAAATATCCGTCCGTTCGATGCCGATTTCCTGGACTAGCCGTTCCACGGCCATGTCCGCCTGGTCCCTGCTATCAAATGTGCCTGTCAATGTCGTGCTCATGATGATCCTTTCTTCAGAGCTTGGAATCGGCGCGATCGGCCACTGGATAATCTTCCGGTTTTACCGTGCCGACAGGGGGGCGATCCTCGACATCCTCCTGCGACTTGCCCCCGCCTGTGCGGGGATCGGGATCATCGCCATTGGGTCGAACGTCGCCAGCAGGCCCGCGACGGGGCAGCTCATCCGTTTGACCCTGTTCAGGGTCGAGACCATTTTCGTTTCCAGGCATGATCCTGATCCTTCCGCAACACAGGGGTCGGAGGTGACGCCCCGCCTTTGTATGAAGCGCCGATCGAGCGATCGGTTGCATGTCTTCTTCTACCTTTAACGCAGGAACCACGTGCCGCACGGACAGTTATAACGGAACATATAAAGAACGATGAGGCTATCATGACCGACCATCTTCATAATCCCAAACTCGACGAGCACCCCGCATCGAACGCAGAAAAAGATCCAGCCAATTGGGTGTCCGGCAATGAACCCATTACCGGCGCACAGGCGTCCTATCTGGCGACTCTGTGCGAAGAAGCGGGTGTGGAACTGCCGACCGGCGACCTGACTAAAGCAGATGCGTCGCGGCAGATCGATGAAATGAAGGCGAAGCTTGGGCGAGAGTGAGGGGCTTTGGGGTGGATCATTTTCGATGGTTTGTGACGGAAGTCGCTCACCATGATCGCACTTGCGCGGACGGCCGCAAAGCCTGCCCAGCCCAACCAAACTGATGTCGATCAGCCAGATTTTTCAATAGAGTATTGGACCCATCCGACGTCCAGGCGTTGTCCGCTCATACCAGAGACAGGCTCCGAACGATTAGATTGCTCCGTGCGGACATCATTAGAATGGCTGGATTTGAATGGCTGGAGAATGCCCATGACGATCGCGACAGACGATGCCCCATCGGCGACATCGAAATTGAATGAAGAACGCGCGAGCGGGATCGCGGCAGTGTCCCAGTCTAGGGGCGACGACCTGATCGGGCGCTCGGTCACGATCAACCGCCCTCGCGACGAACTCTTCGCCTATTGGCGCGATTTTTCCAATTTGCCCTCCTTCATGGATAATGTCGAACAGATCGACATCCTGTCAAACACTACGTCACATTGGGTCGTAAAGGCTCCGGCCGGACGCACCGTGGAATGGGATGCGATCATTACGGAGGAGAAGGCTGGCGAGTTGATCGCCTGGACCTCTGCCGAAAACGCCGATGTCCCAAACAGCGGCCGCATCGAATTTCGCGACGCTGGCGCGCGAGGCACCATCGTTACGGCGACTATCGCCTATGATCCGCCCGCAGGTGTGGTGGGCAAGGTGATCGCGAAACTGTTCCAGCGCGAACCCGCCATCCAGGCACGGCGCGACCTGCGTCGTTTCAAACAATTGATGGAAACGGGCGAGGTCGCGACCGCCGCCTGGACGAAAAAGCAACGTGACGAGGAGAAAGCCTGATGCG
>Ga0209147_100503_pt1 | contig 22767 bp, 19 predicted proteins | sample AraplaCol_mLB_r2_FD_184278 | JGI IMG/M metagenome (GOLD analysis project Ga0209147, IMG submission 184278) | Arabidopsis root microbial communities from North Carolina, USA - plate scrape CL_Col_mLB_r2 (SPAdes) (version 2) | ecosystem: Host-associated > Plants > Roots > Endosphere | place: USA... | reverse complement strand
CCGGCCTGGCGGAACACGTCGGTCGGCGTGCTGTAGTACTTGGTCGGCACGATCACGAGCGGCGCCTTGCCGCTCCATTCGCGCGCGAACTGCAGGATCTCGTCCGGGCGCGACAGCTTGCTGTGGATCAGGATCGCGTCGGCGCCGGCTTCCGCATACGCGTTCGCGCGGCGCAGCGCCTCGTCCATCCCCCAGCCCGCGATCAGCGCCTCGACGCGCGCGACGATCGAGAAGTCGGGATCGGTCTGCGAATCCTTGCCGGCCTTGATCTTGCCGCAGAACTCGTCGATTTCCGCGAGCGGCTGGCGCTCGCCGCCGATGAAGCTGTTCGTCTTCGGGAACTGCTTGTCCTCGATGCACACGCCCGCGATGCCGCGCTGTTCGAGCTTCTTCACGAGGCGGCGCACGTTGTTGAAGTTGCCGTAGCCGGTGTCGCCGTCGAGCAGGATCGGCAGGTCGCTCGCGTCAGCCATGAATTCGAGCACGTCGACGACTTGCGTCCAGCTCGCTTCGTTGTTGTCGCGCACGCCGAACTGCGCGGAGATCGCGAGGCCCGACGCCCAGATACCCTTGAAGCCGGCCTCGCGGACGATCCGCGCGGACAGGCCGTTGTGCGCTTCCATCAGGAATTCGAGATCGCTGCTGACGAGCATGCGGCGCAGGCGCGCGCTGCGTGATTCGGTGAAGTTGGGTTCGCGTGCGTTCATCGTGCGGCTCCGGCGGTGGTGCGTTGAATCAGGGGAAGAATGTCTTGCGTCGCGCGTGCGACGTCGTTCGGGAAATCGATCTCGATCCACGGCAAGCCGGTGACGTCGGCGACGTCGAACGAATGGCCGCCTTCGAGCAGCAGGTCGCGCACGGCTTCCTCGTGCGGCATGTTCGCGCGGCCGCTGTCGACGTAGCCCGCGACGAGGGTCGCGAGGCGGCGCGCGGTGCCTTCGGTGAAGCGGAAGAAGCCGACCGATTCGCCGATCGTGTCGTAGTCGAGGTCGACCGCGAGCTGCTTGCGCAGCTCGACCGGCACGCCGTTCTTCAGGCACAGCTTGACGGGTTCGTCGCCGGCCTCGAAGTCGCGGTCGATCAGCAGGCGGTCGACCGTCTTGTCGGCATCGGCCACCAGCGCGTGCAGGATGTTCTCGTCGTACAGCACGTCCGCGTCCATCAGCAGCACGTCGCCGCCGCGCGTCATCGCATCGGCGACGGTATGCACGGTCAGCACGCTGCCGAGGTCGTAGCGCTCGTTGATCACGATCTCGGCGGTGCGGCCGAGGCGCTTCAGTTCCTGCTCGACCTTCTCGTGCTGGAAGCCGAGCCCGAGCACGATTTCATCGACGCCCGCGGCGTCGAGCACACGCAGATGGCGCTCGAGCAGCGACACGTCGTCGAAGCGCAGCAGGCACTTCGGGAACTGCGCCTCGGGCGGTTGTTGCAGGCGCAAGCCGAGGCCTGCCGCAAGAATGATGGCTCGCATGGGTTCTCCAACCAAAAAGCCGGCGATCTGAACGATCAGTCGGCGAGCGGCTGCGGCGCACGGCGCCGCTGCCAGTTTCTTTCACTGAAATGCAGATAGAGCAGGCCGGGCAGGCCGAGCGCGAGTTCGCGCGCGCGCTTCGCGAGCGACAGCGCGAGCGCCGCGTCGGGCGGCAAGCCGACCAGCGGCGCGAGCAGCAGGTAGCCGCCTTCCTGCGCGCCGAGCGAGCCCGGGATCGCGAAGGCTGCGCCACGAATCGCCTGGCCGACGCTTTCGAGCAGCAGCGCGTCGAGCCAGCTCACCGGGTGCCCGAGGAAGTGCAGCGCGAGCCACACTTCCGCGGTGCCGACGATCCAGCCCGCGAGACTCAACGCGAAGGTCTTCGCGACTTTCGCGCGATCGCGGTACAGCGCGCCGACCGCGTCGTCGATCGCGTCGGCGCGCGTGGCCAGCGACGACCAGTCGCGCGGGCCGAGCAGCTTCGACGCGAGGCGCAGGCCGCGGCCGAACAGCCCGCGCCGCTGTGCCGCGTAGAACGCGACGGCGAGCGCGCCGAGCACGCCGGTGGCGATCAGCGCGGGCGTGCGCAGATACGCGACCGACTCGTGCGTCGCATACAGGCTGAACGCGGCGATGCCGATCAGCGCGAACGCCATCTGCGCGAGCGCCTGCATCGTCGTGCTGACGGTCACGGCGGCGGCCGCGTCGGCCATCCGCGTGCCGCGCTGCGCGAGGTGGCGCACCATCAGCACCGGGCCGCCGATCTGCCCGGCGGGCAGCAGGCTGTTCACCGATTCGCCGACCCAGCGCGCGCGCAGCGCGTTGCCGAGTTCGGCGCCCGGCTGCCCGCGGCGGAACATCACGGAGATCGCGACCGCGTCGATCGCGAGCGGCACGACGTGGAACGCCGCGACGAGCGCGAGGCCCCAGCCGGCCGCGAGGAACGTGGACGCCACCGCGCCGACGCCCTGCCAGGCCAGCAGTGCGATGAAGAGTGCGGTCCCGAGGGACAGCAGGATGAGGCCCGCGCGTGTCATGACCCGCTCGTGCGTCGCGTCGCCAGTTGCTTGAACACCTGGCGGAAACCGAAATACGCGATCGCGTCCTTCATGTTCGAGATGAAGCGCTTCCACGGCCGCATGCCGGGGTTCGTCACGTATTCGAACGTGAGCGACACGCGCATCTCGTTCTGGCCGAGCGGCGTGATGCGGTGGCGCAGCTTGTCGCCGTCGAACAGCACGATGCCGCCGTCGGCGATCTGCACGGAGCCCGGTTCGTCGGCGACGTCCGGGTTGCGCGTATGCAGCTCGTAGTCGAGCCGGCACGACGATTCGTCGATCACGCCGATCAGCAGCGTGTAGCGCCGGCCGTCGTAGTACGACGTGTCGTAGTGCCAGCCGATGTGGTCGCCGGGCTTCGTGTAGTAATACAGCGCGTACGCGTGCGGATCGTCGGCCGGCGACAGCATCAGCTTGTCGCCGGTGATCTTCTCGAGGAAGGAGATGAGTGCCTTCGAGCGGTACAGCTCGGCGATGTACGGCGCCTGCTCGTCGATCGTATGGCGGCTCACGCTGCCGCCCTGCTTGTGGCCGGGCAGGTAATTGCGGTTCAGGCCGGCCTGCATCGCGCGGGCGGCGTTCGCCAGCTTCGCGTGCGCGTCGGGCGGCAGGAACGCGTCGAGATAGAGGAACGAGCCCTGGCGCGTGTAGTCGCCGCGCAGGCGGTCGAGGTCGAGCTGGCCGACGCAGTCGGCCACGGTGCGGTCGGGATCGGCCGCGGCCGCGCGCACGGGCGCGGGGCGTGCCGGGCTCAGCACGGAATCGTCGCGCGTGCTAGGAGTCATTTGGAAGCCTGGATTTCGGTTGGGTTCTGCGCGGCCGGGTTCTGCGGAAGGTTGCCGCGCCGCACGATGCGCCACCAGTCGATCACGACCCAGGCGGCGAACAGCGGGGCGCCGATCGACGCCGCGAGCAGGAACGGCTCGACGCCGTCCACGAGCGTCACGATCGGCAGCAGGTACAGCACGTCTTCGGTCTCGAAGCCGCCGGCGAACGCCTGCTTGGTGCCGGCCTTGCCGGCGATCGACTCGATCCGCATGCGCAGGAAGAAAATCAGTGCGACGGCCGCGCCGGCCACCGCGCCGAGCAGCACCGGCGACGCGGCCATCTGGCCGCCCTGCGCGACGATGCCGACGCCCATGCTGACGAACAGCGCGACCGTTACGAGCGCATCCGCCGCGAGGTCGTAAAAATGACCGATCTTGCTGGACTTGCCGCTGATGCGCGCGAGCTCGCCGTCGGTGTGGTCGACGAAGTTCGACAGCACGATCAGGAACGCGCCTGCATTGCTCCAGCCGAAACCGCCGTGCGCGAGGCACCAGGCGCCGGCGAGGCCGATCAGCAGACGAAGGGTAGTGAGGTGATTCGGGGTGACCGGCGTATCGACGAGCGGTCGGACAAGCGAGCGCGCGAGCCGCGCATCCCAGGTGCGTGGCGGGGGCGGCTCGGGTCGTGTGGCGGTTTTTCTTTGGTCCATCGGCGAAATATATACGGAATTGTAATTTGGTGCTTTTTATTCGATCAATGTCCTGACATACGGGAGTGTTACCGCGTCTTGCAGGCATCGGCCGGTTCAAAAACACACCTATGAACGAGGCGGCCAACCGGGCCGCCGGACCCGTCTTCCAGTGTGGTCCGCATCGCGCGGCTGTCAAGGCCGGACGGGCCTCGTAGGCCGATCCGACCGGGTTTTTCGCGCCGGTCGGCGATCGCGAACCGGCGATTCGCTCGATGCTTTCATGTGCCTTTCGCGTGCGCCCGGCGCGGGCGGATCGCCTGTCACAGAACGGTCGTTCGATACCCGGCAAATCCGGCAAGGATCTTTTGCATCCAGCGGACATTTCGCAGCGATGGCCTCTGCGATACTCCGGACCGTGCCCGTGGTGCCGGGCCGCCCCTCGCGGCCCCAAGGGCTTCGCGTCGCTCAGGAGACACCCCCCGCGACGTCAACGACAGACCCAAGCGTCAGATAACCAGCCATGTCTTCTTCACGCATCCTCGCTCCCGCCCTGCGTTCGCTCGTCCGCACCGCCGACGAAGCCGCCGCGCTGATCCGCCCCGGCATGACCGTCGCCATGAGCGGCTTCACCGGGTCGGGCTATCCGAAGGCCGTGCCGGCCGCGCTGGCCGCCCATATCGACGCGGCGCACGCGCGCGGCGAGGACTTCCGGATCAACGTACTGACGGGCGCGTCGACCGCACCGGAACTCGACGGCGCGCTCGCCCGCACCAACGGCATCTCGATGCGCTTGCCGTACCAGTCCGACCCGACGTTGCGCGACAAGATCAACGGCGGCGAAGTCGATTACCAGGACGTCCACCTGAGCCACGTCGCGCAATACGCGTGGTTCGGGCTGTACGGCGACCTCGACGTCGCGATCGTCGAGGTCGCGGGCATCCGCGAGGACGGCCTGCTGATCCCGTCCGCGTCGATCGGCAACAACAAGACCTGGCTGGAGCGCGCGAAGCACGTGATCCTCGAAGTGAATGCGCGCCAGCCGCTCGGCCTCGACGGGATGCACGACATCTATTACGGCACCGCGCTGCCGCCGCACCGCAAGCCGATTCCGCTGACGAAGAGCGACGACCGGATCGGCGAGCCGTACCTGCGCTGTCCTGCCGACAAGATCGTCGCGATCGTCGAGACCGACGCGCCCGATCGCAGCAATGCATTCTCCGCGCCGGATGCGACGTCCAAGCAGATCGCGCTGCAACTGATCGATTTCCTGCGCCACGAAGTGAAGCGCGGCCGCCTGCCGGAAAACCTGCTGCCGCTGCAGTCGGGCGTCGGCAACATCACGAACGCGGTGCTCGCGGAGCTCAGCTCGGCCGGCTTCTCGAACCTGACCGCGTACACCGAGGTGATCCAGGACGGCATGCTCGACCTGCTCCAGGACGGCACGCTGAGCTTCGCGTCGGCCACCGCGCTGTCGCTGAGCCCGGCCGCCGTGCAGCGCTTCGCCGACGAAATCGCGACGTTCCGCGAGAAGATCGTGCTGCGCCCGCAGGAGATCAGCAACCATCCGGAACTCGTGCGCCGTCTCGGCTGCATCGCGATGAACGGGATGATCGAGGCCGACATCTACGGCAACGTGAACTCGACGCACGTGATGGGCACGAAGATCCAGAACGGCATCGGCGGCTCGGGCGACTTCGCGCGCAACGGCTACCTGTCGTGCTTCATGTCGGCGAGTACCGCGAAGGGCGGCGCGATCTCGCGGATCGTGCCGATGGCGAGCCACGTCGACCATACCGAGCACGACGTCGCGGTGGTCGTCACCGAGCAGGGCCTCGCCGACCTGCGCGGCCTGTCGCCGAAGCAGCGTGCACGCAAGGTCATCGCGACCTGCGCGCATCCCGACTACCGGCCGATGCTCGAGGATTACTTCGAGCGTGCGTCGCGCGAGAGCTTCGGCAAGCACACGCCGCACCTGCTCGCCGAGGCGCTGTCGTGGCACGAGCGTTACGTGCGTACGGGGACGATGAAGGCCTGACGGTTCGGCCTGCGACGGGCGCGTGCCCGTCGCATCGTCAATCCATCGCCGCGTGCGCGATCTCCACGCTCGCCGTTTTCTGCGGTGGGCGGATCAGCAGCAACAGCGGAATCATCAGCAGCGTCGCGACGAACATCAGCTTGAAGTCGTTCAGGTAGGCGATCATCGATGCCTGCTGGTTGATCGTGCGGTCGAGCAGCGCGATGTCGAGACGGCTGCCGGCCATCGCCTGCACGGCCGGGTTGAACGGCGTGATCTGCGCGGCGAGATCGGCGTGCGACACCTGCGTGTTGCGCGTCATCAGCGTCTGCACGATCGAGATGCCGATACTGCTGCCGATGTTGCGCATCAGGCTGTAGGTGGCCGTGCCGTCCGCACGCAGGTCGGGCGGCAACGTCGAGAACGACAGCGCGCTGAGCGGCACGAACACGAGCCCCAGCCCGAAGCCCTGCACCACGCCCGGCCACACGATGTCCGCTTCGGACAGCACGACCGTGTACTGCATCATCTGCCATAGCGCGAGCGCGGAAATCGACAGCCCCGCGAGCAGCAGCATCCGCGCATCCACGTATTTCAGCAGCCTGCCGACGAACAGCATCGCGATCATCGTGCCGGCGCCGCTCGGCGCGGTGACGAGGCCCGTCGTCGCGACCGGGTAGCCCATCAGGTTCTGCAGCATCGGCGGCAGCAGCGCGCGCGTCGCGTACAGCACCGCGCCGACCACGAAGATGAACAGCGTGCCCGTCGCGAAGTTCGGGTCGCGCAGCAGTTCCGACTTGAAGAACGACGCCTTGCCGACGGTCGCGGTATGCACGAGGAAGAACGCGAAGCTGAGCGCCGCGACGATCGCCTCGATGCGGATCTCGTACGAGCCGAACCAGTCGAGCTGTTCGCCGCGGTCGAGCATCGCCTGGAACGCGCCGATCGCGAGCGCCAGCGTCGCGAAGCCGAACGCGTCGAATTTCACGTGCGGGCGCGGCGCGCGGGCGGGCAGGAAGGTCATCACACCGGCCAGCGCGAACGCGCCGATCGGCACGTTGATGAAGAACACCCAGCGCCAGTTGTAGCTGTCGGTGAGCCAGCCGCCGAGCGTCGGGCCGAGGATCGGGCCGACCATCACGCCCATCCCCCAGATCGCCATCGCCTGGCCTTGCTTCTCGCGCGGGTTGATGTCGAGCAGGATCGACTGCGACAGCGGCACCAGTGCGGCGCCGAATACGCCCTGCAGCAGGCGGGCGCCGACGATCTGCACGAGTGTCTCGGACAGCCCGCACAGCGCGGATGCGACCGTGAAGCCCGCGATCGACACGATCAGCAGCCGCTTCACGCTGAGCCGGTCGGACAGCCAGCCGGTGAGCGGTGTCGCGATCGCCGCCGCGACGATGTAGGAGGTCAGCACCCACGTGATCTCGTCCTGCGACGCGGACAGCGTGCCTTGCATGTGCGGCAGCGCGACGTTCGCGATCGTGCTGTCGAGGGTCTGGATCAGCGTGGCGAGCATGATCGACAGGGTCAGCATCGGCCGGTTCAGGGCGGGCGAGGCGGGGGCGTCGGCGGCGGGGTTCAAGCGGGTGTCTCCGTGGGGGCGGTCGCCGTGGGCGGCGATCCAGTATCGCTGGAATTATAAGCACGCTTATTATAGATCCGCTTATCGCCGGGCCGCGAGCGATGGACGGCTGTCGGCTTGACCCTATAATCCCCGCATGGACAAGACCTACGAGAACCGGATCGGCTACCTGATTTCCGACGTGGCCCGCCTGAACGGGCGCCTGTTCGACCGGCGCGCGAAGCGCATCGGGCTGACGCGCGCGCAAAGCCGCGTGATCGCATACCTGACGTGGAAGGGCGAGATGAATCAGGCACGGCTCGCCGAATGGCTCGAGATCGCGCCGATCTCGCTTACCCGGTTGCTCGACCGGATGGAAAGTTATGGCTGGATCGAGCGCGTCGCGAACGACGACGATCGCCGCGCATTCGTGATCCGGCTGACCGACAAGTCGCGCGAGATCTTTCCGCAGATGCTCGAAGTGGGTGACACCGTCGTCGACGACGGCTTGCGCGGCTTCACGCCCGACGAGCGCGATACGCTGGTGCGGCTGCTCGGGCGCGTGCGCCACAACCTGATCGACTGCGGCGGGGAGTGATGGGTGGCGTCATCCGGGGCGGCCGGATGAACGTGTTGACCGCAACGGGAATACCGGGTGGCCGTGCGCAGGCGTGCCACGTTGGCCCGTATGATGGCATGGGCGTGGACATTGCCTCGCCATTGCGCCCGTGCGGACGCCCGGCGCGGCCATCGCTCGGCTCGCGCAGGACAAAGCGCCCGGCACACTTCGACGAAGCGCTTGTGCGGGCGTCGATGTCGGCTCCGTGGAGCCGGCGCTACCCGTCATGGCTTCGGCAAGATGGTGCGCTCAACGGGTCAGCACTGCCAGCGTGAACGCCGCCAGATAAAGTCCCACACCGTACGACAGATGCGCGATGACACTGCGCCGGCGCGCGACGCCCGGGTGCGGCGTGCGCGACGCCGCGATGCCGAGGCCGAACGCGGGCTGCATCACGAAGAACGGCGCGACCACGCTGGCGAGGCCGGCGACGAGCGCGGGGAGCGGCGTCGGTGTGCCGATCCACGCCGTGCCCGCGATCGCGACGGGCAGCGCCGCGTACGCGATGCCGATCGCGTAATGCGCGATCCAGCCGAGCGTGCGTTCGCCCGGCACGGGCGGCGCGGCGGCGATCGACACGTGCCGGAACCGGCCTTGCGTCATGTGACCGATCCAGCGGCCGACCAGCGCATGGTCGAGCGACGGAATGCCGAATGCACGTCGGCGCAACAGCGCCCACAGATCCATCACGAGCGTGGCGCCCGCGCCGATCAGCAACAGGTTGAGCAGGACGTCGGGCAGGCTCATCGCGGACCACCGGCGCGGAGGGTCACGGTTGCGCGGCGCAGCGGGATACAGCGTGGATTCGGCGGTTTCATGGCAGTCAGGGCTTGTCTTTATGGAGTCGGGCGCCTATCTTGCAACTTCAAGTTCACTTGAGGTCAAGCATGAGTCGGCTGGACATCGCGGATGTGGCGCGGCGCTCGGGATTGCCCGCGTCGACGCTGCGCTACTACGAGGAAAAGGGGCTGATCGTCCCGATCGGCCGCCACGGGCTGCGGCGGCAATACGACGAGTCGGTGCTGGAGCGCCTGGCACTGATCGCGCTGGGCCGCGAGGCCGGTTTTTCGCTCGACGACATCCTCGCGATGGTGGACACGGACGGCCTGCCTGCGATCGATCGCGCGAAGCTCGACAGCAAGGCCGACGAACTCGACCGCACGATCCGCCGTCTCGGCGCCGTGCGCGATGCGCTGCGGCACGCGGCCGTGTGCCCGGCGGCGAACCATCTCGAATGCCCGTCGTTCCAGAAGCTGCTGCCCATTGCCGCGCATCGCAATCCGGCGCGTCGCGCGAAGGCGGAAGGCGCATAGGTGTAGCAGGCCCGCGCGATGTGCGGGTGTCATCAGCAGTCCGGCGGCAGGGTGGCGGCGCCGCCATTCCCGGCCGGAATTCGAAAACGAAAGCAGGAACAACGGGGTTGACGCGTGTCGTTATTGCTTGCGCCATTGCTGGTGCTTTATGTGCTTCCGGCCGCATATGCGGCATCGAAGGTCGGGCCGCACTACGGATTTCTCGCGGGGTGCGCGACGATGGCGGCCGTGCTGGCGGCGCAGACAGCCCTGCTGACGTGGGGAACTGCCTGGGTGAAGCGACGGCGCGGGGGCATCGGGCAGCCCGAGACGGCCGCGCAGGCCGTTTCGGCCGACAGTCCGGACGACGAACCGGCTGACGACGCCGAAGACGCCGGCGATGCCGGCGATGCCGGCGACGCGCCCGACGTACCGCTTCGATACGGCGAGCATGCACGATTCAAGCAAGTGGTTCCGATGGCTGGCAACACGCGGCCCGACGTCGCGCGCTATTTCTACGACAACGCGAAGCGGACGATCGAATCGTATGTGGACGTCGAGACGGGGCACGGCGATACGGGTGCGTCGATGGTGTCGATGGCCGAACTTGCCGTCGAGGATGGCGCGCCGGCCGCGCCACCTGACCAAACGCTGACCGTGTTCGTGTCGAACGACGGCGCATGGTCGGGGTTCCGCGTGGGCGACGACAGCTTCCGCTTCCGTCACGGCGCGATCACGAGATTGCGCCTCACGCGGGTGATACCGATACGCTGGAAGGGCGGCTACACGGTGACGTTGTGGTTCGACGTGCCGAACCGGAAAAGCGGCGCCGATTACGTGTCGTATTCGACCTGGTTCGATCTCGAGGTGGAATATTCCGGTCGCCGCACACGCGCGCTCACTCATGCCTGTCGCGAGATCGCGTCCGTGCTCGGCGTGGCGTTCGACGTCGACGAAACCTCCGACGACTGACTGACTCAGCCCGCGTAGTACACGCGGCATTCCTGCTCGCGCCCGCGCACGATGCGCTTGCCGACGAGCGAGCCGACCGTCTCGGTGAAGACGGTGCGCTGGTGTTCGCGCTGCCCGGCGTCGTAGAAATAGAGCGAGACCCAGTCGGTCGGGCGGGAGGCCTCCGGCGTGCGCATCGCGGCAAGCAGGCACAGCGCCGTGAAATGCCAGCCGCCCTTGGTCATGTGCATCACGGGCGACGGCACGTAACCGTCCACGTTCAGGCGCCGATGCGCGAGCGTCGGCAACACGCCGGCGGCGGCCTTGTTACGGTACAGGCGGTCGATGTAGAGCAGCAGTTCGACAGGAGGCTCGGTGCCGGGGCCGGCGTCCTGCACGTGGCCCTGCCAGCGCCGGCGGCGGCTCAGCACGTCGTCGAGCGCGGTGCGGATGCCGGCTGCGCGCCGCGGGCCGACGCCCGAGATCGTTTCGAGCTGGCCGTTGCGGGCCGCGCGTTCGAGCTCCTCGAGCGTATCGATGTGAAGCAGGTCGTGAATGCGTAACGCGAGCGCGTGGCCGATACCCGGCACCGCTTCGAATGCGGAGGTGCGTACGGCGTCGCCGCACAGCCGGTCGAGCTGCCGCCAGCGCCCGGTCACCAGCAGCTCGGCAATCGCCTGGGCGACGCCCGTGCCGATCTCGGGCAACGTACCGAGCGCATCGACGCCGCCGGACTCGAACAGCGTGCGGATGTCGAGGTCGAGCGCTTCGACCGTCCCGGCCGACGCGCGGTACGCGGCGACCCGGTAAGGATTCGCGCCCTGGTCAGCCAGCCGTTGCGCCGCCTCGCGCAGGCAGGCCGCGATATGCCGGTTTTCCTCGTACGTTTGGCTGGCGCTCGTCTGCATCGCGAGGGACCCGGGGAAGCACAAACGGAATGGACACGGCGAACGATGCGCCGGTCGGCTGTTCATCATTGTCGCGACACGCGTTGAAGAAAACTTGACGCACGTCAATAGCAAACGTAGCACAGGTGCGAGGTGCACGGTCGTGCCGATAGGGGCACGACCGTGCGTCGCGTGATGCGGTCACGCGTCGAGAAACGACTGCGCGTTCTCGGCCTCGGCAGCCGTGCGCAACGTGGCGAGCGCCCGTTTCTCGATCTGGCGCACGCGTTCGCGCGACATGCCGGCGTCGTGCGCGATCGCATCGTAGGTATCGGGCTCGGCGCCGCCGAGACCGAACCGCCGGCGCAGCACGTCGGCCTCGGCCGGCGTGACCGACCGGAGCAGCGACCGCACACACTCGCGCATGCGCGTGTCGGCCAGTTGCTCGAACGGGCTGGCCGACGCCTGGTCCTCGATCAGCTCCACGAGGCCGGTGTCCGCGTCGGGCAGCGGCGCATCGAGCGACACGGGCTCGGCAGGCAGCGCGAGCACCGCACGCAGCTTGTCCTCGTCGAGGCCGGTTTCGGCCGCGAGTTCGGCCGGCGTCGCCCGGCGCCCCGTGCGCTGGTGAAAACGCAGCGCATGCCGTTGCACACGCTGGTACTGGTCGCCCACGTGCACGGGCACGCGGATCGTGCGCGCGCGATCCGCGACCGCGCGCGCGATCGCCTGGCGGATCCACCAGGTCGCATAGGTCGAGAACTTGAACCCGCGCCGGTATTCGAATTTCTCGATCGCGCGCATCAGGCCGAGGCTGCCGTCCTGCACGAGATCGGGCAGGTCGACGCCGCGGTTCATGTACTTGCGCGCGATCGACAGCACGAGCCGCAGGTTCGCCTCGAGCATCGCGCGCGTGGCGTCGCGCACTTTCTGCTGGCCGTCGGCGAGCGCTGCGGCGAGTGCCCGCCGCGCGACCGCGTCGAAGCAGGCGCCTTCGCCTGCTTCGGTGCCGTGCGGCGCGGACGCGAGCGTGCCCACGACGCGGCTCGCGTCGTCGACCGCCGGTGCGAGCCACGCGATCGAGCCGAGCAGGGCGGCCATGCGGTTACGCGCGTCGCGGTATTCGTCCGAACGGACGCCATGCGCGTGCAACGCGCCGCGCAGGGCCGCGACGGCCGCCTGCAGTGCGTCGTAGCTGGCCGGCGCGGGCGTGTCGGGGGCGTCGCCGTCGGAAGACCCGGCGCCGCCGGTCGTCGCCGTCGCGCGGTGACGCGCAAGCAGCGAGTCGACCGCCGCCGGATAGCCGGCGATCGCATGCAGGATCTGGTGACGGCCCGTCTCGAGTTCGCGGGCAAGCACGATTTCGCCTTCGCGCGTGAGCAGCGGCACCGCCTGCATGCGCCGCATGTAGAGCGCGAGCGGGTCGGTCGACGCGCTCGTGCCGCGTGCGAGGTCGCCGAGCATCGCGCGGCCTTCGTCGAGCGCATCGCGATCGACGTCGACCGGCGACGAACCGGCGAACGGCGCAGGCGCGGCCGGCTCGTCGAGCACGGCGATGCCGATGTCGGCGAGTGCGGCGCGCACGACGTCGAGCGCGTCGGGGCTGTCGCTTTCGGGCGGCAGCGCGTCGACGAGGTCGGCGTGGGTCAGATAACCCTGTTCGCCGGCGAGCGCCAGCAACTGGATGATCGGATCGAGCGGCGTGTCCGCCCGGGGAGTGGGGCGTGGCGTAGTCATGTCGATGGCGGCGTGAACCGCGCTCCTGTCTGGGCGGGCCGAAGCCCGCCGGTTTCGGGCCGCCGTTTGCTCGCGAACCCCGTCCGCGCCGGCCAGCCTGACATCGTTCAAGTTGAGGGCATTTGCGCGAACTTCAACGCGAGCGCGGCAGACCTGCCAGCACGCGGCGTGCCTGCGCGCGCGTCTGGTGCTGGAAACAAAAAGTAACCGATCATACCGGGCGGAAATCTGCAGGGGACGTAAGCTAGAGTCAGGCGCGCAGCCTGGCTGCGCAGCGCAGATTCCGCCGGAGCAAGAAATGACCCTGATTCCCGCCGCGAGGTGTGCGGCATTCGCGTTGACCACGCTGGCCCTCGGCGGCTGTTATTACACGAGTCCGTACGGTTATGCGCCGTATTACGCGCCGGCCCCGGCCACGCTGACGCAGCGCGAGATACCCGTCACGCCGGCTGCACCGGGTAGCGCCGCACCGAGCCAGGGCTCGACGGCGGTCGCGCCGCCTGTGGCCGATCCGGCTCCCGTCTACGTCGCGCCGGCCTATCCGCCGCCGTATCCCTATCCGTATCCGTACTATGCCCCCGCGTATTACCCGGGCTGGTACGGCTGGGGAGCGCCGGCGATCTCGGTCGGCTTCTGGGGCGGCTGGGGCGGTGGCCACTGGCGCGGACGCGGCGGGGACTGGCATCGTCCGTGGGGCGGCGGCCACTGGGGTGGCGGCTGGGGCGGGCATCGGCACTGACCGGCGCGCGGCGGCACCGCGCGGGAGAGCATCATGAGGAATTCGATTGTCCGAAGTCTGTACGTCGTCCTGCTCGGCCTCGCGGCCGCGCCGGGCGTCGCCGATGCGCAGAGCAGCGCCTACACGAACTCGCCGGCCGAACTGTTTGCGGGGCCGGCGCCCGACTATCCGGTGGTGGCGCAGATTCCGCCCGACACGGCGCTGGACGTCTTCGGCTGCCTGAGCGACTACTCGTGGTGCGACGTCGCGCTGCCGGGCGTGCGCGGCTGGATCGACGCGCAGTTGCTCGAGTATCCGTACCAGGGCAGCTACGTGCCGTTGCTCGAATACGGCGCGATCATCGGGGTTCCGGTGACGGGGTTCGCGATCGCCGCGTACTGGGATCGTTATTACCGGCACCGTCCGTGGTATCACGACCGCGATCGCTGGGCGCATCGTCCGGAACCGCGGCTCGGCCCCGGAGGCATGCCGCCGGGACAAGGCCGTCCGCAACCGGGCGGGCCGATGCAGGTTGCACCGGGCGGCCCGCCGCCCGTGCACGACGCGCGGCCGTCGGCTGCACGCGGCGGCTGGAACGGCGCGATCCGCACACCGCCGCCGGCAGCACCGGCGCCTTCACCGATGCCGGGCGGGGCGGGCAACGCGCGTCCGGCCGTCCCGCCGCCGGCCGTGCTGCGCCCGCCGCCCGCGCCGGGTGGCGAGGCGCGTCCGATGCCGCCGGTGCACCAGGGAGGCGAGGCGCGTCCAATGCCGCCGGCGATGCACCAGGGAGGCGACGCGCGTCCGATGCCGCCGCCGATGCGTCAGGGAGGCGGGGGCGGCGGCGGTTATGCGCGGCCGCAAGGTGGTGGAAACGGTGGCGGTAACCACGGTGGTGGCGGAGGCGGTGGCCCCGAGGATTTCCGTCACTGATGTCGCCGGCGCTGGGGCTTCTCGGACGCCGGACGAAAAAAAGCCGCTCCGGAGAGCGGCTTCCACAGCGGCGCGGGCGGATTGTCCTGCCCCCAGCCCGACCGGCTGCGTGTGGCAGGCAGCCGGCGGTGCTGCTCGCGTCAGTCGTCGAGCAACGACAGGTCGCGCACGGCGCCCTTGTCGGCGGACATGACCAGCTTCGCGTAGGCCTTCAGCGCCGCGGACACCTTGCGCGGACGCGGCTGCGCAGGCTTCCAGCCCTTCGCGTTCTGCTCTTCGCGGCGGCGCGCCAGTTCTTCGTCGGACACGAGCACGTCGATCGTGCGGTTCGGGATGTCGATGCGGATCTTGTCGCCGTCGCGCACGAGGCCGATCGCGCCGCCCGCCGCGGCTTCCGGCGAGCAGTGGCCGATCGACAGGCCCGACGTGCCGCCCGAGAAGCGGCCGTCCGTCAGCAGCGCGCATGCCTTGCCGAGCCCCTTCGACTTGATGTAGCTGGTCGGGTAGAGCATCTCCTGCATGCCGGGGCCGCCTTTCGGGCCCTCGTAGCGGACGATCACGATATCGCCGGCCTTGACCTTGTCGTTGAGGATGTTCTCGACCGCTTCATCCTGCGATTCGGTCACGTGGGCCGAACCTTCGAACACGTGGATGCTCTCGTCGACGCCGGCCGTCTTCACCACGCAACCGTCGAGCGCGATGTTGCCCGTCAGCACGGCGAGGCCGCCTTCCTTCGAGAACGCATGCTCGTACGAGCGGATGCAGCCTTCCGCGCGGTCGAGGTCGAGGCTCGGCCAGCGCGTGTCCTGGCTGAACGCGACCTGCGTCGGGATGCCGGCCGGGCCGGCCAGGTAGAACGTGCGGACCGCATCGTCCTGTGTGCGGACGATGTCCCACTGGTCGAGCGCATCCTTCAGCGACGGCGCGTGCACGGTCGGCACGTCGGTGTGCAGCCTGCCGGCGCGGTCGAGCTCGCCCAGGATCGCCATGATGCCGCCTGCGCGGTGCACGTCCTCGATGTGGTACTTGTTCGTGTTCGGCGCGACCTTGCACAGCTGCGGCACGACGCGCGACAGGCGGTCGATGTCCTTCATCGTGAAGTCGATGCCGGCTTCCTGCGCGATCGCCAGCAGGTGCAGGATCGTGTTGGTCGAACCGCCCATCGCAATGTCGAGCGTCATGGCGTTCTCGAACGCCTTGAAACCCACCGAGCGCGGCAGCACGCGTTCGTCGTCCTGCTCGTAGTGCTGGCGGGTGAGTTCGACGATCCGGCGGCCGGCGCGCTTGAACAGCTGCTCGCGATCGGCGTGCGTGGCCACCACCGTGCCGTTGCCGGGCAGCGACAGGCCGAGCGCTTCGGTCAGGCAGTTCATCGAGTTCGCGGTGAACATGCCCGAGCACGAACCGCAGGTCGGGCAGGCCGAGCGTTCGACTTCAGCGACGTCGGCGTCCGAATACGACGGATCGGCCGCGATCACCATCGCGTCGACGAGGTCGAGCTTCTTCAGTTCGACGGTCTTGGTGACCGGGTTCGCGAGGCGCGTCTTGCCGGCTTCCATCGGGCCGCCCGACACGAAGATCACCGGGATGTTCAGGCGCATCGCGGCCATCAGCATCCCCGGCGTGATCTTGTCGCAGTTCGAGATGCAGACCATCGCGTCCGCGCAGTGCGCGTTCACCATGTATTCGACCGAATCCGCGATGATGTCGCGGCTCGGCAGCGAATACAGCATGCCGTCATGGCCCATTGCGATGCCGTCGTCGACCGCGATCGTGTTGAATTCCTTCGCGACGCCGCCGGCAGCCTCGATCTCCCGCGCGACGAGCTGGCCGAGATCCTTCAGGTGCACGTGCCCGGGCACGAACTGGGTGAACGAGTTGACGACCGCGATGATCGGCTTCGAGAAATCGTCGTCTTTCATGCCGGTGGCGCGCCAGAGCGAGCGCGCACCCGCCATGTTGCGGCCGGCGGTGGAAGTTTTGGAACGGTAAGTGGGCATTGTCGTTGCTGAAGAAATATCGCGGGAAAAGGGTGGAGGCACGGGGAATAAGGGCCTCTCTCGCGCCCGTGCGAACAACCTCTTGAGCTGCGCCCTGGGCAAACCCGGCGATTATCCCACAGCCGCCGCGGGCGTGGCGCCCGCGGGGCCGGCAACCGGCGCCGCAGGCGTGCCCGGCGTAAAACGTGCCGAAGGCCGCGGGACGGCCGCGCGACCGGGCGGGGGAGGTGCCGGGCCGCGCATCGATCGGTGATCGCCGCGCGATCCGGCCCCGAGCGGGCGATCAGTCGAGCAGCGTCAGGATCTCGTCGTACAGCGCCTTCGGAATCCGCACGCCGTTCGCGATGCTGCGCGCGCGGGCGTCGAAGCGCCGTTGCGACGGCAGCCGCGCGCCCTGCGCGACGATCGATTCGAACATCCGCTCGCCGCGCGCGAGCCCCGCGTCGAGATCGTCGCCGAGAAACACCTTCGGATCGAACGCGATCACGAGTTCGCCGTGGCACGGCGTCGCGCCGACGCCTTCGTCGAAGTCCATCGATTCCCGGCTCGTCATGTCGCCGATCAGCGCGCCGCCGAGCAGCTCGACCATCGCCGCGAGCGCCGAACCCTTGTGGCCGCCGAACGTGCGCATCGCGCCTTGCAGCGCGGCCTTCGGGTCGGTGGTCGGCTGGCCGTCCGCGTCGATCGCCCAGTGCGGCGGAATCGCCTTGCCTTGCTTCGCGTGCAGCTCGATGTCGCCGCGCGCGATCGCGCTCGTCGCGAAATCGAATACGAACGGTTCGCCGCCCGGGCGCGGCCACGCGAACGCGATCGGGTTGGTGCCGAACACCGGTTCGCGGCCGCCTTCCGGGGCGACCCAGCTATGGCTCGGGTTCATCGCGATGCCGACCAGCCCTTCGACCGCGATCGCCTCGACCTCGGGCCACAGCGCGGAGAAGTGATAGCAGTGGTTGATCGCCATCGCGGCGATGCCGTGCTGCTTCGCCATCTCGACCAGCACGGGCAGCCCGGTCTCGAAGCTCAGCAGCGAGAAGCCGCGATGCGCGTCGACCGCGACGATCGACGACGACAGCCGGCGCAGCGTCGGCACGGCCTGCGGATCGACCTTGCCTTTCCTCAGCGACCGCACGCAGACGAGCAGCCGGTACACGCCGTGCGAATGGCATTCGTCGCGCTGGCCCTGCGTGATCACGTTCGCGATGGCGCGCGCATGTGCGTCGGACATCCCGTGGTGCGTCAGCACGCGCAACGCGAGCGCGTGGACTTCATCGAGCGACAGGACGACTTCGGTGGTGTGGTCAGCCATGGTTCACCTCACGCGAAACGAGCACGCCGTCGATGCGTTGCGGTACGCGCAGCGGATTGCTGTTGCGTAGCGCGTCCGGCAGCAGCGCGTCGGGCAGGTCCTGGTACGACACGGGGCGCAGGAAGCGCTCGATCGCGCGGGCGCCGACCGACGTCGTGCGGGTATCGGACGTCGCCGGGAACGGGCCGCCGTGCACCATCGCGTGGCCGACCTCGACGCCCGTGCCGAAGCCGTTGACGAGAATACGGCCGGCCTTGCGTTCGAGCGTCGGGCGTAGCGCGGCGAACAGCGTCGCGTCGCCATCGGCGATGTGCGCGGCGATGGTCAACTGGCCTTCAAGCGATTTCAGCACGCGATGCAGCGTGTCGACGTCCGGGCAGCGCACGATCAGCGACGCGGGGCCGAATACTTCGTCGCGCAATTCGGGGTGGGCGATGAACGCGTCCGCAGAGGTTGCGAACAGCGCCGCGCGCGCCTGATGACGGCCGCCTCCGACGCCTTCGGCCAGCAATTCGACGGCCGAGTGATCGCGCAACGCCGCGACGCCTTGCGCATAGCTCGCGTGGATGTGCGGTGTCAGCATCGTCTGCGCGGCGACGGCGCGCACGGCATCGGCGGCCGCGGCCTCGAATGCGCGCAGCGCGGGGCCGTCGACCGCGAGCACGAGGCCCGGGTTCGTGCAGAACTGCCCGGCGCCGAGCGCGAGCGACGCGACGAACTGCGGTGCGATGGTGTCGTGACGGGCCTCGAGCGCGGCCGGACACAGCAGCACGGGATTGATCGAGCTCATTTCCGCATAGACGGGGATCGGCTCTGCCCGCGCGGCCGCGATATGCATCAGCGCGACGCCGCCGCGGCGCGACCCGGTGAAGCCGACGGCCTTGATGCGCGGATCGGCGACGAGCGCCTGGCCGATCTCGCGCGACGCGTCGAACAGCAGCGAAAACACGCCGGCCGGCATCCCGCATTCGCGCGCGGCCTGCTGGATCGCGCGGCCGACGAGTTCGGACGTGCCCGGATGCGCGGAATGCGCCTTGACGATCACCGGGCAGCCGGCCGCCAGCGCCGATGCCGTGTCGCCGCCGGCCACCGAGAACGCGAGCGGGAAGTTCGACGCGCCGAATACCGCCACCGGCCCGACCGCGACATTGCGCAGGCGCAGGTCGACGCGCGGCAGCGGCTTGCGTTCGGGCCGCGCCGGATCGATGCGCGCATCGAGAAAACCGCCCTCCCGCACGAGCGACGCGAACAGCGCGAGCTGGCCGACCGTGCGACCGCGTTCGCCTTCGATGCGCGCACGCGGCAGCCCTGTTTCGACGACGCAGCGCTCGATCAGGTCGTCGCCGAGCGCCATGATGTGGCGGCCGATCGCGTCGAGGAACGCGGCGCGTGCTTCGAGCGACGTTTCGCGATAGGTGTCGAACGCGTCGGCGGCGAGCGAGCACGCCGTTTCCAGGTCGTGCAGGCTCGCGCCGACGAACGCCGGTTCGAGCGGTTCGCCGGTCGCGGCGGCGAGCGCGTGGAGGGTGCCGTTCTGTCCGGCGACGGCCGACTGGCCGATCAGGAGCTGACCTGTGAGTTGCATGGGTTTCCTCGGAAAAGGCAGGGCCGGGCGTACTGCGCCCGGCCGATGGAAGGGGAAAAGGGCGCGGGCGCGTCAGTCCTCGTCGTCGTCGAGTTGCAGCTTGTCGGCGCGCACGCCGGTGTTCGCGCCCCAGTAGTAGATGACGAGCGCGACGGCCGCGACGACGACCGTGTCGTACGGATGCGCGAGCCGGCCCGTGCCGCCGAAGCCGCCGAGATACGACAGCACGATCATCGCCGCATAGAACGCGATCAGCCACGCGGACGAACGCACCTGCTCGGCGAGGCTCAGGTGCGCGGTCGGTACCCAGCGGCGGCACGCGAGATAGATGACGAACATCACGATCTGCAGCCCGAGCAGCCAGGACACCGTGCTCCAGCCCGACCAGTAGACGATCAGCGCGGCGATCACGAACGACGCGGGGCCGGTGAGGCCGAACGCGCTGGCGCGGAACGGCCGCGGCAGGTCGGGCGCGGTGCGGCGCAGCGCGGCGACCGACACCGGGGCGACCGCATAGCTGAGCACCAGCGCGGCCGACACGATGTTGATCAGCGCTTCCCACGACGGGAACGGCAGCGTCCAGAAGATCGCGAGGCCGAACGTGAGCCACAGGCCCGCGCGCGGGATGCCCGACGCTTCGTCGACGCGCGTGAACACCTTGAAGAACGTGCCCGTCTTGGCCCAGCCGTAGACCACGCGCGGCGTCGCGTTCATGTAGATGTTGCCGCAGCCGCTCGGCGAGATCATCGCGTCCGCGACGACCATCACCGCGAGCCAGCCGACGCCGAGCGCGAGCGCGATGTCGCGGTACGGCAGCGAGAACGCCTTGCTCACGTCGTGCCAGCCTGCGGCGAGCATGTCGGTGGGAATGCTGCCGATGAACGCGAGTTGCAGCAGCACGTAGATCAACGTCGACAGCAGGATCGACAGGATCAGCGCGATCGGGATCGTGCGCTGCGGATTGCGCACCTCGCTCGCGACCGACACGATCGGCGTGAGCCCGAGATACGCGAAGATGATGCCGCCGGCCGACACGGCCATCTCAATGCCCGGCATGCCGAACGGCGCGAAGCCGTGCACGGTCAGGTTCGCGGGCTTGAAGAACGTGAACAGCACGCCGATCACCGCGAGCGGCACGATGAACTTGAAGACGCTGATGATGTTGTTCGCCTTCGCGAAGGTCTTCACGCTCGAATAGTTCAGGTAAAAGAAGAAGCACAGCAGCGCGGCCTGCACGAGCCAGCCGACGGTGGTCGGGTCGCTCGATCCTTCGACCGTCAGGCCCGGAAACCACGCGGCCGCGTACTGGCGCGCGGCGACGACCTCGATTGCGATCAGGCTCGAGAACGCGATCAGCGTGATGAAGCCCATCAGGTAGCCGAGCAGCGGACCGTGCGAGAACACCGGATAGCGCACCACGCCGCCGGCGCGCGGCAGCGCGGCGCCGAGCTCGCAGTAGACGATCCCGAGCAGCAGCACCGCGAAGCCGCCGAGCAGCCACGAGAAGATGCCGGCCGGGCCCGCGATCGTCGATACGTGACTCGCGGCGAACAGCCACCCCGAACCGAAAATGGCGCCGAGACCGATGAACGTGAGATCGGTCAGCGACAGCTGTTTCTTGAACTTGCCGTGACCCGCGCCGGGGTGCCCGGAACGGGAAAGCGGGACAGACGGGTGTGCGTTGCCTTGGCCTGGCATGGGCGTGTCTCCTGGAGGGAATATCGGCACAGGCTTGAGGTGCGCCGCGCTCCGACGGAGCAGCGGCGCCTGCCTGTCGGCCGGCGACGCCCGGTTCGAGCGACCGGGGCGGGCTGCGGGGCATTCACGCGCGGCACGCTCTGGCGCCGCGGCGAACGGGCCCGCAGGCCATGCCGGACCGGAGACGGCGGTGCGCAGGCGCAATGCCCGCGCGCCGCCGCAGGGGCGTCGATCAGAGACCGACGTCGGGCAGCGCCGGGCGCGTTTCGAGCGCCTTCGCGACGATGGCCTTCACTTCCGCGAGCGTGTCGCCTTGCAGCGCGAGGCGCGGCGGACGCGTGATCGCGCTGCCGCGGCCGACCAGCTCCTCGCACAGCTTGATGCACTGCACGAGGTCGGGGCGTGCGTCGAGGTGCAGCAGCGGCATGAACCAGCGATACAGCGCGAGCGCTTCGTCGAAGCGCTTTTGCTTCGCGAGGCGGAACAGCGTCTCGCCTTCCTTCGGGAACGCGTTCGACATGCCCGACACCCAGCCTTCGGCGCCGACCGCGATGCTCTCGACCACGACGTCGTCGAGGCCCGCGAACAGTACGAAGCGATCGCCGACCGCATTGCGCAGGTCGATGAAGCGGCGCGTATCGCCCGACGAATCCTTGAAGCAGACGATGTTCTCGCAATCCTGCAGCGCGATCAGCACGTCGGGCGTCACGTCGTTCTTGTAGATCGGCGGGTTGTTGTAGACCATCACCGGCAGGTCGGTGCTCGTCGCGACCGCGCGGAAGTGCGCGGCGGTTTCGTGCGGCTTCGCCGAGTAGACGAGCGCGGGCATCACCATCACGCCGTCGACGCCGACGCGCTGCGCTTCGCGCACCGTGTTGCGCGCGAATTCGGTCGTGAATTCGGCGATGCCGGCGATCACCGGAATCTTGCCGCCGGCCGCGTCGCGCGCGGCCTCGATCACCTGGAGCTTCTCGCTCGTCGACAGCGACGTGTTTTCGCCGACCGTGCCGCAGACCACGAGGCCCGACACGCCGTCGTTCACCAGGTTCTTGACCACGCGGTGCGTGGCGTCGATGTCGAGGGAAAAGTCCGGCTTGAACTGGGTGCTGACGGCCGGGAAAACCCCGGTCCATTGAATGGCTTTGCGGCTCACTGAAATCTCCTACGTTCGTATCGGTCGGCCGACGGGTGTGTCGGTGTGGCAACCAGTATCGCCGCGCAAACGCCCATCACGCTTGAGTCGTATCGCGGAGCAAAATGACGAAATCGGCACAGCGGCTGGCAGGGGCGGGAGGGGCCCGTCGCACTATGCCGATTTCGTCGTCGTCCTCATCGAAAAGCCACAAGCGGACGGACGCGCGACGGAGGAAGCTATGCTCCTTTCCCCACTTCGGACGGCTCATGATGAAGCGCATCCAGATCATCGATTCGCACACGGGCGGCGAACCCACTCGGCTCGTCGTGTCCGGCTT
>Ga0209147_100499_pt1 | contig 22928 bp, 18 predicted proteins | sample AraplaCol_mLB_r2_FD_184278 | JGI IMG/M metagenome (GOLD analysis project Ga0209147, IMG submission 184278) | Arabidopsis root microbial communities from North Carolina, USA - plate scrape CL_Col_mLB_r2 (SPAdes) (version 2) | ecosystem: Host-associated > Plants > Roots > Endosphere | place: USA... | reverse complement strand
GCGAATCGACGAGCTTCCACATGTCGCGGCGCAGCTCGACGTCGACGCCGGCCGTCGGCTCGTCGAGGAACAGGATGCGCGGCTCGTGCGACAGCGCCTTCGCGATCATCACGCGGCGCTTCATGCCGCCCGACAGCGTCATCAGCTTGTTGTCGCGCTTGTCCCACAGCGACAGCGCCCTCAGCGTCTTCTCGATATGCGCGGGATCGGGCGCCTTGCCGAACAGGCCGCGGCTGAACGACACGGTCGCCCAGACGGTTTCGAACGCGTCGGTCGTCAGTTCCTGCGGTACGAGGCCGATCATTTCGCGGGCCGCGCGGTAGTGATCGCGGATGTCGTGGCCGCCGACCGTCACGCGGCCTGAGGTCGGCGTGACGATGCCGCAGATCGAGCCGATCAGCGTCGTCTTGCCGGCGCCGTTCGGCCCGAGCAACGCGAAGATCTCGCCGGGGCGGATGTCGAGGGTCACGTGCTTCAGCGCCTGGAAGCCGGACGCGTAAGTCTTGGAGAGGTCGGAGACGGAAAGGATCGGTTGCATGCTCACGGATGGCACGGCCGGCCGGCGCAACGGTGTGCGCCGCGCGTGCCCGGCGCCGCCGCCGCTGCGAAGCGGCCGGGACCGGGGACGGCATGGCGAACGGGCGTCATGTCGAACGGCGTTGTGGTGCGGGATCGCGGGATCGCCATATTAGCAATCGACAGATGGAAATGCATTCTCGTGGAAAGGGCGAGCATTGCCGGTGCTGGATTGGCCCGAATTGACGGCGCATTACCCAATAACGTGGGGTTTTATTTGCGGTGTTTGAACAATGCGTGCCGTTTTATGTGAACGGGGAGGCGATCGCGTGCCCGCCCGGATGCGGCGCGGCCGGCCGGCCGACTGTGCCGCCCGAAGGCCGTCGCGCCGTACCGGGACGGCGTGCGCCGCGCTCGCGATAATGCGTTCCTTTCACCGTTTACGGAGCGGAGCGCATGTCTTTGATCGATTTCAAATCCGTGGCGGCCGCGCAGGCCGTCGCGTGGAAATCCACGATCGTCGGCGAGGTCGGGCCGGCCAGGATCAAGGTGCTGCGCATGGATGCGCAGGCTTACGAAGCGGAAGTGCACGACTACAACGAGGGTCTGCTGGTGCTCGACGGCCGGATGATGCTCGAGGTCGGGGGCGAGACGGTCGTCGTCGAGGCCGGGCAAATGTACCTGGCGCTTGCCGGCACGCCTCACGCGGTGCTGCCGGGCAGCCACGGCACGCTCGCGATCGTCGACGTATGAGGTTGCGCTGCAGCATGCAGGCGGATCGTCGAGGGCCGGCAGGCAAGGCAGAGCGCGGGATCGGCCATGGTTATTCAAACGCGTGTTACACGGGCCATGTATTTGTCTGAGCAAATAAATTGAAGGCTGTTTGAAAATCTGTCAAATCCCCGGCACGCACTGCGATTGCGCGGTTTCGGCCGTTTGGAACTCTGCATCCATTTACTTGTAGGTATCGTCCGATCATAGTCTCGTCAAACGACGCATCACGATAACGAATCAAGCGTACGGATGGAGACCAATTGATGAGACGCCTATCCGCGGGGCCAGTCGGACTGCCGTTTCCCGTTTTTTCGCTGAACGCAGGCGCGATGCAGGTCGCGTACCTGCGTTGTCATATCGCCGTGTAGCGGCGAACCACATCCCGTTTCGATTGTTCTCACGGCGCCGTGCCGCATGACGGCGCCGCGGGAGAGCGCTTGCCTGCCGCCGCGGCGCGTGCCGCATTTGCCTGACCGGCATCGCGGCAACCTGGCGCATACCGTCATGCGCCGCGCGTTCGTGCGGCGGCGCGATACCAACCGGCGGGCCATGCAGCCTGTCCGGACGAGACTTGTCGTACCCGAAAAGGAGGGGTTGATGATTTGCATTCCTGAATGGCGGAAAGCGATCCTGTCGTGCGCGGTAATCGCTTTGCCGTTCGTCGCCGGTTGCGGCGGCGGCGACGATCCGGGGCCGATCAACGTGCCGCAGTGCTCCGGGAGCGCATGCGGGCCGAGCGGTTCCGTCACGACGCCGCCCGTCGTCACGAAGCTGTGCCCTGACGCGCTCGACTACACGACGACGTACACGGGTGGCGCAGGCAGCGGCGAGTACGTGAAGGTGAAGTTCGACACGACGAAGATGACCTACCAGATGCAGTTCATCGAATCGTCGGTGCCGACGTCGGCGGGGCAGGTCAACAATACGCGCGCAGGCCTGACGATCAGCGGCGCGTTCCATCATCCGACCACGCTCCCGACCGCCGAGCAGAACCGCTGTGCGTTCGTGCTCGACAGCGGCGCGACGAGCGACGGCGCGTATTCGGTGACGATCAACCGTGCGGATCCGCCGATGCTGTTCGTCGGCAATGGCGTGGTGGGCGGCGGGATTCCGGGGGCGACGATTGCGTTCGCCGGTATCCCGCTGCTCCCGGGCATCACGCTCGGCGTCGTACCGTCGCGCACCTTCGATTTCTATCCGTTCATCGGCTTCACCGACACCGAAACCGACTTCACGAAAGTGGCGGGCAACTACAACGAGGTCGGCATCCATCTGTCGCCGATCGGCGGTGATGGTCAGAGCCCGACCGGGCCGGTCGGCTGGGAGCCCGACGTCGTCAACTGGAATCAGACGTTCAATGCGGACGGTTCGTGTTCTATCACGCAGGGCAGCGACTACTCGTGTCAGACGACCGGGACGCCGTGGGCGCAGCGCAAGAACGCGGACGGATCGGCAGACAATGTATTCGTGAGCAATCCGGTGGGGCAGGGGTATCCGATCGCGGGGCAGGGCTCGACGCTGATCATTGCACCGAGTCAGGCGAAAGGCATCATGATCGTCGGCAGGCTGAACGGCGTACTTGTGCCGATCGTGATTCGTGTCGGCTATACGCACGTCGATACGGTCAATCTGTTCGCATCGGTCGCCGATGCCGAAGTCGGCATCTCGATGCTGGCGTCGACGAAAGCGATTGCCGCGAACTCCCTGAAGGGGGGGTATATCGGTGCGACCAGCGCATCCGCATGCGGCGTTGTGACATCCAGCGGTCAGGCGAACAAGGTGACGTCGCCGGGGCCGAGCTTCAACCCGAACATGCCGCACCCAGACCTGCCCGGCGTCTTCACCAATAACACCTTCTATTCGGTAGCAGGCAGTTGCGATGACGGCACGGCCGTCTCGACGATGGCCGCGAACTATACGTCCACGCTGTTCCAGGGCAGTACCGCGGCGTTCATCGATCCGCAGACGTCGGGGGTGACCTCGCAGTTCGGGCTCGACTACACGCAGGCGACGCCCGGCAAGATCAAGGTCACGGCCACGCAGGACTTCAACGCGAAGGGCGCGAGCGGCAACGTGGCGATCTTCAGGAAGGGCGACACGGGCTGGCTCGTGACGGCCGGCAATGTCTACGCGATGGTCGTCAACAACAGCCAGGTCAACCCGTTCTTCACGGTCGGCGCGTTCGTCCAGTAACCCTGTATTGAACACGTAACACCGGCGGCGCATGCGTCGCCGCCGGCGAATCGAATTTCAAGAGGATTCCTATGAATTTGAAGCAATGGATGGCCGCGGCATCGCTCGCGCCCGTGCTGGCTGCGTGCGGCGGAGACGGCGACCCGCCGCCCGCGCCGGTGGTCCGGCTGTGCCCGCAGACGATCGACTACAACACGGTGTTCATCGGCGGCTCGGGATCGGGCGAACTCGTGAAGGTGCAGCTCGACACGACGAAGATGACGTACCGGATGACCTATCTCGCGTCGCCGGTGCCGACCACGACGGGCACCGTGCAGCCGACGCGCGATACTGCGCCCGCCAATGTGGTCGACGGCACGCTGGCCGACGAGACGGGGCTGCCGACGGTGAAGCTGAACCAGTGCACGTTCCGGATGCAGAACGCGAGCCTCGACCCGAGCCGGCCCGCGCGGCTGTTCCTCGGCGAAGGCGTGCTGGGCGGCGCGATCCCCGGCGCGACGATCCAGTTCGACGGCGTGATCGGCGTCGGCAAGATCCCGAAGACGACGTTCCCGTACTACCCGTTCATCAGCTTCTCGTCGCTGGAAACCGACCTGACGAAGATCGCCGGCAAGTACAACCAGCTCGGCTACCACCAGGTGCCGTCGCAAAGCTTCCAGCCGGTGGCGCTCGACCAGCAGGTGACGATCAACGCGGACGGCAGCTACGTCGAGACCGACAACTTCGGCAAGAAGAACGGCGGGCAGCCGCTCGCGTCGAGCGCGACCGTGAACCAGCCGTTCACGCTGCGTCCGGATGCGCCGGCGTTCCAGTCGCTCAACTACCTGCCGCAGATTCCGCCGACGCTCGCGGCGGTCGATCCCGCGAAGGCCGGCAAGGGGATCCTGATCGTCGGCAAGCTGCGCAACCAGCTCGTGCCGATCTTCATCCGCACCGGTGCGGCGAATGCGGACCTGACGCAGGGCTCGCCGAGCGCGGACGACGAATCGGGCATCTCGTTCCTGAGCCCGCAGACGGCGATCACGCAAGGCTCGCAGAACGGCGAGTACACGGGTGTCGACAGCGCGTTCAACTACCGCGCGACCGCGCTCGTCGGCGCGCAGGCCACGCTGCTTGATCCGTTCAACGCGTCGCAGGCCGCGCTCACGCGTGCACTGAACCTCGATTTCACGCAGAAGGTGCCGGGTGTCGTCACGACCGTGCATGCGGATGCGGCGTCGGGGCCCGCGACCGGCAAGTTCGTGTTCACCGGCGGCGTGTTCGGGTTCCTCGACATGAACGATACGAGCAATCCGTACTTCACGGTCGGCGCCTTCGTGCAGTGACGCAAGCCCGGATGGAGACACGGCGGCGCCGCGCGAAAGCGCGCGGCGCCCGGACAGAATGAGAAGGAGACTTCATGAAGAAGCTGATTGTCGCGGGTGTCGTCGCAGGCGTATCGACGCTCGCATCGGCCCAGCAGGCGGGCGACAACGTCGCGACGCTGGGCTGGTTGCACATCATGCCGCAGGATTCGACCAACGGGCTCACGACGAATCTCGCCGGCATGCCGATCAACGGGCCGCTGCGCCTGCCCGGGTCGTTCACGTCGCCCGGCACGAGCCTGACCGTCAACAACGCCGATACGGTCGGCCTGACGCTCACGCACTTCTTCACCGACCACATCGCGGTGACGTCGGTGCTCGGCGTGCCGCCCGAGTTCACGCTGACCGGGCACGGCACGATCAAGCCGCCGGGCCCGTCCGGCGCGCTGGGCAGCGTCAACATGGACAACCCGGCCAACCAGCCGGCCGTGAAGAACGCAAGGCAGTGGAGCCCGACGATCATTCTGCAGTACTACTTCAATTCGCCGACGGCGAAGTTCCGCCCGTTCGTCGGGATCGGCGTGGCCTACAGCTGGTTCAGCAACATCGAACTGAACGGCAACTTTGCGAAGGACATCAACGAAAACCTCGGCAGCGTGCTCGCGGCGGGCGCCGGCAAGCCGGGGCCGACGTCGGTCGAGGGCAAGGCGTCGTCGTCGTTCACGCCGGTCTACAACGTGGGCGCGAGCTACGCGATCGACAAGCACTGGGGGCTGACGGCGACGCTGACGTACATGCCGCTGAAGACCTACTCGTCGCTCGTGATCAAGGCGGCCGACGGTTCGACGCTCGCCACCACGCGCACACGGTTGAAGGCGGATCCGCTGATCACGTTCGTCGGGATTTCCTACAAGTTCTGAGCCGTCCGGCGCGCATGACGCGCACCGGCGGCTTCCTGCGACCGTCGGGCCGGAACGATCCGGCCGGGCGGTCGCGTTCCTGGCGGCGTGCCGCCATTTGTGAAGAGAGGGGGCAGTTCAAATGAGCATTCGCAAAATCGTATCGCTTGTTGCTGCAGTGGCTTTCACCGCGGTTTCGGCCGCGCCTGCTTTCGCAGTCACCGTTTCGCGGGCTGATGGTCAGCCGATGAACCCGAATGGCGAGCCGTTCTCGGCGACCGGGCTCACGAACCTCAGCAAGGGCGCGATCAGCGCAGGCTGTACCGCGACGTTCAACGGCACGATCACGTCGACCGGCATCGTCAACATCACGTCGACGACGTTCTCGGGCGGCGCGACATGCTCGCTGATCAACGGCAGCGCGAGCAGTACGTCGCCGTGGACGGGGCAGGCCGACAGCACGACGCAATTGTCGATCAACAACGTGAAGGTGAACGTCACGCTGCTCGGCACCTGCGGGCCGAGCAAGGTTGTCACGACGTGGAGCGATACGAACTCTTCGCTGACGTTCAATAACGCCACGCTGACGCCGGATTGCACAGTGGGCGGCACGGTGCTGACGTCGCCGAAGTTCCACGTGCAGTAAGCGTCGCGGATCGAAGCGGGTACCCGCCGCGCGCGAGGGTCGTGCGACAGGTGCGGCGGGTATTCGCGGTTTCGATGGGTTCGTGCCGTCGCGTGCATGGGCGCGGCGGACGGATTCATTCGGCAGAGCGGTCGCGATTCGGGGCAGGCCGCCATACATCGAGAGAGAGGGCCTCACAGATGAAAATTCGTCGAATCACGTCGCTTGTCGCGGCTGTGGCATTCACCGCGGTTTCGGCTGCGCCCGCATTCGCGGTGACCGTTTCGCGTGCTGACGGCCTGCCGATGAATCCCAATGGCGAACCGTTTTCCGCGTCGGGGCTCACATCGCTCCAGAAGGGCGCGTTCAGTCCGATCAACTGTACGACGACGGTCAACGGCACCGTCACGCCGGCCGGCATCGTCAACATCACGTCGACCCAGTTCACCGGCGGCACATTGTGCGTGTTGTTCACCGGCAGCGCGAGCAGTGCGGCGCCATGGACGGGAAGCGTGGACAGCACGACGCAAGTGTCGATCAACAACGTGAAGCTGGACATGCGGGTGCTCGGTACTTGTGGACCGAGCAAGGTCACGGCGGCGTGGAGTGATCCGGACTCGCGCGTGACGCTCAACAACGCCGTGCTGACGCCGGATTGCACGGTGAACGGCTGGCTCGCGACGTCGCCGAAGTTCCACGTGCAGTAAGCGTCGAGAGTCGAAGCGGGGAACTCGCTGGCCACGAAGGCCGTGCGGGATGTACGCGGGTTGCCGCTTCGTCGATGCGCTCGAGCCGTCTTCCGTATCAGCGTGACGACAGGCTGGCCGCACGTATCGCGATCCGATGCGTGTGGCGTTGCAGGATCGGTACGGCGTACCGCGCCATCCGATTCGACTGAATTACCACTATTCCAAATTGGCCAGAACTATCCCGGAAGACCCATGCTTACCGATCCCGCAAAGTATGGCGATGCCCGCGGCGCGACGCCTGACCGGCTGCGCACGGCCGCGTGGCTGCAGTACCTGATCGAACATCTCGACGCTGCCGCTTGCGTAGCGATGGCGGCCGACGCCGACGCCGGCGACACGACCGTCGCCGCGTCGCAGGCGATACGCATGCGGACAGGCGCGAATCTGTCTCGTGACGCAACGGCCGTGCTTCACGGGCTCGTACCGTGGATCGCATCGGACGGCAGCGCCTGTGCATGCGACCTGACCGACCCGCACGGCGCATGCTCGCATGTGCCTTCGATGCAGCAGCTCGCCGAAGCCGAACGCAGTTGTCCCGGCTCGCGCGCCGTGTTCGACACCGCGCACGGCGTGATCGATGCGTGCGCATTCGACGATCCCGATGTCGGCTGGGCCGCACTCGAGCGGATTGCCGGCGGTCTCGAATGCAGCGGGGGGGATGCCGGCGCATGCACGGCACATGAGGCGGGCGCGCAGGGCGACACGCTGCCTGCGAAGAACCTGAGAGACAGGCTCGCCGTCATCGCGGCGGCGAGCGGAGAAACGTCGACCCTGCCGGGCGCCGTCATCGACGCGATCGCGCTGCGTGTATGCGGGCCACGTGACGATGCATCGCGTATCGACGAGATGGCTGCGCTCGTGACGTTCTCGGCCGTGCTCGCCGCCGGCGACGGGGCCTCCATCGCCGCGTATGGCGGTCAGCACAACCTCGTTGCGCGGGCGATCCGCACGCATCGCGCCGATCTCGCGTCGGTGGGCGGGGTGCTCGCGGCGTTGTCCGTGTGCAGGCTGGATCGACTCGTCGGCGCGGGCAGCTTTTGGGCTTATTACTTGCTGGCGGGTATCGCGATCGCAGCGCCCGACGCCGTGCGGGAAATCAGTCGCCGTTTTCATGGCGACGAGTGGCAGGCGTGCCTCGATCACGTGCTCGCGTGGCCGGCGGTCAATCGCTTCGGGCCGAAGGAGGACATCGCATTCGACCGCCTGCGTGGCGCAATGAGCCTGACGTCGCGATGGAATCCGATCGTCCGCGGGAAGCGGATGCGCAAGCGGGCCGGTGTAGCGCCCTGATTCCACGAGCAAGGGGGCAAGGCCGGCTGACGCGCCAGCTTTTCCGAAGCCTCTTTCGAAGTAATCCGCAAGGATGCCAAACGATTCGCGTACGCGCATCCTGATTCGCGCGCCATGCCGGACCCCGTTCGCTCACGCGAACGGGCATCGGGCGGCAGCGCGCCGAGCCGTCATGCCGTCACCAGTCCACACTGGCCGCACACCGCACACCGCACACCGCACACCGCACACCGCACACCGCACACCGCACACCGCACACCGCACACCACGCCATCCATCCCGCCTGCGCCCCCCCGATTCCGGCGCCATCGCCCGAACGCAGTATGATTCCGCAGACGATGCCGGCGACCGCTTCGACGTCACTGCCCGCCCGCGTCGCCGAAGAATTGCCAAGCTTGCTGTAAGCCGGACGCAAACAGCCGCCGTGTGAGAGCGCCGCCGCGAACCCGCGTTCCGACCACCTTCATCGAAACGGTCAGTCAGATGTCAAAGCAAAACAAGAAGATCCTCCTCCTGAGCGTCAGCGCGGGCGCCGGCCATACCCGAGCAGCGGAAGCGATCCGCGCGTTCGCCGACCATCATCCCGCCGGCATCGAAGCCACCCACCTGGACGTGATGGATTTCGTGTCCACCGGCTTCCGCAAGCTGTACACCGATCTCTACATCAAGCTCGTCAGCAGCCAGCCGGCGCTGTGGGGCTACCTGTACCAGAAGACGGACGAAGTCGATCCCGCCGCCCCGTCGCAGAAGATCCGGCGCGCGATCGAGCGGCTCAATTGCCGGGCGCTGCTCGCGGAGATCGAACGCCAGCGCCCCGACGCGATCATCTGCACGCACTTCCTGCCGGCCGAGCTGCTGTCGCGCGAGATCCGCAAGGAGCGCGTCGACACGCCGGTGTGGGTGCAGGTCACCGATTTCGACCTGCACAGCATGTGGGTCGTGCCGAACATGCGCGGTTATTTCGCGGCCAACGACGAGATCGCGTGGCGCATGCATGCCCGCGGCATGGCGCCTGAAACGGTGCACGTCAGCGGCATCCCGATCATGCCGGCGTTCGGCCAGCCGCTCGATCGCGCGGCCTGCGCGGCCGAGTACGGCCTCGATCCCGCGCGCCCGACCTTCCTGATGATGTCCGGTGGCGCGGGCCTCGGCGGGCTCGACGTGCTGGCGGCGCGCCTGCTCGGGATGGACGCCGACTTCCAGCTGATCGCGCTGGCCGGCAAGAACCAGGCGATGCTGGCGTCGTTGCAGGCATTGGCCGCGCAACATCCGGGCCGGTTGTTTCCGCAGGGCTTCACGCAGCAGGTCGAGCGCCTGATGGCCTGCGCCGACCTCGTCATCACGAAGCCGGGCGGCCTGACGACGTCCGAATGTCTCGCGATGCAGTTGCCGATGATCGTCAACTCGCCGATTCCGGGCCAGGAAGAGCGCAATGCGGATTTCCTGCTCGAACAGGGTGTCGCGCTGAAGGCGATCGACGACGACGCGCTCGTCTACCGGATCCGCGCGCTGCTGCAGGCGCCGGAGCGTCTCGCCGACATGCGCCGCCGCCTCGCGCCGCTCGGCCGGCCGCTCGCCGGCCGCTTCGTGCTCGATCGCGTGCTGGGCCTGGAGCCTGCCGCATGAGCGTCGCGCGCTTCGTGCCGACGCGCCATACGCTGTTTGTCGTTGCATGGGTCGTGTTGCTCGCGTATTTCTTCGCGAACGTGGAGATCCAGATCGAAGGCAGCGCGGGCTGGGCGGCCAACCTGCCGACGTGGCGCATCGAGCATCACTGGCTGCTCGACATCTTCTGGGGCGGGCGGCCGATGACCGGCTACCACGCGTGGGTGTTCCCGTTCGTCGCGCTGTTCTTTCACTGGCCGGCCGTGTTCAACGGGCGGTGGTCGTGGCGCATCGAAGCGCGGATCGTCGCGTGCATCATGGTGTTCTGGCTGACCGAGGATTTCCTGTGGTTCGTGCTGAATCCGGCCTACGGTCTCGCCCGCTTCAATCCCGCCAACGTGCCGTGGCATATCCACTGGTTCGGCGTGGCACCGACCGACTACTGGACGATGAGCGCCGCCGCGATCGTGCTGTTCATTCTTTCCCGCGAGCGCAAGCGCGCGTTCTACTGATCCCCGACCCGACATGAAACTCGCCTTCATTGCCGCGCTCTCCGTCACGCTCGCCGGGCTCATGCAGCCGGCCCATGCGGACCCGGCCTCCGAGGTGTCTGCCCGGCCGAGGCCGATCAAATGGGCGCAGGGTGTGACCGATGCGCATGTGAACAACCTGCATCGCATCACGCCGACGCTGTACCGCAGTGCGCAGCTGTCGCGCGCGGATGTGCCGGAACTGCAGAAGCTCGGCATTCGCAAGGTCATCAGCTTCCGTTCGTTTCACGCGGACGACAGCATCCTGGCCGGCACGCAGATCAAGATGCAGCGCATCCGGATCAACACCTGGGACATCCGCGACGAAGACATGGTCGCGGCGCTGAAGGCGCTGCGTACGGCCGACCAGGACGGCCCGGTGCTGATCCACTGCCAGCACGGCGCCGATCGTACCGGCCTCGTGTCGGCGTTGTACCGGATGGTGTACCAGGGCTGGACGCGCGAGCAGGCGATCGACGAGCTGCAGCATGGCGGCTACGGGTTCCATCCGATCTGGCAGAACATCACGAACTATCTGAAGCGCGTGGATGTCGAGCGGTTGCGGCAGGAGGTCAATAGCGGTTGAGCCCGACCTGCGAGGACCAGCTCCCGACGTCACCGTAGTGCTCAGCGCTCGTCTACGCTGCAGCAGCAGAAAGCCGACTTTCCCGGCATGCAGCGGGTTCTTCACCCACGAGCTGCAGCAAAGTCCAAGCAGCCAGTCAGCCCCACCACGATCCTCGAAGAGGCGCGAACAAGGCCGTGCACCCGTGCAACACGGGATCCGACCTCTGCATGGCCCCGGATCGTTCGCGCAGCCCCGGGGCGATCTGATCGACCGCATCTTTGACGGGAAGCTACTTAAATCCAACATATTGTGGCTAAGTTGGTAATTTTGCCGATAAAACGCAGAATTAAAGAATTAATCTCCTTGAGCCAAGGTAGCGTTAATTCTATAATTTTGGGTGTTAACTGGCATGGATAGGGTGTAAGACACACTATGTTGGATTTAAGCTTCAGCAAACCGAGCGAGGTCGTCAAGCGACTCTGCGAGCGCCTGCGCACCGAGCGTCTGGCTGTGGGCATGACGCAGTCGGATCTTGCCGGGCGTGCCGGCATCGCGACCAACACCGTGTCGAACCTGGAGGCCGGGCGCAATGTCGGCTTCGAGGCCGTGGTCCGGGTGGCGATGGCGCTCGGCCGAATCAAGGAGCTCGAAGGCCTGTTCCAGCCAAAGCTGGACAGCATCGAGGACATTCTGCGCTACGAGAAATCAGCCAAGCGCCTCCGTACGAGGAGGAAGTCCGGCGATGCCTGAACAAGTGAATGTTTTCTACGAGGGCTGGGGGGAGCGGTGGCTTTGGGGCACGCTGGTCTCCACGACTGCCCTGACCGGTCGCCCCCTGATCGTGTTCGAGTACAGCAACGAGGCGAGGCAGAGGGGCCTGGAGCTGTCTTTGTACACATTGCCGCTGGAGGGCCCCCGGTTGCGGCGAGATTTCCCGGTTCATCAATTGCAACTGCCGGGGCCTGTCTATGACGCGTTGCCGGACGGGTGGGGCATGCTGCTGATGGACCGTATGTTCCGGCGCCGTGGGCTCAACACGGCGCGCATTGGCGCCCTGGAGCGGTTGGCCTGTATCGGCAGCAACGCGATGGGGGCCATGGCGTTCGAACCCGTCGCACCCGAAGGAGAGGCGCCGGACGTCCACATCCCGCTGGAACAGCTTGCTGCCGAAGTTCAGGACGTGCTCCATGGTGAAGGGGGGGAGTTCCTGCAGACGTTGCTGCGGGTGGGCGGCTCGCCCCAAGGTGCAAGGCCCAAGGTCCTGATCTATCGCGATCCGCAAACCGGCGGGTTGACCACGGCCGCCACACCGGGCTTCGAAGCCTGGCTGGTCAAGTTCCCCGCAAGAGACGAGCACGCCGAGGTGTGCGCCATCGAGATGGTCTACGCCGAATGTCTGCGCAGATGTGGCATCGAGACTCCGGACACGCAGTACTTCAGTTTGCCCAATGGGCTGGCGGCGTTCGCCAGCAAGCGCTTTGATCGGCATGAGGGATCGCGTGTCCCCATGCAGAGTCTCGCGGCGTTTACGGGGGCCGATTACCGGCATGCGGGTTCGCTGGACTACCTCAACTTCTTGCGGGCGACGCGGATCTGTACCAACGACGTGCGAGAGATGAGGAGGGCCTTCGAGCGCGCCGTCTTCAACGTCGCGTTCAACAACCGCGACGACCATCCCAAGAACTTCGCCTACGTCATGGCGCCAAATGGTCAGTGGAGACTGGCGCCGGCCTACGATGTGACCTTCTGCGAGGGGCCCGGTGGATATCACCAGATGGACGTGATGGGTGAGGCACTGGAGATTTCCCGCACGCACATGCTTCGGTTTGCCGAGGAAGCCGAAGTGCCCCAGGACGTTGCCGGCAGGATGATCGACGACATGTGCGAAGTGGCCGGTCAATTCTCGGACATGGCCGAGAACATGTACCCGCGGATCATTACTCGAGATACCCTGCGCACGATCCAGGGCCGCATCAACGAGAACGTTGGCCTGCTTCGCCAGGCTCCCGTGGGTCGCGCTCGCCGGTGAGGATGTACGTAAAAACGCCGCCGACAAGCCCTGTCGGCGGCGCTTCGTCAGTATATTGATGAGCGGACAGTGCGTCCGCCGTCGTCAAACCGTCTCCGGCTGCCGCACGGCCTTCGCGACATTCCGCGCCATCGCCCCGTTCGCGACGAAATAAGGCACGTCCACGCGCGCGAGCGGTTGCTTGCCACGAATCTTGTCCGCGATTTTCTCCGCGATCATGATCGTCGGCGCATTGAGGTTGCCGGTCGTGATGATCGGCATGATCGACGCATCGACCACACGCAGCCCTTCCAGCCCGTGCACGCGGCCTTCTTCGTCGACCACCGCCATATCGTCGTAACCCATCTTGCACGAGCACGACGGATGGAACGCGGTTTCCGCGCGGGCCCGCACGAACGCGTCGAGTTCCTTGTCGGTCTTGCAGTCCGCGCCCGGGTTCAGTTCGCGGCCGCGATAGCGGTCGAGCGCCGGCTGCCGCATGATTTCACGCGTCGCGCGGATCGCATCGCGGAACTCGCGCCAGTCGAGCGCTTCGGCCATGTAGTTGAACAGGATGCTCGGATGCTGGTTCGGATCGCGCGAGCGCAGCTTCACGCGGCCGCGGCTCGGCGAGCGCATCGAGCCCACGTGTGCCTGGAAGCCGTGCATCTCGATCGCGTTCGAGCCGTTGTAGTTGATCGCCACCGGCAGGAAGTGGTACTGGATGTTCGGCCACAGGTCGTCGTCGCGCGTGCGGATGAAGCCGCCCGCCTCGAAGTGGTTGCTCGCGCCGAGGCCCGTACCGTTCAGCATCCACTCGAGGCCGATCTTCGGCTGGTTCCACCACTTCAGCGCCGGGTACAGGGAGACGGGTTCCTTGCACTCGTACTGGATGTACATCTCCAGGTGATCCTGCAGGTTCTGGCCGACGCCGGGCAGGTCGAGCACGACCGGAATGTCGAGTTCCTTCAGCCACGCACCGGGGCCGACGCCCGAGCGCTGCAGCAGTTGCGGCGACGCGATCGCGCCGCTGCACACGAGCACTTCGCGGCGCGCGTGCGCGGTCGCGCGTTCGTTGCCGCGCAGGTACGTGACGCCCGATGCGCGCTTGCCGTCGAACAGGATGCGGTCGGCGAGCGCATGCGTGACGATCTCGAGGTTCGGCCGTGCACGCGCCTGGTCGAGGTAGCCGCGCGCGGTGCTCGCCCGGCGGCCCTTCGGCGTGACGGTGCGGTCCATCGGGCCGAAGCCTTCCTGCTGATAGCCGTTCAGGTCGTCGGTGCGCGGATAGCCGGCCTGCACACCTGCGTCGACCATCGCCTCGAACAGCGGGTTCACGCCCGGCTTGCTGGTCGTGACCGACACGGGGCCGCTGCCGCCGTGATAGTCGTTCGGGCCGACGTCGCGCGTCTCGGCTTTCTTGAAGTACGGCAGGCAGTCGAGATACGTCCAGTTCTCGAGGCCCTTGTGCGTCGACCAGTTGTCGTAGTCGAGCGCGTTGCCGCGGATGTAGCACATCCCGTTGATCAGCGACGAGCCGCCGAGCCCCTTGCCGCGCCCGCATTCCATCCGGCGGTTGTCCATGTGCGGCTCGGGGTCGGTTTCGTATGCCCAGTTGTAGCGGCGGCCCTGCAGCGGATAGGCGAGTGCCGCCGGCATCTGCGTGCGGAAGTCGAAGCGGTAGTCGGGGCCGCCCGCTTCGAGCAGCAGCACCGTCACGTCCGGATCTTCCGTCAGGCGCGTTGCGAGCACGTTGCCCGCGGAACCCGCGCCGCAGATGATGTAGTCGTATTCGCGTGTCGTCATGACGGTCAATCTCCTTTCGTGATCCTTAAAACACCGGGTTGTAGCGGCCGAGCTCGACCTGCACCGACTTGATTCGAGTGTAGTGCTCGAGCGTCGTGATGCCGTTCTCGCGTCCGACACCGGATTGCTTGTATCCGCCAACCGGCATCTCGGCCGGCGATTCGCCCCACGTGTTGATCCAGCAGATGCCGGCTTCGAGGCGATGGATCGTGCGGTGCGCGCGCGACAGGTTCTCCGTCACGACGCCGGCTGCGAGCCCGTAGTGCGTGTCGTTCGCGCGGGTGATCACTTCGTCTTCCGATTCGAAATCGAGGATGCTCATCACCGGCCCGAAGATTTCCTCGCGGACGATCTTCATGTCGTCGCGGCAATCGCCGAACACGGTCGGCGCGACGTACTGGCCGCCGCCGAAGTGGCCGTCCGTCAGGCGCGTGCCGCCCGCGAGCAGCTTCGCGCCTTCGGCCTTGCCGCTTTCGATGAAGCCGAGCACCTTGTCGAGCTGCGCGGCCGATACGAGCGGGCCGAAGTTGGTGTCGGCGTCGGTCGGCTTGCCCACGCGGATGCGCTTCACGCGTTCGAGCACCTTCTGCGTGAACGCGTCCTTGACCGAACGGTGCACGAACACGCGCGTGCCGTTGGTGCAGACCTGGCCCGAGCTGAAGAAGTTGGCGGTGACCGCGATGTCGGCTGCGCGGTCGAGATCCGCATCGTCGAACACGATCAGCGGCGACTTGCCGCCGAGCTCCATCGTCACTTCCTTCAGCGACGATGCGCCGGCCAGCGACATCACCTTCTTGCCCGTCTCGACGCCGCCCGTGAACGACACCTTCGCGATGTCCGGATGGCCCGTCAGCAGCGCGCCGACCGAGCCGTCGCCCTGCACGACGTTGAACACGCCGGCCGGCACGCCGGCTTCCGTGTAGATCTCCGCGAGCTTCAGCGCGGTGAGCGGCGTGACTTCGCTAGGCTTGAACACCATCGCGTTGCCGGCCGCGAGCGCGGGCGCCGTCTTCCAGCACGCGATCTGGATCGGGTAGTTCCATGCGCCGATGCCCGCGCACACGCCGAGCGGTTCGCGCCGCGTGTAGACGAACGATTCGGCGCGCAGCGGCACCTGCAGCCCTTCGATCGCGGTGGCGAGGCCCGCGTAGTACTCGATCACGTCCGCGCCGGTGACGATGTCGACCGCGAGCGTCTCGGCGATCGGCTTGCCCGTGTCGCGCGTTTCCAGCGCCGCGAGTTCGTCGTTGCGCTCGCGCAGCAGGTCGACCGCGCGGCGCAGGATGCGCGAGCGCTGCATCGCGGTCATCGCGGCCCATTCACGCTGGCCTTCCTGCGCGGATGCAACCGCGCGATCGACGTCGGCCGCGCTGGCCTGCTGTACCTGCGCGAGCAGTTCGCCGGTGGCGGGATCGAAGGTGTCGAAAGTCTTGCCGCTCGTGGCGTCGACGTAACCGCCACCGATGTAGAGGCGCTGCAAACCGAATACGGACATGAGGATCTCCTTGAGGGCGACTGCGTCGCGCGTCAGTCGGACGCGAGCAGCAGGTCGATGTAATCGTGGGCGAGCTTCAATGCAGCCCGGGTGTCGATCGGGCCGCCGGCGAGTGCGCCGCGCAGCCACAGGCCGTCGATCAGCGCGGCGAGGCCGCCGGCGGCTTCGCGCGCTTGCGTGCGGGGCAACGCCTTCGCGAATTCCGCGCACAGGTTCGAATGGAGGCGCCGCGTGTTGACGTGCTGCAGGCGCTTGAGCATCGGGTCGTGCATGCTTTGCGACCAGAACGCGAGCCACGTCTTCATGACGGGGGCGCTCACCTGTGTGTCGTCGAAGTTCGCGGCGACGATCGCGCGCAGCCGCGAGCGCGGGTCCTTGCGTGCCGCCACGCGGCGGCGCGTGGTGGCCGACCACAGGTCGCGCAGCACGTGGCGCATCGTCGCTTCGAGCAGGCCGTCCTTGTCGCCGAAGTAGTGGCTGACGATGCCCGTCGAGATGTTCGCGCGCTGCGCGACGGACGCGAGCGTCGTGCCGGGCAGGCCCGCTTCGTCGATCGAACGCAGCGTGGCGTCGATCAACTGTGCGCGGCGAATCTCCCGCATTCCGACTTTCGGCATCGCGACTCCCTTCGCCCGGACGGGCCGTCCATGGAAGTCGAGAGCTTAGCGGTTTTTTATTGATCGTTCAATCAACAAAAAATCGGGGTCTGACGGTGACGACGGGTGCCGGGCAGACGAAAGGGCAGTCGACCGTGCGTTGTGCAGGTGCGGAAAAATAATCGAAAGATGGTTAAGAAAATAGAAATTTGTTTAAAACGCTTTCTGAAGTCGGCAATCAATCCGGTTAATCGTTACGGGTGCCGAAGCGATTACGAAATGAAAGAATATTGAGCTATGTGATATTCGGTGAAATATCGAAGTCGGACGAAGAAACGACGTCACGATTCATTCATGAAAATCCGTTTGAAATAAGCGAATGAAACGGATCAAGTCATTGATTTGCAATGAATAATGCATGGTAAGGCGGGCTTGGGCCGGCGCTCCGCAAACGATTGCGGTCACCCTCGAAAGGATTCCGCTTACCATAAAAAATGACGGAATAATTTGAAGCGGCGGTATTTCCTGACAGAGTAGAGGGTATCGTTGGAATGACTTGAGTCAGTAATATTGTCCGTATTAGTATGGCGCCGCACTACGAGGAATGAATCGATGCCGCCGGTATTGCCGCGGTGCATTGGCCAACCGCGCGATTCGGATTGCGCGCGAAAACCGGCGCAGCCATTGCGCACCTGCAGCATGCCGCGACGTCGAGACGCCGCATCCACCGGAGAACGACGATGCTGACCGAAAAACACGTGGTCCCGCTACCGAATGGTCTGAAGGTCTACGTCGAACGGAACGTGTTCGACCCGGCGTTCGACACGGCGATGCTCGTCAACGGCGCGCTCGCGACGACCGCGTCGTTCGGGCAGACCGTCCAGTATCTCGGCGAGCGGATGAACACGATCTGCTTCGACCTGCCTTACGCGGGGCAGTCGCGCCAGCACAACCCGGGCTGCTTCATCCTGACGAAAGACGACGAAGCCGCGATCCTGCAGTACCTGGTCGAGCGTTTCGCGCCGGCCTACCTCGTGTCGGTATCGTGGGGCGGCGTGGCGTCGCTGTTCGCGCTCGCACGCGGCTGCCCGAGCGTGCGGCGCGCGGCGATCTGCTCGTTCTCGCCGTTCCTGAACGATGCGATGGTCGACTACGTGACGCGCGCCCGCGACCACATCGCGGCCGGCGAGAACCTGAAGGCCGCGCAGTTGCTGAACGACACCGTCGGCCGCTACCTGCCGCGCATCATGAAGCTGTACAACTACCGCTATCTCACGCGCCTGCCGCGCGACGAGCAGGACCAGGTCGCGTTCCACGTCGACCAGATCCTGTCGCTGCAGCCCGAGCGCTACCTCAGCGAGTTCTCGAACATCGGCTGCGAGCTGCTGTTCCTGAACGGCGAGCGTGATGAATACACGACGCCCGCCGACGTGCGCCAGCTCGGCGCGCACGTGCCGCGCGCGCGGTTCGCGACGGTGCCGGACGCCGGCCACTTCCTCGACATCGAAGGCCGCGCGCAGCGCGAATACACGCGTGCGGCGCTGCTCGACTTTTTCTGCGGCGAGTCGTCGCTCGCCCCCGGCATCGCGCTCGCCGCCGCGCAGGCGTGCGTGCCCGCGCCGATGCACGCGCTGTCGTCGTGACGCCGCGCGCCGTGCGTCCGGTACGCAACGCGCATCCGAATTCCCATCCCAACGAGGCAGGCCAGCCGTGAATATCGTTCAGACCATCGCCATCGTCGTTCCGTGGGCCGCGTGGCTCGCCTACTGGATCGCCACTTCGCAAGGCGTGAAGGCGACCGTGCGCAAGGAAGCGTCGCGCTCGCGCACGCTGCAGTCGATTCCGCTGATCGTCGGCGGCGCGCTGATCATCCTGCCCGATCCGTCGTGGCAGGCACTCGTGCCCAACTGGCAGCGCTTCGGCCTGCAGGCGCAGTGCGGGCTCGCGGTGCTGGTCGCGGGCCTGCTGTTCTCGGTGTGGGCGCGGCTGCATCTCGGCACGAACTGGAGCGTGTCGGTCACGCTGAAGGAAGACCATGAACTCGTGCGCACCGGGCCGTACGCGCTCGTGCGTCACCCGATCTATACGGGCTGCCTGATCGCGCTCGTCGGCGCCGCGCTGATCGGCGGCGAATGGCGCGGCGCGATCGGCGTGCTGCTCGTGTTCGCGTCGCTCGCGTACAAGGTGCGCGTCGAGGAAAGCTGGCTGACCGGGTATTTCGGGCCGGCATACGCGCAGTACCGCCGCGAGGTCGCGGCGCTGATTCCCGGCTTCTACTGATCCCCGCGAGGCGCGCGATGGCGAAGATGATCGTGACCGCGATCGGCTCGGCGGGCGACGTGCATCCGCTGCTCGGCGTCGCGCGCACACTCGCGGCGCGCGGCCACGACGTCGTGTTCTGCACGCATGCGCCGTTCGAGGCGGCCGTGCGCCATTGCGGGTTCGAATTCGTGCCGATCGGCACCGCGGCCGAATACGAGGCCGCGATGGCGAACCCCGCGCTGTGGGATTCGCGCACGTCGTTTCGCACGCTGTGGCAGGTGATCGCACCGACGCTGCGCCCGCACTACGACGCACTGCGTGCGCTGGCCGACGGCGACACGGTGCTCGTCGGCACGCTGTGGGCGTTCTCCGCGCGCTTCATGCAGGAGCTGCACGGCACGCCGTATGTGTCGGTGCAGGTGTCGCCGTCGACGCTGCTGTCCGCGCATGCGCCGCCGACCCACCCGCGCCTGACGATTCCCGCGCGTTGGCCGCTGCCCGTGAAGGCGGCGCTGATGACGCTGATCGAGCGCCAGGTGCTCGATCGCACATGCGGCCCCGCGCTCAACGCGGTGCGCCGCGAGCTCGGGCTCGCGCCCGCGCGGCGCGTGCTGGGCCGCTGGCTGCATTCCACCGACGGCGTGCTGTGCCTGTTTCCCGGCTGGTTCGCGCCGCCGCAGCCGGACTGGCCGTCGAATCATCTGCAAAGCGGTTTTCCGCTGTTCAACGATATCGCGGTGCCTGACGACGATGCGGAACTCGATGCGTTTCTTGCGGCCGGCGAGCCACCCGTCGTGTTCACGGCCGGCTCGACGCTCGTCGATCACGCGGCGTATGCGCGCGCGGTGGCGGACGCGCTGCGCGCGACCGGCGCGCGCGGGATCCTGCTGACGCCGCACGATGCGGCGCCGGACGGCGACCGGTTGCTGGTGCGCCGCTTCGTGCCGATGCGCACGCTGCTGCCGCGTTGCCGTGCGCTCGTGCATCACGGCGGGATCGGCACGGCGGCGCTCGCGTACGAGGCCGGGATCGTCCAGGTCGTGACGCCGTTCGCGCACGACCAGTTCGACAACGCGCAACGCGTCGCGGCGAGCGGCTGCGGCGTGCGCGTCGACGGCCCGATCGACGGTGCGCGCCTCGGCGCGGCGCTCGCGCACGTGCTCGACGAACCCGCGTTCGCGGTGCATGCGGAGCGCGCCCGTGCGCTGCTCGCCGCCGCGCCGGACGGCTGTCGTGCGGCCGCCGATTTCATCGAACGGTTCGCGCCGAAGCGCACGCGGGCGACCGCGCGGGCCGCTGTCGCGGTGGCCGGCGCATGAGCACCGCGTCGCCGCTTCAAGGCGAGCCCGTCGCGGCGTCCGCGTTCGATGTGCCGGCCCCGGCGTCGGAACCGGCCGCGCAGCCGGTGCGCGGCATCCGGCTCGCGCTGCTGACGTTCGCGCTGTCGCTCGCAACCTTCATCGAGGTGCTCGACTCGACCGTGACGAACGTCGCGGTGCCGGCCATTTCCGGCAGTCTCGGCGTCTCGAACAGCCAGGGCACGTGGGTGATCAGTTCGTATTCGGTCGCGGCCGCGATCGCGGTGCCGCTGACGGGCTGGCTCGCGCGCCGCGTCGGCGAATTGCGGCTGTTCGTCGGCGCGGTGCTGCTGTTCACGCTGACGTCGCTGCTGTGCGGGCTTGCGCGCGACCTGCACGTGCTCGTGATCTGCCGCGCGCTGCAGGGGCTGTGCTCGGGGCCGATGGTGCCGCTGTCGCAGACGATCCTGCTGCGCACGTTCCCGCCGGACAAGCGCACGATCGCGCTCGCGCTGTGGGCGATGACGGTGCTGCTCGCGCCGATCTTCGGGCCGGTGGTCGGTGGCTGGATCGTCGACAACTTCTCGTGGCCGTGGATCTTCCTGATCAACCTGCCGATCGGGCTGTTCTCGTTCGCGGTCTGCACCGCGATGCTGCGCCCCGACGCGCAACGCGGCACGGCCGGCCCGATCGACGTGCCGGGCATCGTGCTGCTCGTGATCGGCGTCGGCTCGCTGCAGGCGATGCTCGATCTCGGCCATGATCGCGGCTGGTTCGGTTCGCCGCTGATCGTCACGCTGGCGGTGGTCGCGGGGCTCGCGATCGTGTCGCTGCTGATCTGGGAGGCGGGCGAGGCGCATCCCGTCGTCGACCTGAGCCTGTTCCGCGATCGCACGTTCTCGTTCTGCGTGCTGATCATCTCGCTCGGGATGATGAGCTTCTCGGTGGTCGGCGTCGTGTTTCCGCTGTGGATGCAGGCCGTGATGGGTTACAACGCGTTTCACGCGGGGCTCGCGACGGCGTCGCTCGGCGTGCTTGCGCTGGTGTTCTCGATCCTCGTCGGGCTGCATGCGCATCGCTTCGACGCGCGCGTGCTCGCGACCTTCGGCTTCCTCGTGTTCGCGGCCGTGCTCGCGTGGGATGCGCATTTCACGCTGAAGATGACGTTCGCGCAGATCGCCGCGCCGGGGCTGATCCAGGGGATCGGGCTGCCGTGCTTCTTCATTCCGCTGACGGCCGCGACGCTGTCGCGCATTCCGGACGACCGGCTTGCCGCCGCGTCGAGCCTGTCGAACTTCCTGCGCACGCTGTCGGCCGCGTTCGGCACTGCGATGAGCGTGACGCTGTGGGACAACCGCGCGACCTATCACTACGACGTCGTGTCGCAATCCGTCACGCACGCATCGGCGAACACGCAGCGCTTCGTGCACACGCTGAACGCGATGGGCGTGGACGGCGTGCGCGAGCTGACGACGCTGCACCAGGCCGTGATGCAGCAGGCCTACATGATGGCGACCAACGACATGTTCTGGATGGCGAGCATGACGTGTCTCGCACTCGCGGCGATGATGTGGCTGACGCGGCCGAAGCGTGGCGCGGCCGCGTCGTTCGGGCATTGAGGAGAGGAACATGACGACACTCGGCGCACTCGTGATCCTGTATCACCCGAGCGACGCGCAGCTCGACGCGCTCGGCACCTGGCGGCACGCGTGCGACGCGCTGCTCGTCGTCGACAACACGCCGCAGCCCGATGCGCGGGCGCGCGCGCTGTGCGATAGGGAAGGCATCGCGCTGCTGCATCACGGCAATCGCGGCGGCATTGCCGGTGCGTACAACGCGGGCCTCGCGGCGCTGTTTCGCGACCGCGTCGACGCCGTCGCGCTGTTCGACCAGGATTCGTCCGTGCCCGCCGCGTATTTCCCCGCGATGCGCGACGTCTGCGCAGGGCTCGCGGGGCGTGCGTTCCTGGCCGGCCCGCGCATTTTCGACGAGAACGCGCGCAGTTTCCTGCCCGAACTCTCGACCAACGGGATCGGGCTGCGCCGCTTGCGCATCGAGCCGGGCGCGCCGCTGCAGCGTTGCGCGTTCCTGATCTCGTCGGGCTGCGTCGTGTCGCGCGATGCGTTCGACGTGCTCGGCCGCTTCGACGAGACGCTGTTCATCGATCACGTCGACACCGAGTACAGCTTTCGCGCACTGGCGCGCAACGTGCCGCTTTATGTCGTGCCGTCGCTGGTGCTGCCGCACCGGATCGGCGCGAAGCAGCGCCACGCGATCGGCCCGTTCGAAATGACGTCGATGAATCACTCGTGGCAACGGCGCTACTACAGCGCACGCAATGCGGTGCAGCTCGGGATGCAGTACGGGCTGCGCTTTCCGGTGGCGATCGTGCCGAACCTGCTGACCGTGT
>Ga0209147_100498_pt1 | contig 22935 bp, 27 predicted proteins | sample AraplaCol_mLB_r2_FD_184278 | JGI IMG/M metagenome (GOLD analysis project Ga0209147, IMG submission 184278) | Arabidopsis root microbial communities from North Carolina, USA - plate scrape CL_Col_mLB_r2 (SPAdes) (version 2) | ecosystem: Host-associated > Plants > Roots > Endosphere | place: USA... | reverse complement strand
GCCAAGGAAAGAAGAACATCGGAAAGCCGTATGAGGGAGAACCTCACGTACGGTTTGATGAGGGGGAACTGAAAGAAGTAAGGCGACCAAACGGTCGCCAGAAAACTTCAGTTCTCTACTCTACACCCTGAATCACTTCTTCGAAATCGGCTGCTTTTGGCCGCGGTTCCGCCTTTGGAGTGGAGCCGGCCAGGCCAACCCACAGCAAAGATCCCAACCCGCCTAAAGCGTTTTTCCCTTTTTCCTCCGCTCCACCAATGCTAGTGGACCATCAAACAAGAAAAAAAGAAGCGACGATAGAAGCATCGCCGCCACATTCAGTAAGATAAAGGGAGTAGAGGTGTGAAGATCAGTCCCAAGCAACGATCGTCGGGTGGGTCTGATCACTCTTGACGAACAAGAGTACCCAGAAATCATCATTCCCCATCAGAGCAGGAAGTAAACCCTAATCATGCAATTCGTTGGATTTTTTTGCACTGTTCGTCCCTGCGACATACCCGGAGGAAAAGGCAATGGTGATGTTGTAGCCGCCGGTATGGGCATGCACGTCCATGACTTCTCCCGAGAAAAAAAGTCCTTCCATCAGCTTGGACTGCATCGTGCGTGGATCGATTTCCTTGACACTCACACCCCCACCGGTGATGAATGCCTCTTCCAGCGACAAGGTGCCAGTAATGGTGAAAGGAAGGGCTTTGATCTGCTTGGCAAAAAGAGCCCAATCCTGTTTTCTCATGTGGCTGAGTGTCGTATCCTCGGCGATGGAGGCCAGGGAGAGCAAAAGCGGGATCAATCGCTCAGGCAGATAGCCCTTGAGTACGTTCTTTACCGCTTTTTTTGGCTGCTCCTCAAGCATTCTCCAGCTCTCAGCAGTGATCTCCTCTGCGGATTTCTCCGGCATCAGGTCGATCGTCAGGGAGAGGGGGACGCCGTCATGCTTGCGCTGTGTAATGGAGACATAGTGACCCATTCGCAGCGCTGCCGGACCAGATATGCCGAAATGGGTAAAGATCATATCCCCTTCCTGCGTCGACACTTTTTTTCCGTTGGGGGCAAATAGCGTCATTTCGACTTCGCGCAAGGAGAGGCCCTGCAGCGCTTTGTCGCGAATATAGGCATCACTCGCAACCAGTGGAACCTCAGTCGGATACAAATCGGTGACCGTGTGGCCGGCTGCCTTCGCCCAGGCATACCCGTCTCCCGTCGATCCGGTCTGAGGAACCGAGCAGCCACCCACGGCAATGATGACACAGGAAGCGGAAATTACCTCTCCCGTTTGAAGAGTGATGCCAGTCGTGCGACCCTCGGCGTAATTGACATGGCTCACAGGCGTTTGCAGACGAATGTTGACTCCCTGCCGCTTGATTTCATTAATCAATGCTTGTGCGACTGTGACTGCTTTGTCCGTCACAGGAAACATCCTGCCGCGATCTTCTTCCTTCAGGGCGACCCCCAAGTCCTCAAAAAAGCGCATGATGTCCCGATTGCCGAACTGGGAGAGGGCACTGTACATAAACCGGCCATTGCCGGGCATTTGTTTAATCAGCTCGTCTAGTTCCTTGGCGTTGGTCACATTGCAACGGCCGCCGCCGGAGATGATCAGCTTACGCCCCAGCTTCGCTCCTTTTTCCACCAGGCAGACACGCGCGCCTTCGCGAGACGCAGCCCAGGCTGCCATCAGGCCGGAGGGACCGCCGCCGATAATGATCACATCATAGTCTTGTTTGCATACATTCATGTTTGACTCGTCCTTTGTCGGTTTCAGTCTTGCAAAGCCCATTGTAACATAAGAGGCAAGCAAACACGCCACGGCGAAAATGGAGCAGCCTACGCTCGTTCTAGAAGGCTTGCTAGAGGTTGATTTTCCAACACGTAGAGAACCATGTCCTCCTCGCGAATGAGATGCGTCACAGCATAACCACGGGCGAAATAGGAGGTAAACAGCTTTCCGGTCATCTCGCGCCACTCAGAGGCAACCGTCAAATCAGCTCGCTTCACGTCTTGAAAAAAGGCGGGGACGGGGAGCAGGACGACCTCCTCTTCCCGTGTTGCATCCATTTCTACAGGGCGCGAGAGGCTCTCGTTTTTCTCATAACGCAAAATCTGCGGGGCTCCCTGGATATCGGGTAGCTTCTTCGCTCCGGTCTGATAGCTGCCCACGCGTTTGCTTTCCAGAAACCATTCGACCAAAAAACGGTCTGTCGGAAGGCCGCGGTTGAAATCGTCATCTAGTACACCGTAGCAATTCGGGTAATAGGTGCGGACAATGCCGCCGAGTTTGACGATGTTGAGAAATCCGTTCACGGTCTCCAATGGATCATAGGTCCAGGTGATCTTGGAATGGCCCAACCGGATGGCTTCTTCTCGCTGCAGCCACTTCATCTGCACACCGAGCCCTTGTTTTCTGTACTCAGGCAGGAAGCCCATCATATGTGAGCAGAGATGGGGCTGGCCGTCCGAAAATCCAGGAAAACTGTAGAGAAATCCGATGATCCGATTCTCGTCATCATAAGCTCCGAGAAAAAGGCCGCCGAATTTCGCCAGGGTCAGCGTCATGTGATGGGGAATCGGGGTTTCGCCCTTCCAGATTGCGGACTCCAAGGTTACCAGCTGCTTGAGCTCCTGCTGTGTTTTTAGCTCGCGAAATGTAATTGTCATTGATGAATCTTCCTCCCACTCCATTTCAGCTATTTGAAGTTGATTCGGTTATTGTAGTGTGAAATCCTGCTCTTTTCCCAGTATAATAGAGAACAGAAAAGCCTGGAAAGCCAAGGATAAGAGGAGGTGGCAGGATGCAAGCAGTCCTGTTGTATAGGAAGCAGGTCGGAGAGGCCACGTCGTTTGAATTCAATGTATTCGATAATCAATTTGCGACAGAGAATCTCGCTGTCCGCAAAGTTTTGATGTCGATGCTCGAGGCTGTTCGTCCGCGATTGACTGAGCTGGAAGTCGAGTACAATGACAGCATGCTGATCGAAAAGCTGGGTGTGCGCCGGGCTGGGGAGCTACTTCGGTTTTTGGGCAGCACCAAGGAAAATACGCATGAAGAGAAAAGCCAGGGTATCGTGGTCAGCCGCTCCTTCCGCAGCCCGATAACAGAGGAAAGATACCAGTATTTTTACGAAATGAAAGATATTGCTGAGCTTCCTCATTACCGGCTCCAGGAAGGACAAGAAGACCGCATCGTCTTTTATTTTTCCCGTTACCTGCAACTCATCGCGCCTGACCAGGAGGCAGCATCGGCGTTTATCAGCGGATTGGAAGCCTTTACGCTGCCGTACAAGCTGGTCGATCTGAAATAAAAGAAGCCATTTTGCTCTTCCAACATAAGAGCGAAATGGCTTTTTCATTTGGGAGCAAGCATTCACCCGCTTATGGGGTGCTGCGTGTAGATCACTTCTGTATCCTTGACGATCGGTTCTAGCAATTCGTTCGCACGCGAGATTTGATGGGCATGGAAAAACGTATCTTCGGTTACGCTCTGGAAAAAAGCATCCACGACTTTCGGGCAAAATTGCGAGCCAGCGTTTTGGATGATCTCGTCGCATGCCTTGGAAAAGCTTAGGGCCTTGCGATAGGCGCGCGAAGAGGTCATGGCATCGAAGGAATCAGCTACGGCTGACACGCGGGCGAGCAAGGGGATTTCCTCTGCCTTCAATTGATCGGGATACCCGCTCCCGTCATAGCGTTCGTGATGATGGCGGGTGATCATCAGGATTTTCTTGATGCGATCGGCATCTTCCTTGGCTGCCTGGGCGTATAGTTTGCGCAGCAGAGCCTCACCTCGTACCGGGTGGGATTTGATCACCTCGACTTCCTCTACGGTCAACCGATTCGGTTTGAGCAGGATATTGTCCTCGATGCCGATTTTACCAATATCATGCAAAAGTCCCCCGGTATACATAAGATCCAGCGTTTCGTCGTCAAATCCCATCTGCTTGCCGATGACGCGCATATAGTACGCGACGCGTTGGGAGTGTCCAGATGTATAGGCGTCCCTTTCTTCGAGAGCGACTGCTAGCGTTTTCAGAATGCTCTGATTCACCTCTGCCAACTGCACGCTGCGCTGCTTGGAGGAGACGAAAGCTTTTTCTTTTCGGTAGGTCCGAAAAAAGAGGATGGCGGTAATCAGATAGCTGACTGAGACAATCATGATCAGGAAGGATTTTACCTGGCTGAACTGATCATAAAAAGCCCCTTCTTCGGTAGCAAGCGTGATGTACCAATCCCATTGGGGGTAATACTGAATGGCGGCAATTTTGCCAGCATAGGGGGAATTTTCTGATTCAGCCGAAGAGTATGAGACGGTTTGCTCTCCTTCAAAAAGGACTTTTTTTGCAAAAAATCCGTCATCCATCTGGGGCAGGCGGAATATATTCTTGCCTTCCAATGAATCGTGCAAGATCAAAGTACCCTGCGAATTGAAAACGAAAAGTTCGGAATCGGGAGCGAGCGTGAGGTGAGTCTGGGAACCGAAAAACTTTTCCCTGATCCCATTCTCTGCGCTGGTAAAGCTCAGGCTTCCAGCTTTGATTTGTTCATTGTACAGGTCGAGTAGCTGTGTGACGGTGCCAAGCTGCCTATCCATCGCGGCAACACCGGAGTGGTAGAACACGGTTTTGGCTTGCGAATACCCGAGAAAAACGACCAAGGTGAAAAGGATAGGCAAGAAGACGATAAAGAGGGAAAAAAGATGTGATCTGGTCGTCGGATTTAGTGGCAAGGTCCTACGTCCCTTCCGTTTATTGGGAAACTTATCTATTCATCATAGGACAATTTGACCGATCCTTCAAGAAAAGATCGAAGCTTGTCAAAAAAAAGAGAGTTGATCCACTCAACTCTCATGATTTCCGATTCAGGTAGATGGGCGATTCGGGCCCTCCAGCTTTTTATCTCCGTAGCCCGGCGCATCATTGTGCACCGAATCAGGTTGACGGGTCCCGGCCTCGTTCGGACGTTGTGCAGAAGGCATGACTTTCTTCGTTTTTTCCATACGTGCCCCTCCTTTCTATACGGCTCCTTCTTTGCTCCCTTGACCGGCTCCCTGACGAGAGGGAGGTGTCCCTTTTTTATGGCGCGCTGTCGCGTAGATGGCGAAAAGACCCAATATGGCTGCCAAAAAGGCAGTCGCGATCGCGTAGGCAATCCACGGATTGAGACTGGTAACCCCGCCCAACCGCTGCACGAGTGCGCCGCCGATGCTGGTGCCGAGAGCAGTGCCGATCCCGGAGACGAAATTGGAGAAGCCAAAGTACGCGCCCAACCATTTTTCCTGGGCAAAATGCCCAACCAGACTGTCCTGGACCGGCATGAACAGCATCTCTCCGAATATGAACAATAGCGCTGCTCCGCTAAGGGCGATAAAATGATTCGCCCATCCCAGTGCCGTCAAGCCGATGCCTAGCATGAGGATCCCGAGTGTCAGCGCCAGATAGGGACTGATCCGTTGCAGCACGAAGCGTGACACGGCTCCTTGGAAAAGGACGACGCTGACCGAGTTAATGGTCCAGATTAAGCCGATTAGCTTCGCAGTGTGCAGGACGGATTCCCCCCGAAGCGGAAGCACCAATGTGAATTGGGCGTACAGGGCCCAAAGCAACAGCATGATCCCGGAAAACATCATGTAGCTGCGATGTGTGAGGATGTGTCTGTACTCCATTAAAGGCGTGCGGGGACAATCGGGGCCAACGCAACGATCCGCAGGCAAACTGATGCGTGTCATGATCGCCAGGACCAAAAACACCAGGGCCGCGAGCAAGAAAGGCTGCTTGCCGATGGAGGTCAGCCAGGTAATCAGCAGACCAGCTACGATAATGCCGGAATGGGCGAAGATGCCACGCCAGGAAAAAGCAGATGTTCGCTGATCCGCAGTGACTTGATCGGCTATCATTGCTTTGATCGTCGGGGCCAGGAGTCCGACACCCAAGCCATTGACTGAAGAGAAGAGCAAGAAAAGCCCGTAGGCCTGAGCGTAGTGATAGCCGAGCATCGCCGACCCTTGCAGCAAAGCTCCCGCCACCATCACGAATCGTCTGCCAAAGCGATCGGGCAACGGTCCTCCCAACAAGCTTCCCACCTGATAGGCGATGCTGCCTACGCCAAGGATCAAACCGACCTCGGAGAGTGACAGGGAGCGCGCTTTTTGCAAAAAAATAGGGAAGACCGGAACGATCAGATAGGCGGCAAGATGCATGAAAAACACGAGAACCAGAAGCATGAAATAACGTTTATTGCGCCAAAGCAAGGCTGTTGAGGCTTCCATGATCGCCTCCTTTTTCATTCATCCTCCGTAGGTAGTATGAGTGGAAGGGGAGCGTCTCTATGCACTCGACTTGGGCGTGCGCGGAAAATGACGCATCAAAGGCAAAGGTACAGTCCAACTTTTTCCTGACTTCATATACCTATTAGGAGGGGCGCTATGGGCGATGGGCCGAGTTCGAGGCTTGCCGGTATGAGAAGGGGGGACGACCATGAAGGGTTTTTTAAACCAGGATGGCTTCGAAGTGGTAATCTGGATTCTCGTGATCATCTTTCTCCTCTCTATATTTTTTGACGAAGGGATAGATTAAGATGGCTAGCCACAGATCTGTTCGTCTTTTGAATCAGTACTATAAGTCAAATGAGGGCTTCAAATCGTGGGTCAAATCGAATGAGATGTGGTTCAAAGAGAATCCAGAAGTGTTTCGTCAGCTAATACAAAATCCCAAGATGCTGAATATGTTTATGGATTTGATGGTGGTAAATTCCCCGAAAATCCAGAAAAGACTTCGCAGAGTAAGACGTAGGCAACGCTGACCAGGTACGGCATGCTGTGGAATGCATGCCGTCGTTTTTTGTGCACCCCTCCAAGCATAGGAGAGTCATCATATTTATCAGACAAGCAACGTACGTTTAAGCATAGGTCATGCTGTCGGGAGGAGGTATGCGGAATGGCACAAGTCATCATCACTTTTTTTGTTGCTTATGGAATTGTTGTCGGGGGCTCCATATCAGGCGGATTAGGAGCTTTTCTGACCGATAAGCCACCGCTGCTGTCCATGTTTCAACTTGCGACTCAACTAAAGATATTTGGCATCGTGGGAGCTTTGGGAGGGACATTCGATTCCTTTTTGCAGATCGAAAAAATACTCATGGGGAATTTCTCACCCGTCGTCAAGCAGTTGGTCATGATTGTCGTTGCTTTCTGGGGGGCACACATCGGAACCATCTGTGTACACTGGCTGGTACAGGTGCGTTCATGAACAGAAGGCCTTGGAAACGGTACATAGCCTTATTCGTCATGGGCAGTATGCTCGGCGGAGCGTCGATGTTGTTTATGCATGGCCGCGAGATGGAGGAGATGATGCTGGTCAAAAAAAGTCTAGAACTGCAAAATAAAAAGCTATACGAAGAAAATCAGACGCTGAAGAAAAATCAAAATGTCTCACGCAGAAAGCAGGAGACGGTCATCGAGGAATTCCGCGTGACGATCATGGATCCCAAGCCTCATCCGACCATTGAGGTGCAGATCGTCGAGCAGATGGAAAGAGATCTGGCTTCCTTAAAAGGGAAAAAAATCGAACAGGTAGCGGAGGTTCATCAGGTCCTGCATGAGATGCTTCGCAGGCGCGAGTACGTCCTCTCCGATGGAAGCATGTCAGAGGTGAGGATCAAGACTGTAGTGATCAGCCGTACCCTCCATCTATTTGTGACAGCTGAAGTGAAAACAGAAGATGTCTGGCAAACGGTTGCTCGAAACTTTCTTTTTTTGCACTCGTATATTCAATCAGAAAAATAACATTCAGCAACATAGTCCGAAGGATCGCAATAGAGGAGAGGTTTCGTGCCATGACTTTTTTTAAAAAACTGCTGGCCAGTGTCGGAATCGGAGCAGCGAGAGTAGATGCTCGTCTGTCGCAGGATTCGCTGGTACACGGCGATCAGGTCACAGGAGACATTCACCTGACGGGCGGGGAAGTGGCACAGGATATTGATGAAATTTACTTGTACGTCATTACCCATTACGAACGGGAAGAAGACCAGAAAAAGATCAAAGAAGAATGTGTCCTGGCCAAGCATCGATTGACGGAGAAAATTTTGCTTCACCCCAACGAGACGCTTGTCTTGCCCTTCACCTTCACCCTTCCTTACCAGACCCCGCTCACTATGGGACGTCAGCCCGTCTATTTGCGGACAGGTCTAGACATAAAAATGGCGATGGACCCAGGCGACTCGGATTTTATCGATGTGCGTCCGCATCCCTACATGGAAAAGGTGCTGGATGCTATTCAATCCATCGGGTTTCAATTGTACAAGGTAGATTGTGAATACAATCGTTATTTAGGGAGAGACTTCCCTTTCGTCCAGGCGTTTGAATTCCGGCCAGTCGGATTTTTGCGAGGGCGTGTGGAGGAGTTGGATGTCTTCTTCTTTCTGCAGGAGACAGGCCTGGAGGTTTTCTTTGAATGGGACAGACGAGCCCGTGGCTACCTGCGGACGAAGGAGCATGCATTTGATCTGGAAGAGCGCTACATCCGGCTTTTCTTGTCTGCTGCGGAATTGGAGCAGCCGGTAAGTGAATTGGCGCAAATCATCGAGCAACGCACTCTGACGCAAATTTCTTCCTGACTGGTTGCTGAGGTCTCTTTCTAATGTTTTGACTTGCATGTATAGACCTGGATTTTTCTGACAATACTGTGAGCATAAGAATCCAAGGAGGAAATACATGTATGAATTTATTAGAAAAGACAAGAAAGATTAATTTGATGCTACAAAAGACAATGGGCGGAAGCGGTGTCGGATTCCAGGACCTGGCTCGACTCCTCGCTGAAGTGATCGCGGCCAATGTCTACATCGTGACCGCAGACGGAACCATATTGGGCAACGGCCTACATCAGGACATTTTGTTGAACGAAGATGGTCGCAAACCCAATCTGCTTCCTGCGGCGACGAATCAAAAGCTCTTGGAAGTCAGTCAGACGATTGCGAATGAGCCGATCAATAGCCCGTACAGTCTCGTACCACAAGAGCTGCGCGCTTTGTTCCCGCAAATGATGACGACAGTCGTACCGATCAGTGCGGGCGGCAGCCGCTTGGGTACACTCGTTCTCTTGCGCACCATCGGTATGTTTGAGACCGAAGACCTGATCCTGGGTGAAATCGGAGCGACCGTCATCGGGATGAAAATCGTCCGGCAACGTACGGAACAGATCGAAAACGAAGTGCGTGACAAGACTTTTGCCAAAATCGCGCTCTCTTCCTTGTCATACAGCGAGCAGATCGCCATCGAAAAAATCATGGAGCAGCTGGATGCCAAAGAAGGCTTGCTGGTAGCTAGCCAATTGGCAGATCAAGCAGGTCTCACCCGCTCGGTCATCGTCAATGCGCTGCGCAAGTTGGCGAGTGCCGGTGTGCTGGAGTCGCGTTCGCTGGGGATGAAAGGGACCTATATCAAGGTACTCAACGACAAATTCCCTTCCGAATTGGCGAAATGGAAAACCTCTTAAATACGAAACGGCACGAGCCTATGAGAAGCTCGTGCCGTTTTTTCATCCTTCGTGCCAATTAAGAAGACAGCGTTGTGGTTTTCTTTGATACCGAAACGGGCAGAGACCAGTTAGGATGCTGCTCCATTTTGCGAAACTCCCGGAACAGATACAAGCCCAATCCGATCAGCCCCAAGGCGATCCCTCCTACGAGTAAAAGGGTTGCAGAGGTCGCTAGCTTACTTTCCAGTAAAAACGAGCAGAGTGCGTAGCTGACGGGCCCAAGTCCAATCGACATCAGAGAGAGCAAGGACATGACCCGTCCCAGCATGTTTCCGGGAACAATGCTCTGGATGTAGGTGATCAGGGGAATATTGGTCAAGCTCAACGTCATTCCCAAGACGATCATGGAGAAGAGTCCCATGCCAAGATGCTGCATGAAATACAGGGAGCTGGTAGCTGTCCCCATGACGGCAAGGAAGAGAGGCAAAATTAAAAATCTTCCGCGAAATCCATTGCATACCCCAGTAATGATGCCTCCCAGGATCGTACCAATCCCCATCGTCATTCCCAGCGTGCTGTAGTCGCTGCCGTCCCATCCGAGATCTTTGACCAGCAGCGGCAAACCCATATTGATGGGGCCAGAGAACATCATGTTCATGAACAGCGAAGTGCCTAATATGATGCAGAGAATCGGGACGGAGAACGAATAGCGAATGCCGCTCCATATATCCTTCAAGTAGCCATCCTTGGGTGTAGCAGATTCCGAGACAGTTTCTGCTTCAAGCTGTACCTTTTGCAGGCGCAGGGTCAAAATAATCACCGTTCCGGCAAAAAAGGAAATCGCCAAAATCGCAAACATCAGCGGATAGCTTTTCGTCTGGATCAAAAAAGCGGCAGCCAAAGGACCGCAGACCATGCTGATCTGCTGGGAAATTTCCATCATGCTGTTGGCAGGAGCCAACTGCTCGCGGGGCACCAGGAACGGGAGAATCGAGCTTCGCGCAGGCCAGAAGAAGGCGTCGACCGTACCAAACAAGGCAGCGAGCAGATAGGCGGAGTAGGGCAGCCAGCCACTACCCCCTTCCCACAGCAGTAAGCAAAATCCGATCAGGATCAGCCCGCGTGCGAGCATGGAGATCGTCATGATCCACTTGCGGTTCCAGCGATCGGCAGCGACACCGCCAGCCAGCATAAACAAAAGCCGGGGAATGGACATACAAATCAAGGTGGTGCCAAGCATCGCTTCAGACCCGGTCACGTCGACGATAAACCAGGAGAGCAGGATGAAAAAGGCACCGTCGGCCAGCGCGGACAGTACGGAACCGCACCAGAGCCGGACAAATGAGCTGTTTTTCCATAACACCTGCTTGCCGTCCGGATTAGTTGCCATTCTCCGCATCCCCTTTCTTTTTACGCGAGACGACGACTTTATCGGTCAAGTGCTTGAATTCGCTTGGGGAATGCTCGTAATCGTCAGGCAAGGATTCATCGTCCGCGACATAGTAACGTTCGTTGGTCATAAAGCCGACCGAGACGAGATAGAAAATTTCTTCCGTATCCTCTATTTCTCCCGTTTCGATCCGTGCATCGTACTGTGTGTCCATCTCTCCTAATTCATTCAGCAGGGCTTGGTATTTTTTGAGCCATTTCCGGATTTCCTCACGAGGAGCTTTGATCTCTGAGTTTATGGCGATGGCAGGAGGACGCTTTTGCGGCTCGGCAAATTGTAGGAAGGCTTCCTCTGGCGCGTTGTACAGACGCGTGATACTGGTTCGTAAATGGTTCAGCATCACTTCCTGCAAGAGCATCGTATCCTCCTGCAACGAGGGGAGAAGCGCGTCGCTCACCTTGAAATCATAAGCCACTGCCCGGAAGAATTTCTGTACAATCCCATTCTTTTCTTCTGTCCGAACCACTTTGATAAAACCGTTGCTCTCTAATTCCTTCAAGTGATAATGCACTTTGGAAGGGGACAGAGAGAGGAGGCTGGCCAATTGCTTGCCTGTGTATTCCTCTTTCACTAAGTTGGTAACAATTTCCATGCGTAGCGAATCGCTGATGGTTTTTAATTGGTCCAATGTTTCAATGACGAGATAACGCTTCAAAGAGATCGACCTCGCTTTAAGATTGCTGAACGTGGTTTTAAATTTAAACGTTCAGTTTTATTTGAACGTATTGTAACAGTTAAATGATCCGCCTGGCAAGAACCTTTTTTCATTTTTTTTGACAAGTGATACAATACGGAAAAAAGCGGTGAGAGGTTGGTTGTTCTCCTATGTATCTGTTAAAGCATCCCGTCTTTCTCCGCCTGTATATGGCTCATATCGTGCATATAATCGGGAATGAGTTTACGTTTATTGCCGTAGTCGGTCTTTTGCACGATCTGAGCGGGTCGGGTCTTTCTTTTGCTGCCGGCACCGTGTTCCGGCAGGTGCCGTACGTACTCACCTCTATTTTTTCCGGGCCGCTTCTGGAAAACTGGAATAAAAAACGCGTGATGCTCGTCGTCAATCTGCTGCGCGGCATTCTCGTCAGTCTATTTTTCTTTATTACCTCTTCCGCATATTTGTGGGCGGCCTTTTTACTGCTGGTGCTGGTCAATATTCTGAGTGCCTTTTTCCAGCCTGCGATGCAAGTCGCGATCGTCCAATCCGTCGAAGAAAAGGACCGTCTGGGGGCCAATTCCCTTCTGCAAGGGACGACCTCCTTCCTTATTATCGTGTGCCAAGGGATTGCCGCTATTCTCGTCTTCCTGTTTTCCTACCGCTACAATTTTTTGCTGGATGCGGCATGCTACTTTCTATCACTCTTGATCCTCTTGCGTCTGCCTCCCTTGGTGTCAGAACGCGTGCAGCAGGTATCTGCCAGTTTCTTCGCGCGATTGCAGGAGGGCTTTCGCTACATCAGCCAGCAAAAAGAGATCCAAAGTGTGATTCTGTACCAAATGGCGGAGCGAATCTGTGCAGCCTATTACATCATGCTGATGTTCTACATTTTGCAGGAGCGAGGAGAGGGCTTGTACGTCTTCGGACTTCTGGACATCCCACTCGGTCTTGGCGGGGTGGCCGCAGGGATCATCGCCACCAAGCTAGCGGATCGCTTCTCCGATCACAAGCTTTCTGTCGCACAGGGTTGGGCTCTGGTGGCGATGGGGATCTGCATTTTTGCGGTCTTCCACATCCAGCCGATCACGGGTATGGCAGTCGCTATCTTGTTTTGCGCCTTTGCTTCGTTCCTTTCGTCGATTCTATCTGTCACGAAGCTGCAGCGCTTGACCGATCCGGGATACCTGGCTCGCGTTTTTTCCATTCGCGAAATGGCGACGATGGGTAGCTTTTCAGTCAGTTGTCTGATTTTGGGCGTTGGCGCCGAGCATGTCGGAAGCGCCGTCTCATCTGTATGGCTTGCTGTATTTGGAATCGTGGCGGGTGTGGGCTGGCTGTGGAGCCGAAGCCGTTTGCAACGAAGAGAAGCCGGAACAGAATAGATCTTTGGTAAAAAGCAACCCCTGCCTCAGTGAGAGCAGGGGTTTGCTGTCATATAGAAAAAGAAGAGAGACTTTTGATTATTTTTTAAATATAATGATTGAAAAAGTATCGTAATGAGATATAATGAGGTCAAAATCTGCAAAAGAGAGGGGCATATAACATGAAGGAGCTATGGCTTCAGCGTCCCTTCCGCTGGTATTGGCTGGGTCTATTTTTATCTGGTCTGGGAGATCAAATGGGCTGGATGGCCTTGAGCTGGTTCGTGATGGAACGAACCCAATCCCCTGTGGCGATGGGCACCATCATCATGGCATATATGCTGCCGGCGGTTTTTGCCGGGCTGGTCGCAGGCGTGTTGTTGGACCGTTACGACCGCAAAAAACTGATCGTCGTGGACAATCTGGGACGGGGTGTGATTTTTCTCGGACTCGTCCTGCTGCTGCAAATGGAGCAGGTTCCGCTCTTGTCCGTTTACATACTGGTCGTTTGCGCAGGGATCTTGTCCCCCCTGAGTTCGGCAGGAGCCCAGACTCTGTTGCCTCGACTCGTCCCGAAAAAGGATCTGCTGGTCAAGGCCAACGGCGTCATGGAAAGTCAATGGCAGATCGTGTACATGCTGGGACCGGCGATGGCAGGGATGCTAATCGGCTGGGTCGGACCTGCCAATGTTCTGATTATCAATGCTGTCAGCTTGTTTTTCTGCGCTTTCTGTTTTTCACGACTTCCGAAACAGCTCGTCGCCCATCAGACGCAAGATCAGGAAGCGGCACCTGTGACCACGGCAGGGAAAATAGGGCCGTTTTTACGCTCCCTTTTGGCTGATATGCGCGTCGGGTACCGCTATTTGTTCGGCCGCAAGGAAATGCTACTACTGGTTATCTTTACATTTTTGTTCAATATGGGTTATGGACCCGTGGAGGTCGCCTTGCCTTTATATGCCAACAAGGATTTGTCCGCAGGTCCAGTCGGCCTGGGGATGCTATGGTCCTCGCTGGCAATAGGAGCTCTGTTGGGGTCATTGCTGTTTACCACCATCCGCTGGAAGCTCGCTACGAGCGTGACGCTTGGCGGAATCATTATCCTCTGGGGACTGGCGACACTCCCGTTGGCCTTGTTCACAAGACTGGAGGTCGCCATGCTCGCGATGGGAATTGCCGGATTTAGCTACTCGCCGTATAACATCATCTATCGCAGCTACCTGCAAAATAACGTGCCAGATCAATTACTTGGCAGGGTGATGACCAGCATCCGCACCATCACGGGGACCGGAATGCCGGCAGGGGCAGCCGTCTGTGGTGTGTTGATTCCCACTTTAGGGGTTCAAGGCTTGCTGGGAGCGGGAGCGGCTGCCTGTATTGTCACGGGGCTTTTGGCCTTGGGGCTTTTGCGGGGCTTGGATCGACAAGGATCACTTACGGTTGATCAGAGGGGCGGCGATCCGCTTCAACCAGTGGGGCAGGAGAGCGTAGAGCTGGGAGAGGAAGGAAAGACGTAAAGGCATGGCGACTTCTGGCTGCTTTTTCTCCACCGCTCGCCATATTCGTTCCGCAGTCTGTTCCGGTGTGAGCAAGTAGCGGCGTACCTTGTAGCGGTAGGCCCCGGTATGATCAGCTCGATCTAAAAAGGGCGTATCAATCGGGCCTGGCATAGCGCAGGTGACGCTGACACCCGTACCTGCCAGCTCATGGCGAAGACCTTCGCTGAAGCGGATCACCGCCGCTTTGCTGGCTGCGTAGACGGCTGCTTTGGCTGTCGCCACCTGCCCTGCGAGGGATGCCACATTGATGATATGCCCGGAGCGGGCTTGCAGCATCATTGGTAAAAAAGCCCGCGTCACATACATCACGCCAGCGATATTCGTGAGCAGCGTCTCATCTAATTCCTCCAGCCGCATGTCTGTGAGCGGCGTAAAAACAGCTGTACCTGCATTGTTGTACAAGAGATCGCAATGCCCAAAATGGACCTGAACCCATGCCGCAAATTGGCGAACTGCTTCATTGCTGCTCACATCCAGCGTATACGTATGCAGTCGATCCTCATCAGGAAAGTGCATGGACAAGGACGTCAGTGTCTGCTCGCGGCGGCTTGTGGCAATGACCTGATCGCCTTTTTTTAAATGAAGCTGGATCAGCGCTCGGCCGAGCCCGCCCGTCGCTCCGGTGATGACGACGACTCGAGATGAAGTCATGAGGATGAGGTCTCCTTTAGATAATGGTGTTGGTGATTGCCAAGTATAAGCTGGTTAGGGAAGGTGAAGGATAGCCCCTAGGGGGTGATATGTATGCCAACAGTAAATTGCAGCGTAGCCAACTGTACGTTTTGGGCAGAAGGCAACAAATGCAGCGCCGATGAGATCTTGGTGGAAATCGACGCGCACGCGAAACAAAATCTTGGCGTTGAATTTGCGGGTGAGTACGGTCATGGAAGCAGTACGGAAACCAATCACCAGGACAACGCCAAAAGTTCTTCCCAAACCTGTTGTCTGACGTTTAAACCAAAGGATTCCAAAGGCAAGTAAAGGCTTGCGCCAGAAAAGACGTATCCTCCTCCTACTGTGGAGTGGTACGTCTTTTCGCTTTTTCATCGGTTTGCATAATGGGGGAAAAGCTGTTTTACTTTTACATTTACTTCCTCCCAGGTATAGACCCGGTGGATTAAATCCGGCAAACTTCCCTGATTGTAGGGCGTATCAAACAGAAATACGGGAATCTCCAATGCCTCAGACAGTTGGAGTGCATTTTCCAGTCGATCTTCCAAGAACAAGTTGACTCCCCATTTGCGTGCCGATGCCAGCTTGTCATGCGATCCGATCAAATCTACATCGTCGTAGGGAATCTGATAACGGGAAAACCAATTTAAGGTAACATCACGGTGACGGTCTTCCCTTGCACTAATGTAAATCAGTGTATGCTCCTGGTGCCAGCTTCGCAGGATTTGATCGGCAGTCCCGTGAACAGGAGCCTCGTCGTAAAGCCTCTCCCCGTATTGGTCCAGCCAATGGGCAAATTCTTCATCGGTAATCTTGTAAATATTGGCCAGGTTGTACTCTAGGCAATCTTCATAGCGTAAATTTCTGCCAAAGCTTTCGTTCATGAGAGGTACAATACTGCTTGGTGAGGTTACTGTACCGTCAATATCAATGCCAATGGTTAGGACTTTCCCTGATTTCATCCTCTCGCCTCCCGTTTAAATTGTACACCCAAGGCAGAGAATAAGGCTACTTCCTTCACCAACAAATCCTTTTCCAAAAGGGGCTGAGCATGCCATGACGGACCAAGACGAACGTATGACTGCGAGGCGCAAGGAAGATACCGGTTTTTCTGAGACGGTCGATCTGCATGATACGGAGATTGCAGCCGATACATGGAATAATGCTGCACTGAATGATGACAAAGCCGCTTCCAAGCGGCGCATCGAGTATGATCCGTACACTCAGACAGAACGCTACACAGGTGAACTGGTTGGTGAGGAAGCCGAGCATGTGGGTATAAATGAAGAAAGGCCAAAGGAAAAGCACTTTACGGCTACGACTGTACGTGACGATCATGTCGAGACGGCGGCAGAAATAGCCGAACCGATTCCACGCTCACGTCGGGTAAATGACGAGGAGATCGATGGCAGCCCAGGAAGCGGCGCCAAAGGAATCGGTATCACAGGGCTTGTGATGTCCATTCTTTCTTTTTTTATGTGGCCGTACCTGCTCGGTATTGTGGGGATTGTGCTAGGGGTTGTCGCCTATCGCCGCGATGCGAAAATGACGGGGGTATGGGCGATTGTACTTGGGGTGGTCGGTATCTTGGGTGCCCTGGTCATCTATCCGTACTTCACGACGCGATAACCTGCTAACCCATCAAATCCCTCGGGCAAAACCTCTCCCATGGCTGGAGAGGTTTTTGTCTGCCTACAGCTTGTACAATGGAGAGAGAAAAGGGGTAATGGCAGCCGTAACGGCTTGCTGAAACACGTCGGCACGCTGTATGCGTCCTTCTGTCAACAACGCATAGGCTCCTCCCTGTTGATTGCTGCCCGTCGTGTTGCCCCACTCATCTATGACGGTGCGCAGCTCGATCCCTTCTTGCACAATTCGCTGCGCAGCCTGGAGAGGGAGAGGAAAACTGAGACCTTTTCCCAAAGACAACTGCTTGCCATCCCAGGCAGCGCAGATAGAGATCAGATACCATTGCTGGGTGAAAGCGTGATCGTGCATCAAGCCGCCCTCCAGTCCCAAGCCGATGTGGTGGTCAGGCAGCTTTTCCAGTACGGCTTTCGCACGATTGATTGCCCCCTGGATCGTCTCTTCTTCGGTCATGGGTTGGTCCGATACCCCGGAAGGAACGGACAGACAAGACGGTTCTGCTCCGGTCGCCTGCACGACCGCCCGCTTTTTGGCAGCATTGGTGGTTCCCAACGCGTAGCGAAATTGGGAATAATCCATGTCATCGAACTCCTTTTCCACTCATTTCAGGAGTAGTATACCATTCCAGCTATTTTTCCACGAAGGTTGACCAATATGTTAAGATAATTCATACAAACAATAATCGACCTATACAAGGAAAAAGAGGAGTAGAGGAATGAAGTTCACGAAGATGCATGGATTGGGCAATGACTACGTGTATGTCAACTGTTTTGAGGAAGATGTGAGTCGTATGGACCTGCCCGAGCTGGCACGGCGGGTGAGCGATCGCCACTTCGGGATCGGGGGGGACGGCCTCATCTTGATTCTTCCTTCGGAGCGGGCGGATTTCCGTATGCGCGTCTTCAACAACGACGGGAGCGAAGCGAAAAACTGCGGGAATGGACTTCGCTGTGTGAGCAAGTATGTGTTCGACCATGGCTTGACCAAAGAGACGAAGTTCACCGTAGAGACCTTGGGCGGAATCGTGACTCCTGTTGTATCGGTAGGGACGGACGGAAAAGTTGATCAGGTCAGCATCGATATGGGCGAGCCGCGTTTTGAACGTTCAGCGATTCCGATGACCGGAATTCCGGAAGAACGAGCTGTGGAAGAAGTGATCGAGGTCGTCGATGCTACTTTTACCATGACGGCTGTTTCGATGGGCAATCCGCATGCCGTGTTGTTCGTGGATGAAGTGCGGGATGAGGATGTGCAGCTCTACGGTCCCAAAGTGGAATTTCATGAGTGGTTCCCGGAACGGACCAATGTCGAGTTCATTCAAGTGCTGAATCGACAGGAGATCGAGTTTCGCGTCTGGGAGCGGGGAACTGGAGTGACGCTGGCCTGTGGCACCGGAGCTTGTGCTGCAGCTGTAGCAGCCTGCCTCAGAGGGAAGACGGACCGGGAAGTAACGGTGCATCTCGCAGGCGGAGATCTGTTCATTGAATGGCGGGAGAGCGACAATCGCGTCATCATGACGGGGCCGGCTACAGAGATTTTTTCCGGTGTCTACCGGGGGCCAATTCCCTATAAATAGATAGACACAAAAACAGCGTGCTGCTTGCCTCGAGCTTACGAGAGCGAGCGTCACGCTGTACTTTTTTTAAGGATACAGAACATTACCCGTTGTACACTTCGTTCAGATAGGCAATTTCTGCACGTTCATGGCGAGGTGTAGTCTTTTTGTTCATTTTGGCTAATTCTGCTTGCAGTTTTTTGATCTCTGCTTCCATTTTGCTGATTTTTTCTTGCATGGCTTGCGTAGTCATGGTTGCTCTCTCCTAAGTTGTTTTTTTGTTTTTATCTAAATTTATTGACTATTCTAAAGAAAGGACGTGACGATGTAAAGAGCCTATTTATGGGTGAAAGCGGTTACTTCGTGAACGGATTGTGAACAAACGCTCAATCACGACCCGGCAAAGGATATTGCCGCCGCAAAAGGTGGGGAAAATAGAATGCAGGCATGATTTTTAGCTATATGTGATCAGGGAAAAGTCATGTTATGATGAAGCGTAGACTAGGGCAGATGCCCCAAGAAAGGTGTAGGCAAGTGATTTATTTCGATAACAGTGCGACTACTCGTCCCCATCCACAAGTCATTGAGACGATAAGCAAGGCGATGGCGAGCTATTATGGCAATCCGTCTTCTTTGCATCGCAAGGGCGTAGAAGCAGAAAATATTCTCAACCAAGCGCGGGCTGTAGCTGCCAGATACTTAGGATGCAAGCCGAACGAAATCTTTTTTACATCAGGCGGGACAGAGAGTAACAATGCAGCGATCAAAGGTGTGGCCTTTCAATATCAAGGCAGAGGGAAGCATATTATCACTACGCAGATCGAGCACCCCGCCGTGTATGATGTCTGCAAGCAACTGGAGACGATGGGCTTTTCCGTGACCTATCTCCCGGTAGATACAGAAGGGCGAGTTTCCTTGGCAGACGTGCAAAAAGCGATGCGCCCTGATACCATTCTCGTCTCCGTCATGCTGGTCAATAATGAGCTGGGTACGATTCAGCCGGTGGAGGAAATTGGTAAATGGCTCAAACAATATCCCAAGGTTCTTTTCCATGTCGATGCGGTGCAGGCAATTGGCAAGGTCCCGCTCAGAATCAAGGAATCCTGCATTGATTTGCTGAGCTTGTCCGCCCATAAATTTTATGGCCCCCGCGGCATCGGCATCCTCTATAAAAGGGAAGGCTTGATTATCCAACCCTTGCTCACGGGCGGCGGCCAGGAGGCAGGTGTACGCTCCGGTACGGAAAATCTCCCTGCAATCGCGGGATTGGCAAAAGCGATCCGTCTTTTGGAGGAGCTGGGTACAGTCGAAACGATGCGTCTGCAGCGTCTGCTTGAACAGCTGCGGGAAGGGGTATCCACCATCGATGGAATCCGGGTCAATACTCCGGCGAAGGGAACAGCGCCTCATATCATGAACCTGTCTGTACCGGGAGTGAAGGCAGAGGTACTGCTGCATGCACTCGAGGAACGGGGCTTTCTCGTCTCCACCAAATCAGCCTGCTCCTCCAAGGCGAATGAACCAAGCCGCGTCCTCATGGCCATCGGAGCAGGGACCGAATGCGCGTCTTCTTCGTTGCGAATCAGTCTTGGACGAGAAAATACAGCCGATGAAGTGACACAGTTTATCGCGGCCTTGCGGGATTGTGTGAAAACATTGCGATCTTATATGAAATCTAATTAGGGAAACAAAGAAGGAGACTGTCATGAACTACGATGTAATCTTGATCCGCTATGGTGAGCTTGCTTTGAAGGGGCGCAATCGTGATCAATTTGAAGAGGCTTTGGCTAGAAGTGTAAAAAGCGTCCTTCGCTCCTTTTTCAAAGTGAAGGTGCGCCGTAACTACGGACGGATGTATGTGGAGTTGCACGGGGAGGATGCGTACGAGGTCATGGAGCGTCTCAGACGCGTATTTGGAATCTCTTCGTTCAGCCCGACCATCCACGTCGAGCCCGACGAGGAGACGATCAAGACCAGAGCGCTTGAGTTGATCCGCCAGATGGACCCGCAGCCGCAGACGTTCCGCGTCGTTACACGCCGTGCGGACAAGCGGTATCCGACACCGTCTATGGAGATGAACCGCATCGTCGGGACGCACATTCTGCGTGCGCTGCCGAAAATCAAGGTGGACGTCCACGAACCGGAAGCAATTGTAAATATTGAAATTCGCACAGAAGGCACCTATATCAGTTGTGAGACAATCCCAGGTCCTGGCGGTTTGCCTGTAGGGGTGAGTGGCAAGGTACTGCTTTTGCTCTCAGGGGGAATCGACAGTCCAGTGGCGGGCTGGATGATGCTCAAGCGCGGGGTGACGCTGGAAGCCATTCATTTTCACAGCTATCCTTTCACGAGTGAACGTGCGCTTCAAAAGGTCCGCGATCTGGCACATATGTTGACCAAATGGGGAGGAACTGTCCGACTCCATGTCGTTCCTTTTACAGAAATTCAGACGGCGATCCGCGAGAAATGTCCCGAAGATTATCTGATTACAATCATGCGCCGCTTTATGATGCGTGTCTCAGAACGGGTAGCCGCCAATACGGGCGCCAAGGCACTGGCTACAGGGGAAAGTCTGGGGCAGGTCGCTTCGCAGACTCTGGAGAGCATGGACACGATCAACAAAGTGATCTCGATCCCGATGCTGCGTCCGCTGGTTGCGATGGACAAGATTGAGATTACCGATATTTCACGAAAAATTGATACCTATGAGCTATCGATCCTGCCATATGAGGACTGCTGCACCGTGTTTACACCCAAAAATCCGGTGACCAGGCCAAAAGCCTATCTGGCAGCGCGGTTCGAGGAAGTGTTGGATGTAGAGGCATTGGTAGATGCTGCGGTGGAAGGAACCGTTATTGAAGAGATTACTTCCAAGCCGCGTGAGGACATAAACGACCTATTTTAAAAAAACGGTCATGGCGTCGAGATGTTTCGATCCCCCGATGAGAGGGGACGTTTTTCACAAAATACAGGGCATGTCGGGGGAGGAAAAGAGCATGATTATTCGTTATGAGCGCAATGGCAAGGTCAAGCATGGCTGGATGGTGGAAGAGGAAAACAAGGTTAGGGTCATTGAAGGGGACATCTACAAAATTCAAACGGCCAAACCGATCATGACAGGTCTGGAACTACCGCTGGGGGATGTCAATCTGCTGGCCCCGACTGCACCCAGCAAGGTTGTGTGCATCGGTGTCAATTACCGCGATCATGCTGAAGAGATGGGGCTTGAACTGCCTGCTGAGCCCCTGATGTTCCTCAAACCCTCGACAACCGTCGTCGGGCCAGGGGAGCCCATCGTCTACCCTAAGCTGACGGAAAACCTGCACTATGAAGGAGAGCTTGCGGTCGTCATCAAAAAGGAAGCAAAGCGAGTGAAGGCTGCAGATGCAGAGGAGTATATCCTCGGCTTTACTTGTGCGATTGATGTGACAGCACGTGATTTGCAAATGAAGGACGGTCAGTGGACCAGGGGAAAAAGTTTTGACACCTTCTGCCCGCTCGGTCCGGCAATCGCGGCCAAAGTAGATTATCAAAATTTGCGCATCGTAACACGGGTAAATGGAGAGATTCGTCAGGATTCCAATACGAACCAGATGGTCTTTACTATTCCGCAGTTGGTGGAAGCTGTATCGGCTGTCATGACCCTTCTGCCGGGGGATGTCATCCTGACGGGAACTCCTCCAGGGGTAGGAGCGCTCCAAGTGGGGGATGACATCTCGGTGACGATCGAGGGAATCGGCACCTTGAATACCTATGTGGAGGCGGAAACGGAAGCTAGGTAGGGGGTGTGCTCCTTCATACAGCAAAGCCCCCGACAGTTCTTCCGGGGGCTTTGCTTTTGCTTATTCCGATGCGTCCGGGTTGTCATGAATGGGGTGGGCACCCGGGTATTGACGGGGCAAATCCTCATGCATTTCTCTGGTTTCATACGTAAAGCGCGTCGTAGTGGAATGCTGTCTAGGTTCCCAGCCTGTCGCCTTGCCCAACCTTTCTTCATTTGTTGCTGCTCCGAAGGGACCTTCGGGAAATTCCTCCGGGAGAATTTCATTTCTTTGCGATTCTACGGTAGAAAGCTCTGTGTAATCTTGGTTATCATATTCTTGATAGGTGGGTTTAGGATCCACAAGTTCACCGCCTTTCTATTGATAAAGAACACTTGATGAATAGTGTGAAGTAAAGGATTAAAACGTATGCGTTTTTCTGTTGACTTCCTGCTTTTGTTCATGTATATTTAATTTCTGTTCTTTTTTAGATAGTGCTGTTGAAAAAAACTTAAGAAAATGGCACGAAAGCTCTTGACTTACTGTAGGTGAATTTGTTATATTAGATTTTGTCGCCGCTAATGAAGTTTGGCGGAAACAAAAAAACACTTGCACTAATCTGGTGAAGGTGTTATAATAAAAAGGTCGCCTACGGGCGGTTGATGCTCTTTGAGAACTGAACAGCGAAAGCGTTGATGAGTCTATCATTAAATGATTTGCCAGCTTTGAACCAGTAACAAACTTTATTGGAGAGTTTGATCCTGGCTCAGGACGAACGCTGGCGGCGTGCCTAATACATGCAAGTCGAGCG
>Ga0209147_100495_pt1 | contig 23084 bp, 17 predicted proteins | sample AraplaCol_mLB_r2_FD_184278 | JGI IMG/M metagenome (GOLD analysis project Ga0209147, IMG submission 184278) | Arabidopsis root microbial communities from North Carolina, USA - plate scrape CL_Col_mLB_r2 (SPAdes) (version 2) | ecosystem: Host-associated > Plants > Roots > Endosphere | place: USA... | reverse complement strand
TGATCCTCGGGCTGAACCAGCCGCTGCAATACCTCGTCGACAGCTTCCGCTCGGCGACCAACCCGATCGTCAAGGGCTTCATGGTCGGGCGCACGCTGTGGGCCGATGCGTCGCTGAACTGGTTCGCCGGCCGGATCGACGACCAGGCGCTGATCGATGAAGTGGCCGGCAACTTCGCGCAGCTCGTGGATGCGTGGCTCGGCCGCCGTGCGGCGGCGGCACGCGCCGCCGCGGCGTGACGTGACGTGACGCAACACGAAGCGACGCCCGCGATGATCCACCCGAATCCTCTTCACCGACCGACATGACCTCTACCGTAAGACTGACCGTCAGCCAGGCGCTCGTGCGCTACCTGGCCGCCCTGCGCGCCGAAGTCGTCCAGCCCGACGGCCGCGTCGAGATCCTGCCCTACTGCGGCGGCGTGTTCGCGATCTTCGGCCACGGCAACGTGGCCGGGCTCGGCGAGGCGCTGCACGCTGAAAAAGACCGGCTGCCGACGTTCCGCGCGCACAACGAGCAAGGGATGGCGAACGCGGCGATCGCGTTCGCGAAAACGAACTTCCGCCAGCGGATGATGGCCGCGACGTCGAGCATCGGCCCCGGCGCGACCAACATGCTGACCTCCGCCGCGCTCGCGCACGTCGGCCGCCTGCCGCTGCTGCTGCTGCCCGGCGACGTGTTCGTGTCGCGCCTGCCCGATCCCGTGCTGCAGCAGGTCGAGGATTTCGAACAGGGCGACGTCAGCGCGAACGACTGCTTCCGGCCGGTGACGCGCTACTTCGACCGGATCACGTCGCCCGAGCAGCTGCTCGTCGCGCTGCCGCGTGCAATCCAGGTGATGACCGACCCCGCGCAGTGCGGCCCCGTGTGCCTCGCGTTGCCGCAGGACGTGCAGACCTTCGCGTACGACTGGCCCGAGGATTTCTTCGCGCCGCCGGTGATCCGGATGCGCCGGCCGCCGGCCGACGCGCTCGAGCTTGCCGATGCGCTCGACGTGCTGAAGGCCGCGAAGAAGCCGCTGATCGTCGCGGGCGGCGGCGTGCTGTACAGCCAGGCGTGGGACGCGCTGCGTGCGTTCGCCGATACGCATGGCGTGCCGGTCGCGGAATCGCAGGCCGGCAAGGGCAGCCTCGCGTGGGACCACCCGCTGAACCTCGGCTCGATCGGCGTGACGGGCTCGCCCGCCGCGAACCGCGCGGCCGCGCAGGCCGACGTGGTGTTCGCGGTCGGCACGCGGCTGCAGGACTTCACGACCGGCTCGCATGCGCTCTACGGCAACGCGACGCTGCTGAGCCTGAACGTGCAGCCGTTCGACGCGGGCAAGAAACGCGGCCGGCAACTCGTCGCCGACGCGCGCACGGGCCTCGGCCAGCTGTCGGCCGCGCTGGCCGGCTGGCATGCCGATCCGGCATGGACGGCCAGCAACCGCGACCAAGCTGCCGCATGGAACGCGCGCGTGACCGAACTCACGACGCACGTGCCGAACGACACGCTGCCCTACGACGCGGAAGTGATCGGCGCGGTGCGCGACTCCGCGGCCGACGCGGGGCGCGACAGCGCGCGTGACGACCTCGTGGTGTGCGCGGCCGGCACGCTGCCGGCCGAACTGCACAAGCTGTGGCGCAGCGGCGTGCCGGGCAACTACCACATGGACTACGCGTACTCGTGCATGGGCTACGAGGTCGCGGGCGGCCTCGGCGCGAAGCTCGCGCGGCCCGAGCGCGAAGTGATCGTGATCGTCGGCGACGGCTCGTACATGATGCTCAACGCGGAACTCGCGACGTCCGTGATGCTCGGCCGCAAGATCGTCGTCGTGATCCTCGACAACCGCGGCTACGGCTGCATCGAGCGGCTGCAGCTGAACTGCGGCGGCGCGAGCTTCAACAACATGCTCGACGACTGCGTGCCCGAAGGCGGCGAACGCTCGACGATCGACTTCGCGATGCATGCGCTCGCGATGGGCGCCGAAGCCGTGCACGTGCGCGACATCGGCGAACTGCGCAGCGAAATGAAGCGCGCCCGCGCGGCGAAGAAGAGCCAGGTGCTCGTGATCGACACCACGCACCGGCGCACGACCGACGACGGCGGCGCATGGTGGGAAGTCGCCGTGCCGCAGGTGTCCGAACGCGCCGGCGTCGAGGACGCGCACCGCGCGTATCTCGACGCGAAGACCCGGCAGCGGCGCTGATGACGCACGCTGCCCACGCACCCTCCCCGCGAAAAACACATTCGAACCAAGGAAGCCCGTCATGAGCTGGAACGTCCGCATCGGTATCAATCCCCTGTCGTGGATGAACGACGACCTGCCGTCGCTCGGCGGCGAGACGCCGCTCGAAACGGCGCTGAAGGAAGGCGCCGAAATCGGCTATGCGGGCTTCGAGCTCGGCAACAAGTTTCCGAAGACGGGCCCCGAGCTGAAGGCGAAACTTGCCGGGTTCGGGCTCGTGTGCGTGTCGGGCTGGTATTCGGGTTTCCTCGCGGAGGTCGCGCCGGGCATGAGCGACGCCGATGCGGTCGCCGCGGAAATCGAGCGCTGCCGCGCGCACATGACGAAGCTGCAGTACAACGACGTGAACGTGGTCGTGTACGGCGAATGCGCGGGCACGATCCAGGGCAACATCGACACGCCGGTCGCGAAGCGGCCGCGCTTCGTCGACGAAGACGCATGGCGGCGCTACGCGGCACGCCTCGACGCATTCGGCGCGCACCTGCTCGCGACCTACGGCATCAAGCTCGCCTACCATCACCACATGGGCGCATACGTCGAATCGCCCGACGACGTCGACCGGCTGATGGCGCTGACCGATCCGGCGAAGGTGTTCCTGCTGTTCGATACCGGCCACGCGTATTTCGGCGGCGCGGCCGACCCGGTGACGCTGTTGAAGAAACACGTATCGCGCGTGGTCCACGTGCATTGCAAGGACGTGCGGCCGCAGGTCGTCACGCAGGCGCGCAACAGCGGCTGGAGCTTCCTGAACGGCGTGATCAACGGCACCTTCACGGTGCCCGGCGACGGCGCGCTCGACTACGAGGCGACGCTGCGCACGCTGAAGGATGCCGGCTACGAAGGCTGGCTCGTCGTCGAGGCCGAGCAGGATCCGGCCGTCGCGCCGAGCTATGCGTATGCGAAGAAGGGCTACGAATCGCTGCGCGCGATCGTCGACCGGTTGAGCGCGTGAGCCCCGTCCCCCCCGCTGTCACCCCATTGCGGAGCCCCACCCCATGACGATTTCTCCCCTGCTGGTCAAAGCATCGCCCGACCGCGAAATCTGCAACGTCACGCCGGAATCGGCCGGCTGGAAGCACGTCGGCTTTCGCGCGCTGCGCCTGAAGGCCGGCGACACCGAAACGCTCGACACGGGCACGCGGGAACTGTGCGTCGTCGTGCTCACGGGCACGGTGCGCGCGGAGGTCGACGGCACGACCCACGATGCGCTCGGCAAGCGCGACAGCGTATTCGAGGACGTATCGCCCGATGCGCTGTACGTGCCGGGCGGCAAGACGCTCACGCTGGTCGCGACGCGCGATGCGGAAATCGCGCTGTGCACCGCGCCGTATGCGAGCGGCGACAAGCCCGTGCAACGCCTCGACGGCGAACGGATGCGCCGCTCGGTACGCGGGCAAGGCACCAACACGCGCTACGTGTGCGACATCCTGATGGGCGACAACCCGGCGGCCGAGCACCTCCTCGTCGTCGAGGTCGTCACGCCGGCGAGCCATTCGAGCAGCTATCCGCCGCACAAGCACGACCGCGACGCGGCGCCCGACGAAACCTCGCTCGAGGAAACCTACTACCACCGGATCGATCCGCCGCAGGGTTTCGCGTTCCAGCGCGTGTACACGGACGACCGCAGCCTCGACGAAGCGTGCGCGGTCGAGAACCACGACGTCGTGATGGTGCCGCGCGGCTACCATCCGGTGGTCGCGCCGCACGGCTACAACCTGTACTACCTGAACGTGATGGCCGGGCCTAGCCGCGCGTGGGCGTTCAGGAACGACCCCGCGCACGAATGGATGCTCGACGCGGCGCCGCAGCGCTGAATGGAAGACGGGCCCGCGCGCGGCCCGTGACGATGCGATGCCCGGCACGCGCACCCAGCGCCGGGAACGCCACGGAGCCGCCATGGTGACGCCCCTCTTTCGCCTCGATCCCCACCCGTTCGACGACGACGCGTCGAACCCGGCGCTGCCGCGCTTCGATGCGGCGCTTGCCCGCCGGATGGGCGAGATCGCGGTCAACCTCGCGTCGCGCCGCGGACTGCCGATCGCGGTGAGCATCGTCGGCGAGCAGGCGCCGCTGTTCTACTGCGCGCTCGACGGCAGCCACGCGAGCGACAGCGACGCGATCCGCCGGCGACAGAACACGGTGTTGCGCTTCGGCCTCAGCTCACTCGCGGTCGGCGAGCGCTTTCGTCGCGCCGGCTGGTCGCTGCAGTCGCAGGGGCTGTCGGATGACGACTACGCGCTCGACGGCGGCGGCGTGCCGTTGCGTGTCGCCGGGGCCGGCATCGTCGGCGCGATGACGATCGCGGGGCTCGACTCGGAACACAATCACGCGCTCGTCGTCGAGAGCCTGCAGTGGCACGTCGGCCGTTACGCGCTCGCGCCGCACGCGTAACGACAAGGGCGGCACGACCGGCGCAAGCGCGCCGATGCACCGCCCCGCACGATCAGTTCAACCCGCCGCTCACGACGAGATGCTCGCCGGTCATCCAGCGTGCATCGTCCGACGCGAGGAACACGGCCACCGACGCGATGTCGTCCGGCTCGCCGAGGCGGCCGAGCGGCGTCTCGCTGCGCACCTGCTTGTCGAGATCCGAACCGATGATGCCCGCGCTGTGCGTGCCCTCGGTCACGATCATCCCCGGGTTGATCGCGTTCACGCGAATCTTGCGCGGGCCGAGTTCGAGCGCGAGCACGCCGGTGATCGCGTCGACCGCGCCCTTGGTGCCGCTGTAGACGGCGCTGGCGGGCGGCGTGATGCTGGTCACCACCGAGCTGATGTTGATGATGCTCGCGCCTTCGCCGAGATGCTTGACGGCTGCCTGCGTCGTCAGCAGCACGCCGAACACGTTCGTGTCGAATTGACGGCGATAGTGCTCTTCGGTGATCGCCTCGATCGGCGCGAATTCGTACACGCCGGAATTGTTGACGAGCACGTCGAGACGGCCGTACGTGTCGATCGCCGTATCGACGATGCGCTGCGCGTCGGCTGCCTTCGACACGTCGCCGCCCACCGCGACCGCGCGGCCGCCCGCTTCGACGATCGCGCCGACGACCGCGTCGGCACCCGCCTTGCTGCTCGCATAGTTGACGACGACCGACGCGCCTTCGGCGGCCAGTGCCTTCGCGATTGCCGCGCCGATGCCCTTCGATCCGCCCGTGACGATCGCGACCTTGCCTGCCAGCTTGCTCATGATTTCATTCCTCAGTCAAAAGACCTTCGATGGATGGCGCCGGTTGCCGCGCAGTGTGTCGATGCGGCGCCCGGCATGGATCGCAATTTACGGTGCGGCGCGGCAGCGATAAAGCGGCTCGCAGCGAATTGACTGGCGGAGTTTGCCGAACAATCGATCGCGCGCCGTCAGCCGGCGCTCAGCCACGCATCGGCGACCTCGCCGCCCAGGCCGTCGAGCGCGCCGTCGTACACGATCCGTCCGCGCCCCATCACCGCGACGCGCCGTGCGAGCCGCGGCGCGAACTGCAGCCGCTGCTCGATCAGCAGGATCGCGACGCCGTCGGCCTGTAGCGCGGCGAGGCACGCGCCGACTTCGTCGACCGCGAGCGGCGCGAGCCCTTCGGCCGGCTCGTCGACGATCAGCACGCGCGGGCGGCCGGCCAGCGCACGCACCAGCGCGAGCACCTGCTGTTCGCCGCCCGACAGCCGCCCGGCTTTCACGTCCGCACGCGCGGCCAGCAGCGGGAAACGGTCGAACAGCCGTTCGAGCGCCGCGCGTTCGGCCGCACCGTCGGCGCCGCGCAGCCCGAGCCGCAGGTTGTCGCGCACCGTCAGCAGCGGGAACACGTCGCGGCTTTCGGCAACGTAAGCGACACCGCGCCGCGCGATCTCGAACGTGCGCGCGCCCGCGCATTCGGCGCCGGCGATGCGCACCGAGCCGGTCGTGCGCACGAGCCCCAGCACGGCCTTCGCGAGCGTCGAGCGCCCCGAGCCGTTGCGGCCGAGCAGCGCAAGCGTCTCGCCCGGTGCCAGCGCAAGATCGACGCCGTCGAGCACGGGCTGCAATCCGTACCACGCGCGCAGGCCGCGAATGTCGAGCAGTGCGCTCATGCGCGCCCCTCGCCCAGATACGCGGCGCGCACGCGCGAATCGGCACGGATTGCATCGGGCGCTCCGGTCGCGACCACCGCGCCGCGCACGAGCACCGTGATGCGTTCGGCGAAACCGAACACCGCGTCCATGTCGTGCTCGATCATCAGCACCGTGCGGCCCTGCGTCGTCGCGCGGATCAGCGCGATCATCCGCGCCGCCTGCTCGCGGCTCATGCCGGCCGTCGGTTCGTCGAGCAGCAGCGTGCGCGCGCCGCTCGCGAGCGCGATCCCGAGATCGAGCGCGCGCTGTTCCGCATAGCTCAGTTCGGCGGCCAGCGTGCCGCGCCGTGCATCGAGCCCGATGTCGTGCAGCACGCGCGCGGCCGCGAGATCGACCGACGCCGATTCGCGCAGCCGGTTCCACCAGCGCCGCCGTTCGGCGGGCGCATGCAGCGCCGCGCAGCGCAGGTTGTCGAATACGGTCAGCCGCGCGAACGCGCTCGTCTGCTGGAAACTGCGGCCGATGCCGAGGCGGCTCGCGACGACGGGCCCGCGCCCGCGCAGGTCGACGCCGTGCAGCACGACCCGCCCGCGCGTCGGCCGCGTCGCGCCCGCGATCACGCCGAACAGCGTCGACTTGCCCGCGCCGTTCGGCCCGATCAGCGCATGGCGCTCGCCGGCCGCGATACTCAGCTCGACGCCGTCGAGCACGGTCTGCGCACCGAAGCGCTGCACGACGCCATGCAGCGCGATCGCGTTGCCGTTCATCGCCGGTCCTCCCGCTTGCCAGGCTGTGCACCCTGCGCGAAGCGCGCGCGCCAGCCCCACAGCAGCGCACCGATGCCCGCCGCCGAACACGCGACGGCCCAGCCGGCCGGCGTATCGGCATCGATGCCCCACGCACCGAACGCGAGGCCCGAGCCGTCGTCCTGCGCAAAGCGCCATGCATAACCGAGCTCGGCCGCGCACACGACCGCGACGCCCCAGAACACGCACGCGCCGATGCCGCACAGCAGGCGCCACCGCTCGGCCCCCGGCGCGCCGCGCCGCAACGCGTGCGCGACCGCTTGCGCGATACCGGCGATCCCGCGCGGCGCGGCCACGACGATCGCGACAAATAGCACGCCGAGATACAGCGCCCACGCGCGCGACACGCCCGCGACGACGACGCTCAGCGCGGTCAGCACGGCGGCCCCGGCCGCCGGCCCGAAGAACGCGCCGGTGCCGCCGATCACGGTCGCGATCAGCACGGTCGCGGAGCGTGCCATCGACACGCTGTCGGGCGTCGCGAGCTCGACGTCGATCAACGTCAGTGTGCCGGCGATACCCGCGAAGAACGACGCGCAAGTGACCATCGCGAGCCGCACGCGGCGCGGATCGGTGCCGAGCGCGGCGACGCGCGCCGGGTTGTCGCGCACCGCGTTCGCGAGCCGCGCGAGCGGCGTGTGCGTCAGCGCGTGCATCGCCCATGCCGACGCGACGCACCACGCGGCGATCACCGCATACGCGTGCGCCGGCGCGCCGAACTGCCAGCCGCCCCACGGCGGGCCGCCCGCGCGGTCGATCGGCACGCCGCCGAGACCGCCGAACCATGCCGGCACGCTCCACGCGGCGGCCGCGACGCATTCGCCGAGCCCGAGCGTAATCATCGCGAACGCGGTGCCGGAACGGCGTGTCGCGAGCAACCCGGCAACGAATCCGAATCCCGCGCCGGCCACGCCGCCGACGAGCGGCAACAACGGCAGCGGGCCGCCCATATGGTTGAACCAGTGCGCGGCCGCGAACGCGCCGAGGCCCGCGAACGCCGCATGCCCGAACGACAGCAGCCCGGTCGTGCCGAGCTGCAGGTTGTACGACAGCGCGAGCACGACGAGCGCAGCCGTCTGCGCAAGATAACCGAGCACCGCGCCATGCGGCCACAGCCACGCGGGCAGCACGAAGCACGCGGCGAACAGCGCCCAGCGCGTGCATCCGGCGAGCACGCGGCTACGCATCGACCCGTTCTCCGAACAGCCCGCGCGGCCGCGCGACCAGCACCGCGACGAGCAGCAGGTACGGCACCAGCGGCGCGAGTTGCGCGATCGACACTGCGGCCACGCTGTCGGGCAACGCGATGCCGGCCCATGACGCGAGGTCGCGCAGCGACGTGTCGCTCGCGGCCGCGAAGGTCTGCGCGAAGCCAACCGCGAGCGACGCGACGAACGCGCCGCCGAGCGAGCCGAGCCCGCCGATCACGACGACCGCGAACACGACCGACCCGACGGTCTCGGCCAGCGCGGGTTCGATCACCGCCAGCGGCGCGCCGATCACGCCGGCCAGCGCCGCGAGCGCGGTGCCGGTGCCGAACAGGCCCGTCATCACGCGCGGCACGTCGTAGCCGAGCGCCTCGACGGCCGCACGATGCGTGAGCGCCGCACGCACGACGAGCCCGATGCGCGACACGCGCAGCAGCGCGCCGAGCGCGACCAGCATCGTCGCGGACATCGCCATCATGAACAGCCGGTAGCGCGGCAACGCGAGGCCGAACACGCTCACGGGCGCACCGTCGAACAGCGGCGGCACGGGCGCCGGCAACGGCGCGAGGCCCCAGACGAGTTTCGCGCCCTCGCCGATCAGGTACGCGAGACCGAAGGTCAGCAGCAGTTCGTTCGTATGGCCGTGCGCCTGCACGCGGCGCAGCAACGTGCGCTCGCAGCCGGCGCCGAGCAGCCCGACCGCAAGCGGCGCGAGCACGAGCGCCGGCCAGAAGCCCGCATGGGCCGCGATGCTGTAGCCGACATACGCGCCGAGCATGTAGAAGCTCGCATGCGCGAAGTTGAGCACGCCCTGCACGCTGAAGATCAGCGTGAGGCCGGCCGACAGCATGAACAGCAGCAAGCCGTAGCTGAGGCCGTTGAAGACCTGGAGCGCGAACGCGTGCACCGCGAGCCGTCAGGCCGTGAGCGGCTCGAGCGCGGCGCGCAACGCGTCGGGCAGCGGCACGGGACGGCGCGTCCCGCGATCGACGTACACGTGCACGAAATGCCCCTGCGCGGCGGGCGCGGCATCGCCTTGCGCGAACAGCCCGACCTCGTAGCGCACGCTCGACGTGCCGAGCTTCACGACACGCAGCCCCGCATCGACCGATTGCGGAAACACGAGCGGCGCGAAGTAGTTGCACTGCGTCTCGACGACCAGCCCGATCGTCTGCCCGTGCTCGACGTCGAGCACGCCCGCGCGGATCAGGTACTCGTTCACGACGGTGTCGAAGTAGCTGTAGTAGACGACGTTGTTCACGTGCCCGTAGACGTCGTTGTCCATCCAGCGGGTCGAGATCGGCAGGAAGTGGCGGTAGGCGTCGCGCGGACGCGGTTGCGGCTTGTCGGACATGGCGATGGCGGTCAGGACGTGGGAAGCGATGCAGACGAAGCTCGGCGGCCGCAGGACACGGCGCGCCGGCAACAGGTGAAGCGCCGCGTCGCGATCGCACGCGGCACGGCGGAGAAAACCCTGTGCACGGGCCGGCCCGTCACTGCCCCGGCCGGTCGACGAACTCGAAATCGAGGCCGCGCGCGCGCATCCAGTCGGCGAGCGCGACACCGGTACCGGCGCGCCACGGGCGCAGCAGCGGCGGATCGACGAGTTTGTATTCGAGCAGTTCCGGCGACAGCGCGACCGTGCCCGACGCGCGCACGTGATACGCGATGATCAGTTCGTTCTTGCGGATGAATTCGTAGACGCCGACGAGCGACACGTGCTCGGCCTTCAGCGCCGTTTCCTCGAACACCTCGCGCGCGATGCCGTCCTCGGGCGTCTCGCCGTTTTCGAGGAAGCCGGTGATCAGCGCGAACATCCCTTCGGGCCAGGCCGCGTTGCGTGCGAGCAGGATCTTGCCGTCGAGCTCGACGATCGCGGCGACGACGGGCAGCGGGTTGTTCCAGTGCACATAGCCGCAGGTGTCGTCGGGGCACGCCTGGCGGACGCGGCCGCCTTCGTGTTCGGAATCGGCGCGCTCGGTCAGCGGGCTCGCGCAGCGCGGGCAAAAGCGGTAATCGGCGGTGGTCATCGGTGGAGACATGGCGAACGGGGCCGCCTGCATCGGCGGCCCCGTTCGCGCTCGGCGCGGGAAAGTCTCGATTCTAGCGAGTTTGCGCCGCGGCGAGGCTTTCAGCGACATCAGGATGAGCCGGCCGGAACGGCGCGGGCGATGCGATTCGCCCGCGTTCGCCCCGGCCGGGTGACGCGCCGGTGCGCACGCAGGTGCACGCGCCCGGCGCGCCGCGTCCCGCCGGCATGCGGCGGCCTGCCGTCCCGCTCAGGCCGCCGCCGGCGTCCGGGTGGCCGGCATCCGGATCGCCGGCCGGTCGGTCAGACCGTAGCCGGCGCGGACTGCGCCGGTCAGTCGCGGATGCTGCCGTAGTTGATGCCGGCGAGCGGCATTCCGGCGTTGTTGCCGGTCGTGCTGCTGCCGGTCACGTTGCCGAAGTTCAGGCCCACGAGCGCGCCGGACTGCTGCGCGTACCCCGGCGTCAGCGCGACGCGGGTTTTCGTCGTCGAGCTGTCGATCCAGCCGAAGTTCCCGCCCGCCAGGCCGCCGAGCCGCGCGTAGTAGCCGCCGGAAACCGTGCCGGCCGACGACGACGATGCGATCGCCCCGCTGTTGAAACCGACCAGGCCGCCGACCGAGCTGTAGTGGCCGCCGGTTGCCGAACCGGTCGCGCTGGACGCCTCGACCGACGCACCCATGTAGTTCTCGCCGATCAGGCCGCCGACATAGCCGGACGAGCCGGCAGCGACGTCGCCGGACGCACTCGACGCGGACACGCGGCCGGCGTTGAAGCCGATCAGGCCGCCCGCCTTGCCCGCGCCTACCACCCTGACCGCACCCTTCGCGTCGGACTTGCGCACCGAACCCGTGTTGCGGCCGACGAGCCCGCCTGCGATGCTGTCGAATGCGGTCCAGACCTCGCCCGATGCCGACGATCCGTCGACGACGCCGCTGTTGGTCGCCACGAGGCCGCCGACGACGCTCGAGATGTCGCCCGCCACCGAACCCGTCGCGTCGGATGCCTGCACGGTGCCCGCATTGACGCCGACCAGCCCGCCGGCTTGCCCGGACATGCCTGCCACCACGGTGCCGCTCGACGACGACGCGCGGATCGTGCCGTCGTTCACGCCGACGACGCCGCCCGCCGTTGCGTAGTCGGGTGCGAGGACGTTGCCGCTCGCGGACGACGCGAGCACTTCGCCGGTCGCCGCATTGCGGCCGGCAAGCCCGCCCGCGATACCCTTCGCGCCCGTCGCGACGTAACCGGTCGCGCTCGACGCATCGATCTTGCCGGCGTTATGGCCGACCAGCCCGCCGGCCACGCCGGCAGTGCCGGCTTCCACGCCGACGCTGGACGTCGATTCGCGAACGCTCGCGAAGTTGGCGCCCACGAGGCCGCCGACGTTCGACGCACCGGCCATCACCCGGCCGGCGGCCGTCGATGCATTGACGACGCCACGGTTTTCGCCGACCAGCCCGCCCACGCGAGCACTGTCGCTCGCCGCCACGATGCCCTTGAACCCGGACGCGTCCACCCGGCCCGCGTTGTGGCCGACCAGACCGCCGACCGATGCGTTGCGTGCGGCCCGCACATCCGCGGCAGCCGTCGATGCGTTGATCGCACCGCCGTTGTTGGCGCCGGCGAGGCCGCCGACACGGGCGCCGGTGCCGAGCGCCGTCACGGTGCCCGTGACCGTCGACGCATCGACCATCCCGCGGTTGTCCCCGACCAGCCCGCCTGCGCTGCCGCTCGACGAACTGACGACCTGGACGTCGGCACGGCTGTTGCGGATCGACGCGTCGTCGAGCGAGATGAACGCGATGTTTTCACCGGCCAGGCCGCCGACGTTCAGCGCATCCCTGCCGCCGTCGACGCGCCCCGCCACGGATGCGCGCTCGATCGCGCCGCCGAAGTTGCTGCCGACGAGGCCGCCGACGATCGTGCGCCCGTCGCCGCTCACGGCGACGTTCGTCGCCTTCACGTCCGAGATGGTGCCCATGTTGTAGCCGGCCAGCGTGCCGACGCTGACGGGCGACCAGTAGGACGGCACGACCGCGCGCGTCGTTACCTTGTCGAGACCGAGGTTGGCGATGCGGCCCGCGTTGAACGCGAACAGGCCGACGGCGTTGCCGCCCTGATTGGAAATCGACAGATCGCCGATGGTGTTGCCGAGGCCGTCGAACACGCCGTCGAACGAACCATGCGCGCCGATGCTCCGGAACGACGCACCCTTGCCGTCGATCGCGTTGCCGAGCACGTAGCGGCCCCTCAGGTTGCGGTCCACGTTGCGCAGGCCCGCCACGTCGTGGATCACCTGATACGCTTCGCCGTTCGACGAGAACGATGCATCGCGGCCCGACAGCGTCGCCGATGCGTTGTCCTGCGTGAATCGGTGGCCCTTCGTCGAGTTCAGTGCGAGTCGTGCCTGCTCGCCCGTCAGCGCAAGCTTGTCGTCCACGCGGATCTCGCCTGCGGCGTTCGCCGATACGCTCGCTTTTGCGCCGCTCGCCTTCAGCGCCTGCTTCAGCGCGACGTCACCCTGCTTCGACGTCAGCGTCAGCGCGTGATCGCTCGTCCAGTTCACGGCGCCGTCCACAGTCAGGTCACCCGATGTGTTCGTCAGCGCGACGTTCGTCGTGTTCAACGTGCGCGACAGCGTCTGTCCGTTCAGCACGCCGTTCGCATTGTCGACATTGGCATTCGCCGACTCGATCGTCCACGTGCCCGTGCGACCCGACGCGCTACGCGTATCGACCTGCGCGTCGCTCGACACGCGAACCTGTTCGCCACGCGTCGTCACTTCGCCGCCTGCTGCATTCAGCTTGCCGGCGACCTTCACCAAGCCGCCATCCAGCGTGATCTTCCCGTCGCGCGTGCTTACCCCCTGCGCCTCGATCGTCCCGCTGTTGTTCACCACCGCGTTGAGCAGGCCATTCGCCGCACGCGCCGTCATCAGCACCTCGCCGCCGTCTGCCTTCAGCAAGCCGCCGTTGTGCGCCTGCGCGTCCATCGCGCCGCCTTCCACCTGCAGGTTCAGCAGACCGTTGCCGTCGAAGTTCACGGTGAACGCATCACCCGCGCCCAGCGCCACGCGCCCCGCCTGCGCACGAATCACGCCCGTGTTCGACACCCGCGCGCCCAGCAGCGCCACGCTACCGCCTTCGGCCGCCGTGATCGTCCCCGCGTTTTCCACCGACTGGCCCGATGCACCCGCGAACCGGTAGTTGCCTGCGAGGAAATCCTTGTCCGACACGTCCTTCGTCGACGCCACCAGACCACCCACGTTCACCTGCGCACCCGCGCCGAACACCACGCCATTCGGGTTCACCACGAACACCTTCCCGTTCGCGTCGATCTGACCGTGGATCTGGCTGCCGTTCGCCCCGATCACGCGGTTCAGCGCGATCGACTGCTGCGTCGGCTGCTGGAACGACACGCGCTCGCCGCCGCCCACGCTGAAGTCCTGCCAGTTCGTGATCAGCTTGTCCGTGTGCTGGTTGATCGACATCGACTTGCCGTCCGCCGACGTCGCAATGTCCGCTTGCCCCGACGCTACCGCGCCGCCCGTCGGCAACGCGTATGCGCTCGTTGCCGCCAGACCCAGCAGCGACACCCCCGCCGCCATCAGGCGCTTGCCGCCACCCGCCTTGCCTCGACGGCGCGCCGTTTCGCTCACCGCGCACCAGCCGCCCTGCGCTTCGTTCCACACCAGCGAATAGGCTTTATTCATTTGAAATCCTCTTTAACTTACGTTTCAACCGGCCCGTCTTCGACGGACCTCCGATCACGCCACCCGGCAACGCCGGGCAGCCTGAACCCATACGCCCGACAGGCAAGCCTGTCGGCCCTGAGCGTCGCCGAACGGATACGCGCAGGGATCGATCCGGCATAGCCAGTCGATTTGCATACCTGAATGAATTTAAAAATGGAGGGCGGCAAGAAACGATTCGCGGCCTGCGTCGCGGATATCGGCACCACACGTACCGGGCACGCCGGCATCGCTTCGCTCGACACCGGAAAGCCGGCCCGTCGCGAACGGGCCGGCCGCGACTCGATTGCCGTCCTCGGGGAGCGGGACGGGCGGGCGACGGCACCGGGCCGCTCGATTGCCGCCCGGCGCCGTGCGCAACGCGATACCCCGCGTTGACGCGGATTACCGCTTGCCGTCGATCATGCCGATATTGAGACCGGTGAACGGTTCAGCCGAAGCCGCGCCCATCGTATGGCTCGATTCGATGGTTCCGGCGTTGACCGCAGCGAAACCGCCGAGGAACACCGGCCGCGCCTGCGCCGCGTATTCGACCTTCGAACTCGTCCACGACGAACGAATCGTGCCGCCGTTACCGCCCACGAAACCGCCGCCCAACGAAGCCTTGCTCGACACCGTGCCCGACGATTGCGAATCGGTGATCAACGCCTCGTTCCACCCGGCGAACCCGCCGATGGAGCGCGCGCCGACCGCCGCCACGTTGCCGAACGCCTTCGAGCCGCTCACGACGGCGTCCCGGCCCTTGTTGTAGCCGACCACGCCGCCCACGTAGCTGTCGCGCTCCGCGGAAACGTTCGACGTCGAACTCGATGATGCAATCGTGCCGCGGTTCTCGCCGACGAGCCCGCCGATCCGGTTCTCCAGGCCGCCGCGCACCGACCCGCTCGACTGCGAATCGTCGATCTTCCCGTCGTTGACGGCCACGAGCCCGCCGACGATACTGTCGTTGCCAGCGCTCACGTTGCCTTCCGCCACACCCTTGCGAATTGCACCGGCGTTCTTGCCGACCAGGCCGCCGACGACGCCGTGCGCGGCATCGGTCACACGCCCCTTCGCCGATACATCGGCGAGGACGCCACCGACGTTCTCGCCCGCGAAGCCGCCAACCGCAGCCGCACCGCTTCCGCTCACGTTGCCGAACGCATGCGACTTGCCGATCTCGCCGCCGTCGTTGCGGCCGACGAACCCGCCGATGGTGCTGCCGGCCTTCGCGAAGACGTTGCCGCTCGCCGATGCATCGCGAATGGCGCCGTCGTTGTTGCCGACCAGACCGCCGACCTTTGCTCCGGACGCTGCACTGGCGCTGCCGCTCGCCGATGCATCGCGGATGGTGCCGCCGTTGTTGCCGACCAGACCGCCGACCATCGCCCCGGACGTTGCGCTGACGCTGCCGCTCGCCGACACGTTCGACAACGCCGCACTGACGTTCCAGCCGACCGCGCCGCCGATATAGCCCTCTTTGCCGGCCGACACGGCCATCGACGAATTCGAGCGATCGATCGCACCGCCGGCCGTGAAGCCGGCCAGGCCGCCCGCGAACGTGTTGTCGCCCACCGACAGCTTCCCGCGGCTCGACGAATCCGCTACGGTCGCGTCCCAGTTCGTGCCGACGAGGCCACCCACCAGGTACATGCCGACCGACGACGCCCCCCTGCTCGCGATCTCGGCGTCGACGCGGCTGTTCGCAATCCGCGCACCGGAGACGTTCTGGCCGGTTATCCCGCCCACCGACATTGCCCTGCTGTAGCCGGTGATACGCCCCTGGAAGCGCGCGCCGTCGATGACGCCGCCATCGTTCACGCCGACGAGCCCCCCGACATCGTGCCGGCCCCGGTCGGCGGACGAGGACGAGATGCTCATCCCCGTCGCGCGAACGTTCGAGACCGTCCCACGGTTGTAGCCGGCCAGGCTGCCGACCATCGAATCGCGGGCGTTCGACCCGCCGCTCACGGCAAACGAATCAAGCGCGAGATTGGCGATGCGGCCGCGGTTCTCGGCGAACAGACCGACGGACGGGGTGCTCCCGGTGACATACAGTCGCGAAATCGTGTTGCCAAGGCCGTCGAACACGCCGTCGAACGAACCGTACGCGCCGATGCTCTGGAACGCCGCGCCCTTGCCGTCGATCGCGTTGCCGAGCACGTAGCGGCCCTTCAGGTTGCGGTCCACGTTGCGCAGACTCGCGACGTCGTGGATCACCTGATACGCTTCGCCGTTCGACGAGAACGACGCGTTGCGGCCAGACAGCGTCACCGATGCGTTGTCCTGCGTGAACCGCTGGCCCTTCGTCGAGTTCAGTGCCAGTCGTGCCTGCTCGCCTGTCAGTGCCAGTTTGTCGTTCACGCGGATTTCGCCTGCCGCGTTCGCCGCCACGCCCGCCTTCGCGCCGCTCGCCTTCAGCGCCTGCTTCAGCGCGACGTCACCCTGCTTCGACGTCAGCGTCAGCGCGTGATCGCTCGTCCAGTTCACGGCGCCGTCCACAGTCAGGTCACCCGATGTGTTCGTCAGCGCGACGTTCGTCGTGTTCAACGTGCGCGACAGCGTCTGTCCGTTCAGCACGCCGTTCGCATTGTCGACATTGGCATTCGCCGACTCGATCGTCCACGTGCCCGTGCGACCCGACGCGCTACGCGTATCGACCTGCGCGTCGCTCGACACGCGAACCTGTTCGCCACGCGTCGTCACTTCGCCGCCTGCTGCATTCAGCTTGCCGGCGACCTTCACCAAGCCGCCATCCAGCGTGATCTTCCCGTCGCGCGTGCTTACCCCCTGCGCCTCGATCGTCCCGCTGTTGTTCACCACCGCGTTGAGCAGGCCATTCGCCGCACGCGCCGTCATCAGCACCTCGCCGCCGTCCGCCTTCAGCAGACCGCCGTTGTGCACCTGCGCGTCCATCGCGCCGCCTTCCACCTGCAGGTTCAGCAGACCGTTGCCGTCGAAGTTCACGGTGAACGCGTCGCCCGCGCCCAGCGCCACGCGCCCCGCCTGCGCACGGATCACGCCCGTGTTCGACACCCGCGCGCCCAGCAGCGCCACGCTGCCGCCCTCGGCCGTCGTGATCGTCCCCGCGTTCTCCACCGACTGGCCCGATGCACCCGCAAACCGGTAGTTGCCTGCGAGGAAATCCTTGTCCGACACGTCCTTCGTCGATGCCACCAGACCACCCACGTTCACCTGCGCACCCGCGCCGAACACCACCCCGTTCGGGTTCACCACGAACACCTTGCCGTTCGCGTCGATCCGGCCGTGGATCTGGCTGCCGTTCGTCCCGATCACGCGGTTCAGCGCGATCGACTGCTGCGTCAGTTGATGGAACGACACGCGCTCGCCGCCGCCCACGCTGAAGTCCTGCCAGTTCGTGATCAGCTTGTCCGTGTGCTGGTTGATCGACATCGACTTGCCGTCCGCCGACGTAGCAATGTCCGCCGTCCCCGACGCCACCGCGCCGCCCGTCGGCAACGCGTATGCGCTCGTTGCCGCCAGCCCCAGCAGCGACACCCCCGCCGCCAGCAGGCGCTTGCCGCCCGCCTTGCCTCGACGGCGCGCGGTTTCGCTCACCGCGCACCAGCCGCCCTGCGCTTCGTTCCATACCAGTGAATAGGCCTTATTCATTTGGAATCCTCTTTATTTGATTCTTGAACGCTCGCGGGAAACGAGCACCCGATCACGCACGCTCAGAAATACTGGGCGGCCTGAACCCATACGCTCGGTGAACGGGTCGGCGAATCGCCTCCCCGGCCGAGCGGCAATGCGGCCGTCAGCGTGACTTGCCGCTTCGCGCCATACCAGCTCGCGCCGACACCCGCCGCCTGCATGTGCTGCGTATTCCGTTCGCGCTTCCACGGATGCCGGTTGATCTGTACGCGGCCCGCGTCGACGAACGTGCTGACCTGCCATCCGGGCGCGACGAGATAACGCAGTTCGGCGCTGGCCTGCCAGCCCTGATCGCCGCTGCCTTCGCTCAGCGCATACGCGCGCACGCCATAAGGGCCGCCCAGGCTGAATTTCTCGGACGCATCGAGATTGCGCGACGCGAGCTGCGCGCCGATTTGCGCATACACCTGGAACCGGCCGCCCAAGGCCTGAATCCGCTGCACGTTCAGGTTCAGCTTCGTGAAGCTACCGATCGCCTTCGTCAGTTCGTTCGCCGCGAACACGTCGCTGCTGCGCAACCTTCCCACGCCGAACATCACCGAGAAGCCGTTGCGGCCGCCGCCCAGCCAGCCGTCCTGGCTGTTGCCGCTGAGCCCGAAGGTCCACAGGCCGACGTTCTTGTCATTGCGGAGCTCGAACGCGCCGTATTCGTCGTGCAGGTTCTTGTTTTCGTATTGCACCTGCGCGGTGAGGTTGAGATCACGCGCACGCACGAGCGGCTGTGCGACATAAGCGGTCTGCACGCTGGCGCGCCCGCTCATCTCGAGATCGGAAAAACTCCCTGCGACCCGGTAATGCAGCGACGAATACGCGACGCCGACCCGCGTGGACGCCGGCCCGACCGGCACCTGATACGCGGCGCGGTAATAGCGTTGCCGTTCATCGCTGACGAGCCCGCGCAGGCTCAGCCGATCGCCAAGCCGCAACGGCGCATTGACGTCGACGCTGCCGCCGACGCGGTAGCGCCCCGTCGATACCACGCCGAAGTTGTCGAATTCGAGCGACCCGGACGCGAGCGGCCCGCGATCGGCATCGACGACGAGATCGGTGGTGCCGGGCGCGTCGCCGGGGCGCAGCGTGCCGCGCGCGCCGACGCCCGCCAGATCGTCGAGCAGCAGCAGGCTGCGCTCGAGACTGGAGCCGCGCACGACATCGCCCGAATGCAATGCGGAAAGCGGCTGCCGCAGTACGGCGTCGACTACGCGGGAATGGTTCTGGATCTCGATCTTGCCATAGCGCCCTTCGGCGACTTCGATGCGCACGACACCGTCTTCGATGTCCTGCTTCGGCAAATAGGCGCGCGCAAGCACGTAGCCGCGCTCACGATAGTAGGCCGTGATCCGCTCGGCCGCGCGCTGCAGATCGGCGAACCCGAGCGTGTCGCCGGCGAGCCCGGCGACGAGCGCCTGCAGCGTTGCGCTGTCGAATACGGTGTTGCCGCCGACCTCGAACGCGCGCACGACGATGCGCGGCCCGGCTTCCGGTGGCGGCTGCGCGGCGCTTTCGGACGGGACGATCTCGAGATCGGGTGCGGCTTCCTGCGGCAGGGCCGGCCGCGACGTTTCGACGTCGCGCATCGTCGTGCCGGCGTTCGGCACCTGTGCGTGAGCCTGCCCGGGCAGACTCGCGGCGCCCGCGCCCCACAACAGCGACAGGCACAGCGCAAGGCCGTGCCCCCTGGCTGCGCGTCGAACGCCGGCGGCTTCGACGGTCGCGGCCCGTGAGCCGGCCGCGCGAGAATCGGCGACGAGGAAACCGCCGATGTCGTCACGGTAACGGACGACGATTGTTGTTTGAACGTGATCTGCCCACATACGCCACTGCATCCGAAGTCGAATCACCGGACACGCTCCGGCGATCAATTTATTCGGCGGATGCTACAGACAGACATTCCGGATGTATGTAGATCAGGTACGAAATTTACGCGGCAGCTCTCGTTCAAATACGGTCGCGTACTAAGCCGTGCCGAAGAACAATAGCAATCCTATTCATTTGTCCTGTTCGAATCGACATCATCCGTAGACGGCTCGCGCGTTTGCGGCGAAAGCCGGTTACGCACCGCCCTTCGATGCGGCACGCGGCCCGACGGCGTCGACCGTCGGTTTCACGCGCGCCGATGCGCGACGGCGACCACCGCGATCGCCACGAACCCCGCCGCCCCTGCCAGCAGCGTCGCGGCCGCCACCCACAGCGCGGGCGTGAACGATCCGTATCGCGCGACCAGCGGCGCCGCCACGAGCGGCCCCGCGATCTGCCCGACGCCGTACGAAGCGGTCGCATAGCCCATCAGCCCCGCCGCACGTTCGCCATGCAGGCGGCGCGCCTCGCGCATCGCGAACAGCGTGATCGCGGTGAACGGCAAGCCGAGCAGCACGCAGCCGAGCGAAAAACCCGCCGCGCTGGGCCAGACGATACCGGCCGCGATGCCGAGTGCCTGCGTCGCGCAGCCGAGCGCGAGCAGCAACCGGTTGTCCCAGTGCGCGGGCAGCCGCGCGGCGGCGAGCGCGCCGACGATCAGCGCCGCACCGAACATCGGCCAGAACAGGTCGGGCCACGGCGAGCCGGCCGGCAGCGCCGCGCGCGCGATCACCGGCAGGAACGTCGCCGTGATGATGTAGCCGAAGCCCGGCATCCCGTACAGCACGACGAGCCACGCGGCATCCGCGCGATGGCGGCGGGCGGTGTCCGGCGCGGCAACGGCCGCTGCGTGCGGCACGGCGGCGGGCGGCAACTGGCCCGCCGCAGGCGTCACGGCGAACGTGCGCCAGATCGCGACCGACAGCACGGCCGACAGTGCCGCGAAGCCGAACCAGCCGAGCGCCGCGCGATGACCGGCCAGCGCGCTGCCGATCAGCCCCGTCAGCACGATGCCGGCGCCCGGCCCCGCATAGATCACCCCGCTCCACTCCGGCGCGTGCAGTTCCGAGAGCCGGCGCAGCCCCCATTGCGACACGAACACGAACGTCCACGCGCTGACGACGCCCGCAACGAAGCGCACCGCAAGCCACATCGGCAGCAGATGGCCGGCGCCCATCGCGGCCGTGAGCAGCACGGTGGCCGCGAGCCCGAAGCGGACCATCCGCGCGGGCGCGACGCGCAGCGCCGCGCAACTGACCGCGCCGACGAAGTAGCCCGCGTAATTCGCCGAGGCAAGCCAACTGCCGGCCTTCAGGCCGATCGAACCGTCGGCGAGCATCAGCGGCAGCAGCGGCGTGAACGCGAAGCGGCCGACGCCGAGCGCGACGGCCAGCCCGATCATGCAGGCCAGCGCGGCCGCACGGGCGCGGCGGTCGGCTTCGTCTGACGAAAGCGCGTGGGCGGCGGGCGGTGCATCGAAACGGGACATGGCGGCAGCACGGGCCGCCGCATGCGATGCGCCGGCCGCGACGAGGATCGGGATGGCGTCATCGTAGCTTGACCAACCATTCTCGAAAAATGAATAATTGAGAATCCATTCATCGCTCGGAGAGAATCATGGATCTGGCGGCGCTGGCGATATTCCGGGCCGTGGTGCGCGAGAACGGCGTGACGCGCGCGGCGGCCAAGCTCAATCGCGTGCAGTCGAACGTGACGACGCGCATCAAGCAGCTCGAGGAGGAACTCGGCGCGGCGCTGTTCGTGCGCGACGGCCGCCGGCTCGTGCTGACGCCGGCCGGGCACACGCTGCTGCCGTATGCGGAGCGCCTGCTCGCGCTCGCCGACGAGGCGCGCGACGCGGTGCGCGAGGACACGCCGCGCGGGCGGCTGCGGCTCGGCACGATGGAAAGCACGGCCGCGAGCCGGCTGCCGACCGTGCTCGCGCGCTATCACCACGCATGGCCCGATGTGTCGCTCGAACTGGTGACGGGCACGACGGGCTGGCTGATCGGCAAGGTGCGCGACTTCGAGATCGACGCCGCGCTGTTCGCGCGCCCGCCGGCGCCGGACACGCTGCCCGACACGTTCGAGACCGTGCCGATCTTCCGCGAGGACCTGGTGCTGCTCACGCCGCGCGGCCATCCGCCGGTGCGCACGCCGCGCGACGTGATCCTGCCGACGCTGATCGCGTTCGAGCGCGGCTGCACGTATCGCAAGTACGTCGAACAGTGGTACGCGGCGCACGGCGTCAAGCCGGCGCGCGTGCTCGAACTCGGCTCGTATCACGCGATCGTCGCGTGCGTCGCGGCAGGTGCCGGCGTCGCGGTCGCGCCGCGTTCGGTGCTCGACCTGCAGCCCGAGACCGGCAACATCGCCGCGCACGTGATCCCCGAGCTGGAGGGCATCGACACGCTGCTCGCGTGGCGGCAGGGTTATGCGTCGGCGGCGCTCGCCGCGTTGCGCGATGCGCTTGGGGAAGCCGCGCGGCAGCAGGACGCCGTACAGAAAGCGCACGTGGCGCTGCCGGCCTGAAGCGATCCGCCAACGGACGCGCGACGGCGCACTCACGCACCGTCCGTTTGCGTACCGGGCAACCGTTCGTGCGTCAGGCACGGTGGTGGATCGGCCCCACACACAACGCGTAAACGCAAAACGACCCGACCGGCACCGATGCCGATCGGGTCGTTTCATGCGATTCCGTTGAAAGAACCGCGCGGTGCGGGCCGGCGCTCCGCCCTTGCGGGCGCGGCGCCGGCCAGGCCGATCAGAGGCGCTCCTCGACCCAGCCCTTCACGCCTGCCAGCGCGCCCGGCAGGTTCGCCGGCTCGGTGCCGCCCGCCTGCGCCATGTCCGGACGGCCGCCGCCCTTGCCGCCGACCTGCTGCGCGACGAAGTTCACGAGCTCGCCGGCCTTGACCTTCTTGCTCGCATCCGGCGTGACGCCCGCGATCAGGCTGACCTTGCCGCCTTCGACGGCCGCCAGCACGATCGCCGCGTTCTTCAGCTTGTCCTTCAGCTTGTCGACCGTTTCGCGCAGCGTCTTCGCGTCCGCGCCGTCGAGCGTCGCCGCCAGCACGTACACGCCGCCGATCTCGACGGCCTGCTGCGCGAGTTCGTCGCCCTGGCTCGATGCGAGCTTCGACTTCAGCGCGCCCAGTTCCTTCTCGAGCGACTTCACCTGGTCCTGCACCTGCGCGATACGCTGCGTGAGTTCCGACGGCTGCGCCTTCAGCGCCGCCGCCGCTTCGTTTACACGCGCGTCGAGTTCCTGCACGTAGCGCAGCGCGTTGTCGCCGGTGATCGCCTCGACGCGGCGGATGCCGGCCGCGACGCCGCCTTCGACGACGATCTTGAAGAAGCCGATGTCGCCGCTGCGGCTCACGTGCGTGCCGCCGCACAGTTCGCGCGAGAAGCCGAGGTCGAGCACGCGCACTTCATCGCCGTACTTCTCGCCGAACAGCGCCATCGCGCCGCCCTTCACCGCTTCGTCGTACGGCATCACGCGC
>Ga0209147_100488_pt1 | contig 23706 bp, 24 predicted proteins | sample AraplaCol_mLB_r2_FD_184278 | JGI IMG/M metagenome (GOLD analysis project Ga0209147, IMG submission 184278) | Arabidopsis root microbial communities from North Carolina, USA - plate scrape CL_Col_mLB_r2 (SPAdes) (version 2) | ecosystem: Host-associated > Plants > Roots > Endosphere | place: USA... | reverse complement strand
GGAAGCGGCGAACGTGCAGCCGAACTCGGGTTCGCAGGCGAACCAGGGCGTGTTCTTCGCGATGCTCAAGCCGGGCGACACGATCATGGGCATGAGCCTCGCGCACGGCGGCCACCTGACGCACGGTTCGCCGGTGAACATGTCGGGCAAGTGGTTCAACGTGGTGAGCTACGGCCTGAACGAGAACGAAGACATCGATTACGAAGCGGCCGAGAAGCTGGCGCAGGAACACAAGCCGAAGCTGATCGTCGCGGGCGCGTCGGCGTTCTCGCTGAAGATCGATTTCGAGCGTCTGGCGAAGATCGCGAAGTCGGTCGGTGCGTACCTGATGGTCGACATGGCGCACTACGCCGGCCTGATCGCGGCAGGCGTGTACCCGAACCCGGTGCCGCACGCGGACTTCGTGACGACGACGACGCACAAGAGCCTGCGCGGCCCGCGCGGCGGCGTGATCCTGATGAAGGCGGAGTACGAGAAGCCGATCAATTCGGCGATCTTCCCGGGGATCCAGGGCGGCCCGCTGATGCACGTGATCGCGGGCAAGGCGGTGGCGTTCAAGGAAGCCCTGTCGCCGGAATTCAAGGCGTACCAGGAGAAGGTGGTCGAGAACGCACGTGTGCTGGCCGAAACGCTGGTGAAGCGCGGGCTGCGGATCGTGTCGGGCCGCACGGAAAGCCACGTGATGCTGGTCGACCTGCGCGCGAAGAACATCACCGGCAAGGCAGCGGAAGCCGCGCTCGGCGCCGCGCACATCACGGTGAACAAGAACGCGATCCCGAACGATCCGGAAAAGCCGTTCGTGACGAGCGGCGTGCGCCTGGGCTCGCCGGCGATGACGACGCGCGGGTTCGGTCCGGCGGAAGCGGAACAGGTGGGCAACCTGATCGCTGACGTGCTGGACAACCCGGAAGATGCAGCGACGATCGAGCGCGTGCGCGCGCAGGTCGCCGAGCTGACCAAGCGTTTCCCGGTCTATCGCTGATCGACGATGCGCTGCCCGTTCTGCCGGCATGACGACACGCAGGTCGTGGACTCGCGCGTGTCCGAAGATGGCGCCGCGATCCGGCGGCGCCGTCGCTGCTCGGCTTGCGACAAGCGCTTCACGACGTACGAGCGGGTCGAGCTGTCCCTGCCGTTCGTCGTGAAGAAGGACGGCAGCCGCACGGAATTCGACCGTCGCAAGATCGTCGCCAGCATGCAACTCGCGCTGCGCAAGCGGCCGGTTGCTGCCGACGCGATCGACGCGGCGGTCGCCCGCATCGAGTATCAACTGCTCGCGACAGGCGAGCGCGAAGTGCGTAGCGAGAAGCTCGGCGAACTCGTGATGAACGAGTTGCGTGGCCTCGATACGATCGCTTATGTCCGCTTCGCATCGGTGTATCGCCGGTTCGAGGACGTTTCCGAATTTGCCGACGTGATCGAAGAGTTCCGTCGCGCCTCTCCCGCCAAGACTCCGCGTAAGCGCTGACGCGCTGCGTCCGTTCATCGTCTTCTCCGTTGGATCAGTTCGCGCCGATTGTGTCGGTCGCGACCGCATGCCGCCAGTCGGCCGTTCGGCAAATGGCGCGCGTCCGCACGCGTCGCTACAGTCGTCGCATCACCTTGGCGAAGGACGGCTGCGATGGGACTGCACGCTTTACCCCTGAATAATGTGTTGCGCCGCTCGGGCGGGTTCACGCTCGTCGAGCTGATGGTCGCCCTCTCGCTGGCGGCCGGGCTCGCGCTCCATGCGGCGCCCGCGTTCGATCAGTGGCGCATGCGTGAACGTGTGGATGCACGCTCGCGCGCGTTGCTCGGCGCGCTGTCGTTTGCACGTACCGAGGCGATGCGCCTCGGCGTGCGCGTCACGCTGTGCAGGGCCGGGAGCGGCGGCACCTGTTTGCGTGCGGGTGAGCGGTGCGATCCGGCCGAATGGTCGTGCGACTGGATCGTCAGCGGGCAGGTCGACGGGCAGTCACGCGTGCTGAGGCGCTATCCGCGCGATGTCGAGGTGGCCGTCGCGGGTGCGGCGCACGATCTCGCGTTTGCGCCGCCCGTCGGTCAGGCAATCGGTGGTATCCGGCGGTTCGAATTGAGTCCACGACGCGACATATCGGAGGCTGACGCCACACGTGCGTCGCGTTGCGTGCGGATCGCGGCAGGTGGCCGGGCGCGGGTTGTCGCCGGCCGCTGCGACGCGGCGTGAGTGTCATGATGCGCAACGCAATGCGCGGCACGTCGCTGCTCGAAGCGACGCTGGCCGTCGCGCTCCTCGCGGCCGTCATGCTGGCCGTGGCGGGCAGCCAGCTTGCGATGGCGCGTGCGCAGCGCGCGACGATCTGGCGTGAACGCGCGCTGTGGCTGGCTGATGCGCGTATCGAGCGCTTGCACGTGGCCGCGCAGGCTGACGATGGCCTCGCGGCGCGGGCCGCGGCGTCGCTGCCCGGCGGCGCGATGATGCGTGGCGATGGGCCGGGTGGCGTCAGCTACGCGGTTGTCGGCTGGCGCGGCGGTCATGCGGCTACCGGGCCGCGATGCGATGCGACGGGCAGGCCGGCGCAGCCGCCGCCTTGCGTCCGGATTCCGTATCGGGAGACTGACGCCGATGAACGCTGATCGCCGCATGCGTGCGCATACGCTGCTTGAAGTATTGATTGCGATGACCGTCGGTCTGCTCGTGCTCGCGGCGGCCGGTGCGCTGCTCCACGCGCAGCGCATCGCCCAGCGGCGTGCGGACGACGGGTTCCGGATGCGCGATGCGGCCGGCACCGCACTGATGCTGATCGGCCAGCAGATCCAGATGGCAGGATTCCGGCCGCTCGATGCAGGGGGCGTGTCGTCGTTGCCGCCGGTGTTCGGCTGTTCGATGGCGCGTGTGAGGGGAAGTGGCGCGCAAGTGCGGTGCGAGCCCGTGCGCGCTGTATCGGACGCGCTGCTGGTCCGGTATGTCGGCGACGCCGTGTCGACGTGGCCCACCGTTAGCGGCCAGGTGTCGGATTGCCTCGGGCAGGGTATTGGCGGGGCCGGCGAACGTGCACCGGTGGAGAACCGCTTCGATGTGCACGTTAGTCCGTCGACGGGCGAGCCCGAACTGTACTGCGAAGGAAACGGCCGTCCGGGCACGCCACAGCCGGTCGTGTCGGGAATCGATCAGTTGCGGGTGCGCTATCTTCGTCGCGGCGGCACGCAGTTCGTCGATGCCGATGCCATGCGCGTCGACGACTGGCACGAGGTCGTGGCCGTGCATGTCTGCGTGCGGGCGCGCGGTGAACCGTCGGGCGAGCCGGCGCGGCACGTCGACTGCGATGGCCGCACCGTCGTTGCACAAGACGGCCGCGCGCGCATGACGCTCGATCGCATCGTCGCATTGAGGAATGTCGCGGGCGCATTCGACGATACGCCGCGCGATGCAACGGATGAACGCGAGGTGCTGCGATGAGCGGAGCGGGGCGGTACGCGCCGCAGCGGTCGGGATGCGGCGCGGCAGGCAACACGCACGAGCGTGTCGCGACAAGTGGCGAAGACCTGCGGCGGGCTGCGGGTGCGGAGGCCCTGGCGTCGAGACGGCGAGTGTTGCACATGCGCTTGCGGCCAACCAGCCGCGATCGGCGTCGCGAAGCGGGCCTTGCATTGCCCGCGGTGATCGCGGTCGGCGCGGCGGTTGCGGCGTTGACAGGCACGTGGTTCGAGGCTGCACTGACGGAATCGCGCCGCACGCGCGCGTTGTCCGATCGGCTGGTCGCATTTCACGCGGCCGATGCCGCGCTTGCTGCGTGCACCGCGCGATTGCGCCGGGGCTCGGCGTCCTACGTAAGCGAAGGAGAGTCGCACGCGGAGCCCGACGCGTGGCGGCGCGCGCCGGCGCTGGCGGCGGCCGAAGCGTTCGCGCCGGTCGCAGGATGGCCGGCGGTCGTGCAACCGCCGCGATGCCTGATCGAAGCGTGGCGCGGGGCCGGGCCGGCCGACGCCCGTGCGTACGTGGTCACCGCGCGCGGTGTCGGTGCGCATGCATCGAGCGTCGTCTGGCTGCAGCATCAGGTCGCGATCCGCGACGGGCACATCGTCGCCTTGCGCTGGCGTCACGTCGCGACGGTGCTTCGATGAGCGGTTGCCCGTCAACGTACCGCTCGGCGGGATTCACGCTGATCGAGCTGATGATCGTGCTCGCGATCGTCGCGGTGCTGGCCGGATGGGGCATCCCGTCGTATCGCGAGCATGTGGCGCGCGCTCATCGCGCATCGGCAGTCGCCGCGCTGTACCGGGCGGCTCAATATCTCGAAGCACTCGAGGGCGTACCGCCTTCGGCATTGCCCACGGCACTCGCGCAAGCGCCGCCGGACGGGCGCGCGGTCTATCGTTTGGCGCTCCGGCGGCCGGACGGCGACGATTCGGCCGTGAGCTATGAGCTGGAAGCCATCCCGCTCGACACCGGCCCGATGCATGGCGACACATGCGGCGCATTCACGCTGCGCTCGGACGGGACGAAAGGCAATGTCCGAAGTGATGCCGTCGACGGACAGGTCGCCGCGTGCTGGGGTGTGCGTTGAGTTCGAATGAAAGGCGCGCCACGGCGGATGGCCGTGCGCGCAGGATGCCGACGATCAGTCGTCGTGCGCGTCGAGCCCGCGCTCGTTGCGGGACGCCTTCCAGATCCGGTAGACCTCCCATGCAGCGAAACCGAGGGTGCCCCACTTCAGCGCGGGCCCCGCGCTCGCGCGCAGCAGCGAGCGAACGGGTTTGGCGAGCACGAGCGATGCGAGCGAACTCAGCATCGGATACTGGTTGACGAGCTGGCCGAGGCTCGCGTTCAGGTTCTTGGCGGACTGGCTGAACTTGTTGCTGGACAGGCCGGGGATGAATACCTTGAGCCAGCTGAAGCGCGTGACGGCCCGGCGCATTTCGCCGGCGGCTTCCGCGAGTTCGAGCCGCTCGACTTCGGATCGCAGGATCAACAGTTCCTTGCGGAGCGCGCGATGCTGCGACGCACTCCAGTTCGATCGCGACGAATGGGAGCGGGGGGAATTGCCCGTGACGTTCTGGCTCATGGCGCGTCGGCGAAGTAGGTGGGAGGGGTGAGCGCGACTGCGTTCACGGCTTGCCGCGGAACAGTTCGCGGTCTTTCTCGAGTTCGGCGAGCGTCGCCTCGAATACGGTCGGCGCGTCGCGCAGGCCCGAACGGGCTTTCAGTGCGCACGCGATCCCGCCTGCGGCATAGAGCGCGGTGATCGCCGCGAGCGACTGCCAGCGGTAGGTATCCCAGAACGCGATCGCGATGAGTACGGTCAGGCTGATGAGTGCCATCGTCGCGAGCATCATCGCGGCGAGCCCGAGGAACAGCACGCCCATCAGGCGCTCCTTCTCCTCGGCAAGCTCGATGCCCACCAGTTCGAGGCGCGTTTGCAAAAGCCCGATCGCGGAGCCGACGAGGCGGCGCAGCGGTCCTTGGCCGGACGGCTGCGAGGTGGTGTCTGTCGTCATGGGTGAGGTGCGTGCGCGTGCAGTGTGCAGCTAGGACAAAGCCGGCCGGCGGAAACCGCCGGCTGGCTTCGACGCCCGCAGGCCGCGTGAAGCGGCCCGCGGGACGGAACGGCGCAGGGCGCGTTACTTGCGGTTGATCAGCAGGCCGATCAGCACGCCGACGCCGGCGGCGACGCCGATCGACGTCCACGGATGCTCGTGCACGTAATCGTCGGTCGCGCGTGCGGCCTTCTTGCCTTTCTCGACCACGACGACCTGGACGTCGGCTGCCTTTTCCTTGGCCTGCTTCAGGCGCGACATGGCTTTCTCGCGCAGCTCGGCCGCACGGTCGCCCGTGCTGCTCGCAGCTTGCTTGAGCAGGTCTTCGGCGTCCGAGAGAACGGTTTTGATATCCGACATCAGTTTCTCCTTGTTGATTTCCGACATTGCAACTCCCTTCATGCTGTCATGCTGCAGGTTCACATCGTAGCGAAACGCCTGCCTGCTGGCGAGCCGGGAAGAAACACGACGGCAGCGCAAGACCGCATGGTAAACGACTTGTAATCATCAACAGAGCGGCAAACGGGGTGAAAAGTTTCCCGCAGGGCTGCCCGCGCTGCACCGACACCGGGCAAAAATGACAAAAAAGTATGAATATCAAACGGAATAATCGTTCGCATGCCCCATTGCTTCCCGTAAGCTGACACACTTTCCCGCGCCGACCCGGGCGCGGTTTCAACCAGCATCGTTCGAGGAGGGAACATCATGAGTCTGCGTCTTGGCGACATCGCACCGGATTTCGAGCAGGAATCGAGCCTGGGCCCGATCAAGTTTCACGAGTGGCTGGGTGACGGCTGGGGTGTCCTGTTCTCCCATCCGGCCGACTACACGCCGGTATGCACGACCGAACTGGGGCTGACCTCGAAGCTGAAGGGCGAATTCGAGAAGCGCAACGTGAAGGTGATCGCGCTGTCGGTCGACGGTGTCGAATCGCACAAGGGCTGGATCAACGACATCAACGAAACGCAGTCGACGGTCGTCGGCTTCCCGATCATCGCCGATGCGGACCGCAAGGTTTCGCAGCTGTACGACATGATCCACCCGAACGCGAACGAAACGCTGACGGTGCGTTCGCTGTTCGTGATCGACCCGAACAAGAAGGTGCGGCTCATCATCACGTATCCGGCCAGCACGGGGCGCAACTTCGACGAAGTGCTGCGCGTGATCGACTCGCTGCAACTGACCGACAACTACAAGGTCGCGACGCCCGGCAACTGGAAGGATGGCGACGATGTCGTGATCGTGCCGTCGCTGCAGGATCCGGAAGAGCTGAAGAAGCGCTTCCCGAAGGGCTTCAACGCAGTGCGTCCGTATCTGCGCCTCACGCCGCAGCCGAACAAGTAAGCATCGGCGGCACGTGAACGCGATACCGGGCCGCCGGCCCGGAGCGCGGACCCGATGAAAAACGGCCCGCCCGGCAGTGATGCCGGGCGGGCCGTGTCGTTGATGCGTGCGCGGCGCGGCGTGGCTGCCGGGCGCGCCGCATCCGGCCGGTCAGAAGAACGCCTGGATGCCCGTCTGCGCGCGGCCGAGGATCAGCGCGTGGATGTCGTGCGTGCCTTCGTACGTGTTGACCACTTCGAGGTTCACGAGGTGGCGCGCGACGCCGAATTCGTCGGAGATGCCGTTGCCGCCGAGCATGTCGCGCGCGAGCCGGGCGATGTCGAGCGCCTTGCCGCACGAGTTGCGCTTCATGATCGACGTGATTTCGACGGCCGCGGTGCCTTCGTCCTTCATCCGGCCGAGGCGCAGCACGCCTTGCAGGCCGAGCGTGATTTCGGTCTGCATGTCCGCGAGCTTCTTCTGGATCAGCTGGTTCGCGGCGAGCGGCCGGCCGAACTGCTGGCGGTCGAGCACGTACTGGCGCGCGGTGTGCCAGCACGATTCGGCGGCGCCCAGCGCGCCCCAGGCGATCCCGTAGCGGGCCGAGTTCAGGCACGTGAACGGGCCGCGCAGGCCGCTCACGTTCGGCATCAGGTTCTCTTCCGGAACGAACACCTCGTCGAGGACGATCTCGCCGGTGATCGATGCGCGCAGCCCGACCTTGCCGTGGATCGCGGGCGCCGACAGGCCCTTCCAGCCCTTCTCGAGGATGAAGCCGCGGATCGCGTCCTTGCCGTTCTCCTCGAGCTTCGCCCACACGACGAACACGTCGGCGATCGGCGAGTTCGTGATCCACATCTTCGCGCCGGACAGCGAGTAGCCGCCGGGCACCTTCTTCGCGCGGGTGACCATGCTGCCCGGGTCGGAGCCATGGTTCGGCTCGGTCAGCCCGAAGCAGCCGATCCATTCACCGGTCGCGAGTTTCGGCAGGTATTTCTGCTTCTGCGCGTCGGAGCCGAATTCGTAAATCGGCACCATCACGAGCGACGACTGGACGGACATCATCGACCGGTAGCCCGAATCGACGCGTTCGACTTCGCGCGCGATCAGTCCGTAGCTCACGTAATTGAGGCCGGGGCCGCCGTATTCCTCGGGAATCGTCGGGCCGAGCAGGCCGACTTCGCCCATCTCGCGGAAGATTTCGGCGTCGGTGCGCTCGTGGCGGAACGCCTCGGTGACGCGCGGGGCGAGCTTGTCCTGCGCATACGCCTGCGCCGCGTCGCGCACCATCCGCTCTTCTTCGGTCAGTTGCTGGTCGAGCAGCAGCGGATCGTCCCAATGAAAAGTTGCAGCACTCATCGTCTCATCTCCTGTCGGGCAGAGTTGGCGCTTCAGCGCTTACTCTGGCCCCATGCCAAAAGTTCGCTTGACTCGCGTTCCGCTGTGCGGAACAATGTTTTGCAAATCGAACCCAGTGTAGCACCAGATGACACTTTCAACCATCGACGAAACCACGATCGACGAGCGCAAGTTCGTCGTCGCGCTCGCGCGCGGGCTCGACCTGCTGCGCGCATTCCGGCCCGGCGAGACGATGCTCGGCAACCGCGACTTCGCGGAGCGCACGGGGCTGCCGAAAGCGACCGTGAACCGGCTCGCCTATACGCTGACCGTGCTCGGCTACCTGCGCTACGACGAGACGCTCGGAAAGTATGCGCTCGACGCCGGCGTGCTGTCGCTCGGCTACGCGCTGCTGTCCGGCTCGGGGACGCTCGACCTCGCGCGGCCGCACATGCAGGCGCTCGCGCGCGACATCGGCGCGGCCGTGTCGCTCGGCTGCCGCGACGGGCTCGACATGATCTATCTGGAGACGATCCGCAGCGAGACCGCGCTGACGCTCGGGCTCGCGCCCGGCTCGCGGCTGTCGATGCTGACGAGCTCGATGGGGCGCGCGTACCTGGCCGTACAGCCGGAGGACGTGCGCCGCGCGCTCTATGCGGAGCTGCACCGCGCGGCCGGCGGCGCGGCCGACGCCGATGCGCTCGTCGCCGCCGCGCAGCACGCGGTGGCCGAGTTCTCGGCGGGCGGTTGCTGTTATTCGTTCCGGGCGTGGCACATGGACGTCAACGCGGCGGCCGTGCCGTTTCGCGAGCCGCGCGAGGGGCGCTGGCTGATCCTGAGCTGCAGCGGCCCCGCATCGTCGATGGACGAGGAGGTGTTTCGCACGCAGGTCGGGCCGAAGCTGAAGGCGCTCGCGCAGCGGCTCGGGCAGACGGCCTGAGAAACGCGGCGCCCGTTGCCCTCGCACCGCAACCGCGTCGTCGCCGGTGAAGGTGAATGTGATGGTGACGGCGGGCGGCGGCTGCCGCCGTCTCTTGTGCCGCGCTCGAACCGCGCTCATCATCGTTCGCCAGCTTCCCGACGACGAGGTCTGCGATGTCTCACCCGGAATCCATGGAAGGCGGATGCGCGTGCGGCGCGATCCGTTACCGTATCGCCCAGGTCCCGACCGACGCCGGCTTCTGCCACTGCCGGCTCTGCCAGCGCACGACCGGTGCGGCGGTCGTTGCATCGGCATCGGTGCCGATCGACGCGTTCGAATACCTGCAGGGCGAACCGACCGTCTACGCGTCGAGCGCGTGGGGCGAGCGGCGCTTCTGCGACCGTTGCGGCGCGCAGCTCGAATACCGGCTGATCGACGCGCCGAAAACGGTCGAGATCAATTACGCCACGCTCGATGAGCCGTCGCGGCTACGTCCGGCGTGGCACGTCTGGTATGGGGATCGTTTCCCGGGCATCGAGATCGACGACGATCTGCCCAAGTACGACGATGGTGGAAGCGCGTAGGCGGTAACCGTCTGCACTGACGGGCAGGCGTCGAGCCGCGGTCACGCCAGGCCACCCGATCGCTTCGTCCCGCAAGCAGCGCCCCGCCTTCGCCGCGCATCCGGCGCGCCGCTCCCTGCGTGCGCCGGCTACCGCCTATCCGTTCAGGCCGTCACGACCTTCGCGAACACGGGCCCCTGCATGAACCGCACGTCGTGCTGGCGCAGCAGCTCGCACTGCGTTTCGTCGACGACGCCGTCGAAGATCAGCGGAATCCGCACGCGCTGCGCATACGCGACGAGCGCCTTGACCATCCCGTCGCGCAACGCGATGCCCGCATCCATCTTGATGTAGTCGGGGCGCGCCATGTCCGATTCGACCGCGAGGATGCGGCCCGGGTCGGGCAGCTTGTCCGCCACCTTGAAGCCGTGATGCTGGTAGCTGCGTGTCAGGTAGCCGAGGAAGGTCTTGTGCGCGACCGCGACCGCCGGCAGCTCGATCACGATCCGCTCCGGCGGCAGCCCGAAGCGCTGCAGCACCGACGAGAAATGCTTGCCGTGGTCGTACTTCACGCTCTTCAGCAGGCGTTCGTGCACGCGCAGGAACAACAGCCCGTGGCGCTGGGCGCCGAAGAAATTGATCGCGTGCAGCGCGCGCGACAGGCGGTCGATCGCCACGAGCGTCTGGTCGTCGACGGCCGAGTCGACCGGATCGTGCGGCGCGCCCGTGACGACCGTCACGGCCTGGAAACCGAGTTCGTCGCCATAGCGCTCGATGGCGTCGGCGAACGACGTCGATTGCGGCGCGCCCGGCATCGTCACGTCGTAGATCGGTTCGTAGGCGCTCCCGAGCGTGCGCTCGGGCAGGTTCGCGCTTGCGGTGCCGCCATCGGCGAGCGCGAGGTGATCCCGCAGGTACGGCAGTTGCCCGGCACGGGCGACCAGCTCGGGAATGGTGGGCGGAATCATCGGCGTAAGAAGGAAAAACGGCGGCCGAACGGGCCGCCTCGTAGCTTGATATTAGCAGTGCCGGCCAAGCTCGGCTCGGCGTTTCACTTATATGGTTATCCCGTCTCCGAGCCTTCGCCTAGGGTTTACGTTGTTTTCACTATTCGTAATTGGTTTTACTATTCGTAAATCCAGAATTTGTCGCCGATCAAGAAATGCGGCAGGCGGGCGCCGCGAAACGGCGCCGTTCGCGAATCAACAGGAAGCAAGGAGCGAGACGTGGCGGTTGACAGGAATTGCACGCGGGACGGCGGCGCGGCGCGCCGGCAGGCGACGGGCGGGATGACCGGCGAGCCGGCGCGCGCCCGGCAGGGTTGAGGGGCGGACGGCGACCATGAGCATCGATTACCAGACGCTGAAGTTCGAATACCGTCCGCGTGCGCAGGACGCAACCGTTCACCCGGTGATCGTCGTCGGCGCGGGCCCGGTGGGTCTCGCGGCGGCGATCGACCTCGCGCAGCAGGGCGTGCCCGTCGTGCTGCTCGACGACGACGACACGCTCTCCACCGGCTCGCGCGCGATCTGCTTCGCGAAGCGCACGCTCGAGATCTTCGACCGGCTCGGCTGCGGCGAGCGCTTCGTCGACAAGGGTGTCAGCTGGCACGTCGGCAAGGTGTTCCTGCAGGACGAGCAGCTGTACGCATTCGACCTGCTGCCCGAGGAAGGGCATGCGCGCCCCGCGTTCATCAACCTGCAGCAGTACTACGTCGAAGGTTATCTGGCCGATCGCGCGTTCGAGCTGCCGAACATCGATATCCGCTGGAAGCACAAGGTGACGGGCATCGAGCAGGCGGCCGAACACGCGGTGCTGACGATCGAGACGCCGGAAGGCCTCGCGACGCTGCGCGCGCAGTACGTGATCGCGGCCGACGGCTCGCGCAGCCCGATGCGCACGATGATGGGCCTCGAAAGCCACGGCCGCACGTTCAAGGACCGCTTCCTGATCGCCGACGTGAAGATGAAGGCGGAGTTTCCGACCGAGCGCTGGTTCTGGTTCGACCCGCCGTTCCACCCCAATCAGTCGGTGCTGCTGCATCGCCAGCCCGACAACGTGTGGCGCATCGACTTCCAGCTCGGCTGGGATGCCGATCCGGTCGCCGAGAAGCAGCCGGAGCGCGTGATCCCGCGCGTGCGCGCGCTGCTCGGGCCGGACGTCGAGTTCGAGCTCGAATGGGTGAGCGTCTATACGTTCCGCTGCCAGCGGATGGATACGTTCCGTCACGGCCGCGTGCTGTTCGCGGGCGACTCCGCGCACGGCGTGTCGCCGTTCGGCGCGCGCGGCGCGAACAGCGGCGTGCAGGACGCCGACAACCTCGCCTGGAAGCTGAAGCTCGTGCTCGACGGGCGTTCGGCCGACAGCCTGCTCGATACGTATGCGAGCGAGCGCGAGTTCGCGGCTGACGAGAACATCCGCCACTCGACGCGCTCGACGGACTTCATCACGCCGAAAAGCCCGGTGTCGCGCGTATTCCGCGACGCGACGCTGAAGCTCGCGCGCGACTGCGAGTTCGCGCGCAAGCTCGTGAACAGCGGCCGCCTGTCGGTGCCGGCGGTGCTGGCCGATTCGCCGCTGAACACGCCGGACCGCAATGGCGACGCATTCGCGGGTGCGATGCGCCCGGGCGCGGCGGCAGCCGATGCGCCGGTGCGTGCGCAGGGCGCGTCGGGCTGGCTGCTGCAGCATCTGGGCAGCGGCTTCACCGGCGTACTGTTCGGGCTGCCGGGCGATGCGGGCGCGCTCGCGCAGGCGCTCGACGGCCTCGCGCTGCCGGTGCGGCCCGTGCTCGTCGTGCCGGCGGGGCACGCGCAGCCGGTCGCGGGTGTCGACGTCGTGGAGGACGTCGACGGTTTCGCCGCGCAACGCTACGACGCGAAGCCCGGCACGTTCTACCTGCTGCGCCCCGACCAGCATGTCTGCGCCCGCATGCGCACGCTCGAGCGCCAGGCGCTTGCCGACGCACTGGCGCGCGCGACCTGCGCACGCTGAATACGATAAAGACACCGGAGACTCCGTCATGCCCTCACTCGACACCCGCCCGCGCCTGGCTGACCCGGACGCGTTCTACGAAGCGCTGATCGACATGCATCGCGACCTGTCCGACGCCGACAGCCAGCTCGTCAACGCGAAGCTGATCCTGCTGCTCGCGAACCAGATCGGCGACGCCGACGTGCTGCGCGAAGCGATGGCGCTCGCGCGCCAGGGCGTGACGCCGCCCGTGCATCCGGCCGCCGAGGTCGCGCAATGAGCGCGGCGCCGGCCGACGCGCGCGTGCTCGAAGTCGAGCACGTGATCGACGAGACCCATCGCCCGGGCTTTCACTGGATGCTGCTCGTGCTGTGCGGGCTGTGCCTCGTGATCGACGGGTTCGATGCGCAGGCGATGGGCTACGTCGCCCCGAGCGTGATTGCCGAATGGGGCGTGCCGAAACAGGCGCTCGGGCCGGTGTTCAGCGCGAGCCTGTTCGGGATGCTGCTCGGCGCGCTCGGGCTGTCGGTGCTGGCCGACCGGATCGGGCGGCGCCCGGTGCTGATCGGCTCGACGCTGTTCTTCGCGGTGACGATGCTCGCGACGCCGTTCGCGGGCTCGATTCCCGTGCTGATGGCGCTGCGCTTCGTCACGGGGCTCGGCCTCGGCTGCATCATGCCGAACGCGATGGCGCTGGTCGGCGAGTTCAGCCCGGCCGCGCATCGCGTGAAGCGGATGATGATCGTCTCGTGCGGCTTCACGCTCGGCGCGGCGCTCGGTGGCTTCATCAGCGCGGCGCTGATTCCGGCGCTCGGCTGGCGTTCGGTGTTCTTCGTCGGCGGCGCGGTGCCGCTCGTGCTGACGATCGCGATGGTCGCGCGGCTGCCCGAGTCGCTGCAGTTCCTGGTGCTGAAAGGGCGTGTCGCGCAGGCGCGCGACTGGCTCGCGCGGTTCGCGCCGGAAGCCGGCATCGATGCGGATACGCGGCTCGTCGTGCGCGAACGCGCGGCAAGCGGCGCGCCGGTGGCCGAACTGTTCCGCCATGGCCGCCTGCCGGTCACGCTGCTGCTGTGGGCGATCAGTTTCATGAACCTGATCGATCTGTACTTCCTGTCGAACTGGCTGCCGACCGTGATGCGCGAGGCCGGCTATTCGCCGGGCACGGCGGTGATCGTCGGCACGGTGCTGCAGACGGGCGGCGTGATCGGCACGCTGTCGCTCGGCTGGTTCATCGAACGTTACGGCTTCGTGCGCGTGCTGTTCGCCTGCTTCGCGTGCGCGGCCGTGTCGGTGGGGCTGATCGGCTCGGTCGCGCATGCGCTGCCGTGGCTGCTGGTCGTCGTGTTCGCGGGCGGGTTCTGCGTGGTCGGCGGGCAGCCGGCCGTGAACGCGCTCGCGGGCCAGTATTACCCGACGTCGCTGCGCTCGACGGGCATCGGCTGGAGCCTCGGCATCGGCCGGATCGGCTCGGTGCTCGGGCCGCTCGTCGGCGGGCAACTGATTGCGCTCAACTGGTCGAACGGCGCGCTGTTCCACGCGGCCGCGGTGCCCGTGCTGTGCTCGGCGCTGTTCGTCCTCGGGCTTGCGGGCGTAACGCGGCGCAACGGCGTGCAGGCGCCGACCGCCGCCACGAATTGAGGGAGAAAGGAAACGATGACGCTTGACCTGTCGAAACCGGCAAATGCCGGCTACCTGAGCGGTTTCGCGAACGAATTCGCGACCGAGGCACTGCCCGGCGCGCTGCCGCACGGCCGCAACTCGCCGCAGCGCGCGCCGTACGGGCTGTATGCGGAGCAATTGTCGGGCACCGCGTTTACCGCGCCGCGTGGCCACAATCGCCGCTCGTGGCTGTACCGCATCCGCCCGGCGGCCGTGCATCGGCCGTTCGAGCCGTACGCGGGCCCGCAGCGGCTCGTGTCGGAATTCGGCGACTCGGCCGACGTGCCGCCGACGCCGCCGAACCAGCTGCGCTGGGACCCGCTGCCGATGCCGGTCGAGCCGACCGATTTCGTCGAAGGGCTGGTGACGATGGCCGGCAACGGGTCGGCCGCCGCGATGAACGGTTGCGCGATCCACCTGTACGCGGCGAACCGCTCGATGCAGGACCGCTTTTTCTACAGCGCCGACGGCGAACTGCTGATCGTGCCGCAGCAGGGGCGCCTGTTCATCGCGACGGAATTCGGCCGGCTCGACGTCGAGCCGTTCGAGATCGCGGTGATCCCGCGCGGCGTGCGTTTCTCCGTCGCGCTGCCGGACGGCGATGCGCGCGGCTACATCTGCGAAAACTTCGGCGCGCTGCTGCGTTTGCCGGACCTCGGCCCGATCGGCTCGAACGGTCTCGCGAACCCGCGCGACTTCCTGACGCCGCAGGCCGCTTACGAAGACCGCGAAGGCGCGTTCGAGCTGATCGCGAAGCTGAACGGCCGGCTGTGGCGCGCGGACATCGGCCATTCGCCGCTCGACGTCGTTGCGTGGCACGGCAACTACGCGCCGTACAAATACGACCTGCGCCTGTTCAACACGATCGGCTCGATCAGCTACGACCATCCCGATCCGTCGATCTTCCTGGTGCTGCAGTCGCAGAGCGACACGCCGGGCGTCGACACGATCGACTTCGTGATCTTCCCGCCGCGCTGGCTCGCGGCCGAGGATACGTTCCGCCCGCCCTGGTTCCACCGCAACGTCGCGAGCGAGTTCATGGGGCTCGTGCACGGCGCGTACGACGCGAAGGCCGAAGGCTTCGTGCCGGGCGGCGCGAGCCTGCACAACTGCATGTCGGGCCACGGGCCCGACGCGGACACGTTCGAGAAGGCGTCCGCGAGCGATACGAGCAAGCCGCACAAGGTCGACGCGACGATGGCGTTCATGTTCGAGACCCGCACGCTGATCCGGCCGACGCGCTACGCGCTCGACACCGCGCAGCTGCAGGCCGACTACTTCGAATGCTGGCAAGGCATCAGGAAACACTTCAACCCGGAGCAAAGATGAGCGATACCCAAGACTGGCGCGCGACGCTCGACCCGGCCCGCAAGAGCTGGGTCGAGACGGCGAACGATCCCGCCTGCGATTTCCCGATCCAGAACCTGCCGTTCGGGATCTTCAGCGATGCGAAGCAGACGGCGCGCCGCGCGGGCGTCGCGCTCGGCGACCGGATCGTCGATCTCGCCGCGCTCGCGCGCGCGGGCCTCGTGACGCTGCCGGCCGGCGCCGACGTGTTCGCCGCGCCGACGCTCAATCCGTTCATCGCGCTCGGCCGCGACGCATGGCGCAGCGTGCGCGTGCAGCTGTCGGACCTGTTCTCGTGCGACAACCCGCGGCTGCGTGACGATGCGGCGCTGCGCGCGCAGGTGCTCGTCGCGCAGCGCGACGCGACGCTGCATCTGCCGGTCGAGATTCCCGGCTACACCGATTTCTATTCGTCGAAGGAGCATGCGACCAACGTCGGGTCGATGTTCCGCGATCCGAAGAACGCGCTGCTGCCGAACTGGTCGGAGATGCCGATCGGCTACAACGGCCGTGCGTCGTCGGTGGTCGTGAGCGGCACGCCGGTGCGGCGCCCGAACGGGCAACTGAAGCTGCCCGACCAGGAGCGTCCGGTGTTCGGCGCATGCCGCAAGCTCGACATCGAACTGGAGACGGGCTTCATCGTCGGCCGCGGCAATGCGCTCGGCGAGCCGATCGCGTGCGAGGACGCGGAAGCACATATCTTCGGGATGGTGCTGCTGAACGACTGGAGCGCGCGCGACATCCAGCAGTGGGAATACGTGCCGCTCGGCCCGTTCAACGCGAAGACGTTCGCGACGACGATCTCGCCGTGGATCGTCACGCTCGATGCGCTCGAACCGTTCCGCGTCGCGCAGCCCGAGCAGTCGCCGCAGCCGCTCGCATATCTGCAGCACGCGGGCAAGCATGCGTTCGACATCGCGCTCGAAGTGACGCTGCGCGCGGAAGGGGCGGCGGAGGCGACGTCGATCTGCCGCACGAATTTCAGGCACATGTACTGGACGATGGCGCAGCAGCTCGCGCATCACACGGTGGCCGGTTGCAACACGCGCGTGGGCGACCTGATGGGTTCGGGCACGATCAGCGGGCCGACGAAGGATTCGTTCGGCAGCCTGCTCGAACTGACGTGGAACGGCAAGGAGCCGGTTGCGCTGAACGGCGGCGGCAGTCGCGCGTTCATCGAGGACGGCGACGAGCTCACGCTCGCCGGATGGTGCCAGGGCGACGGCTATCGCGTCGGCTTCGGCACGTGTGCCGGCAAGATCCTGCCCGCACGGAGCGCGTGACGGGGCTCGGCGCGACACGCAACAAGTCGTCCGGAAGGACAGGGCGGCCCGCATTGCGCGGGCCGTTTTCGTTTGGCAGGCCGGGGGCGGCGCGTGTGTGTCCGTGTGGGGCGCCGGGTATGAGCGTCAATGTTTGCGTTTGCGTCTGCGTCTGCGACATCGACATCGACATCGACAGCGCCGATATCAGACCGCGCGCTGCAACGCGGCGCGGCGCTCCCACAGCGCGGCCGCGACGAACGCGGCGACACAGACGACCAGTACGCCGACCAGCGCGTTGCTGCCCAGTTGCTCCATCAACGCGCCGGCGACCAGCGGGCCGCCGAAGCTCGCGGCACTCCACGACGCCGACACGAGCGAACTCGCGGTGACGAGCGCCGCGCCGCGGAAGCGTTCGCCGCATGCGACGAGCGACAGCGTGTAGATGCTGCCGGCCGCCGCGCCGAGCACGAACAGCAGCGGCCAGCACAGCCACGGGTTCGCGATGACGAGCGGCAGCAGCGGCAGGCCGGCCAGCACGATCCAGCCCGCACCGAGGTGCACGCGTTCGCGGCCGAGCTTGTCCGCGAGCCAGCCGATCGGGAACTGCATCGCGGTATCGCCGAACAGCATGATCGACGCGAGCAGCACGGCCGTGGCGCTCGCGACGCCGTGATCCATCGCGTAGAGCGGCAGCAGCGACAGCGCGAGCGTATCGAACAGGGCGAAGAAACCGGTGCCGATGATCAGCGCGGGCATGCGCGGCAGCACGTCGAGCCAGCGGCCGTGCGCTTCGTGATGCGCGTCGTCGCCGGCGAGCGGCGCGCGCCGAATCGTCGCGAGCGTCGGCAGCGCGAGCAGGAACAGCGCGCCGCACAGCGCGAAGCGGATGCTCGTCGCACCGGCGATCTGGCTCACGAGCACGGGGCCCGCCATCTGGAACAGCGTGAAATTGGTCGCATAGATCGCGACGACGCGGCCGCGCGTCGAATCGTCGGCGAGCTGGTTGACCCACGCCTCGCCGATCGTGAACAGCAGCATCAGCGCGGCGCCGCACAGCACGCGCAGCGTGCCCCACAGGATCAGGTTCGACGTGAACTGCATCAGCGCCGTGGCTGCCGCGAGCAGCACGACCGATACGACGATCGCGCGGCGCGAGCCGATGTGGCGTGCGAGCGCGGTGACGAACGGGACGATCGCGAGGCCGCCGAGGGCCTGCGCGGCGGTCAGCATGCCGACGACGTTGGTGCCGTGCCCGGCCTCGGTCAGCGCGAGTGCGGTGAGCGGCAGCGTGGCGCCGGTGCCGAGGCCGACGACCGCGACGCTCAGGATCAGCGCGAGGAAATCGCGATTAAGAATGGCTTTCATCGGCCGGGATGCTACACCGCGGACCTTGAAAGGTCCATGAAGGCCATCAGGTTCGGATGGTGTTGCTGGCGTTGCGCGCGCAACGAATGCGCGCGGGGCGGCGTTACACGTATTCGGTCGGCACGGTCACCGGGCGGCGTTCGAGCGACGCCGACCACAGCGTGAGCGCCAGCGCGGCGACGGCCATCGCGACGCCGATCCACGGCAGGCTCACGAGCGACACGCCCGAGCCGATCGCCATCCCGCCGAGCCACGCACCCGTCGCGTTGCCGAGGTTGAATGCGCCCTGGTTCAGCGTCGATGCGAGGTTCGGCGCATCGCTTGCGCGGTCGACGATCAGGATCTGCAGCGGCGGCACGATCGCGAACGCGAGGATGCCCCACACGAAGATCGTCGCGAGCGCGGCGAACGGCAGGTGCATCGTGCCCGCGAACAGCGCGAGGACCACGCCGATCAGCGCGAGCGTCGCGATCAGCGACGGCATCCGGCGCCAGTCGGCGAGCTTGCCGCCGAGCGTGCCGCCCACCGTCAGCCCGAGGCCGAACAGCAGCAGCACGTAGGTGACCTGGCGCGGGGAGAAGCCCGTCACGTCCTCGAGGATCGGCGTGATGTAGGTGAACACGCTGAACAGGCTTGCCGACGCGAGCACGCTGATGCCGAGCACCATCAGCACCTGCGGATGCTTCAGCACGCTGAATTCGCGCGTGATGCTGGTGTCGGGCATCGCGAGATGCTTCGGCAGGCAGACGGCGAGCGCGGCGGCTGCGGCGATGCCGATGCCGGTGACGGCCCAGAACGTCGCGCGCCAGCCGAATGCCTGGCCGAGCGCGGTGCCGAGCGGCACGCCGAGCACGTTCGCGAGCGTGAGGCCGGTGAACATCAGGGCGATCGCCTGTGCGCGGCGGTTCGGCGCGACGAGGTTGCTCGCGACCACCGAGCCGATCCCGAAGAACGCGCCGTGGCAGAACGCGGTGACGACGCGCGCGGCCATCAGCACCGCGTAGCCCGGTGCGATCGCGCAGAACAGGTTCCCCGCGATGAACAATCCGATCAGGCCCATCAGCGCGCGCTTGCGCGGCATCTTCGCGGTGACGATCGCGAGGATCGGCGCACCGATCGTCACGCCGAGCGCGTAACCCGACACGAGCATCCCGGCGGCCGGGATCGACACGCCGAGATCGCGCGCGACGTTGGGCAGCAGTCCCATGATCACGAATTCGGTGGTACCGATTCCAAATGCGGCGACGGCGAGGGCGAAAAGAGGTAAGGGCATCGCGGTGGGCTCGGGAAAAGCCGCCGCTCGGGCTGGCGCAGGATGCGCGGGACGGGCGGGCGGGAAGGCGAACGACAGTCGCGATTCTACTTCAGTGAAAACCCCTATGCTCGGGGCCAAAACGGATGTTGCCGGCGTGCGACGAGGCTGCGCGCGTGAAGCTCACAGTGTGGGATTCAATGGGGCTTGCCGCGGTGAATGTGCCGGTGCCGGCACGATGCCGGCGACCGCGTGCTCGTCAGGCGATGCGTTCGGGGGAGCCGTCGACGCTCGTGGTCGACGCGCCCGGGCTGCTTGCCGAGCCGGGGGCCGTGCCGGTGCCTGCTGTCGTGTCCGCGCGCGACGAAGGCGTGCCGGCGGCATCGATCGGGGCCGGATCGTCCCAGCCGTTTTCGAACAGGCACGCTTCGATCGGCATCCGCGCGGCCCAACGCTCCTGCTCGAGCATCGGCTTCGCATAGAACGCGTCGACGTGCCCGACGCACAGCACGGCGATCGGCTTCGCGCCGTCGGGCATGCGCAGCAGCGCGCGCAGCGCGTCGACGTCGAACAGCGAGACCCAGCCCATCCCGAGCCCTTCGGCGCGGGCCGCGAGCCACATGTTCTGGATCGCGCACGCGGCGGACGCGAGATCCATTTCCGGCAGCGTGCGGCGGCCGAACACGTGACGCTCGCGGCCGTCGGCGAGCGCGACGACCAGCAGCTCGCCGCATTCGCGCACGCCTTCGACTTTCAGTCGCATGAATTCGTCCTGGCGCTCGCCGAGTGCGTCGGCGGTCGCGCGGCGCTCGGCCTCGACCAGCGCGTGAATCGCGGTGCGCAGCGCGGGATCGGTGATGCGGATGAAGCGCCACGGCTGCATGAAGCCGACGCTCGGCGCGTGATGCGCCGCGCGCAGCAGGCGCGCGAGCACGGCGGGATCGACGGGCGCCGGCGTGAAGTGGCGCATGTCGCGCCGTTCGAAAATGGCGCGGTAGACGGCGGCGATGTCGGAGTCGTCGAAACGCATGAGCGGGAGGGGCGGGATAACGTCGGCGCAACGATAGCAGACGGCGCACCGGAATCGTTACATCAGTCGAAACAAAGCGCGAAATTGTTGATGAAACGCGCGTCGTTTGCGGCGATGGCCACAAGCAAACGATTGCGGTGGCGCCGGCAACCGTCAAATGAGCCGTTTTCGTCGGTTTGTCAGCGATTCGCGGTCACGACGTTCCGCGGCGTGCCCGCATGCCACGCCTCGATGTTCAGCAGCGTCGTGTGCGCGATCTCGGCCAGCGCTTCGCGCGTGAAGAACGCCTGGTGGGACGTGACGATCACGTTGGGGAACGTCAGCAGGCGGGCGAGCACGTCGTCCTGCAGCGGCAGGTCGGAGTGATCCTCGAAGAAGAGCCCGCTTTCCTCTTCGTACACGTCGAGCCCGAGATGGCCGAGCTGGCCGCTCTTGAGCGCATCGACCAGCGCCTGCGCATCGACGAGGCCGCCGCGCCCGGTGTTGATCAGCATCGCGCCATGCTTCATCCGCGCGAGCGTCCGTTCGTTGATCAGGTGGTGCGTCGACGGCAGCAGCGGGCAGTGCAGGCTGACGATGTCGGCGTGGTGCAGCAGCTCGTCGAGCTCGACATAACGCGCGCCGAACGCGATCAGTTCGTCGTTGTACGGCGGCACCGAATGCGCGAGCACATGCATCCCGAAGCCCATCATGATCTTCGCGAACACGCTGCCGATGATGCCGGTACCGATCACGCCGACGGTCTTGCCGTGCAAGTCGAAGCCGAGCAGGCCGTTCAGCGAGAAGTCGCCTTCGCGGGTGCGCGCGACCGCGCGCGGCAGGCGGCGGTTGAGCGCGAGGATCAGCGCGACCGCGTGCTCGGCCACCGCGTGCGGCGAATAGGCGGGCACGCGCACGACCGTGATGCCGAGCCGCTCGGCGGCGGCCAGGTCGACATGGTTGAAGCCCGCCGAGCGCAGCGCGATCAGGCGCGTGCCGCCGTCGGCCAGCCGTGCGAGCACGGCCGCGTCGACGGTGTCGTTGACGAACGGGCAGACGACCTCATAACCGTGCGCGAGGATCGCGGTTTCCGCGTCGAGGTGCGACGGCTGGAAGTGCAGCCGATAGCCGAACTGCCGGTTGGCGGCAGCGAACGAATCGTCGTCGTACTGCCGGCTGCTGAACAGGATCACGCGCACGCTGCACCTCCGAAGGCTGACGCGCGCAGTTTACTGCAGGCCCGTGACGATGTCGGAGCGGTCGGGCCCGCGCGGCGGCCGCAGGAAGCCGTAGTCGGTTCGTTCGCGGGCCGGCTGCGCACTGAAGTGGTCGAGCGCGTGCTCGACGAAGCTGCGCGTGCGGGCCGGCACGTACTGGCGGTTCGGGTAGACGAGCGACAGTTGCGTGTCGGGATCGTCGATCCGGTAGCCCGCCATCAGCCGCACGAGCGTGCCGCTCGCGAGCGCGCCGGCGACGCACGGCTCGGGCAGCACCGCGATGCCGGCGCCGGCCACGGCCGCCGCCTGGACGAGCGCGAGCTGGTTGACCGTGCAGGTCGGGCGCACAGTGACGGAATGCGCGATGCCGTCGTGGCCGACCAGTTGCCACGCGGGCGCATGCTGATGCGATGCGAGCGTGACCCAGTCGTGGCCCGGCAGGTCGTCGGGCAAGCGCGGCTCGCCGCGTCGCTCGAGATAGGCCGGTGCCGCGCACGCGACGAACGGGTTCGGCGCGAGCGCGTGGCCGATCAGCGTCGGGTTGCCGTCGAGCCGGTTGCCCGTGACGATGCCGACGTCGTAACCCGAATCGAGCACGTCGAGCGGCCCCTCGGAGACGGTCAGCTGCACGCGCAACTCGGGGTAGCGGTGCCGGAAGCTGCTGACGAGCGGCGTCAGTGCGAGCGGCGACAGCAGGCCCGACGCGACGACGCGCAGCGTGCCGGCCGGTTCGCGCACGGCATGCGCGACGGACGATTCGAGGTGGTCGAATTCCTCGAGCAGCGCACGGCACCCGTCGAGGTAGCGCACGCCGGCCTCGGTAAGCGACAGGTTGCGCGTGGTGCGGTGGATCAGCCGTGTGTTCAGGTGGCCCTCGAGCATCGCGATCGAACGCGTGACGAGTGCATTGGACACGCCGAGATGGTGCGCCGCGCGCCGAAAGCTCTGCTGCTCGGCGACGCAGACGAATACACGCATGGTCTGAATCTGGTTCATGGCTTGCGTATTTCTGGCCCGGTTGATTGATTATGGTTGACGCTTTTCGCCGCGCAACCTCGAAAGCGTATCGCGCGGCACCCAGTTTTCCTTCGTATCGAAAAATCGTTTTTTTCGATTCCGCAGACGATTGTTCAATACAGAAGCGATATCCGTCAACCTGAGAAAAGGGGCGGGTTGCGGAAAATCGAAATAGGGAGTAACGCGTTAAACACGGTGCTGTATCGATGCCTGCCGTTCAAAGGCGGCAGGGTATTAGAATAAGCGCGGTGGTTCGAGTATTTCCTATGTTAATCAATGGGTTGTCGGCAATTCTGGCGCGCTTGTTCCGGTATTGAAGGGAAGCGTACCCCAATACATGCAGAAGTAATAGATGTTTTTTGGGGCTGCACGTCGATTTTGCGTGCCGGATTCCGTGAAGCGATTTTTAGGGCGGATTCGGCCTATTTTTTTGATGCAGAAGTCGCGTTGAAGCGGCGGTTTCGACGAATCGCAGTGTTATTGACGGAGAAAATCGTGCGCTTGGCGTACGAATGGAACCGTTTCACAACCTGGCCCGCAATCGTTTCTCATTTCGAATGGCTGGCGTGCGGCACGCGCACGGCTGGCTGGCCCGGTCCGGCGACCGGGCCAGCGTTGCGCTGTCCGGCCGTGCGTGCCTCTTGCGCAAGGCGGCGGAACACGGAATGATCGATCAGTTCGCCATGCAGCGCGGCGAGCGTCCGTGCACTTCCTTTCCTCACCTTTTACCCGCCATGTCCATCGATTACTCGCCGATTCCCTGTCCCGTCGTCGTGCCGCTCGACGCGATCCTGCCCGAAGAACCGCTGCTGATGATGGGGGCCGGCCCGGTTCCGATCCCGGCCGCCGTCGCGAAGGCGAACACGATCGTGATCAACCACCTCGGCGCGACGATGGCGAAGATCATCGAGCAGGTGAAGGAGATGGCGCGCTACGTGTTCCAGACCCGCACGAAGTGGG